>Ga0209425_10000218_pt1 | contig 68871 bp, 63 predicted proteins | sample COG_05_FD_184749 | JGI IMG/M metagenome (GOLD analysis project Ga0209425, IMG submission 184749) | Pelagic Microbial community sample from North Sea - COGITO 998_met_05 (SPAdes) (version 2) | ecosystem: Environmental > Aquatic > Marine > Neritic zone/Coastal water | place: Helgoland, sampling...
ATATGATAGTGATTTTTTACTGACTAGGTGATAAATCTCTTTAAATTTTGATTTTTCTTGCAACTCCTCAATTATTTTTATGGTATTTTCGGCAATATCGTAGCTATTAATAGGGTTACAAACCTGATCATTGACTATTTTTAGTTCCTTGTTTGTCTTGGCTAGTTTCTTTATTTTATTAACAAAATTATTTTCTTGATTTAAATTATAGACGGTTGCAACGCGAAATATAAGGTAATCACAGTTAGATTTTATTATTGCCTTTTCGCCATTTAATTTACTTTTACCATAAATTCCAAGAGGTTTGAGATTTGTAGTATTATCTTCTTTGTAGGGCTTTTTACCCTTACCATCAAAAACATAATTTGTTGAATAATGAATTAGTCTTACATCATTTTTTTTACAATATTTAGCAATTAAAGAGACTGCTTTATGGTTAATTGCTTCTGCCATTTCTTTTTCATCCTCAGCCTTGTCAACTTGATTGTAGGCGGTAGCGTTAATAATTAAATCTGATTTTGGTAATGTTATCAGAAATTCTTTTAAAGAATTTAGATCGCTAAAATCAATATCTTCACTAGAAAAATTGGTAATGTTAAATTCCGTTTTGGTAGAAAAAATTTTTAATAAATCGCTAGCAACCTGACCATTCTTTCCGAAAATAATTATACTTTTTATCATAGGGTAATTTCCTTCGTTATTTTTGGATTTTTATTATCCTTTTTAAAGCAGTCAATTCTAATCAAATTAGCAACAGAGCCGTTAAAAATTGCAAACCGATTAATCGCCTTGTTGAAATCAAATGTTAATAAATAAAATATTGATAAAAATAATCTATGGAAGACTTTTAGCCATATTTTTATAATATTTTTATCTCTTTTCTTTATATAAGTTTTCCCCCAACCTTGATGCCAAGATCTAAAATATAACATCCGATATTTTTGCCAATTATTCTTAATTTCTACTGACCCTTGATTTATATGTAAGCAAATGGATGCTTTTACTACAATATTTTTATAATTATTGTCGATAACTCTGTGGGAAATTTCATCATCTTCTGCATATAAAAATAATTTTTCATCTAAAAATCCAATTTTTGTAAAAATCTCCATCCTCATCAAAGAAGCTCCGCAGCATATAAAGTTAGTATATTTTATATTATTTTTTAAATTTTTAGTTTTTTGCGTTAGTTCTGTTTTTGTAGCGGGGTTTGTGCTAAAAAACAATGGATTAGCCATGGCAATATCTTCTTTTTTTTCCATCTCCACCGCCATATTGTCAATTGATTTGTCAGTAATGACTGCATCTGGATTTAGTAAAAGTGCATATTTTGTTTCTACCTTCCTAAGAGCAACATTATTACCCTTGCTAAAGCCAACATTATTTTCTAGTAAGATTAGCTCAGTTCCGGAGCCTTTATATTTGTTTAGTAATAAATTTTGTATATTGTCGTTACTGCCATTATCAACAATAATTATTCTATAATTTTTATTAATTATATTTTTTAGGCAACTTTCTATGATGTGCGCACTTTTGTAGGTTAAAATTATTATAGTCACCTCCTTATCTAACATCTACTTCTATTAATTTTTGCAAACCATTCTCAAAAGAAATTTGATTTTTAAATCCTAATTCATTTTCAATTTTACTGCCATCAATGGCGTATCTCCTGTCATGTCCAGCCCTATCTTTAATATAAGTAATTTGATTTTTATAAGAATTTTTATCAGATTTAGGTTTAATTTCATCTAAAATTTCACAAATTTTATTTACTATATTATTGTTATTTAACTCATTATTGCCGCCAATACAGTAGGTTGCTCCAATTTTACCTTTTTCTAAAATTAAATCTACCGCCCTATTATGATCATCAACATGAATCCAATCTCTAACATTTTTGCCATCACCATATATGCCAATATCCTCACCTGCAATTGCCTTTCTAATAATTGTCGGGATTAACTTTTCATTATGCTGTCTTGGGCCATAATTATTACTGCAATTGCTAATGGTAATTGGCAAATTGTAGGTTTTGTTATAAGCTCTTACCAGGTGATCGCTGGCAGCTTTTGAAGCGGAATAGGGAGAGGATGGATTATAAGGGGTATCTTCGGTAAATTTTTCATTACCTTCTAATGGTAAGTCACCAAAAACTTCATCAGTTGAAATATGATGAAAATGGAAATTAGGTTTCTTTTTATATTGTGCTAAAGCAATTTTTAATAAGGAATGTGTGCCATTAATGTTGGTTTGAATAAAAGCATCAGGATTTTTGATAGAATTATCGACATGGCTTTCAGCAGCAAAATGGATAATTTTATCAATATCATATTCTGTAACAATTTTATCCACTAATGTTTCATCTAAAATATCACCGACAATTAGTTTATACTTATCTTTTCCAATCCAAGTTAGATTTTCTTTTTTGCCAGCATAGGTTAATTTATCCAAAACTATTACCTTGTTACCTTTTTTTACTTGTTGTCCTACAAAGGAGCTGCCAATAAAACCAGCACCTCCTGTTACTAATAAATTTGTCATTATTTTTAAAATTTTGGATCTTTTAAATATTCTTTAAAACTCAATTGAGTCCTGTCTCTTTCAGAAATTATTGGATTTTTTATTTTCCAGTCAATATTTAAATCAGGATCATTCCACATTATTCCCCCCTCACCAGAGGAGTTATATTCTCCACCAGTAATTTTATAATATAAATCAGCCGAGTTACCTCCCATAGCGCAAAATCCATGAGCAAACCCTGCTGGAATCCAAAATAATGTTTCCTGATCTAAAATCATACCAAAGGATTTACCAAGAGTTGGTGAATCTTTTCTGATGTCCACTGCCACATCAAATATTTTACCGGAAATGCAGCCAACTAATTTACCTTGCTCTGGATTAAATTGATAATGCAGACCGCGAATAACATTTGGAGCAGATTTTGAATGATTGTCCTGAACAAAATCAGTTGGTAAATTAAATTCTTTAAGTTTTGATAATTTAAATTTTTCTACAAAAAAACCCCTATCATCACCATAAAGATTCAATCTAATTATCTTCAAACCTTCAATAGGAGTATCTTCAATTTGCATATTTAATAATTTTTCTTAAATAATCACCATAACTATTGCCAATTTTAAATTTATCGGCAAGTTTCTGTAATTGATTCTTGTTAATATAGCCCCTATTAAATGCCACCTCCTCAATACATCCAATTTTAATCGCCTGTCTATTTTCAACAACCTCAATAAATTGAGCAGATTTATATAAGGAATCATGAGTTCCGGCATCAAGCCAAGCAAATCCACGATTCATTCTTAATACTGATAATGTTTTTCTTTTAAGATATTCATTATTAACATCAGTGATTTCCAATTCTCCGCGATCTGATGGCTTAATATTTTTAGCAATATCTACCACTTTATTATCATAAAAATACCAGCCAGTGACTGCAAAATCAGATTTGGGGTTTTTTGGTTTTTCTTCAATTGCCAAGGCTTTGTTGTTGCTATCCAACTCTACAACGCCATACCTTTCAGGATCGATAACACGATAAGAAATGACATAGGCGCCGCCTTTTAATCCTACAGCTTCTTTAAAATTTTGCGCAACCTCAACGCCACTAATCTCACTACCATAAAAAATATTATCTCCCAAAATTAGACTAACAGAGTCATTTCCTATAAATTCTTCAGCTAAAATAAAAGCCTGAGCAATACCGTCTGGAGATGGCTGAACTTTATATGAAAGATTGATTCCAAGATTTTTACCATCGCCAAGTAAATTTTCTATTCTTGGCAGATCTTCTTCTGTGCTAATGATCATGATATCCTTAATCCCAATATTCATTAAATTGGATAATGGATAGTAAATCATTGGCTTGTCGTAAACTGGTAACAATTGCTTGCTGATTGAATTTGTTATTGGCGCTAATCTGGTGCCACTACCTCCTGCTAATATTATTCCTTTCATTTTTTTATCTTTTATTTGTTACAATCACACAGTAGATCCTGAAAAATCTACCAATATAATTTCAGAAATCAGCAATTTTTTGTAGAATTCTAACCGTTAATTAACATTTCTTTTGCAAAAATCTTTCCCTCCTCAACTGCTGGCTGGCCAAAAGGGCTAACTCCTAATATTTTGGCATAAAATATAGTTTCCAACATAAAATACATCATAATTTCTCCAAAACCAGTCTCGTCTAAATCATTAAAATTAAATCTCCTAGTAATGTGATTCTTACTTTTAATGCTCTTAATTGTAGATTCTTGATTAGCATAAATTATATCTCCTAATTTACTATTATTTAGATATTGCAAATCATCTTGTAAATAATCTGGTACTAAAATTTTATTACCTTTTTTTTGATGATCACTTGTCAGGAAGGTAAAAAATTTATCTTTTGGCCCATCTAAAAATAACTGTAAAACACTATGTTGATCAACACTACCAATAGCTTTTAACGGAGTTATTCCAAGGCCATTTTTACCAACAGACTCTGCCAGAAGTTGATTATACCAATAATTAAAATGATATAGACGACTTAAATATGGCATTGAGACTTGAATATTTAAATCATTTTTTTGACATTCTTGCAAGAAATAAACCCCCTCCGCAAATATTTTGTCACTTTTTTTGATAAAGGAATCTATCATATTCAAGGCGCCATCTAGGTATTTTTTAATATCAATATCATAAAATGCAGCAGGAATTAAAGCTACCGGCGTAAAACAGGAATACCTACCTCCAATATCCTTATCATGCTCTATAATTTCTCTTTTATGCTCTTTAGCAATTTTATATAGAGGGTTATTTTTCTCTCTATCCTCAGTTAAAAAATAAAGATTCTGAGAATTATTATTTACCAACTCATCCTTATAATAATCGGTAATAAATAAGGTTTGGCAAATTGTCTCTATTGTTCCTCCAGATTTTGAAATGAATAGAAAGGCAGTTTCATTAAAATTTAGAATTTTTAAAAATTCACAGAGATTGTGATAGTGGATATTATCGATAAAATAGATTTTATTTTGCAGTTTGTGGTGATAACTGTCATAAAAATTATTACTACACAAGGCTTTAGCTCCAAGAGAAGAGCCGCCCATACCACAAATTACTAGATTTTTATATTTTTGCTTAATTTCGGATGAAATTTCTAAAGATTTATCGAGGTAGGATTTATATCTATTTTTTAAATCAAAAATTCCCTTGCCAAAATTTTCAGAAATAACTTCCTGCTGCAAATTATTAAAGAAATTTTGATTAAAATTATCAAAATCTATATTATAGAACTCTCTGGTAAAAATAAAATCAGTCATTCTTTTCCTCTTCCAACAACTCAAATTGTTTATTATATAAATTAGAATATTCGCCATTTAATTTTAATAATTCCTCATGATTTCCTTCTTCAACGATTTTACCATTCATAACTACACATATTTTATCAGCATGCATAATGGTTGATAATCTATGAGCTATCACGACAGTAGTTTTGCCTTTCATTAATTTATTTAGAGCATTTTTAATAAGATTTTCTGAAATTGGATCAAGAGCTGAAGTTGCCTCGTCAAGCAGTAAGATTGGTGCATTATATAGAATTGCCCTAGCAATTGCAATTCTCTGCCTCTGCCCTCCAGACAAAACTACTCCATTTTGTCCAATTTGTGTATTATATTGTTGCGATAAATCTTGAATAAATTCATCTGCCTCCGCCATCTTTGCCGCCTCCATTATTTGTTTTTCCGTAGCATCTTCTTTACCATATCGAATATTTTCTAATATTGTGTCATCAAAGAGCATAACTTCCTGATTAACAACAGACATAGACCCCCTTAATGAATTTAAAGTAAGATCTTTTAAATTGTGACCATCAAGATTTATATCTCCTTTTTTTGGATCATAAAACCTTAGGATCATACTCATGATCGTTGATTTTCCACCTCCAGAAGGTCCAACCAAAGCAGTTACCTTTCCCTGTTCAATTTTTAAATTAATGCCATTTAAGGCAATTTTATCTTCAATATAATTGAAATAGACTTTATTAAAATTAATTTTACCCTTAATTATACCTATTTCCTTAGCATTCTTTTTGTTTTTAATTTTTGGTTTTTGGTCAATAGTGCTAAAATATCTCTCAGTAGCGCCCAGTCCCAATTGAATTCCCGCATTCATTCCGGAAACTGATTTTAGGGGTTTGTAAGCCATCATCATGGCGGCAAAAAATGACATAAAAGCACCCGCCGTCGTTTCTCCGGCAATAACTTGGTAGCCACCATACCATATAACGCAACCTATGCCAACTGAAGACAACATTTCTACCATAGGAGATGAAATAGATGACAATCTGGCAATTTTTCTGCCAAGCTTTGTCATATGATCAATTATCTCCCCCATCCTTGTGACTTCAAATTTTTCACAATTATAGGATTTAACTAGCTTACCATATTGCAAAGAATCATCCATTTGAGATAGAAATTTTTGTGCGATCACCTGGTCGCCAAATGATAAATGTCTTAATTTTTTACCAATCTTGTAAAGAGGGTAGGCCGCAAGTGGAAAGCCGATAAAGCCAATAATTGCCAAGGCAAAATTTTGATAAAACATAACCCCAATTAAGACAAATAAAGTAATTAATTGTTTAAAAAATCCATTTATGGCAATTGAAATACCACCTGTAATTCTACCTATATCCATCATAATCCTGGCAATCATATTGCCTGATGAGGTGCTATTTAAAGTAGAGATGTCGGAATGTATATAATGCTTATAAAGTTCCTTTCTTAAATCGGCGGTAATGTATACGATAACATAATTCATTAAAACTACCTGAAAATAAGTAGAGGCACCTTTTATGATTGCTATTATAATGATGGCAATTGGTATTAATAATAACATTCTTTTGTTGCCCTGTACCAATACTTCATCCAATGCTGGCTGAATTAAATATGCTATAGTACCAGTAGTTCCAGCAATTATAAACATAAAAAAAACTGACAGAAAAAATTTAAATTTATAAGGAAAGACATATTCTTTAAACAGCCTTTTGGCCAAGTAAAGATTATCCTTATAATCTGGTTTTTGAGAGTTAGGCTTTTTATTGTTAGTAGCTACTTTTTTCATTTATTCTTTAAATTTAAATCAAAACAAAATTCTAGCCACTTATTTTGAACTTTTCAAATTTATTTAATATATTCTATACTATATAAACTACTGGGCTCTAAAAATAACTGGGAAAACATCTTAAGACATACTAATAATATCATAATAGCCAGCATTAATTTTAGATTATCATTATCCATATTTTTGGCTTTTTTGATGCCAAATTGCACACCTATCACCGATCCAGCAATCATAATAGCAGCGAGGATAATATCAACCGCATTATTAACCACAGATTGCATCATGGTGACAACAATTGAGATAAAAACAATTTGAAATAAAGAGGTGCCCGTGATTATTTTGTGAGGCATTTTTAAAATATAAATCATGGCTGGTATTATTACAAAACCACCACCAATTCCCATCATCGAGACTAAGGAGCCCGCAAAAACACCAATGATTAATGGAATTAGTAAGCTAATTTCTATATTTGATTTTGGAAAGTACATTTTAAAGGGCAGTTTATTTATTTTTTTGCTAAATTTAACAAACAACTTCTTCTTTCCTCTTTTTTTACTAGTTTCTATCTCATATTTTTCTTTAAGAATAGTTTTAATATTGTCGATCGCCATGGTAAGACCAATCAAACCAAGAAAAATTACATAAATTATTGAAATAAATACATCCGTTTGACCTAAATCTTGCAATAGACGAAAGATAATGATACCAAGAATAGAGCCAAAAATGCCGCCGAATATAAGTACAAAACCCATCTTAAAATCAACATTTTTTTGCTTAGAGTGAGATAATAATCCCGAAATAGATGAGGCTGTAATTTGATTGGCTGAAGTTGCAACCGCAACCAAAGGGGGTATACCCATGAATATTAAGAAGGGTGTCGCAATAAAGCCTCCACCAACTCCAAACATGCCAGATAATATGCCAGTGACAAAGCCAAGAGATAAAATTAGCAATATATTAATTGGAATTTCAGCGATCGGAAGGTATATTTGCATCAATAATTAGCTTCTATATTATAATGATATATTTGAAATTCACTAACTATTGATTTATATAGCATCTATCAAATTACTTAAAAGAGACATCGATCATTTCGGTAACCGAGCAGAAGTAATATTTTGATAGTCAAGAGGTTGCTTTAGTCTTCTAGCGTGATTTTTAGAGAATTTTCAAAGCCATATTCATGAGAAAATTCTTTACTAAAATCTTTTTTGAGATCTTCTGTTAACAATAAAATATCATTCATTAAGTTAGTAAACTTTTGATACGGATCAATATTTTTAGAATTTTTGATTTTATTTTCCATTTTTTTACAAATTTCTAAAATAAGTTATTGTTAATAAATCTAGCATACTCTATACTAAATCAATGAATAATATCTTATTTCAAGTTATTAACACTATAAGCGCAACTATGTAATTATAATTATAATTATTTTATAAGTCAACAATATAAGTAATGTCATATCAGGTCTTAGCAAGGAAATACAGGCCCAATACTCTTTTAGAGTTGGTGGGGCAAGATATATTAGTTACAACTCTATTATCATCAATTAAGCAAAATAAAATAGCTCACGCTTTTATTTTAAGTGGCATTCGTGGCGTTGGCAAAACGACAACTGCCAGAATTATTGCTAAAGCACTTAATTGCGTTGGTGAAGATGGTAAATTGCAAGAGGCATCAGATCCTTGCGGAAAATGTCACGCTTGCATCTCTATTGCCAATTCTACTTTTCCAGATGTAATAGAGATGGATGCCGCATCAAAAACTGGGGTTGACGACATAAGGGAGATAGTTGACAACATATCATACGCAACCTCTATTGGTCGCTACAAAGTATATATCATTGATGAGGTGCACATGCTTAGTAATAACGCCTTTAATGCACTATTAAAGACTCTGGAAGAGCCACCTGCTCATGTTAAATTTATTTTTGCCACAACAGAGATTAAAAAAATTCCAATTACTATAATATCTCGCTGTCAAAGATTTGACCTAAAGAGGCTTTCTAGTGCAGATATTGCCAATCATCTTAAAAATATATTGCAAAAAGAATCATTTGAGGCTGAAGATGGAGCGATAAATTTAATAGCAAACTTGTCTGGAGGGTCAATGCGAGACTCACTTTCCCTTCTAGATCAAGCCTTATCATACAATAATTATCAAAAATTACTAACTTCTGATAAGTTTGAGGAAATGATTGGTTTGGTAGATAAATCCCAAATTGTTGATTTTATTAAAATCATATTGGCAGGAAAAGTAGAAGAGGTCATTAATATGTTTAATGATTTTTATGACAAATCTATTGATATAACTTCTCTTGCTAATGATTTATTGGAAATAGTTCATGATATAACATTGGTTAAAACCATTGATAATTACAAGATAGTGAACATATCAGATGATTGTTATAAAAAAATACAAGATATTACGAACGTCATCTCGGTAGCCTCCCTTGCTAGAATTTGGCAGATGCTTTTGAAAGGGGTAGATGAGTTAAAGAATTCACCAAATCACAAAATGTCCTTCGAAATGATTCTTATTAGAATTTGCTATATGTCTAATGTAGCAAATTTTGAACAAATACTTGTTGATAATAACAAAAATATTACTCAAAATAGGAGTGCGGAATCTGTTTTAGCGGGGGAAGCTTTACGAAACTTCCCAGAATCAAAAATTATAAATCAAAATGACTGATAAAAAGGCAAAAATTCTTTGCGTAGAGGATGAGGTTGATATTAGAGAAAATATAGTTGAGATCTTGAGGGATGAAGGGTTTGAGGTAATGGCAGCAGTAGATGGGGCGGAAGCATTCGAAATTTTAAAAAATAATCAAGATATAGAGTTGGTATTATCTGATATCATGATGCCAAATTTAAGTGGCTTAGAATTATTAGACAAAGTTAGAAACAGTAAATTTGACCATTGCAATGTGCCATTTATCTTACTAACCGCCCTTTCATCAAAGGATGACGTAATTAATGGTAGCAAAGTGGGTGCGAATGATTATATTATCAAGCCAATCGATTTTGACATTTTAATTGCCAAAATTAGTGAAAAAATATTGAATTCCACAAGGATTCAGAGTCGATTTATTAACAATATTAAAAACATTACAGATCAAATATCAAATATCTTGCCAAATAACATGGTGGATAATGTTAAAATTATCAATCATCTTTCGGAGGTCTTAAGAACTGAGCCTTATGGGCCATTTTCTCATCCAAAATATATAACTGATATCAACAGAATACATGCTGCGTCTTTAAAGCTCACAGCTTTAATTAATAATTACCTAGAGGGTGAGTATGTGTCTAACTCTATAGATAAGAACGCATCTATATGTAACCCAGTGGAGCTATTAAATGATACTATTTCTGGTTTAAACCCAAAATTAAGGGAATATATTTATGTAGATTTAGAAAATACTGATAGAATTCCTAAAGTTAAAATAGACTCCAATTTAATAGTCGAATCTATTAAAAAAACTTTATCTGTATTGCTAAAAGCTCATTTATCAAATATTGATATAAGTATTGTTCACGATCATTTAGATAGGGTGGTATTTGTACTTACTGTAAGAGACCACTTAGAGAAAGACAACATTACTAAAATAATAGAAAGTAGAGGTTTTGATCGCAAATTACGTGAAGAAGATTATGATTTTGACATCCTATTTAATGGCGGTGAACTTTCTGCATTAATTTTTATACCAACATTTAGGGTTTTAGAGTAATAGCAAAATTTATCTATAGTGCCGCATTTATATAAATTAATTTTTGATAAAAATCACTACATCTCGTTAAAGCCTTTTATATCCTTTGCTATTAAAGTCATTTTTCTTCTTTTTCTTCTTTTTGTTATTTCTGCATCTTATTTTATCTTATTAATCAGTGTCGAACAAAAATCCTTTCCCTTCCTAGTAAATAAAATAGAATCGAAGATTAAAAACTATATTGATAAAAATGACAATATTATCATAGAAAATATTAGGGTTGAGCAGGATAATTTTAATATTATTGCATATATTGACAATGTTAAGTTTAATCATTCTAAATTATTTCTTGAAGTAGCTGAGGCAAAAGTTTCATTTTCCATTTTTGACTTAATATTATTACAAACCTCAATCAAAAACCTTGATATCAAGACTATAAACATAAAATATCATTCTTATTTACCAGAAAGAGTAAATGATGATGGGGATGCAATTAAACTACATGATATTTTACCTAACTTACTTGATTACGACGTAGAGGAGGCGAATATACACGCGTTAAATGTAACTTTTTTAAAAAAGGATCAAAATAATAGGGACTTTCAAATTAACGATATTAATCTGAGTATTAAGAATAATAAACTCAAATTATCATCTAAAATTAATTTCGAGGATTATAAGGTTAATCTTAAAAGCCGATGTTATATTCAAAATAAAAATTCTATTTGCAACGCACTATCTTCCGAAATTAACCCTGAAATAATTTCTAAATTTTATCCTAAATTTTCTAAAATATCTGGCATAAAAACTAAAATATCTAGTAATATTACCATTAAATCAAATAATAAGGAGGATGATATTTCTTTCATTCTTTACAGTGATAAGGGCGAAATAAATAATAAAAATATTTTCCAAGACAAGGTTACTTTTACCGACCTAACTCTTCATGGTGACTATAAATTTAATACAAAATCATTAAATGTTACAGATTTTTCTCTTAATTTCATGAATGATATTGAATTTCGTGGCAATATAGAAATTGATAATATTTTAAAACCCAAATTCAATATAAATTTATTTTTAAATAATTTAACAAGAGAGGATTCGCCTAAATTGTGGCCCGTAATAATTCCAAAAGATGATAATATTAAAAAATTACTCCTCAGACATATAAAATCTTTTTACATAAGTGATTCTCATATATTAATGAAGTTTAGTGAAGGAAGGCTTCTTGATATTGATGCTAAATTCAATTTTACAGACGCATCCATCCTCTATGATAGGAGATTTCCAGCGATATATGATGTATCTGGAAAAGCCTATTTTAACAAAAAGTCAATGAGAATAAACATTGACAAGGGTAGCCTATTGAAGAGTAAAATTAAAAATGCTGAAATTATTATCAAAAACTTCCATAAAGAAAATACGCCCCTAGAAATTAGAGGAAAAGTTACAGGAAGGGCTGAAGATTTAATAAAGCACGTTAACTACAAATCCTACTTTTCAAAAAATATAGGGAATTATATTAATGGATCCGCCATCAGTTACTTTGATTTGCTAATACCAATTAAAAAAAAATTACAGTTACGAGATATTTATTTACAAATTTATTCAGCAATTATGAATATTAACAATAGTTATATTGGTAAAAGTTCTAATTTACGTGTAAACCTTACTAAAAATGTAAACGATAATATATTTCGAACTCATATTGATCTAACAAAATCTCAGATTGATTTTAAGCCACTATCCATATCTAAACAAAAAAATATTAATTCTACCCTATCACTAAATATTAGTCCTGAAGGAAACTTACTGACATTTAGTGACATAAAATTTAAATTACAAAACCAAAATTTACTAACTGGATTTTTCTTAATCAACCTAGATAACAAAAATATTCAAAACATAAAACTAACCCACCCAGATTTTTCTTTATTATATGACTCAAACCACGAAAAATCTTATCGTAAATTAGATTTAAAAGGCAAAAAACTTGATCTAAATAAATTAAAATCAATTTTGCAATCCGGCCAAGGCGATAGTAAAAAATATAAAATTAATGACATAGAAATTATTTTAGATCAATTAATTTTGGCAAATAATATAGAGTTGCACGATATTGATGTCAGTATTAAATGTCATGGATCGGTATGTATTAATAGCTTTATTGAAGCAAAGAAAGGTGGTAAGGAAATTGTTAATATCGATTTTCATCCCTATCCAATAAAAAAAACAACAATAATTAATGGCAAAATATCAGATATATCATCTATAATGAAGGGTGTTAATATTTATGACAAAATAACAGATGGAGACCTAGTAATTAGAGCTAAAATTTTTACAAAGGATAATGATGCTATTATATCTGGAGAAGCATATAATAAGAAGGCATATAAAATATTGAAGGGTGAGTTGGTGCAAAAAATATCAGAAGACGGATCTTTCTCTAGAATAAATGATCAATTAATCTTAGCAGATCAGATAAAATTTGAAAAAATGCACTCTAAATTTAACATTAAGAATAATATTTTAGAAATAGAAAAATTTATTATTAGTAATAATTATCTAGGCGTTACTGCCAAGGGACATATTGACATAAATAACAACAAGATAGATATAAAAGGCTTGGTTGTTCCAGGATATTTAATTAACGGGTTGTTTGGCATAGGGGAATTACCTATTATTAAATATATTTTTCCTATTTTGGTCGGAGAAGAGGGTGGTGGCATATTTGCCGGAAGGTATCGGTTAGAAAAAAATCCAGATATTGATAATAAACTTAGATTTAAATTAAATAAAAGTTCTGTATTTGCTCCCGGCGCAATTCGTAACTTCTTGGATTAGCAACAACTACCAAATTTAATTATATAAAATTGAGCAAAAATATTTTTTTCTTAAACTAGCTGTATCACGATCTAATGACCTAAATTAACTTTCTTCTGCCTTTTTTAGAATAATATTTGTAAAGTATAATTGACTATTATACCAAATCCCATCTAAAATACTAGATAAGATAACAAAAAATTTAACTTTATCTTTTTTGTTAAAATAGACAAAAAGACTTGTAAAATATATTTATATTCCGGTCATTTTTTATCTATAATTTTTCTCAAAAATCTTTTGTTAAATGATTAATTATGCAAAATCAGATACAATAAAAATGAAAACAGCAATAATAATTTTTCCAGGCTCAAACTGTGACAAGGACGGTTTAGATGGTCTTAATAAAATTAGTAATAATATACAACAAATTTGGCATAAAGAGACTAAATTAGATGATAATTTAGATCTAATTTTAATTCCTGGAGGCTTTTCTTACGGAGACTACTTAAGAAGTGGTGGTATTGCGGCTAACTCTAATATCATGCCCGAAATTATTCGCCTAGCAAACAAAGGAGTCAAAGTAATTGGCATTTGTAATGGCTTCCAGATTCTAACTGAAGCAGGATTATTAGATGGTGCTTTAATGAAGAATGTGGGGGCAAAGTTTATTTGTCAAAATACTTATTTATCTTGTCAAAATCAAAAAACCAACTTTACTAACAAGATTAATAAAATTATTCAGATTCCAATTGCGCATATGGATGGCAACTATTACTGCTCTGATGATGTTTTAAAAAATCTTGAAGATAACAATCAAATTGCTTTTAAATATTGCAATAAAAATGGAGAGACTAAGAATGAATTCAATCCTAACGGCTCGAAAGAAAATATTGCCGGTATTTTTAATAAAAATAAAAATATTTTAGGTATGATGCCGCATCCTGAAAGGGCAATAGATAAAGATATTAATGGTATTGATGGTATGCTATTGTTCAATTCCTTATTAAATAAATGATGAATAACAAAACAAAATTTATTTTTATTACTGGTGGCGTTGTATCATCTCTTGGAAAGGGGTTAGCATCCGCTTCTATTGCCGCACTTTTGCAATCTCGTGGTTATAAGGTGCGTCTTAGAAAATTAGACCCATACTTAAATATTGATCCGGGTACAATGAGTCCGACTCAGCATGGCGAGGTCTTTGTTACTGAAGATGGAGCTGAAACCGACCTAGATTTGGGTCATTATGAAAGATTCACCGGAGTTAATGCTAAGAAATCAGACAATGTTACTGCTGGACAAATTTATCAAAAATTACTAAATAGAGAAAGAAAAGGAGATTACCTTGGAAGAACAGTTCAAGTTATCCCCCATGTTACTGATCTAATTAAAGAGTTTATCTTAAATGATCTTGACGATATTGATTTCGGATTATTCGAGATTGGTGGCACCGTTGGAGATATTGAGGCTTTACCATTTTTTGAAGCTATTAGGCAAATTGGTTTTGAATATGGTAACTCTAGATGCGCCTTTGTACATTTAACCTTATTGCCATATATTGAGTGCGCTCATGAGTTAAAAACCAAGCCAACTCAACATTCTGTTAAAGAACTTAGATCAATAGGTATTAATCCTAGCATCTTATTATGTCGAGCTGAAAGACCTGTTGATGAGTCCATAATTGATAAAATAGCCAAAATGTGCTCCGTCAATAAAGACTACGTCCTGTTGGCACCGAACGTTGACAACATCTACAAAGTACCAATGATTTACCATGATCAGGGTTTGGATGGAAAAATTTTAAAATATTTTAATCTAGACTCCAAGGAGCCGAATTTAAAAAAATGGCGAGATATTTTTTCTTCGATTGACAATAAGGAGGGGCAGGCAATTATTGCAATTGCAGGTAAATATACTGAATATAGTGATTCTTATAAATCTTTGTTGGAGGCGATTGACCACGCCTCAATTTACCACAAAATTAAGATTAAAATTAAATGGGTTAATATTAGGAATTCTAATAAAAATAAATTAAAAGATTTAGAAAATATTGATGCAATTTTGGTTCCTGGTGGTTTCGGTGATGATGGGATGGAGGGCAAGATTGCCATAGTTAACTACGCTAGGAAAAATAAAATCCCTTATTTAGGAATTTGTCTTGGTATGCAAATGGCTTTATTAGAATTTGCCAGAAACAAAGCTGGAATTAGCAACGCCGTATCTAGTGAAAGTGAATCATCTGATGGCACTAAACTAATTTCCATGATGCATGAGTGGGAAAAGGGTGGTAAAAAGCAAGAACAAGGGGCGGATCTTGGTGGCACCATGCGTCTCGGCTCATACCCCTGCAATATACATAAGGACACATTAGCCTATGAAATTTATGCCGAAGAAAGAATTTCTGAAAGACATCGTCACCGCTATGAGGTAAACATTAATTACAAAAAGGACTTAGAAGATGTTGGACTGATATTTTCTGGAATGTCACCCGATGGTAAGCTTGCTGAAATTATTGAACTTAAAGATCATCCATTTTTTATCGGCGTCCAATTCCATCCAGAGTTAAAATCTAAGCCATTCTTACCTCACCCGATTTTCTTAAAATTTATCAAAGCTGCTAAAAATTACAAATCTAAGCAGTAGAAAAAATTATTATAATTGCTATAATACCGGTTACCAGATTTGCACTATACATATAACCCCCACCAAAATCAAAGATTTTGACTCCCCCTTAGGGGGAGTTGATAATGTGCCGAGACTTACTTTCGACTTAACTCCCCCTTAGGGGGGGGTTGATAATGTGCCGAGACTTACTTTCGACTTAACTCCCCCTAAGGGGGAGTCAAAATCTTTGATTTTGGTGGGGGTTGCGTCAAGTTTAGTATAATAAAAGATTGATTTTTTCTCAAATAGAAAATATCATTAATTCTTCAAAAATTAGGGGTTGTAGCTCAGCGGTTAGAGCAGGATGCTCATAACGTCTTGGTCGTAGGTTCGATTCCTACCAGCCCCACCACTGAATTAAAAAACTCTATTCGATTGATGGCAGAACATTTTCTGCAATCTTTCCGAACTCCATAGCAATTTCTGACGATTTATCCTTATAACAAATAGGAATTCTATCATCATTTGACTGATTAATCTCTTGATTAATGGCGATTTCACCTAAAAAATCAATTCCACGCTCTATAGCCAATTGTTTTATGCGGTTTTTACCAAAAATATATTTCTTTTGGCCCCTCACCTCTTCCAAGTAAGACATATTTTCTATAATACCAGATATTTTAATATTAAGCTTTTCATACATATCTATTGATTTCACTAAATCAATAACAGCAATTTGAGAAGGGGTAGACACCAAAACTACCGAATCAATTGAAAATTTTTGCATCATGGTTAAGTGAACGTCACCGGTTCCAGGTGGCAAGTCAACAACCATAAGATCGACACCTTCCCAACGAGTTCCGTTTATCATTTGATCTAAAGTTTTAGTAATCATCGCACCCCTCCATATTGCAGCCGATTCTTTTTCAAACAAAGACCCCATTGAAATAATTTTAATACCATAATTTTCTAAAGGAATTATTTTTCCATCTTTAAAATCTGGCTTTTCATTGAGATTCATAAGGTAAGCAATAGATGGCCCATAAATATCCGCGTCCACTAAGGCAACCTTAAATCCTATTCTGCTAAAACTAATTGCCAAATTTGTAGCGATCGTTGACTTTCCAACTCCACCCTTAGCAGAAGAGATCGCGATAATCTTTTTTACCCCAAAAACCTTACCAACTTCTTTTGTTGATTGTAGTTTTTTATCAGAAGTTAAAAAAATTAATATTTTTAAAGGAATTTTATCTTTAATTCCAGAAATTATGGTTTTCTCCAATTCTTTTGCCGCTTCTTTAGTAAGATCGTGACCTGATATATCAAGAAAAACTGATATATTATCTTTTTTGATTAATATTTTTGGATTAAAAGCAAATGATTGCAGCTTTTTATCTAAAAAAATTATTTGATTAAATATTGCCAAAACGGCTTTTTCCTTAAAAAATTTCATAATTTTGTTAAAAAATATTGAAAATACTGCCACACCAATTCCCATTTATAATGCGCAATACAGCAAAATATTTTAAGGTTAAAATTGTCAAAACACAACTACCCTACAACCTTAGAGCGCAAGGCTTTTTGGTAATTAGAAGTTTAAAAGATAAAGGTGGATTTTGGTATTATTTATTGCTAAAATATTTGTAATACAAAATAAATTGTAAATCTATGCTTGTGATGACTCAAAATCTAGTATTTTTTGAATTGTTACTAAGTTATATAATAATAAATTATGTCAAATGATAGTGATAAAGTTTCAGTAGATCCATTATTTTTGGGTCTCACAAGACCTCCGATGATACTAGGTGTCAGCTATAAATTGGCCGCCCTTAACATGCTCAGTTCTCTTTTAACATTTATTACTACTAGTGATTTTTTCTACCTTTTAATTTTAATGCCCAGCTTACATGGTATATTTTATATTTTATGCCTAAAGGAGCCAAGAGCAATAGAATTGTTGATAACAAAAAATTCTAAATGTAGTATTTGTAGAAATAGATCTAACTACAACGGAACTAATTCTTACGATTTATATTAAGTAATTATAACAAGATTAAATTTAATTAAAATGAACATATCTAAAGTATCCTTTGGTAGCAAAGCTCCAGAAATTGTTAATGTCGTAATTGAAGTACCAATGAACTCTAATCCAGTTAAATATGAATTAGATAAGGATTCTGGAGCCTTGTTTGTTGACAGGTTTTTAGCAACACCAATGTATTACCCTTGTAATTACGGATTTATACCAAACACATTATCGGATGATGGAGATCCAATTGATGTTTTAGTTGTTTCAGAGTTACCTTTAATGCCAACTTCAGTTATTAAAGTAAAGCCAATAGGGGTTTTGATCATGGAAGATGAAAAGGGTATGGATGAAAAAATTCTTGCCGTTCCTTCTATAAAAACTAATTCTGAATATGAAAACATTTCTGACTATACAGAACTTAATAAGTCTTTATTAGATAAGGTTTCTCACTTTTTTGAAAGATATAAGGATTTAGAAAAAAATAAATGGGTTAAAGTGAAAGGCTTCGAAGGAGCCGCAAAAGCCAAGGAATTAATCAAAGAAGCGATTGATAGGGAGTCAAAAAACTCCAAATAATGCAACAAAGAACATCTTTAATAGCGTTAATTGGACCCCCAAACGCCGGCAAGTCAAGCCTAACAAATGAAATTTTAGGTCAAAAAATTTCCATTACTTCTAACAAGGTTCAGACCACTAGAAACATTATTAAAGCTATTATAACCGAAGGAGATACTCAGATGGTTCTTTTTGATACTCCGGGGTTGTTCATACCAAAAAAGGACAGACCACTTGAAAGATATATCGTTAAAAATGCTTGGCAGGTAATTCGTCAAATCGATGAAGTTTTTTTATTGATTGATGGTGGTCAGTTAGCTAAAGGAATTAAAAATATTAAAAATATCATCTCAGATCTAAAAAAGCACGAGATTGTACCAAAAATTATCATCAATAAGATAGATTTAATAGATAATGATATTAAAGAAGTTACTGATGAAGTTCTGGAGTTGGGAGTTGAAAAGATCTTTTTTACTTCAGCAAAGAATGGCACCGGAGTTGCTGAGTTAAAAAAATATTTCCTAAGCTTATCAATAATTAGAGATTGGCCATTTCCAAAGGATGATATATCTGATGTTTCAATGAAATTTTTAGCATCTGAAGTTACTAGGGAAAAATTATTTTTAAAATTAAAGGAGGATCTACCCTATGCAATAGACGTAACTACTGAAAGCTGGGAAGAGAGGGCGGAAGATATTAAGATTCATCAAGTGATATATGTACTAAAAGATAGTCAGAAAAAAATTATCATCGGCAAAGATGGTGGCTTTTTGAAAAAAATAGGATCCTCTTCAAGATTAGAATTAAGTAAAATGTGTGGTAAAAAAATTCACTTGTTTTTGTTTGTAAAAGTGAAGGCGGGTTGGATGCATGATCAGGAAAGCCACCTTCCTTCAAATTATTTTTAGTTCGTAATTTATCTTTCTTAAGGATGACCACCTTCTTTTGCACCCCTGTCATCACTAGGAAGAAGTTAGTCAACTTAGCAACAGCGCCCTTACAAAAGAACTACTATATTTTATAAATACCTTAGATAGTGATATTAACAACAATTCTTCTGAGAAATGCAGGATGTTAATAACTCAAATTAATACAAAATACCCTCCGTGCGTGGATGAATATAAGTAATACCAATTCCCATCTTTAAAATACACAAGTTAAGACAGATTTTTTCGAAATCTTTTTATCCTTAAATCATCGAAAAGCCTTACACCCCATTAACATAGGTCGGGCATTTTTTAATAATTTATGCATAAAAATATTTCGAAAAAAAACTGCTTTAAAGGTAGGAATTTGTATAATGTGTCAAAAATTTAATCTTTACAGACTGGAACGGTTCGAGACGTAAACCCCCATAACGACGATAAAAAGGTCCCGTCGGGCAGGAAGTAGAGAGTTAGCAAGACCTAATCTCGGTTGAAGAGATATCCACCTTGTCAATCTTCAAAAATTGGCATTTATTCAAACTCTTAGCATACTTATAAGCGACGGAGTTTACGGCGTGACCATAATAACTTCCTCTGTCACCTATGACTAAACCTGTTAAATTAACAATTTCTTGCCACTCTTCCCACAAATGAAAATCAATTATGGAATCAGCCCCCATGAGCCAAAAAAATTGATTTTCTGGATATGATTTAATTAATTTTCTGATCAAATCAATAGAAATGTTACTACTTAAATGTCTTTCATCATCTTTTATTATAATTTCTGGGTAATTTTTGACAATTTGATAGCATTTTTGTAGCCTTGAATCAAAATCTTCTGATTTTAATTTCTTAAAAGGGTTCTGCTTGGTTGGTTGCCACCAAACCTGACTCAAATTCATTAATCTTTTTGCCTCTAGGCTTAAATTTAAATGTCCTTGATGAGGTGGGTTAAAACTGCCTCCTAAAATTGCTATCCTCATTGATTTTCAAAAATTCTTTTAATCATTTTGTCGGCTACATTTTTTGCTGCAGACTTATGGGATTTCTCTGACATCTCTATCAGCATATCTGTATTGTCAATTAACTTGGTAATTAAGTTGCTAATCTTGTTAATTGTAAAATCTTTTTCTTCTATCATTATTGCGCTACCCTTTTTGATAATTTCCTTAGCATTTTTTAATTGATGATTATCAGAAGAATTGACAAGGGGAATTAAAATCAAAGGCTTTTTAGCAATGGTAGACTCACTAATGGTCGACGATCCTGCTCTTGAGATAATCAGATGAGCATTTTTAATTTTTTTCTCCATATCACCAAAAAAGCTTCCAATAACAGTGTTAATTTTAAATAATTTATATTGTTTTAAAGTAGAATCCAATAAATCTATACGACATTGTTGGGAAATTAGTATATTTTGTTTAATTTCTGATCTTAGGTTAAAAATAGCTTTTGGCATAATATCACTAAAAATTTTGGCACCGCCACTTCCGCCGATAATTAGAATATTAAAAAAACTATCAACCTTCCTTTTTTGTAAGTTAAAATCAGATTTTAACAACAAATTATATCCCATATTTTTGTCATTTTTTGCAAATTTTTTGTCAGAGGGTAGATAATATTTTACCTTCGATAATTTAGCGATATCTTTACGCACCAAATTGCCAACAGTAAAACTTTTTTTATTAAAAATTTTTTCTAAACCGTCAGTGTTTCTGTAAGTAAGAAAAATTTTTTTAGCAAATTTAGCAAAAATACGATTTATCTTTCCTAGGTGAGCATTTTGTTCGTGAAGAATTATATTTTTACGAAGAATGGTAGCGGCACAAAGCGTTGGAAAGGTTGCATAGCCACCGAAGGCAATAACAAATGTTGGACGAAAAAACAGCATCTGAAAAAATGCCTGCAAGATACCGAAAGATATCTTTATGCCCGCTATAAATGAAAATATAAAAGATTTTCCTATTTGTGAGGAGGAGATAATATTGTGACCAAAATCGTCGTTTACAAAGGTATAATTTTTATAATTTTTATTAGCAAAGATCTTAACTTTACAGCCCCTACCAGACAATTCTTCGGCCAAAACCCTTGCCGGAAAAATATGACCCCCAGTTCCACCGGTTGCAATGATTATTTTTTGATTTTTTAGGTCAGACATTCTCAAATTCTGTTGATCTATTTTTTTTTGCAATATTTTCTAAAATAGAATTAACAAATTGTACCTTTGATTCGCCATCAAAGCTAGAGGCGATATCGGTATATTCATTAATTATTACTTTAGTTGGAATTTTGTCAAAATATTTGATTTCAAAAATTGCAACCCTTAGAATTTGCTTGGTAATATTTTCAATTTTTTGCAAGATAAATTCTGGATCTAAAAATTCCTCAATTTCTTGATCAAGAATGGTGAGTGATTGAACTATATTGGCGATAATATTATTTAAATGTTTCTTATCAATTTTGGATCGATATGATTTTACGTCATCTTCAAAATTAATTAAATAATAATCAAGCATTTCTTCCTTGATATCTTCAATCTTTGTTGATTTATTATAAAAATCATATTGAAAAAGAATTTGAATTGCCATCAAGCGAGAAATAGATTTTTTAACTATTAAAATATTTTTACTATTCATTATTATGTCTATTACTAAAGAACAATTAGAAGAGGTTAATCTAGTACGAGAAAATAAATTTACAACCCTCCGTCCCGTTTCTGAAGAATTGGAGAAAATTTTATATGAAATTTTTCCTGTCTTAGATCATGGTTTTGTGAGAGTTGTGGATTATATGGGGGATGACTCTTCTGTTGTACAGGCTGCCAGAGTCTCTTATGGTAAGGGTACAAAGAAGGTGAGCGAAGATAGAGGCTTAATTAATTATCTAATGCGCCATCGTCACACCACTCCCTTTGAAATGTGTGACATCAAGTTTCATATTAAATTGCCAATCTTCATTGCCAGACAATGGATTCGTCATCGCACAGCCTCTATTAATGAATATTCTGCAAGATATTCCATTTTGGAGGATGAATTTTACATTCCTGCACCAGAAAATATCGCCGCACAATCAAAAAAAAATCACCAAGGTCGGGATGAAAATAAAAGGTTGAGTTCGGTAGAGCAAAATAGAGTACTAGAAATTTTAAAAACAGATTCTAAAAATGGCTACAATCATTATCTAGAAATGATGAATGAAGATAAATGTGGCAATGTAATTAACGAGTCAAATGACGGGGTTGCTAGAGAATTAGCCAGGATGAATCTTACCTTAAATTGCTATACTGAATGGTATTGGAAGATTAATCTGCACAATTTGTTTCACTTTCTAGCTCTTCGCTCCGACTCCCATGCTCAATATGAAATTAGAGAATATGCCAATATCATGCTTGATATGGTGCAAAAATGGGTACCTTATTCTTTTTCTGCCTTTGAGAAATATCGCATTGGTGGCAAAGAATTCTCTCGAGATGAAATCTTAACTATTAAAAAACTAGTTAAGGGTGATAAGATTGATCAAGAAAATAGCAACCTTAGTAAGAGAGAGTGGGGTGAATTAAAAAATTTATTAGAATTTTAGAAGATAATCTAAAAATTAAACTTAGTTCTTAGGAATATTGCAAAAATATCTCCTTACACCATTTTAACTTTATAAAATAAAATTAATAATTATGTCTATCGGAGTTTGGCAATTAATCTTAATATTGGTGTTAGTTTTGTTATTTTTTGGTACAGGTAAACTACCAAAAGTAATGTCTGACATTGGCAAAGGCTTAAAAAGTTTAAAAAACAGCGTAAAAGATAGTAAAAGTAGCAACAAGAAGGGTAAATAAATACAGCTAACAATATTTATGTAAAAAAATAAGCGTATTTGATGAAAAAAAAATTAAAAGAAATGTCGCAAAAGCCAACGGCAGACTTATTAGAAGATGTAGTAACGCAAAACACATCTGACATGATATATATTAAGGATATTGTTAATAATATGAGTCAAGGCGGCTTCGCTCTGATAATGCTAATCTTTTCTTTGCCTATTTTAATACCATTACCACCACCCTTACCAAGTTTTATTGCTTTTCCATTATTAGTTTTTTCATTTCAAATGCTAATAGGACTACCCGCCCCTAAAATTCCAAAATTTATTGGTAATCGACAAATAAAAAGGGAGTTGCTAGCTAAAATTATTGAAAAATCTGTATTTCAACTAAGAAGAGTTGACAAATTTATTCAATCTAGGTGGCATTTCATGTTCGACATCATCAGTGAAAAAGCAATTGGTTTGTTAGCTTTTATTTTTGCTACCTCTATTTTATTGCCACTACCATTAACCAACCTTCTTCCGGGGACTTCGATCTTAGTAATCTCTCTTGGTCTACTCGGTAAGGATGGCCTAGTGCTGTTTGTGGGACTTATGATTGGAATCGCTGGAATATTAATTACTTTGTCCATTATCGTTTTTGGAGTTGAGGCGGTAATCGTGATTAAGGATATTATTTTTGGCTTTATTTAGTTTTATTATGATTCAATACCAATTATCAACATGAGCTTGATGAACAGAAAAATAATAGGCATAGAGACTAGTTGTGACGAAACGGCAATCGCAATAATTGACGAGGATAAGAATATATTAAGTAATTTAATTATCTCTCAAATTGATATCCACAAGGAGTTTGGCGGCGTTGTTCCAGAAATTGCAGCAAGAAATCACGCTCTTATAATTGATAAATTAATAAAAAAATCCCTATTAGAAGCGAAATTAAATTTTAAGGATCTAGACGCAATCTCTGTAACAGCTGGGCCGGGATTAATTGGCGGAGTGATTGTTGGGGTTATGGCAGCAAAAATGCTAGCCTCAATCTATAAAAAACCTATAATCGCGGTTAATCATTTAGAGGCTCACGCCTTAACAATCAGATTAACTTCGGAAATAAAATTTCCATATCTCTTATTGTTAGTTTCCGGAGGTCATTGTCAAATTCTACTGACTAAAGGTGTTGGAAATTATCAAAAATTAGGCGAGACAATAGATGATGCTCTGGGGGAAGCTTTTGACAAGGTGGCTCAGATGATAGGGTTGGAATATCCTGGAGGACCAAAAATCGAAGAATTAGCCCAAAATGGCAATAAAAACAAATATAATTTTCCAAAGCCATTACAAAAATCTAAAAATCATAAATATAATTTTTCTTTTTCAGGACTTAAGACTGCGATTAGGAGGGAGATTGAAAAAATTACCGGTGAAGATTATAAAAAAGATTCTTATCAAAAGCTATCTGAAGAAGAGAAAATAGATATTGCAGCTTCTTTTCAAAAAGTAGTTGCAGAAAATATTGTTGATCGCTTAAAAAATATTTTAGAAGATTATGATTTAAATATAAAAAACCTTGTTATTGCTGGAGGAGTCGCTGCTAATCAATATTTATTTGGTGAAATATCTAATTTTACAAAAAGTTATAACATAAAGACATCTGCTCCAGCCATCAACCTCTGCACTGATAATGGCGCAATGATCGCTTGGGCTGGAATGGAGAGATTGAAATTGGGATTAATTGATGGTTTAGATTTTAAAGCAAGGGCAAGATGGAAATTAACGGACATTGAAAAGAAATGACAAAAATTAGCTGGTACGATATAAAAACGAAACTCAAACATATTCTTAGGCTTTTTTTCTATAGCCCTATGATGCAAGAGATTTTGGCCTATATTATAGTTTTTTACATGAAACTAATCTATTTCACTAGTAAAAAACAATATAAGAATTTAAACATCTTCCTTAGTTCCCTCGAAAAGGGTGAGGCGGTTATAATTTGCTCTTGGCATAATACAATCATGATAATGCCACTTTTGATGTTCGAGATGAAGAAAATTAAAAATCGCAAAGAAATGAACAGTCTATCTTCAAAGCATGGAGATGGCAAGATTGTTGGCAATGTTATGGATAAATTTGGATTTATCAATATCTCAGGATCCTCAAATAACAAAAAAGGTCGCGGCATCACTATTTATGATTTAAAAAAAATTATTAAAAATCTCAGGAAGGGCTATAGTTTGGCAATTACTCCTGACGGACCAAGAGGCCCTCGATATAAAATCAACAGTCAAGTAGTAAATATTGCCAAATTATCTGGCGCAAAAATTATACCATCTAGCTGTAGCATATCTCGATCAATTCGCTTAAATAGTTGGGATCGATTTGTCTTTCCTTTACCATTCTCGACATTATCCTATTATTTTGATCAAAAAATTGCAATTTCTAAACATATAAAAAAAGAAGAAATAGAAAATAAAAATTTAGAAATTGAAAACAAACTCAACAAATGTCGAGAGAGATTAGATTTTATATTTAAAACTTGCCAAACAAAATCAAATAAGGTATAATTACTATCGTGCCCTGCACTATGGTGATAAACGTGATTTAGAATAGATGTTTTGCGGACTCGGGGGCGGTACCCGACATCTCCACCATTGTCGACTACTTAAAATTAATTATGGGGATGAAATAGCTTCGACGCGCACAGTAAAAAAATTATTTTTACCCGACAAGATACAGTCGGTTTAATTTAGCAATAAATTAAATATTAGTTCAAAACAAATAAACGCAAAAATAAACTTTGCTAATGATAATATTGCTCAAAATGAGGATGTTAGGTTAAAAGCAGTAGCTTTCGCTTAATATCTAATATTATCGGGGTTTTGAGGTTTTCCTGTCAACAGAAAAACCTCGCTCTTTTAACTTAAAAGTACTTTGATGAAAGATTTTATAGGTTACGGCCAAATCATAGAAGATGCGATGAGGAGTGCTGTCAAAAGCGTTCTAACAAAAGTTCAAGATAGTGGGTTACAAGGTGAGCATCATTTTGTTATATCATTTCTAACAAACGACAAAAATACCAAAATATCAACAATACTAAAAAAAAAATTTCCTAATGAGATGGTCATAGTAGTCCAGCATCAATTTAAAGATTTGAAAATTAATGATGATAATTTTGAAATCTTTTTAAGTTTTGATGGTAACTATGAAAAATTAGTTGTTTCTTTTGCCTCAATCACCTCTTTTTCCGACCCCTCAATGAATTTTGGCGTTAAATTTAATTTCAATATTGAGGGAGAAATTCATAACGGCACGACAGAAGAAAAATCAGAAAAATCCAACATAGACCTATCTCAAAAAATTATATCGCTAGATGATTTTAGAAAAGGTCATGATTAATAATACCCCCCTTAACACATGATATTTGACTTAAAGCATTATATATATTTTCTAATTTCCTACTTAATTTGCTCAATTCCATTTGGCTTGATTGTTGGCAAAATATTTGGTAATATTGACGTAAGAAAACAAGGTTCAAAAAATATTGGTGCCACAAATGTTTCAAGATTAGTTGGTAAAAAATGGGGTATTCTAACTTTCATGCTGGACGGCATGAAAGGTGGGACAATGATTATAATTGCTAAGCAATTTTCTATGTCCTACTACCATAGTTATTTTTTATCCTTAGTTGTATTATTTTGTGTTTTGGGACATATATTTCCAATTTATTTAAAATTTAAAGGCGGAAAGGGCGTTGCAACAACTATGTTTTGCTTATTATTTTATAGCAAAATCATCGGTATATGCGCCATGATCATTTGGCTAATTACGTTTGTTTTTACAAGAACCTCATCCCTTGCGTCACTAGTATCAATATTTTTTGCCACAGCAATAGCTATGCAATATACAAATAGAGAGTCATCTATTTTAATGATAATTTTATGTATTCTAATATTCTTGCGTCATAAAAATAATATCATCAACTTAATCAACGGAACTGAAAAAAAATTTAATAAAAATGTCAAAAAAAGATAATCTAATAGTTGCCCTTGATTTTCCTGACTATAATTCAGCCAAAATATTGGTTGAACAATTGGGAAGTAGAGTAACTTTCTATAAAATTGGCTTAGAATTATTGATGAGCGGTAATTATTTTGACCTAATTGAATTTTTGGCCAAAAAAAATAAAAAAATGTTCATTGATCTAAAATTTTTTGATATTGGTCAGACTGTTGTTAAAGCGATTGAGAATCTTAATAATTATCCGAATATAGTATATACCACAATCCACTCAACCAGCAGAGAATCCATGGAAAGAATAGCTGCCAACAAAGGTAACATAAAGATATTAGCTGTTACCATCTTAACCAGTTTCAATCAAAATGATTTAACGGACATCAACCTTGATCCAAGTATTTCATTAGAAGATATCGTTATAAAAAGGGCAAAATTAGCAAAGGAATGTAATATTGACGGAGTTATATGCTCTGCTTTTGAGAATAAAAGAATTAGATCTGAAGTTGGTAAGGATTTTATTATTGCTAACCCAGGGATAAGAATTGAAAAATTAGAAGGTGATGATCAAAAAAGAATCGTTGATGTCAAAACTGCAATAAATGATGGAGCTAATCATATCGTAGTTGGCAGGCCAATCAATAGAGCTATCGATCCCAGAGGAGTGACTGATAAATTCTTAAACGAAATGTCATAAATTTATGAATTGGTCAATATTTTCTCGCACCACTCCAATCACTACATTTGCCCTTAATGCAATATTAACCATATTCTTTTTTACCAATCACTCCTTTGCTGAAATTATAATTTCTGGCAACCAAAGAACGGATGATTCTGTAATTAAATCCGTAATCTCTGACAATAATATAAAATCTGGTAAAATATCTGACATTAATCAGGCACTAAAAGATCTATATAAGAGTGATTTATTTTTAGATATTGATATCTACAAGGAAGATAAAGATATCATTATTAAAGTCATAGAAAATCCAATAATTTTGGACATTAAGTTTAAAAATAATAAAAAAATTGATGATGAAATTTTGGAGTCGGAAATTTCATTAAAAAAGGGTAGTTTCTATAGTAAAAATACATTGAAATCTGATATCAAAAGAATCAATGATATTTATATAAAAAGCGGAAGGTTCTTAACGAGGATTGACCCTAAAATAATTCAAAAAGAAGATAATAGAATTGAGTTAATTTTCGATATCTTTGAAGGAAAAAAAGCAAAAATTGCTAAAATTAGCATCGTTGGTAATCAAAATTATTCTGATCAAAGTTTACTTGACGAAATTACAACCAAACAATCAAAATGGTATAAAATATTTGGCACAAATGATGTTTATGATTCAGATAGGGTAGAATTTGACAAGGAAAAGTTGCGCATATTTTATACCAACAGAGGATATGCAGATTTTGAAGCAATCTCTGCAATAGCTCAAATTGCAACAACTAAAGATAGGTTTTTTATCTCATTTTTACTATCTGAAGGTATAAAATATAATTTTGGCAAAAGTAAGGTAGTCAATAATATTAAAAATCTTGACACCAGATTACTAGAAAAGCAAATTCACCTTAAGGAAGGAGGGGTCTATAGTGGTAAATTGGCAGATGAAGTTGTAGACAAAATGGTTAAGATCATGTCCGACAATGGCTACGCTTTTAGTCATGTAGTGCAAACTCTAGAGCGCGATAAAGTTGGCAATATAATAAATATTAAATTTATTGTTAATGAAACTCCTAAAATCTATATTAATTCTATTAATATCTCAGGAAACGACAGAACAAAGGATAGTGTTTTGCGGAGAGAACTGCGTATTAGCGAGGGAGACCCATATAATTTAACAAAAATTAATCGATCAAGACAAAGATTAATGAATCTTGGATTTTTTGAAAATGTTAAGCTCGACACCAAGAGAGTTTCTGGTGACAAAATTGACTTAAATATTCAGGTCAGTGAGAAAAAAACTGGAGAATTAAACTTTGGTATTGGCTATTCCACCGTAGATAAAATAAATGGCAATATTGGTATGAAGGAAAATAATCTATTCGGCACCGGTCAAGAGTTGGGAATTAATTCTAGAATCTCATCTTATAGCACGAGCAACGAGATTAGCTATTCTAAACCCTGGCTTTTTGATAGAGAACTTAAGGGCGGAGTTAGTGTTTTCAACAATGAGGTTGATAGTTACAACACGGTATCTTATAACCAAAAAACAAAAGGAGCCACGTTGAGCGCCACCTACCCAGTCTTGGAATATATTACTCATCAAATCTTATATTCATATCAGGATAATCAGATTGGCTACTCAAATAGCGCCTCCATGGTTATTTCTGAATTAATTGGTCAATATTCAACATCATCCATTGCTCACACAATATCTTTAGACAAGAGAGATAATAGAATCAAACCAACAAGAGGATATCACATCAGCCTATCACAAAAAAGAGCTGGTATTGATGGGGATATCAAATATTTTAAAAATGACTTAACTGCCGGATATTATATTCCAATTATAAACGAAGATTGGGTAGTAAAGTTTATTGGAAAATATGGATATATTGATGGTATAGGGCAAGATGTCAGAATTAATGACAACTTCTTTCTTGGCGGTTATAATTTTAGAGGCTTTGAGTATGGCGGCGTTGGACCAAGAATAAAAAATGATGATGGCTCCTATGGAGATCCGGTTGGTGGAAAATTATATTATACAGGAACTGCAGAATTAAAATTTCCAACTGGGTTACCAAAAGAAATTGGCATAAATACCTCTTTATTTATTGATGCCGGAACAGTTAAAATAGTTGACAAAGGAATTAAGAGTAATGTTGATATTGTGGATTCTGGATCTATTAGGTCTAGCTACGGACTTAGTCTTAGCTGGTCCTCTCCTCTTGGACCTATTAGACTAGATTTTGCCAAAATCATAAAGCAAGAAGAGTACGATGAAAGTGAAGGTTTTAGGTTTAGTTTTGGTAATTATTTTTAATAAATAAGTGATGAAAAATCAAAGACAACTACAAATAGGAGAAAAAATAAAAAGACACCTAGGAAAGGTTTTCGCAAGTGATGCTAATTTAATTTTATCCGATGGTCACAACATTACTATCAGCCAAGTTGATATTAGTCCAGATCTAAAGAATATGAGAATTATTATTGACTCATTTAGTAAAATTAAAAAAGGAAATATTTTAAAAATTTTAGAGCAAGAATCTGGGTATATTAAAAATAAAATTGCTAAGGAGATAAATTTAAGATCTATACCTAATATAAAATTTGTCTTTCATGAAAATAAAGATAATATTAACAATGTAGAGCAGATTTTAATGGAAGAGGCGAAAAAATTTAATACTGATTAATGATTATAAAAAAAGAAAATCCAGTCCTTATTTATTAAAAATCAACACTAAATTCAACCCCCAATTCAAACAAAATCGAACCTATCACGAAAACTGCGTAAATAACAATTTTATAATTTAAAGTTTTCTTTAAATTTTTATGAATTTATTTATATATAAATCGCGCCTCAAATAAGAAATAAACTGAACTCAAAAAGTAAGAATCAAGAGATGAAGAAATTTAATAATCTATTACGCTGACTATATAAACTCTATTAACATCCTCCACCATCTTTGCGTAAACTTTCTCTCCTTTAATTGCGCTCACCTTACCAACTAATATGCCGTACGGCAAAGAATCCCCATCTCCAGAAGTAAAAATCATGTCACCTTCTTTTAGTCCATGATCCTTATCTAAATATAAAATTTCCATAATTTCATTACCCCTTCCTTTTAAAATTCCTCTGTTTTTACTTCCGGAAGTAATTATTGGAAGGTGGGAGTTGATATCGGTTGGCAATAATATCCGAGATTTACTTTCCCCAACCTGAGATATTCTACCAATCATCGCATATTTACCGACCACAACAGAGTCTTGTTTGATGCCATGGTTAGACCCGACCTCTACAAATATTGAGTCACTATATGTTTTATTTGACCTACCTATGATTCTGGAAGATTTATTGTTTGCAGATCTCAAGCTAACGTAATTTGCCAGATCTTTTAAATATTGATTTTCTTCTTTTATTTTTAAAGATTCTAAGAGTTGTTGCTTTAGGTTTTCGTTATCTTTTTTTAGTAAATTATTTATTTCCCGACTTTTAACTAAGTCTTTAAAGTTAGATGGTACCCTAGATAGGTAGTTGAGAGGGTATGATACCACCTCCATAACTGGCAAGGTTATATTTACAAAAAACATCGAAACTTTATTTTCAAAATCTTTGCTTGCAAACCCCATCATTAGCAACAATATGGATAATGTAACAAACAACTTTACTTCTATCTTGTTGTAAGTGGAAGAAATAATATAGTATATGCTGAAATTATTACGATAAAATGTATTATTACTCATGTTTCCAAAATGTATTTTGTAGCCATGTCTGTAGGACTATCTTTAAAGTTGATACCCATAGCAATTAGGGAATTTTTAGAATCCTTAATCTGCTTCAAACATAAATTATCATCTTCTAAAAACCTTATTGCTTCATTTGCCAAATCTTTTGCATTGCATTTTTTCTGCAAAAACTCAGCTATTACCTCTTTTTTAGAGATAATATTAATTAAATTAGCAAATTTAATTTTAATCATCAATTTTATTAGATAATAGGTTAGATAATTTACTTTGTAAGTTATGATCATTGGTAATTGATATAAAGACATTTCGATATTATTTGTTCCAGATTTAGCTATAGCAAAATTAGCATCCGTAAATAATTCATACTTATCTTTCTGTCTCACAATGAGAACATTCACTTCACAATCTTTTAAATAATGTTGAATAAAACTCTCCACCTTATCTGTAACCAGAATAGCAAATGTGATTTGTTTTGAAAAATGTTGTTTTATGATTTTTGCTGCACCAACCAGGTGTGGTAAAATTTTTTTTACTTCAGATACTCTACTTCCCGCCGTTAAGACTATTAATTTTTCTTCATTTTTGATACTAAATTTTTTTCTAAAATGTCCTTTTTTACATATCTGCTTATTTTGTAAAATTGGATGACCAACGAACTTGCTACTTAGTCCGTATTTTTCAAAAAATGGCGGCTCAAAAGGCAATATTGTTAACAATAAATCATAAATTTTAGATATTTTTTGCGCCCTACCTTCTCGATAAGCCCAAACTGATGGCGCAATTAAGTGGCATTTTTTAATATGAGATAAATCTTTATCAGTCGCTATTTTTTTTACCACTCGAAAAGAAAAATCTGGAGAATCAATTGAAATTACAATATCAGGATTAATTTCTTTAATCCTTTGGGCGGTAAAGTTAATTCTTTTAATTAATTTTGGTATATGGGGAATAATTTCTAAGAAACCCATTAAAGATAATTCCGAAATTGAAAAAATAGACTTAATTCCCAATTTTTTCATCCTACTTCCACCTAAGCCAAAAAACTCTACATCACTTTCGTTTACTAGGCTACTTACTAAGATAGATTTCATTAATTTTTCACCCAAAATATCACCAGACTCCTCTCCCAAAACAAAGAATATCTTTAATTTGTTAGATTTGTTCATAATAAATAAAATTTCTTAATAGTTTAATTCCCGATTCGCCGCTTTTTTCTGGGTGAAACTGAGTAGCTACGATATTGTCTTTTGCAATGATGGCCACTAGATCTTGGCCATAAGATACCTTAGCAATTACATCATCATATTTTTTTGGCACAAAATGATAACTGTGTACAAAATAAAAATGTTCATAATTCTTTATGCCCTCTAATATATAATGGTCTTGGCATATATTTAACTCATTCCAGCCGATATGAGGTATTTTTAATTCATCATTATGATTATCAATCTTAATGACCTTACCAGGAATAAACCCTAAGCCTAAATTTTTACCATATTCATGACCAAAATCAGCTAATAGTTGCATCCCAACACAAATTCCAAGAAAGGGTTTTTTTTTAACTAGAACCTCTTCCCTTAAGATGTCTGTCATTTTTTCAATCTTAGATAATGATCCTATGCAATCGGCAAAAGCACCGACTCCAGGCAGGATAATTTTATTAGATTTTTTAAGATCTTCCGGATCAGAAGAGATTTGAAATTTATAATGCTCAGTATCTATTAAAGTTAAGGCGTTATAAACAGACCTAAGATTTCCAGATCCGTAATCAATGATTGTAACTATTTTTTTCATTGTAGGTGGGAATTGATTTTATTCATGCCAAAAAGAGCCAAAATATTTATAATTAGTGCCGTAAAACATACTACTTGACATGGCGCCCTTTCCTTCCCCACCATCAGCAGTGCTACTTCTAGTAAAATCAAAAACAGAGCTAAAAATGTTATTATCAGCAACAGATTGGTTAAGCCCAAAACCCAAATTTTCATTTTTACCAACAATTGTGTTATCAACACTTCCAAGACTCCAATCAAAGTAACTAGGGCTTACAATATATTCGTCAGATCCGGCATCATTAATAAATCTTATAATATAGTTAAAGCAAAAACCATAACCTCTAGAAACTGCAAATTTATATTCAGAATCATCTATTAATCTTGGGTCGTATTTAAAGCCTTTATATCTTGCTCTATAAAATGTATTGCCCCTAGAGCTCAACACACTTTCGCAACCATCTCGAAAACCCTTTTTAAATGTTGGTGTTCCTTCGGGGATTTTAATATTAGTACCCGAAAAAAAGGTTGTGTCAGCACCTCGAAACCACTGACATCCAGATATAACAAGGGTTGCCACAAAGATCAAGTGAGCACTTCTAAAAAATCGGAAACAACACCACTTCTTATTTACAATATTGGGTAAGCAATAGCGTGATCTAGTTTTATCTTTTAAGACTCTAATTGCCAAAAAGCCTCGCACCCCATTAATATAGGATAATCGTTTTTTGACAATTTTAACCTTAAAATATTTTGCTATATAGTGCATTACAAATGGAAAATGGTATAATTTATCGCCGCCATATTCAGGTCAGACTTAATATTGATAAGGTGATAATTTTTTTCAAATTATTTTGCAACACCAACTTCCCCCCATAATAAGTCTCTGTGGAACCTAAAATCTCCTTTGATATTGTTCTATTTTTTAACTTTACGATACTCATTTGCCTTAAGTAAACTGCACTTCCAAATTTAAAAGAATCTCTGTGAATATTTTAATCTCAGACGGCTCCTAATTAATCTAAAGTGGTAATATAATTTTTATACATAAACCGCCGTAAGAACTTCTGCCAGCTGATATTTGCCCTCCATGAGAAGTTATGATGTCCTTAGCGATAGATAAGCCAAGACCCGTCCCTATTATATCAAGATTACGAGAATAGTCAAGCCTATAAAAAGGCCTGAATATTTTGTCTAAATCGCCATCCTCAACGCCTAAGCCATTATCACCTACCTCAATAATTATATTATTCCTACTTCGTTTTGCAGAAATATATACATGATCCTTGGTGTATTTAACGGCATTGTCAATTACATTTCTAAGAGCTCTTTTTAAATTATTTGCCTTGCAAGATATTTTAATTTTTTCGCCAATTCTTCCTCTATAATCAATATTTTTATGAAGAGACTGATAAGAACTTACTATTTCATCAAAATATAATTTAGCATTTATTTCACTACTATTCTCTGATTGATTTCCCTTATTAAATTCTAGATATTCATTTATCATCGATTCCATGTCTAATATATCAGACCCCAGATTAGAAAGTTGGTCATTTTTATCCATTAAAGCTATCTGCAACTTCATTCTTGTAAGTAACGTTCTAAGATCGTGAGAAACTCCTGATAGCATTAAAGTTCTTTGATTAATTTGACGACTTATCCTCCCTTTCATCTGAATTAAAGATATCCCAAGAGACCTGATTTCACTAGCACCTTTTATTTTAAAATTAACAACATCTACGCCCATACCTAATTTTTGTGCGTTCCTTTTTAAAGATCTAATGGATTTTATTTGATTCTTTATAAATAATATTGAGATCAAAGAGGTTATGGTCGAAATTACTATGATCCAAGCAATGAACACCCCCCTTCTCGAGGTAATAATTTTTTTCTTAGGTACGTTAAGTTTCAAAACATCATCTCCCATCTGCACTTCTATTGTAACTCTGTTTTTATCTTGAGATGGATAAATTATAAATAACTCGATTTCGCCCCTTTTCAAGCTATCTCTTAAATAAGTGAATGAATCTATGATTGGAGATACATTAATAAATCCTAAAAAATTTTTAGCTTTATAATTATAATATTTGGGGTGTATTTTTTTATGTCTAATAATTTCCGATGTAATTTCTGATTTTTTAGAAAAACTAGGAATTAATTCGGCATCCATATCTTTTTGATATATTTGATATATTAAGTATACTTGGCTAGACATTGATTCAGCCATGTGTTTATTAATATTGTTTATGTAGTTATAATAAAAAATATAAATAATGGTTATTTGAACTATAACTGATGGTATGAGTATTATTAATAAAAAACGATTCAATAATGATTTTGGTATAAATTTTTTGAGGAACATATTTATCTCTAAGTTAGTGAAGTGGTAAGATTTTTTGCTGATTTAGGGACAATAAGGGCAAATAAAAAATCTTCTTTAACTTACACACTTTAAAGGCTGGAAATGGGGCCATACTTGTCAATAATACTAGTAATCTCATCTAAATTACTGTAAGAAATCGTAATTTTACCTTTATTTTTATTAGGGTTAAACTGAGATTTAATTTTAACATTAGAGCCTAGTATATTTTTTAATCTATCCGTTAAATATTGAGTCTTGCCGTCGCACTCATCAACAGTTATTTCCTTCGATTCTTTTGCCCCTTTTATATCCTTAGCTTTTTCAGGCGTAAATAGTTCCTCAGTCAAGTCAGAACACAAAACCTCAGTCTGCCTTACGGATAAAGACTCTGTAATAATTTTTTGGGCAATTTTAATTATATCGCTTCGATTCATGATTACCTTCACATGGCCCATACTTAACAACCGACCTTCAATCATCTCTTGAACCTCTAACGGCACAGTAAGTAACCTTAATAAATTTGCTACATGACTACGACTTTTGCCAATTTTTTGAGCTATATCTTTTTGAGAATAATAAAATTCTTCAATCAAACGCTTATAAGCCTTAGCTTCCTCTAAAATTAACAAATCTTCCCTTTGAATGTTTTCTAATATTCCAATAGCTAATGCTTGGTCACCATCAATGTCACGAATTATCGCTGGAACTTCTTTCAGTTCGGCCAGCTTAGCCGCTCTAAACCGCCTTTCGCCAGATATAATTTCATAAATATCTTGGTCCTTACTGGCCTTTCTAATTATAATTGGCTGAATAATACCATACTCCTTGATAGACTCGCCTAACTCAGTGATTGTGTCATCGTTAAATTTTGATCTTGGCTGATATGTGCCAGCAATAATCTTGTTAACTGAAATCTGGTACACGGTAAAACCCCTGCCGACATTTGTCATTTTAACCCTGCCACTACTCATCCTCCTTTCTTCACCAAGTAAAACTGAAAGACCTCGACCTAATTTTGGATGATTGCTAGACATTATTTGATGATTCTTGTATAATTACATTACCTATATTAGATAATTTTATTTAAATAACTAATTAACTTATTCGGTTGATTTGTTAATTTTGTCATTTAAATCTCTAAACTCATTTAAAAATGTATCAATATCATTATTATCAGCTCCAATTAAAAGGAAGGCGTTTTTTGCCAATTGTAAACTTGTTTCCATGTCAGGAGACACAATGGATCCCGCTCCAACCATCCTAAATCTATCATCATTATTATTAGAATTAACCTTTGTCACAACATTAACATGAGGAAAATTATCATGAATAAATCTGGCGGTTTTGAGACAATTAAGATCGTCCTCTGCCGCTATAATTACTGAATTTGCAGTATTTATGCCTGAACTAATTAAGATATCTTTATTTAAAGAGTCTCCATAATGAACATTATGATTATTTACCCTTCCAGCCTGAACAGATCTGTAATTATTTCCAAGAGTTATGTATGTGACGTCTTTTTGCTTTAAAAGATTAGTTACAATGCGACCGATTTTACCATATCCTATGATAATTACGTGATCCGATAAATCACCAACATCTCTTTTTAACTTATTGTCCTTCAGCGCCTCAAGAACATAAATAGACCTTTTAATTTTACTACCAATTATGGCTAGTATCGGCGTAAATGCCATAGTAACCGTAACTACGGTGATTAATAGCTGCGTTGTGCTCGCAGACATAATGCTCATATTTTGAGCCTCTAAAAACACTACAAAAGCAAACTCTCCCCCTTGCGACAATATCAGTCCCGTATGAATTGACGGGGCAATTGGAAATCTAAAAATACGACACAACAATATGATAACAAAAGCCTTTAAAAATATTAAAGAAGCAGATAAAAATATGATTAAGTCAAACTTCTGTAATAAAAATTGTAAATCGAAATCCATCCCAACGGTTAAGAAAAAAAGTCCCATCAATAAGGATTTAAAAGAAGAGGTTTCTCTTTCAACTCGATATTTATATTCAGTTTCGGCAACCATTAATCCGGCAACAAAGGCGCCCAAAGTAAATGACATCCCCATGTAATTAGTAATAGCTGCAGAACCTAGGATGATCAACAATGTCGTGCTTAAAAATAAGGTATCATTCCTGGTCGAAACTATAATTCTATAAATCGGTCTTAAAAACAATCTTCCTACAGCGAATATAATAACAAATGCTAATATCGCCCTAAAAAAAGCGTCGGCAATAGCACTATGGAGCTGAGCCTCCTGCATTGAGATTAAGGGCAGCAATACTAGAATTGGTATCACAGCTAAATCCTGCATTATTAAAGCCGATATTGACAATCTACCAACTCGCGTTGATTGTTCAGAACTTTCTGCTATAACTTGCATTACTATGGCTGTAGAAGAGAGGGCTAAAGATGATGATATAATTAAAGCTACGCCATTATCAAAACTAAAGACGCTTGTTGCTATGATGTAAAAAAGAATAGTTGTAAGTAAAAATTGCAAACCTCCAAAACCAATAACATATTTTCTCATAGCCTTTAACTTGTCGAAAGTTAACTCTAAGCCTATACTAAACAACAAAAATACTACTCCAAATTCTGCGATAGAGGTGGTAATTTCACTAGATTGAATGTAGGCAAAGCCAGAAGGTCCAATTGCAACGCCTGCAAATAAATACCCAAGTACCGGACTCAATTTTAATTGCTTAAAGAAGGCAATCATAAATATCGATGTCGATAATAGAATTATTAGATCTTTTAAGTAGGAGACTTCGTGCATAATTACTGGTCAGTATTGTAAAATGAGTATAGCTTGTTTAAACTGACAATTGGTGTGGTCGATACTGACCTCGTATTAATCAGTTAGAATTATCTTACTGATTCATAAATAAATCAAGAATAAATGTTGGAAATTGAGGGGATAAAGATAGCGACAATAAATAGTGGTATTAAATATAAGGATCGCGACGATCTGTTATTGATTGAGATGCCAAAAGGTTCAATTGTCAGTGGTGTTTTTACCAAATCTAACATTGTTGGAGATTGCATTACCGAGGCTCGTAAAAATATTAAAAATGGAAGTGTGAAGTCTTTGATCGTTAACTCTGGAAATGCCAATGTTTTTAACGGTAAATTTGGTCAGGAGGCTGTCAACAATATTAACAAAACTGCAGCTAATTTGTTTAATTGTAAACAAGAAGAAGTTTACAGCTTTTCAACCGGAGTAATTGGTGAAATTTTAAATGACAAACTAATTACCGAAAAACTACCAAAGATGTTTCAAAAATTGGATCAAAATGAAGATTATTGGGAAAAAGCTGCCTCAGCAATATTGACAACCGACCTTAAAACAAAAAAAATTAGCAAAAAATTTGAAATTAATGGTCAAAAAGTGCGGATTAATGCCATAGCCAAAGGTTCCGGTATGATAGCGCCAAATATGGCGACAATGCTTTCCTTTGTTTTCACTGACATCAATATTGATCAAAAGATTTTACAAAAAATATTTAGCGAAATTAACGAAATTAGCTTTAATTCAATTACAGTTGATTCTGATACCTCTACTAGTGATGCGGCAATGATTTTTTCAACTAAAAAAGTAGGAAATTATGAAATTACCGATATTAATGACCCAAGTTTAGTTATTTTTAAGGAAAAGCTATCTGAGATTATGATTTATTTGGCGAAAGAGATAGTGGCCGATGGTGAAGGTGCCAAGAAATTAATAGAAATTAACCTTAGAAATGCCAAATCTCATATTTCTGCCAAAAATATTGCTTTTTCTGTAGCGAATTCGCCATTAGTTAAGACTGCAATTGCTGGATCCGATCCCAATTGGGGTCGTATCCTAATGGCAGTTGGTAAAGTAGGGGAGAAAATTGACCCAACAAAAATCAATATCAAAATTGGTGACAATAATATAGTAACAAATGGTGAGAAAGATCCTTCATATAGCGAAGAAAAAACCCATAACTACTTAAAGAGTGATAAAATTTATATTGAAATTGACCTAAATATTGGCAGTTTTTCTAGAAGAGTTTGGAGTTGCGACTTCAATGAGGAATACATTAAGATTAACAAGGATTACAGAAGTTAATCTATCTTTTCGATGTCAATTATCAATTTTATTAGCTATTTTTTAATTATTTATAAAAATATTAGCATTCGCCGCAAATGATGGTAAAAAGTCAACCAACAAACAGCTTGCAGCATATTCAGCGGGGTTACTAAAAAATACTCAAACTAAGATTTTAGATTTAAAATGATTAAAAACTTCCATTATTTAGAGCAAACAAGGGGTCTAATCTTGGTAAGTCAGAATTGACGCAGGATTTTTTATCAGAAATTGGAGATAATGACGCTATTATTATATCATTTGCAGAACATAGTGGTTCATACAGAGCTGCTTATAACAACCTTTCTAATTTGCGTTACTCTCAAACCATTCCAAAATGGTAATTATTGATATAGTACCATTTTAAAAACTATGTTAAAAAAACTAAACAATCTATTTTTATCTTTTTACCCGACCAAAATTAGCAAAGCTTAATGGTATCTGTAAAAACTGAGGTCTCTTATTTTTCTATAAAGGTAATTGATGAAAATGGTCATTCAGGAAGTGAAAATGGGATTAAGAACTGTTTAAGTTATTTTTTTACAATTTCTTAATATAGGGTGTAAACCCCGTCAAAGTAGCGAAGCTACTTTGACAAAAGAGCGGTATGCTTTTTACCCATTTTCAGCGGGTAGGTGATTGAAGATTTGTGAGTCGAATTAGAATCCGCCCATACCAGGCATTCCACCCATGCCACCCATAGGAGGCATTCCAGCAGCACTAGCACCAGAATCTTCAGTTTTAGCGTCAACAATTGCAACCTCGGTAGTAATTAACAGAGATGCGATTGAAGTGGCATCTTGAAGAGCAGATCTCACGACCTTAACTGGATCAATTACACCATCCTCAAACATATTGACATATTTGCCAGTTTGAGCATTAAAACCATAATCCTTGTCGCTTTTGATAGAAACTTCATTAGCAACAACAGCGCCATCAAAACCAGCATTTTCAGCTATTTGACGAATTGGCGCTTGAAGAGCTTTTTTCACGATAGTAATACCGCTATTTTGATCTTCATTTGTACCCTTGACGTTATCTAGAATTTTAGCAGCGTAAAGAAGGGCAGAGCCACCACCAGCGATAACACCTTCTTGCATTGCAGCTCTAGTTGCAGCAAGAGCATCTTCGACGCGGTCTTTCTTTTCCTTGACTTCAACCTCGGTTGCACCACCAACTCTTAAGATTGCAACACCACCAGAAAGCTTAGCTAGTCTTTCTTGTAATTTTTCACAATCATAGTCAGAAGTAGTTTCTTCGATTTGTTGCTTAATCTGATTACACCTAGATTTAACATCGGAATCAGAAGCTGCACCATCAATAATTGTAGTTTCTTCCTTAGTGATTATAATTTTTTTGGCAGAACCTAAATGCTCTAAAGTAGTAGTTTCTAGAGTCATACCAAGATCTTCAGCAATTAGCTGACCCTTAGTTAGACAAGCAATATCTTCTAACATTGCCTTTCTTCTATCACCAAATCCTGGAGCTTTAACAGCAGCAATCTTTAAACCACCTCTTAATTTGTTGATAACAAGAGCAGCAAGAGCTTCACCCTCAATATCTTCAGCAATAATTAATAATGGTTTGCCAGATTGAGAAACAGCTTCAAGGATAGTAATTAATGGCTGTAAGTTGGTAATTTTTTTCTCGAAAATCAAAATATATGGATTTTCAAACTCAACCGTCATTTTTTCTGAATTTGTAACAAAGTAAGGAGAAAGATATCCTCTGTCGAAGTTCATACCTTCTACAATATTAGTTTCAAAATCAAGGCCCTTAGCCTCCTCAACAGTGATTGGACTTTCAGGTCCAACTTTTTCAACAGCATCGGCAATTTTTTCACCAATATCAGTATCGCCATTAGAAGAGATGGTAGCAACTTGAGCAATTTCAAAATTACCCTTAACCGCTCTTGAGTTATTCCTTAACTCTTCAAGAACTTTTATAACCGCTAAGTCAATTCCTCTTTTAAGATCCATAGAATTGATGCCAGTTGCAACTAATTTCGAACCCTCCCTAACAATTGCTTGAGCAAGAACTGTAGAGGTAGTAGTTCCATCCCCAGCAACATCATTAGTTTTAGAAGCTACTTCCTTAATCATGGCTGCACCCATATTTTGGAACTTATCCTTTAGCTCAATCTCTTTAGCAACAGAAACACCATCCTTAGTGATTCTTGGAGCTCCAAATGATCTATCAATAATAACATTTTTACCTTTTGGGCCTAACGTTACTTTTACTGCATTTGCAATGATGTCGACACCTTCACAAATTTTTGTTCTAGCGTCTGTATTAAATAAAATTTCTTTTGCTGACATTGTATTTATATATTTAAAGTTATTCAGTAATAGCTAAGATATCAGACTCCTTTAAAATAAGAAGATCTTTACCCTCAACCTTGATTTCAGTTCCGCCCCATTTGGCAAAAAGAATATTGTCGCCAACCTTTACATCTAAAGGAATGCTTTTACCATTCTCGCTCTTAATACCGTTACCAACGGCAATGACTTTACCTTCAGAAGGTTTTTCTTTAGCAGTGTCCGGAATAATAATTCCGCCTGCAGTAGTAGTTTCAGCCTCGACTCTTTCGACTAAAACATTATTGTGTAATGGCTTAATATTACTCATAATTTTTAAATTAATTAATATTATTATTAACGCTTAAATTGAAGTCCTCCTCAAAATCGCAATATCAAAACTTACCCTAATCTAACTTTAACCAAAAATTAAAGTAAAGAGATATCAGAAAAAACTTTAGATTCCTAGACAACCCTTTTGCAAAAGATAAGTTCTTATCATAACTTTATATATAGGTATGTTTCGATTTTTTACAAGGCCTTACATCATTTAAAACTATTTCAAAAAAATTGATTTAAAAATTAGTATTGATGCTATGCATAATTTCCGGCAACAAAACCAGAAGACCAAGCCCACTGAAAATTATACCCTCCCAGATGTCCGGTTACATCTAAAACTTCACCAATAAAATAGAGATTTTTAATTTTTTTTGATTCAAAAGTTTTTGAAGAAATTTCATTACTATCAACGCCTCCAATCGTAACTTCCGCCTTAACAAACCCCTCTGTTCCATCTGGAATTATCTGATAGCTATTAATATTATTTGAAATAATTTGAATTTGTCTTTTACTTAAGTTTGCTAAAATGCCCGAAATTTTACTTTCTAACAAAATGTAATTTATCAATTTTTTCGGAAGTAAGTTGCTTAACGAATTCGCCACATCTTGTTTTAAATTTTGCTGCTTTGCGTCAATTAAATAATCATAAATATCAATTTTCGGAGAAAAATTAATAGTAATTGTCTGATTTTTGTGCCAATATGATGAAATTTGCAATATGGCAGGACCACTAATTCCTTTATGAGTAAATAGTACGTTTTCAAGAAATACTTTTTTACCAATGCTGACTTCACAAAAAGCGCTAATCCCCGCTAATTCCTTGGTTTTTTCCAGTAAATTTTTAGAAAAAGTTAGAGGAACCAAAGCTGGACGCGGAAAGATGATTTTTAAACCAAATTGCTTGGCGATTTTGTAACCAAAATCTGTAGCCCCCATTTTAGGAATCGATAAGCCGCCAGTTGCAACAATCAAAGACTTTGATTTAAAAGCGCCCTTACTACTTTTAATAAAAAACTCATCTGCAATTTTTTCTATTGTAAGGATTTCGGTCTCCGTCTCTATAGTGACATCATATTTTTTGCACCCATCGAGAAACATATTGATGATTTGTTTAGAAGATTTGTCGCAAAATAACTGTCCTAAGGTTTTTTCATAATAAGAAATATCATTATTCTCTACCATTTTTATAAAATCATCTTGGGTGAACTTCTTTAAAGCAGAGATTGCAAAATGTGGATTTTGTGATAAAAAATTATCCTGAGTAACGCTTAAATTGGTAAAGTTACAACGACCACCGCCAGAAATTCTAATTTTCTCAGCGATATTTTTTGACCTCTCGATGATTAAGGTTCTCTTACCTCTTTTTCCCATCTGCAATCCACACATTAAACCCGCTGCCCCAGCACCAACAACTACCGCTTCATAACGCTTATTCATAAATGAATTTAAAAGAATTTGTAAAAATTAATACCGCCAAAACTCATCCCTAAATTGTTAAAAAATTCTTGGACCTTGTTAAGTTTGATAATTGTCATGATAGCAAGTATAACATTTAATTACACGCTTAATAGTTTTTCGCAGTCAATAAGCAACCTACCAATGCCACCTTTCTGTATATCCTTTTTATTTGACCCCACTTCTTTTCGACGAGATTAAGGTCAAGAGAATATCCTGGAAGATATTTAATATTACTTCCCAATTCTTCTAACGACTCTCTGTATCGTCTCTTTTATAAAAAGAGGTGTGATCAAGAATAATTGTCATGTTTTTGTTTTTTTATTTCAGATAAATAACATTCTTTGTATGGCATAAATTAGACCCAGATTTGTTTAGAGTTAATCCAGAGAAATGTAGAAATATAGTAAATGGCTTAAGGAAATTAAGGAGATTTGGTAAAATAGCGTTGTAAAACTTGACGCTTAGGTTTTATTTTTAATCGAGATTATAAATAGCTATTTCAAGATTAAAAATAAAACAAATTAAAGCAAAAGTAAGGCTCTTGATGTAGATTTAAGATTTATATTAACTTAGTTAGCCTCCTTATTAACCAGTTTATCTTTTCCAATCCAAGGCATCATTGTACGAAGCTTTTCGCCAACCTCCTCAATCTGATGTTTTTTTGCATCCTTGCGAAGTTGATTAAAGTTTTTGTTACCAGACTTTACTTCTTTTATAAAATCTTGAACGAACTTACCTGATTGAATTTCGGTTAAAACCTGCTTCATTCTCTCTTTAGATTTGTCGTCAACAATTTTTGGTCCAGAAATAAAGTCACCATACTCCGCCGTATTAGAGATTGAATAGCGCATATTGGCAATACCCCCTTCGTAAAGCAGGTCAACAATTAACTTCATCTCATGTAAGCACTCAAAATAAGCCATTTCTGGTGCATAACCAGCCTCAACAAGAGTTTCAAAGCCATTTTTTATTAATGAAGTAACTCCGCCACATAGAACAGCTTGCTCGCCAAAAAGATCGGTTTCACACTCTTCTTTAAATGTTGTTTCAATAATTCCAGATCTACCACCGCCAATCGCAGAAGCGTAAGACAAAGCAACATCTAAGGCCTTGCCAGAAACATCTTGAGCAATAGCAACCAAACAAGGAACTCCACCTTTTTTAACATATTCACCTCTCACAGTGTGGCCAGGACCTTTTGGTGCAACCATGATTACATCAAGATCGGAACGTGACTTAATTAAATTAAAATGAACATTTAAACCATGAGCAAAAGCCAGTGTAGCGCCTTTTTTTAGGTTGTCCTTTAAATTGTCTTCGTAGATATCAGACTGAAATTCATCTGGAGCTAAAACCATAACTAAATCTGCCCATTTAGCAGCGTTTGCATTGGTTAAAACATCAAAACCAGCATTTTGAGCTTTAGCAATTGATTGAGAACCTTCTTTTAAGGCAATTTTAACATCATTTACGCCGCTATCGCGTAAATTCTGAGCATGGGCATGAGCCTGACTCCCATAACCAACGATAGCAATTTTTTTTGACTTAATAATATTTAAATCAGCATCCTTATCGTAATAAATTTTCATTATATAATATTTAACTTGATTAACTCCTCTTTTAAGGATTTTTGTAATTCTATGTCAGGCTCTGATAATGGCAACCTGAATTCATTTTTGCAAATATCTGCCAAATAACAAGCATATTTTATAGGAATTGGATTTGTATTTGCAAATAATAATTTATTTAAATTTAATAAATCATTTTGAATACGCATAGCGCCATTAAAATCTCTAGCCTCCGATAGTCTTTGCATAGAGGAACATAAGCTTGGTACAATGTTAGAGGTAACCGAAATAATTCCATCGCCACCTAATTTATTAAACTCTACCATAGAAGGGTCTTCGCCAGAAAGAATAGAAAAATCCTTATCTACCATTTTTTTTAACTTTCTAACTCGAGATAAATCTCCGGTGGCATCTTTAACACCAACAATATTCTTTAATTTAGCAATTTTGGCAATTTCTTCATCAGAAATATCAACTACCGTTCTCGATGGCACATTATAAACAATAATTGGCACATTTGAATTGTCACTAATAGCTTTATAGTGCAAATAAACCCCTTCCTTTGTTGGCTTGTTGTAATATGGAGCAACAATTAGTGCTGCACTAACTTTGTAATTTTCTGCTTTTTGAGTTAAAGAAATTGCCTCCCTAGTGCAGTTTGATCCAGTTCCAGCAATGATTTTAATTCTATTGTTTACGACGCTGACCGCTAATTCAATTAAATAATTATGTTCATCGTGACTGAGTGTTGGTGACTCACCTGTTGTTCCGCAAGGCACGATACCATCAACACCTCCAGCAATTTGAGCTTCAATTAAACGTGCAAAAGCATTTTCATCAATTTTACCATTTTTAAATGGTGTTATTATAGCTGTAAATAAACCTTTTAACATTAAAAAAATAATTAAAATAATTTTAGACCTAGTATAAAAAAACCTAGATGGGTCATATTTTTTGGAGCAATATTATGTATATTTGCACCAAAAACTGGTGATTATTTAGGCTAAAAATAGAGCGTGAGCTATATTATAATATTGAGGTTAAATATTATTGTAAAGAAGTTATTGACAGTAAAAACATTGGCTGTTATACATTTCATATCAAGCTTTATTTAATTCAGGCTAAAAATAGCAAATTAAGGATGGTTAGCTACAATTAGCATTGGTAGATTTTGCAGAGGTTCTTATGTAATACACTTTAGGCATTAGCACTAGGCTTCTGGCTTATTTCTAAGTTGAATAATATTACTATCTCAATCGACTAACACCTCAATCAATACAGACCTAAATAATGGAAGAAAAAGCAATTAAAGTTGTCAATGCCAAAGAACATAATCTCAAAAATGTCTCGATAGATATTCCAAAAAATCAATTAGTTGTTGTTACAGGCCTGAGCGGTTCAGGAAAATCCTCATTAGTGTTTGACACGGTTTATGCCGAGGCACAAAGAAGGTACATTGAGAGTCTGTCAGTTTACTCTAGGCAATTCTTGAACATGCAAAGTAAGCCAGATGTAGAGTCTATCTCTGGACTTTCTCCAGCAATTGCTATTAGTCAAAAAACTACCTCAAGAAATCCGCGATCTACGGTTGCAACTGTGACTGAGATTTATGATTATATGAGATTGTTGTTCGCCAAAATTGGCGTTCCTCATTCTCCGGAAACTGGACTTCCCATCTCTAATCAATCCTCATCGCAGATGGTGGAGCAAATTAAAAAATTACCAGATGGTACCAAATTATATATTTTAGCGCCAATCGCTAGAGGGCAAAAGGGAGAGTTTAGAAGGGAGATAATAAATATCAAAAAACAGGGGTTTGCTAGGTTAAAAATAAATGGCAAGGTTTACAAATTAAATGAACCAATTCCAAAATTAGAAAAAACTAAAAAGCATGATATTGAGGTTGTGGTTGATAGAATTGTTATGTCAGAAAGTCTTGGTAACAGAATCGCCGACTCGGTAGAAACAGCTTTAAAACTCTCTGAGGGCTTAATTTTTGTAGAAATTGTTGCCGTACCAGATGGTTGCACGCAATACAAGAAAAAAGACATCATTACTTTCTCAGAAAAATTTTCTTGCCCAGTTTCCGGATTCACTATTACTGAAATTGAGCCAAGATTGTTTTCATTCAATAGTCATTACGGCGCTTGCGAAGTGTGTGATGGACTTGGTACCGAGCTTTTCTTTTCTGAAGAGCTAGTAGTTCCTGATGAAAATTTATCATTACAGGAGGGTGCTATAGCTGTTTGGCAAGGGTCAGAATCTAAGCATTTTGGGCAAATATTGACCGCTCTTGGTGAAAAATATAAATTCGCTCTCGATGTACCATTTAAAGAGTTGAATGCGGAGGTTAGAAAAATTATCTTCTACGGTATTGAAGGCGAAATTGAAATGAAATATCAGGATGGATTTAGAACTTATACTGTCAAACACACATTTGAAGGGGTAATAAATTATCTAAAATTTCAATATAATGATTCCAGTAAGTCGTCCTTAAAAGAAAATATAGCAAAATATCAGGACTTAACCACTTGCCATGTCTGCGAAGGTGCCAGACTAAACGAAGAAGCCCTGTCTGTTAAAATTCATGGCATAAATATTGCCCAAATGGCTAACCTATCTATTGTCAAAACAATAGATTGGCTTGAGGATCTTAAGAATCACCTAGATGAAATTAAAATTAAAATTTCCGAAAGAATTGTTAAAGAGACTAATAAAAGACTTGGTTTTTTAAAAAATGTTGGTCTGGAATACTTAACTCTAAACAGAAAAGCGGGAACCTTATCTGGCGGTGAGGCTCAGAGAATTCGTCTTGCCTCTCAAATTGGTTCTGGACTTTCTGGAGTGATTTATGTGCTAGATGAACCTTCAATTGGACTACACCAATCAGACAATAATAAATTAATTACCACCCTAAAAAATCTTAGAGATATAGGAAACTCAGTATTAGTTGTTGAGCATGATGAAGACATGATGAGGGAGTCGGATTATTTAATAGATGTCGGTCCGGGAGCCGGAATTCATGGTGGACAAATTATCTCTCAAGGACTCCCGCAGGATGTAATAAATGACGATAACAGCATTACTGGTCAGTATCTAAGTGGTAAAAAAGAAATTCCAATTCCAAAAAACAGGAGGACCGTTAGTCAAAAATATGCAATCACAATTAAAGATTGCGTGGCCAATAATTTAAAAAATATTACTGCCAAATTTCCTTTGGGAGTTTTTTGTGCCGTTACCGGCATTTCTGGCGGCGGCAAATCAAGTTTAGTTATACATACATTATACAAGGCTTTAAATAGGTTGGTAAATAATTCAAAATCAATTCCGGGGCCATATAAATCTATCGAAGGTTTTGCTTATATTGATAAAATTATTCAAATTGACCAATCTTCGATCGGCAGGACACCAAGATCAAACCCTTGCACCTATATTAGCGCCTTTACTCCAATTAGAGAATTTTTTACCAACCTACCAGAAGCAAGATCTAGGGGTTACAAATCAGGAAGATTTTCTTTCAATGTTAAGGGTGGTAGGTGTGAAAATTGTCAGGGTGACGGTCTAATCAAGATTGAGATGCATTTCTTGCCTGACATTTATGTTGTTTGTGATGTTTGTAAGGGTCATCGTTACAACAAAGAGACCTTAGAAATTAAATATAAGGACCAAACTATCGCCGATATTCTTGAAATGACGGCCGAAGAAGCTAAGGCGTTTTGGGTTAGTATGCCTCATATCTACGACAAATTTAAAGCTCTTTGTGACGTCGGTTTAAATTATATAAAAATTGGCCAATCAGCAACAACCCTCTCTGGTGGCGAGGCTCAAAGAATTAAATTAGCTAAAGAGCTTAGCAAGAAGGCAACTGGCAAAACCTTATATATTCTTGACGAACCAACTACCGGTCTACATTTTGAAGATATCAACAAATTACTAAAATCGCTTCATAAATTAGTTGACAACGGAAATAGCATCATTGTTATTGAGCACAATCTTGATATTATTAAAACTTCAGATTGGGTTATTGATATTGGACCTTGTGGCGGCGATAAGGGTGGCTACATTGTGGCAGAAGGTAGGCCCGAGGATATAGCTAATAATCCAGAATCAGTTACGGGGGAGTATCTAAAAAAAATGTTAAACTAAACTTTATATGTCAACAACTGTCAATAAAAGCAAAAAACCCACAACCTTGAAGGAGTCTGCTCGGTTTTGGTGGTCTGTTTTTTGGAGGTCTCATCTAATTAGCATCGCTTTACTGATCTTTGTGACTTGCGGCTTTTACGTTACCAACTCCAATAACAGCGCCCAATCTTTTTCATTAATAATTCTATCTTTTTTATATCCCGGTAGTTACCAAGCTGCTGCCTTCCTACTTTCTCTTTTAATATTTTTTAGAATCTTAAAGAATAATGTGGGATCAGCAAATATTTCCGCTATTTTTTGGCCATTTATTTGGAGATACACCGCCTCTATAGTTGCGATATATACCATATGGTTCTGCACTTTTTACCTAATGTTATCGCTATCTTTTAATATTAATCACGAGCTTTACATACCAAGTTGGAATCTTAACCTAAATTACTTTATAGCTAGTCTAATATCTGTCATATTAGGGGTCGCCTTGGTGTCTCGCACTTGCTCTCTTGGTCGAAGATCTGTCTCTATATTAATTGCGATCTATATGATATTTGCTTTAATCACATATATTTTGTCACCATTTTTTTTCTTATTCCTATATAAATCCAGTGCACTTTTTATCTACAGCTATCCCACCACACACAACAGCACCGTTGACAATCTTTTGTTAGGCATGTATTTGTTCGTGATTTTGGCTGGCATACTTTCAAAGAGTAGAATTTATCAAGTCATTTTCAACAATGGCTTGCTTAAATATTCTGCAATTAAAGATCTTAATATTACTAAAATTAAGATCGGAAAATTTTCAATATAATTGATGACAAATACATTTGGGAAGTTATTTTCCTTCACATCATTTGGCGAGTCTCATGGGCCAGCAATTGGCTGCGTAATTGACGGTTGCCCACCACTGATCGAAATCGAAGAGCAAGATATTCAAAAAGATCTAGATCGTCGTCGTCCAGGTACTTCAAAATTTGTTACCCAAAGGAATGAGCCTGATAAGGTAAAAATTTTATCGGGCATCTTTGAGGGAAAGACAACGGGGACTCCAATCGCCTTACTAATTGAAAACCAAGATCAAAAATCAAAAGATTATTCTGATATCAAGGATAAATTTCGCCCATCTCACGCAGATTATACTTATTTTAAAAAATATGGCATCAGAGATTATCGTGGTGGCGGTAGATCGTCGGCAAGAGAGACTGCGGTGAGGGTTGCGGCTGGAGCTGTAGCTAAGAAATTTCTAAAAAAACATAATATTGAAATTACTGGCTATATTTCTCAAATTGGATCAATAAAGATTGATAAAAATAATATCAATTATAACCAAATTTCAAAGAATGACTTCTTTTGCCCCGACATTAATAAGGTTACAGAATTAGAAGATTATTTAACAAAAATTAAAAAAGAGGGGGACTCGATTGGCGCGATAATAGAAATTGTAGCTAAAAATGTACCAGCTGGCCTTGGTGAGCCAGTTTACAACAAGCTTGATACTGCGCTAGCGGCAGCAATGATGAGTATTAATGCCGTAAAAGCGGTTGAAATCGGATCTGGTTTTGACGTTGCAACAAAAAGAGGTAGCGAGGTCTCGGATGAAATTTCAATGGATGGCAATGAGGTGAGTTTTTCTAACAATAATTCTGGTGGCATCTTAGGTGGAATCTCTTCTGGCCAAGATATCATTATTCGTTTTGCTGTAAAACCAACCAGCTCAATTCTAAAAGAAAAAAATACTATTGATAAATTTGGCAACAACACCACATTAATTACCAAAGGTCGTCACGACCCCTGCGTTGGAATTCGAGCGGTACCAATTGGCGAAGCAATGGCAGCTTGCGTTTTACTCGATCATTTTTTACTAAAAAAATAAAAATATTTTGACACACTACCAACCCCCATCTTTAGGGCGGTTTTTAAAAACCTTTAGCGCAAATGTTAATTAGCCACTACTTAACAACAAGACTCTTGCCGCTCATTTCAGTTGGCTGTTTAATGTTCATTAGACTTAGTATTGTTGGAGCAATATCAGATAAAGCTCCGTCTTTTAGATAAAATTGACTCGAATTGTTTGATACTAAGATCAATGGTACGGGATTTAAAGTGTGAGACGTGTGTGGGTTTCCGCCCTCATCAACCATATCCTCAATATTGCCATGATCGGCAGTTATTAACATTGCACCATCAATCTTCAAAATTTCCAACTCTAGCTGTTTAATTTCTTTATCGATTACTTCACAAGCTGTAATTGCAGAATTTAAAACCCCGCTATGACCAACCATGTCTGGATTAGCATAATTTACAACAATAAAATCATATTTATTAGATTTAATTTGCTCAACAATATTTCTGGTTACTTCTGCCGCAGACATTTCTGGCTTTAAATCGTAAGTGGTAACATTTGGAGATTTAATTAAAATGCGATCTTCAAAATTAAATTTTCTCTCTCTACCTCCACTAAAAAAGAAGGTTACATGAGCATATTTTTCGGTTTCCGCAATCCTTAATTGAGTTAAGCTATTGTTTTGCAAAATTTCGCCTAATGAATTTTTAACATTGCCAGATGGAAATAAAATTTCCTGAAATCTATCTAATTCATCAGAATAACTAGTCATGGCAATCTGTGAGCTAAAATTAATTTTCTTAACCCTAAATTCCGTAAAATCTGGATCTAAAATTGCCGAACAAATTTGCCTTACTCGATCAGACCTAAAATTAGCACAAATAATATCCTCACCATCCTTAATACCATTATAATCACCAACTACGCTTGGCAGAATAAACTCATCAGTAATATTTTGTTGATAATGGTCACAAATAACATCAAGAACTGTGCCATATTTTTTGCCATTACCAAAAATTATTGAATCATAAGATAGCTTAATACGATCCCACTTTTGATCACGATCCATAGCATAATATCTACCTGAAATTGTTGCAATTTGAATGTTTTTATTATCACCAACAATCTTATTAAACTTAGCGAAATCGTCAATTGCAGCTTTTTGAGGAACGTCTCTTCCGTCTAAAAAAGCATGAATCTTAACTAAAAATCCATTTTTTGACAAGAATTTAGCCAAATATATAATGTGATCAAGGTGAGAGTGTACGCCTCCAAAAGAAAAGAGGCCCATCAAATGACAAACCTTATTTTCTTTTTTAACAATTAATTTTTGTAGAATTGGGTTATTCTTGAGATTATCCGTCTCAACCTCTTTATTAATCTTTGGTAAATTTTGATATATAACTCTTCCAGACCCAATAGAAACATGCCCAACTTCGGAATTACCAATCTGCCCCTTAGGAAGGCCAACGTCAAGACCAGAAGTTTTAATTTCAGAATGCGGGTATTTTTCTAGTATTTTGTCGTAATTTGGCGTTTTTGCCTTATAAATGGCATTGTTCTCACACTTTTTTCCAACTCCCCAACCATCAAGAATACAAAGCAATGTTGTTTTTTTAGTCATTTTCCATTAAAAATACCCTTTCTTTTTGTAAATCAATATCAAACAAAACTAATTCTAGAGAATTACCATCATCCTCCATTGATATCACCTCCGCTTCGTGAGATTGATTGTTATTGAGATCAAAAATTTCAATTACTAAACCTACCCTGGTTAAGTTGTTGGACCCTATATCTATCATATTTGTAGAATCTTTTTCGTGTCCTACCCAAGCAAAAGAACTGCTCACAAAGGCAAAAAAAGATATGATTGCGAATAAGTTGGTAATTATTTTCTTCATTAAATAATTGATATATTACGACTTATGGCTGAATTAATATATTGCAAATTTAAAAAAAATAAAAGAAAATAGCAATTAAATTAAATTTTCTTGGAAATTTTAAAATAAGGCGGGGCGTAGCGCAGTCTGGTAGCGCATCTGGTTTGGGACCAGAGGGTCGGGAGTTCGAATCTCTCCGCCCCGACCATAATCAATTTTGATGACAAACTTACAATTAATTTTATTAATAATTCAGATCATAGTTGTATCATTTATGATAATTCTGGTTTTGGTACAAAAATCTGGAAACAATTCTCTTAGTGGTATTGGCGCTAGCGGTGGAGTTAATTCTGCAATATCATCTAAAGCTGGAAATGCAGCCGTTACTAAATCTATAATGGTGTTAGTTGCTATTTTTATGGGCAACAGCCTTATTTTGGCCACAATTACAGCGAGATCTGCTGACTCGTCTATATCTAAAATTGAGAAGGTTATTGAAGAGCAAAAAAAAGCAAATACATTACAAACTCCAAATATTTCCGATGAATAGTACACTCTCCATAAAAAAAACATCTTTAAACCAAGTTCATAAAGATCAAAAAGGGAAAATGGTTGAATTTGCTGGCTATGAAATGCCGGTAGAATATTCATTCGGCATGTTAAAGGAGCATGAGTGGGTTAGGGGAGATAATATCGGCCTATTCGACGTATCTCATATGGGGCAAATTACTATTGAAGGACCAAATTCTGCTGAATTCTTGTCAAAATTAACGCCGAGTAACTTTAAGATTGCCAAAAATAACTTAGCAAAATATACGGTATTAACCAATGAAAAAGGCGGTATTATTGATGATTTAATTATCACAAGAATCGCTGAAGATAAGTTTTTTATTGTTATTAATGCTGGCTGCAAAGAAAAAGACATCGCTTGGATTACAAAAAACCTACCCAAAGAACTGACTTTAACTAAACTAGACAACCGCTCTTTAATTGCTATTCAAGGATTGAAAGCGGAAGAAGTTTTACAAAATTTTATTACAAAAGGCCGCTTATCAGAGTTGCCTTACATGAATCTAGGTGAATTTACTTTAAAAAATGGTCAAAATATTTTTATTAGCAGAACTGGATACACTGGAGAGGACGGTTTTGAAGTAAGTATTGATGATTCTGATGCTAGTGATTTTTGGCTAGAATTATGTCAAAACGAGCTTGTTAGACCAATTGGACTTGGAGCTAGAGATAGCTTAAGATTGGAAATGGGGTATCCATTATATGGTCACGACCTTAATGAAGAAACAAGCCCGGTTGAGGCAGGATTATCTTGGGTTGTCAGTAAAACTAATGACAGTTTTTTTGGCTCCGACAGAATCATTCCTGAAAAAGCAAATGGCGCTAAAATTAAACGAGTTGGCATTAAGGTTCTTGAAAAAGGAATAGCAAGAGAGGGTGCAAAAATTGAAAGAGATGGCAAAACCATTGGAAAACTAACCAGTGGAGGATTTTCTCCAACATTAAAGACTTCAATTGGACAAACATATCTACCTTCCGATATTGCGATCAATGGTGAAAAACTACATGTAATCGTCAGAAATAGAAAAATTTTAGCTGAAATTTGTTCTCCAAATTTTTTGCCAGCCAGAACAAAAAGCAATAAATAATGCCTCACATAGTTTTAGAATATAGCTCAAACATCGCTAAAAAAAACATATCTTTTTCTGAAGAGCTTTTTCCTAAAATACATAACTTGCTAGTTAAAAATTTAGATGCAGATATTGAGGCCTGCAAAAGCAGGGCAATAAAGTTTGAAGACTTCTACCTGTCAGACGGTAACAAAGAGAAATCTTTTGTTTTTTTTGAGGTTAAAATCCTACCAGGCAGGTCGAAAATTAAAATAGAAAGCTTTTCTCAAAATTTACTAGAATTGGCAAAAAATTACTTCTCTAACTCTGTGGAGAAAAAAAATCTTGCTATTTCCGTAAATATTGTTGAAATGAACTGCTATAATAAAATTAATTAAATTTAAAAATCATGGTACTTAGATTTACAAAAGATCACGAATGGATAGAAGTTGAGGGTGACGAAGGAACTATCGGCATTAGCAAGCATGCAGTTGAAGCTCTTGGTGAGTTAGTTTATGTTGAGCTTCCTGAAATTGGAGCGGCATTTACTAGAAGCGACGCCTTTGCAGTTGTCGAATCTGCCAAATCAGCCTCCGATGTCTACATACCTATTTCTGGCGAAGTGATTGCCGTTAACAACATTCTTAACGACCATCCAGAAAGAATTAATCAGTGCCCTCAAAAAGAAGGGTGGCTAATTAAAATTAAATTAGATGGTAGCAATAAACTTGACGACTTAATGGATCAAGACGCTTATGACCAGTATTTAAAAAACAACGAGTAGAGCCTTGTAAATCGAGGCGGGCCCAAGATTGTTGTCGAAAAATCTATTTAATCTTTATAAGATATCATTAATTATGACCAATCAAAAACAAAAAATTATCAGTATTCTTAATAAAGTCTTAGAAACTGAATTGGCAGGAGTGGTGAGGTATACCCACTACTCTTTGATGATCTTTGGCCACAATAGAATTCCAATTGTCGAGTGGTTAAAAGGGCAGGCAAGCGAGTCCCTGCTCCATGCTGGAGAGGCTGGAGAAATGATCACTCATTATGGTGGTCACCCTTCCCTTGCTATCGGGACATTATTAGAGACCGAGAATCACAATATTGACGCCATCTTAGAGGAGTCAAGGCAGCACGAAAGCAAATCTCTTGATTTATACAAAAATTTACTAAAATTAACCGAAGGTGTTGCTGACTATATTTTAGTTAGAGAATATGCAGTACAAAAGATTGTCGAAGAAGAGTCCCATCTTGGCGAGGTCGATAAAATGCTTCGTAAAGAGGGTAGTCTGTAATAATTTAAATTTTGAGCCGCATTTTAACTCAAATTTTTATCTAAAACAGAAACTCACACATAGTACAACATTTCTCTTGTATTTTTTTTCTAAAAACTAAAAACAGCGCTACATCATTAGGTGGATCTGTACCCAATAGCTTCCGACAAATGATGTTGCTCGATTTTTTTACTATTCTCAAGGTCGGCGATTGTTCTAGAAACTTTTAAAATTCTAACAAAACCTCTCATAGAGATGTCCAACTTACTGACGGCCTTTTCAATTAAATCTCTATTTTTGCCAGTAAAATCAAAAGTTTTCTCAATTTCACTATTGCTATTGTGACTATTTAACTTTCCTGATCTTTGATATTGAGCTTCTCTGGCAAAGACCACTCTTTTAAAAATATCTTTCGAACTTTCCTCCGCAGTTTCGATATTTTTAGTAAAAATGTTGATCTGAGGTACATTGATAATAATATCCATACGATCTAAAATTGGCCCAGAAATTTTGGCCTGATAATCTTGGCCACATTTTGGCGCCCTGTTGCAAGATTTATTTGCATCGCCTAAATAGCCGCATCGACAAGGATTCATGGCGGCAATTAATTGAAAATTAGCTGGATAAGTAATATGAGAGTTAGCTCTAGAAATGGTCACAACATTGTCCTCAATTGGCTGGCGCAAAGAATCCAAAACTTGCCTTGGGAACTCGCCAAGTTCATCTAAAAATAATACGCCATTATGAGCTAAAGAAATTTCGCCAGGCTTAGTCTTCATTCCTCCACCTACCATGGCCGGCATGGAGCAAGAGTGGTGTGGCGCGCGAAATGGTCTATTGGTGATTAATTCACCATCCTTAATATTGCCAGAAACGCTATTGATCATATTTACCTCCAACATCTCCTCAATAGTTAGTTTTGGCAAGATTCCTGTTAATCTAGCGGCAATCATTGACTTTCCAGATCCTGGAGGGCCAACCATGAGAAGATTATGCCCTCCGGCAGCAGAAATCTCTAAAGCTCTTTTTACTCTTTTTTGCCCCTTAACTTCAGAAAGGCAAGGATAGGATATAGTTTTTTGACTAAAATTTTGTTCTGGCCGCGATAGAATTTGTGTTCCTTTGAAGTGGTTAATTAGTTGCAAAAGGTTGTCCGGAGCCAAAACGCCAATATTACTGGAAGCATAAACCGCCTCTGGTCCAGATTTTTCGGGGCAGATCACGTTACCACCAAATTCGTTGGCAGTAATTGATGCCGACAAAATACCATTTACTGGTTTAATTTTACCATTTAACGACAATTCTCCAAGACAGTAGTAACTCTCTAATTCTAATTTATCAATAATTTTTATCTCGCTTAAAATGCCAAGAGCAATTGCTAAATCAAAATGACTACCTTCCTTTTCAAGGTCTGCTGGCGCTAGATTGACGGTAATTCTTTTTGCCGGGATTTCTAGTCCAATAGAGTTTATTGCCGCCCTAATTCTTTCTCGCGATTCCGCAAGCGCTTTATCTGGAAGTCCGACAATATTAAAGACTTGCTGTCCAGATGAAATTTTGACTTCAACATCAACAGGGACGGCTGTGATACCAATAAAGGTGAAGGTTTTGATAGTGGTTACCATAATTATTATTTATTTGCGGTAATTAAGCTAATACAATACTAACTTTAACTTATAATGCAGTATGTAGAAAAATATTTTAGGATTAAAATTGCTAAAAAAGACGGGCCTACCTTAATAGAGTGCAAGGCTTTTTTGCAACTAGAAGCTTAAAAAATGAAACTAGGTCATGCTATTATTTGTCCAATACTATAATGAGAATTGGTACAACACTATTTAAACTAGATGATAATTCACCCCCAAGTCAAGCTTTTTTGGAAATTACTATCTAAGAAGGCTCTGAAAAATCTATATACGCACCTTAGTAACCGTCTTTTTTACTTAGATTTACACTCTTTTTAGCCTAAAAGTTAATAAATTCTAGACTAAAATATTACGATTCTAAGGTCTTTGTAAGTTCCTTAGTCTTGCCTCCGCCATCATCTCTTTATCAAAAAGCCTTATACCCTATTAATATAGGGCAGACATGCTTTAATAGTTTGTAAATAAAAATATTTTGAAAAAACTGCTTTAAAGATGGAAATTGGCATTATATATTTTTAAATAGCATGGCGCCAAACTTTATCTAAAATATAAAAAAACATTTCGCTAAAATTGAAACTCAAAACTTAACACAACTAGAAGAATAAAATGACAAACAAAATATCAGAATCAATTAGTATATTAAGCTTGTCCAACGAACATAGAATATTGCATCGAGTTCCCGAAATATTAACAAAAAAAGAACCTAAGGGAAGAATATTTAAAGCGGCATTTATTGACCTCGAAACCACCGGTCTAGATCCAAAAAAAGACGAGATTATTGAGGTGGGAATATTAATAGCGTCCTTCACTGACGAAGATGGATTTATCAGCATTGATTTTGGCAACAACCAGCTACAACAACCTAACAAACCTATAAGCGAAGAAGTTACTAAGATTACCGGAATTACTAATGAAGATGTTAGTGGAAAAGTTATTGATTGGAATATATTAAAAGATAGTTTGGTGAATATTGACCTAATAATATGTCACAACGCTTATTTTGATAGAAATTTTATGGAATTACAAACTCCCGACTTCTTTAAATCCGTCATAGAGTCAAAATCATTTGCATGCTCTTTAAAGGGGGTAAAGTGGAGGGAGTTTGGATATGAAGGAGTTAAATTAGAATATCTTAATTTTAAAATGGGTTATTTCTACGAAGGGCATAGGGCTCTTATTGATTGCTACGCTACTTTAAATCTTTTTACATCAAAACCAGAGGCATTTAAAGAGTTGCAGGAGGGATGTTATCAAAAAGAATTATTAATTTGCGCAACGAATGCCAGTTTTAATAAAAAAGACATATTAAAGAAGAGGAGTTATAGGTGGAGTAGTGGAGATGGTGACCTACCTAAATCTTGGTGGATTACGGTTCCAGAAAAAGAGTATGAGTCGGAATTATTATTTTTAAAGAACGAGATTTACGGGGGAGTTAGTACCTCCCTTCCCACAAGAACCGTAACCGCAAAAGAAAGATACTCTTACCGCTCTGAGAAATTATAAATATATCAAAACCACTTAATCTTTGCAAAAACCCTTGCTGTCGTGTATTTTATTTTTCTTTTTTTGAATATTTAGGTAGATTAGAAAATATATAATCCGACAATTTAATTGGCAGAGACGTTATGAGTAATATTGAGGCGTATAGTTGCCAAGGAAACGAGATTCTGGCTTTATTCTTATCCAAACCTTTTTTAATAATTTTTGCTGCCTTTTCCGAGCTCATTAAAAATGGCATAGGAAAGTCGTTAAGATCGGTAAGTGGAGTCTTAACGTATCCGGGGCAAATTATGTTAATTTTTATATTAAATTTTGCCAATTTCAGTCTTAACCCCTCTCCCAAAACCCTAACATAAGCCTTGCTTGCGCTATAAGATTCTGATCCAGGCACAGCTTTAAAAGAGGCGAGAGATGACATGATAGCAATTTGACCATTTTTTTGCCTCATCATAACCCTTTGCGCTGGATTAATAACATTTAAAACACCCTTAATATTAATATCTATCAACTCTTCTATCTGCTGAGACTCCTCAATATCAGAAATTTTGCCAGCAGAAATTCCGGCATTAGCAATCACTAGATCAATGTTATTATTTTTACTAATTTTTTTAAAATATTTAGCAACAACCTCCTTTTCTCTGACATCAACGGTAAAAATTTCAACATCAGCTCCTTTTTCTTGACATTGTTGGGCAATTTTTTTTAACCGACTATCATCTCTTGCAACTAAAAATAACTTTACATTTGGTGCAGAATATTTTGCTGCCAAAGAGGCTCCAATGCCACTATTTGCACCTGTAATTAATATTGTTTTGATTTTCATTATAGATTATTGTTTTGATTTTTAAAAAAATTGAGCGACAATAGTCACTAATTATTCTTAAAGATGATGACACCGAGGCACATTTAAAATAAGCTTTGTCACAAAGTAGTGCAAGCTAACCCTTAGAAACTAACGCTTATTACAAAATTTTACAACAGGTTGATTAGTGTAATATGGAGCATATATATTGCAAATAAGCAATTTTTTAAGAACTGTGTATTTCTCCAGCAACTAGTTAAAATAATATTTAATTAAATTTTAACGAAAGTAAGTCAACAACTCTTAAAGCAAAAATTAACAATAAAATTTGCCGCAATTACATTGTATAGTTTTGGCAAAAAATTAACAAAATGAACAATTTAACAGAATTTAATAATGACAAAATCAATAATAATCGACGCTGCCTATAAGGATGAGACCAGAATTGCAGTTATGGAGCAGGGTGTTTTACAAGATTTCGATCGTGAAGCGCTAGCAGTTAAGAAAATTAAAGGCAATATTTACGCCGCAACTATTACCAGGATTGAACCCTCTCTTCAGGCGGCCTTTATAGATTATGGCGACGAGAAGAGCGGTTTTTTACCATTTTCAGATATCAACCCTAGCTATTACAATCTTCCGGAGGAGGAAAAAAATCAAATCATTGATCGTAGATCGGCCAACAGAAGTATTGTCGACAATCATTCAGGTGACGACAATAATAAAGACCACTCAGAGCACGTTATCACTACCGGCTCTTACACGGTTGACGAAGAAAGTGATTTTGAGGAATTTTCTCGCAACCTATCTCACGAAGACTCTAGATCAGAAAAAAAATATAAGATTGAAGAGGTTATGGAGGTTGGCGCCAAAATATTAGTTCAAGTCCTAAAGGAGGAAAGGGGTAATAAGGGTGTTGCGATGACCACTTACGTTTCTATCGCTGGTAGGTATTGCGTTTTAATGACTAATATTTCTGGTAAGGGCGGAATCTCTAAAAAAGTTAACAACATTCGTGACAGAAAGGCTCTTCGTAGTATTTTAAGTAATCTAAATATTGATGAAGACAAGTCTATCATCATTAGAACGGCTGGTATTGGCAAGGTGGCAGAAGATATAGAGGATGATTACAAATATTTAGTAAAATTGTGGGATCACATCTTAAAAGAGTGTGAAAAAACAAAATCTCCATTACTTATTCATTCTGAAGATGATATAGTAAAAAAGATTGTCTGCAACCTTAATCATGAAGATATAAAGGAAATTACCATTGAAGGTAAAAAAACTTATGACAGTATCTTTAATTTAATTCAAATTGCTGGCGGCAATACAGAAAAAGTCAGGTTATATAGTGAGCGTACTCCAATTTTTAATAGGTATAAAATTGAGGATCAGATTGACGGACTATATGAAAGATCTGCCAACCTACCTTCTGGAGGGTCGATTGTGATTGACCAAACAGAGGCTTTGATTGCCATTGATATTAATTCAGGCAAGGCAACTAGCCACAAAAATATTGAAGACACCGCATACAAAACAAACCTTGAGGCTGTTAAGGAAATTTCAAGGCAAGTAAGGCTCAGAGATTTAGCTGGCTTAATCGTAATTGACTTTATTGACATGGATAACCAATCAAATCGCCGCTTGATTGAAAAATCTCTTAGAGACGAGTTAAGAAATGATCGCGCTAGAGTGCAGATTGGAAAGATTAGCATCTTTGGCCTACTCGAACTGTCTCGCCAAAGATCGAGTAACAGCTTTTTTGAAACCATTACTAAGGATTGTAATAAATGTGCTGGCTCTGGATATGTTAAGTCTGAAGAAGTGTTGTCACTTAACATTCTTCGCTCAATTAGATATGCAACTAGTGACAAACAGACAGGAGTAATCTATGTAAAAGCCCCAAATAACGTTATCTCTTACATGATGAACTACAAAAGAAGGGAGTTATATAAGATTGAAAAAAATTATCATATTCATATTTTAATGCATAGTGACAATGATATGAATGACAATTCTTACCAAATTAGAAAGAGAAAAAGCCTGTTGGACGAAGAAAAGAAGCTTCTTCTTCTCGATTCTGAAAAAATTGGCAAGGTGAATCAAATGGAAATTGCTAAAAAATATTACAACAACTCCACTCCTCACAAGTCAAAGCCCAGAGCTGAAAAGGGGCGTCCCAACAGCAATAATAATAAAAATAACAAAAAGAAGGTAGAAGTGAAAACCTCTTTTTTATCTAAATTGTTTGGAAAATAACTAACTTTTAAACTTTGTAATTGCTTTAGGTGAATATTCTATCTTTTGACGTAACCAGCAACAATATCTCTATTTCTGTGTCAGATGGAGATATTATTTTATCTCAAATAAGCCAAATAAGCAACTCTAACCAGTCAGAACTTTTAACAACCTTATTACAAAAATCCCTAGAAGAGGCTAATTTAGATTATCAAGATTTGGGTCTTGTTGCCTTTACTAATGGTCCCGCCTCATTTACTTCGACCAGAATTGGATATATTGCTGCAAAAATGATTAATGTGTGTTGCGAAATTCCTATCTTAGCCATTAGTAGTAACCTAGCTATTGCCGCTGACTATTTAAGCTCCAGTTACACAACGATTGTAACCGCAATTGATGCGCGACTTGGGGACGTGTTTTTTCAAATTTTTAATCTAAATGGTAAAAAACTAACAGAAGCTTCAGAAGTTTTGATGGTAAATCTTGAGGAGATAGAAAAATATTTACCTCAAGATGAGTTTTTGCTTGTCGGTAGCGCTAAGGAATTGATAAAATGCCAATTAAAAAACAAAATAATTAACACTTGTAACAGGCGCGATACGATAAAGTCAGAAAATATAATTAAAATTGCTTTAGAATACCGCAAAGATAATAATAATAAAATTCCAGACGAGCCTCTGTATATTAGAGAGCCAAAAATTGGATAATGCCAAAGTTTATCTATAATGCGGCATTTAGCTAAATCTATGATAATTTTTGACTAAGAATGAGGAGTGTAAATGCTTCATTATAGATGAGTTTGGGCATACTACTAATCATTAATACCAATTATCAATCTTAACTATATGCCTTACGATTTTGAGGATGGATTTAATCAAAAACTAAAAAAGATTTTAGGAACAAGTTTGCCAAAAAAAATTATTATTGCCGTTTCTGGCGGGACTGATTCCATGGCTTTATTATGCCTATCTAATAAATTTTGCCAAAAAAATAATATTGACCTTATCGCCATAACGGTTGATCACAAAACAAGAGAAGATTCTGCGATGGAGGCAAAATTTGTTACCAAAGCTTGTCAAAAATACAAAATTCATCACCGAATATTAGAAAACAACTTCGTCATCCCAACTAGCAATATCGAGTCTAACCTTCGAGAAATTCGCTATAAACTATTATTAGATTTTGCTAAAGAGCATGATATAAAAAATATTCTAATAGCCCATCATCAACAAGATGTTGCTGAAAATTTTTTAATCCGACTTTTTCGTGGCAGCGGCATCGACGGCTTGTCATCAATAGAAGAGTTTACCATATTTAAAAACACTAACTTTATTCGCCCATTGTTAGATTTTACAAAAGACCAATTAAAAAAATATCTTCAAATAAATAACATTACCCACGTCGAAGATCCTAGTAATCAAGATCAAAAATTTCTTAGAAATAAAATTCGTACCTTCTTAAATAATCTCGAAGATAAGGAGATTGTTAGCCAAAGAATTTCTAGGGCCAGTAAAAATATTTTAGAAAACAGAAAGATTATTGAAAGCCTCATAAAAGAAAAATCTAAAGAGATTTACGAGTTTAATGATCTGGGATATTTTTTGCTTAAAAAACAGAATTTTAAAAATCTAAATAAGGAACTCTCTTTTCGCTACCTCAATCTCATTATTAATTATTTTAACGGCAAGTTCTATAAATCTCGTTTAAAAAAAATAGACACTCTTTATGGCTGGCTACTTTTCGGCCAAGAACATAAAGCAAAAAATTTTAATGGCGCTATTGTTGAAAACTTTAATGAAGAGAGTTTTATTATTTATCGAGAAAAATCAAAAATAGAATCACAAAAGATTACAGAACATTCTTTTGTTTGGGACAATAGATTTCAAGTTAATATTAATAAAAATTTAAATTTAAAAAATTTAAAAATCACAACTCTTGACGCAAAAGAACTTAATGTACTGCTGAAGGATAAAAAGAATTTACAATATAAAAATATAAAAATCCCGTTAAAAAAAGTTTTATACACAATTCCAGTTATCAAAAAGGGTGACAATATATTCGCAATATACTTTCTAAAAAATAGCTCAGAGATTAAAATAGATATAATTGATAGTAATTTTTATCTTTAATAATTTTCCTTTGATTTTCTAAAACTATAATTATAATTGTAACTAGAGTTAACTTTCGCCAATAACTTAAATTATTGTTTTGCCTTTTTTTAAACACTTCAATTTTTACCTAAATCATTCCGTAAGAGGGTAAAGGAATAATTGAAGATTTTACATAAAACTTAATTCACGACAACCAAATATATTATGACTATTGAAATTTTAATGCCGGCCCTGTCTCCAACCATGAAAGAAGGAGTTCTTGCCAACTGGCTAAAAAGTGAAGGCGATATTATTGAGCCAGGAGATGTAATTGCTGAGATTGAAACGGACAAGGCAACGATGGAGGTTGAGGCTGTTGATGAGGGTATTTTAGGAAAAATTCTTGTCGCTTCTGGCACAGAAAATGTCGCAATTAACACCCCAATAGCACTTATGCTTGAGGATGGGGAAGATAATTCGGTCTTGGATTCTTACAAGGTTAGCGCTCCAAAATCTGCAGACAACCCAACAAAGGAGGAGGTGTCAACCGAAAAAGAGGAGGAGAAAGTCGTAACCCCCTTGACAACGGAGACGCTAACCGTCGCTAGGTCGGCACTGAATGATCGCATATATGCCAGCCCACTTGCTAAAAGGGTCGCGGCAGAAAATAACGTTTCTTTGGGTAACTTGGTTGGTTCAGGGCCGCATGGTAGAATTATCAAGAATGATGTCTTGTCTGCAGAAGTAGGGCAAAAATCTGGAACAATTCAGCGTCACCCCGAAGAATATCACGCCGTTAAGAATAATAATATTAGAAAAGTTATTGCTAGTCGCCTACTGGAATCTAAACAAAATGTTCCGCATTTTTACCTCTCTTTGGACTTAAATATTGATAAATTAATTGAAATGAGAAAATCAATTAATGAGCTAGCGATTGTTGACGACAAAGGTAAGCCAAGCTACAAATTGTCAGTTAATGATATTGTTATCAAGGCAACCGCACTTGCCTTGAAGGCGGTGCCTGAAGCAAATTCTTCATGGAGTGATGATGCAATTTTACTATATAACAATATTGACGTCTCAGTTGCCGTAGCAATTGATGGCGGCTTAATTACCCCGATCATTAAAAATGCTGATCAAAAATCTTTAATTGACATTTCTGCCGAAGCTAAAAAATTAATTAAAAAAGCCAGAGACGGAAAATTGCAGCCGGAGGAGTTTCAGGGTGGTGGCTTTAGCATTTCTAACCTCGGTATGTATGGCATTAATAGCTTTCAAGCAATTGTTAATCCGCCACAAAGCTGTATTTTAGCAATCGGAGCTGGCATTGAAAAGCCAATTATTAACAAGGGTGGAGAAATAACCAAAGCAACAATTATGAATGTTACCCTGTCCTCTGATCATAGGTCCGTTGACGGATCAGTCGGTGCTGAGTTTTTGGGTGCGTTCAAAAAAACTATTGAAAACCCAATCTCAATGCTACTCTAAATTAACTTCCGATGAACTTTGAGGCATTTTTTGACCCAAAAACTTTTACATTTAGTTATGTAGTTTGGGATATAGGCACTAAAAAATGTGCTATTTTAGATTCGGTTTTGGACTTTAACCAAAATACTGGCAAATTTTCCTCTAATTCGGCAGATAAAATTGTAAAATTTATTAAAAACAACAACTTTTCTCTTGAGTGGATTTTGGAAACTCATATCCACGCTGATCATATTAGTGCAGCACGTTATTTGAAAAAAAAACTAGGTGGTAAAGTAGCTGTTAACAATAAAATCAAAGAGGTTATAGACCTTTGGGCCAAAAAGTTTAATATAAAAGCAGATATTTCTAACTTTGACCATTTATTGCTTGACGAAGAGGAGTTTTTTATCGGCAATCTGTCTGCAAAGTTTTTACACACCCCAGGACATACCCCTTCTTGCTCTTCCTTTGTAATTGATGATTATATTTTCGTTGGAGACTTATTGTTTATGCCGAATTTTGGGGTTGGTAGGGCAGATTTTCCTGGAGGCAACTCTGAAGATCTGTTTGACTCTGTTCAGAAAATATTCTCTTATCCAGATGAATATAAAACCCTAACCGCCCATGATTACCCAAAAAAAGAAAAAGAGGAAAGATTCTTGTCAACCATTTTAGAGCAAAAAAATAATAATATTTTTGCTAAAATTAAAAATAAATTAGATTTCGTTCAAAAAAGAAAAGAGCGCGACAAAGAACTGCCCGAGCCCAAATTAATTAATATTGCTCTTAGGGAAAATATTTTTGCTGGCGCCTTGACTAACTAATTTAATTACTTTTAAAAACAACCCCCCCCTGCCACAAAAATTACTAACATTTTCAAAGTCAAAAAGGAGTTAAAAATAACAATAAAATTATAAAAAAGTTTTATTTTTTAAGGCATTAAATCCTTAAGGGTGTATTTACTATTTTTAAATAAATTATATCTTACTTTCATCTTCTGTTTTGAAAAAATTTTTGTAACAATAATTTGTACCCATCTTGATCTCCTATAGCATTATAAATATTAATTTTATGGTGACAATTTTTTTGCGTAAAGATTTTTGCCCCGCTCTCAACTCCTCCAAATTTTTTATCTGATAGTATGTAATATAAATTACTAATCCTAGCTTCGGCAATGGCGCTTGCACACATAGCGCAAGGCTCTAGGGTAACATACAGGTCACAACCCGAAAGCCTACTAGACTTTAGTAGCGAGCAAGCGCCCCTAATTGCCACGATTTCAGCGTGAGCAGTTGGATCGCAAAACTCTATATTCCGATTGTGAGCTAGTGCGATAACTTTGTTATTTTTTACTATCACCGCCCCAACTGGCACCTCCCCTTTTGCAAAGGCATTTTTAGCTTCAGTCAGAGCTAAGTCCATGAACGACCTATAATTCAAAATTTATTTGATTTTTGTTGATTTGTTATTTATTTTACATTACTATTAATTAATAGACAGATCTAAATTAATTATAATTAATATGGGCACAAAACAAATAAAAGCTTTTTCTTTAATAGAAATATCGGTAGTACTACTTATTGTTGCTATCTTTGTCGCAGCCATTTCTTCTGGCAAACTACTTTTAGACAAGTCAAACGACATTAGGTTGCAGCGAGGGCTTCAGGCGGGATTAGAGAGTCAGGAATATTATTCTCACAAAGCTTTTCAAGTTAGTGCTGAAAAAATAACTAACCCAGATACAGGTTGCGGAGCAAACCCTAGCGCTAACGCCATATCTGACTTTTTATACACCGGACTATCAAGAAACAATCGTGGCTGTTGTAGTGACGGCGAAAATCTCAAAAGTTTGTGTTGCAACAAGGGTACTGATTGCGAGGTTTGTGGGGGTGGGCCTAATCAACCAGCCTGCTTAGAGCCCGACTCGTAAACTGAGTTAAGAAGTTCTCATTTTATCAGACTCATAATCTGAGAAGCAAACAAAAAATTGATTAATTATCTATGTTTTCAACGCAGTTGTAAATCAATTTTAAAAACTATATTATTATTGTCGCGGGGTGGAGCAGTTTGGTAGCTCGTCAGGCTCATAACCTGAAGGTCGTAGGTTCAAATCCTGCCCCCGCAACCAATCTTACTTCCCACAAAGTTTTTTTAAGTCCCACTAAGCCTTTACTACAAAGGGTTTAAGACCTCTTCATAGTCCAGCAAAGTCCCACTACACTCACTAAGATCTAGATTTTTTTAATGTATATATTAATGTATAAAAAAAGAAATACATTAAAAATATATGCCCAAAATTAATGACAAGCTTACACTGATCTGTCAACAGTTTTCCGGACACTAAATTTAAACAGATTTTAAAGATTTCTTTAAAAACCTGTTTCTTTTTTCAAACTCGACTGGTGCTAAATAA
>Ga0209425_10000220_pt1 | contig 68401 bp, 65 predicted proteins | sample COG_05_FD_184749 | JGI IMG/M metagenome (GOLD analysis project Ga0209425, IMG submission 184749) | Pelagic Microbial community sample from North Sea - COGITO 998_met_05 (SPAdes) (version 2) | ecosystem: Environmental > Aquatic > Marine > Neritic zone/Coastal water | place: Helgoland, sampling...
GTTGATAGGCTGGATGTGGAAGCGCAGTAATGCGTGCAGCTGACCAGTACTAATAGCTCAATTGGCTTGATTTATGCACTGAAAAAAATTTTTAAAAAAATCGATATAGTATTTAATATTTGCATTAACAGATATAATTTATTTAAAATAATGTTGCCAAGCTCATTAAAAAATAAAATTGTCCTAAAAAAAATATCATCAAAAAATATATCTTTAGATTATATAAAATGGATGAACGATCCTGAAGTTGTTCAGTTTACAGAACAAAAATATAAAAAACATACTAGAAAGAATATTAGTTTTTTTTTGAAAGAAACTAATAAAGATAATTTTTCAGAAATTTATGGTATTTTTTTTGAAAAACTTTTAATAGGAACAATAAAAATTGGGAAGATTAATAAGATCCACAAAACTGCAGAAATATCTTACATTATTGGGAATAAAAAATTTTGGAATAAGGGAATTGCAACGATTGTGGTTAAAAAAATATGTGGTTATATTTTTAAAAAGCTAAAATTAAAAAAAATTATAGCTGGAACATATAGTGTGGCTAAAAGCTCTCAAAAAATATTAATAAAAAATAATTTTAAACTAGAGGGTGTATTAAAAAAACAAATTTTTTTTAAAAATAAAAGAATAGACCTTCATTTCTATGGAAGAACAAAATAATTAAAAATTGTTTAATTATAAACAAAATCAATGAAAAAAAAAATTATAATTATTGGTGGTGGTATTACAGGCTGTATGGCAGCCCTGTATATAGATAAAAAAAATTTTGATGTAAGCATATATGAGTCTAAAAATAATTTAGGAGGAGTTCTCTCCGATTTTTCACATAAAGACGAAAGCTTTTTAAATGGCGTTCAATATCTTGATGTTAATACTGATTGGTATATTGAAATAGAAAAACTTTTTAGAAAAAAACTAAATAAATTTAATCATAGTTATGGATCAATAACAGAGTCTGAAAACTCAATATCTTTTAGCGATAAATTTGCAGTTCCTGTATTTAATAATATTGAGCTTAACTCTCTAAAAAAAACTAAAAAAAATAATCTTAGTTCTAGACTATCTTTATATCCAAAAAAAATATCTGATTTTTTAAACTTATACTTAAAAAAATTCAACATTAGCTCTAAAAAAATTTCATGGGATCAAGCATGTCTTCTTCATATAGGGAGAGTTACTGTTATAGATGATCAAAAAAAATTAAAAAAATTTAAAAATCTAAATAAAACTGCAGATGATATATATGCAATAGAAAAAAAAAATTTTTTAAAGGATCAGGCTTTTAATGCAGCTTTGCCCACTAAAGGATATAACGATTTTTTTAATGATTTTCACAAAATTCTTAAAAAAAAAAAGATTAAGATTTATTTAAAAAACAAAATCAAACCATCATGGATTAATGGAAAATTATTTTTAAAAACTAATGATGATAAAAGTTTTTCAGCTGATCATATTATATGGACAGGTAACCCAACTAATTTAATTAAGGAAATATTGAAAAAAAAAATTGACTCTGTCCCTTTAAAAATGATTCAGTATAGCGCAAATGTTGAAAAAAAAGTTGATAATTTTTATACTCAAATTTTTTCTACAAAATCAAATTTCTTACGTTTTTTTTCTTATAACTTAGACAATAAAAATAAAATTTCTATCGAATCTATTTATGATAGAAATGAAAATAATATTAAAGAAAAAATTAATATCTTGTTAAAAAATATTAACTTTAATCATAAGTTAACCAATGAAAAAATATTTAAAAACTTATCTGTACGATTTAATATTGTAACTAAAAGAGATGAAAAAATTTTTGATGAATTAAAAAGAAAAACTTTAAATACCAATTTAATTTGTGGTCCATGGAATGTTTATTCTAGAAATGACAAAATACTTTATCTAAAAAATATTATTGATAATCTTTTTTAAATTTTCAAAAAGGTTTAATTATAAAAATTTGATTGGATATTGAAGGTTATTTACAATTTCTTCATTTCTTAGTTTTTTATATAATTTTCTTTTAGCGTATTTGTTTATTTTAGAGTACTCAAATTTAAGCTTTTCATTAAAGCTGAAAATATTTGTTTCGGGTAAATGCCAATACCGCCCCGTTCTATTAAGTCTATTATACCAATTTTTTGTGCTAACGAATGGACCTTTAGTTCTCAATCTAAACTCTAGACCAATTCGAACTTCATCACCTTTTCTATAGGTATAGTGAGGAAGGTAACCTCCAAATATAAATACTTGACCAGGTATATTTAGTAAATCGTAAGTATTTTTTTTTTTTAATTGGTTTAGTAAAATAAAATATTTTTTAGAATTTAAAAAATTTTTATTTTTATAGGTATTACCAAATTTTTTATAAAGTTGTATTTCATTATTATTTGTTTTTAATATCTTAATTTCCGAGGTTTTTTTATTAATAATTAGGTTTATAACAACATTTATCATATCATCGGGTTCACCTGCCCAAGGGTCACAATGTATGCTTGCTGTAGAGTATCGGTTTTTAATCTGAGATGGAGATAATGGGTGTATAATTCTTATATTGATAGGAAATTCTATACCAACAATATGCTTATTTAATAGTTTTTTATTTCTGAAACATTCCAAAACTAAACTCTCAAGTTTTGTCATTGTATCAAGATTTTTTTCCAACTTATAATACTTTGTTTTATTTAAAAATTTTTGTACATCTTTAAGACTTTTAAATCTTTTACCTTCATTTAATTCAAACAAATTTTTTACATATTTATTAATTAAGTTAAATCTTTTTTTCCCCAGATTAAAACTTATTAATTGATTATCTAAAAATAATTTTTTATTTTTTTTTTGATTTTTAAAAAAATTTAATTGCATTATAATTTTTAATACCAGTGTGCAAGTTGTGTGTCAATTTTATCAGCATTAAACATAACGCAATTGAGGATTTTTATTATTATTGTATTATGCTTTTTTATTGTTATAAACTTTTTTTTATAAAATGCTTTTAGAAAAATTATCCAAAAAAATAAGATTAACAATTCTTGAAACTATCTACAATTCAAAAACTGGTCATATTGGAGGAAGCTTCTCTTGTATAGATATATTGATAGTTCTTTTTTTTAAAAAAATTATATTTTTTAATCCAAAAAAACCAAAACTTAAAAATAGAGATAGATTTATATTGAGCAAGGGTCATGCAACAGCAGCACTTTATTCATTATTCGCTCATTTAAATTATATTAGTTTTAGAGAATTAAAGACTTATTGTAAAAACAATTCAAGATTAGGAAGTCACCCTAGTCATTTAGTTCCAGGAGTTGAAATAGAAACGGGATCTCTTGGTCATGGCTTACCAATTGCTTGTGGAATAGCATTTGCAGCTTTAAAAGATAAAAAAAAATTTAAAATATTTGTTTTAATTAGCGATGGTGAATTGTTTGAAGGTTCAATATGGGAATCACTCATTTTTGCAAGTCACCAAAAATTAAAAAATTTAGTCATAATTATTGATAATAATAATCAAATAGTAATGGATCATTCAAAAGATGTTGGTGACTTTAAAAATCTTAAGAAAAGACTTTCCTCATTTAATTTTATAGTTGATGAGATTGATGGACATAACTATGCATCCTTAAACAATTCATTAAAAAAATCTAAAAAAAATGAAAAACCTACTATTATTTTAGCAAACACAGTTAAAGGTAAGGGTGTAAGCTTTATGGAAAAAAATACTAAATGGCACCATTCAATACCAAGTGCTGAAGAGTATAAAATGGCAATAAAAGAATTGGAGACAGTCTAATTATGAAGATAGATTTAATGACTGCTTTTTTTCATCAACTAAAAAATATAGCATTAAAAAATAAGAATGTTTTTTTTATTACAGCAGATCATGGGGCTTGGGCTTTAGCAGATTTTAAAAAAAGTGTAGGTAGTCAGTATTTAAATATAGGTATTTCAGAACAAGCCATGGCTAGCATTGCTGCTGGAATGGCCCTAGAAGGAAAAAAAGTATTTATCTTTTCTATCACTCCATTTGTAACTCAAAGGTGCTTAGAGCAAATTAAGTTGGATATTTGCCTAAGTAATTTACCTGTTACTATAGTAGGTAATGGCTCTTCTTTAACTTATGCTACTCATGGACCATCACATCAAGCAATAGAGGATATTGCAATGATGAGATCTTTACCTAATATTAAAATTTTACATCCATATGATAATATTTCATCTGCTCATTCTGTTAATTTGGCTTATAAGTCAAAATCGCCGGTATACATAAAGTTAGACAAGGGATTTTATGAAAATATTTTCCAAAAGCCAGGTGACAAACTTTTTAGATCAAACAAAAAAAAACAATCAGAAATATTAATTATTACCACTGGTGTTATTGTTCATAGAGTAAAAAAAATTATTAATCAGTTTGATAAATTAAATTATGATATTGATTTATTTAATATGTTTTCAATAAAACAACCTCATAAAAATTTACCAAAGTACTTAAAAAAATATAAAAAAATTATAACTATCGAGGAACAAAACCTACCAGGAGGGATCGGGACAATTATTGCAGAAATTATAGCAGAAAATAATATTAATGTTAATTTCACAAGACTAGGAATTACTGATAAATATATATTAAAATGTGGAAATAGAGAATGGCTTCAAGCTAAATATGGGCTGGATGAAAGATCTCTATATACAAGAATTAAAAAAATTATTTCGTTAAAAATTTAAAAATATGAAACATTTAATTATAGGTAACTCCGGATTTGTTGGTAAGCATCTTGAAAAATATTTAGAGACAAAATATAAAAAAAAGAATGTTTTTGGGTTTGCATCAAAATTTTTAGATTTAACAAAAAAAGAAAAATTTAAAAAAATAGATAAATTTATTAAAAAAGACACAACCATTTACTTTTTAGCATTTAACAAAAATCAAAAAAAATCATCTCTAAAAGATTACGAAATCAACCATAAGATAATTACTAATTTCTTAAACTACATAGAAAATAAAAAATTAAAAAAACTTTTATTTTTTAGCACCCAATCAATTTATGGAGAGGACACTAATAATAAAAATATTACTGAAAATACATTGCCAGACCCAACCTCTTTTTATGGAATAGCAAAATATAACTGCGAAAGGTTAGTTGAAAAAATTTTTATTTTAAAAAAGACTCCTTTTATGATTGTTAGAACTCCAAGAATTTACGGACCTGGAGATGATCCTAATAATTATGGTCCATCATTATTTACACAAAAATTTAAAGATAAAGAAAGCATTGTTTTATGGGGAGATGGATCTGAGAAAAGAAATTACTTATATATAAGTGATGTAGTTAAAATTATTGATTTGTTGATAATTAAAAACTTTTCCGGCTTTATTAATATCTGCAGCAATGAGAATCGTTCATTTAAATATTTAATAGACACTTTAAATAAGATAACTAAAAGTAAAATACATATTATTTCAAAGTCTAGATCTAGACAACAAGTTGATCAAATTATGAATAATCATTTTTTAAAGAAAATAATTGGTAATTATCCTTTTATAAGTATAAAAAAAGGTCTTAGAAACCTTATAAAATAATAGTAATTTTAATTGCAGGTATAATATTATGGCTTTCTTAAAAAAAAAACAAAATACCCATGCTTCAAGAAATAATTGTATTCTTTGTAAATCAAACAAATTTGAGAATATTTTACCTTTACGTAATTGTAGATTGCCAGATTTGTATTTAAACAAGTTAAATGAAAAAAATAATTTAAATAAATATTATAACTTCTCAGTTTATATGTGTAAAAGCTGTGGGCATCTTCAATTAAAAACTATTATTAATAGTAAATATACTTGGGGCAATTATTTTTTTAAAACTGGTACAAAAATGAAAAATAATAATCATTATGATAAGTATGTTGAATCAGTTTTCAAATTTTATAAAAAAAAAATTCAAAGTGTTTTAGATATAGGTTCAAATGATGGATTTCTTCTTAAAATCTTCAAAAAGAAAAAAGTACCTTATATTTTGGGAATAGATGCTTCTGCAGAAGTGGCTAAGCTTGCTAACAATGATAAAATTAAGACAATTAATGGTTACTTTAACTTTAAATCATCAAAGAGGATATCTAAAAATTATAAAAAAAAATTTGATATAATTACAGCAAATAATGTATTTGGTCATAATGCAGACCTCTCTTCTTTTGCAAGAGGAGTAAAAAATTTACTTAACAATGAATCAATTTTTGTTACTGAAATTTCTTATGCTCCTACAATTTTAAAAAAAAATTATTTCTTAGGTACAGTTTTCCATGAACACACAAGTTATCACAGCTTAACACCATTAAAATCATTTTTAGAAAGGCTGGGTTTGAAAATAATAAAATGTGAGCCAAATGAATTACAAGGTGGTAGTCTAGTTTGTTTTATTGCTAAATCAAATAGTGCATTTAAGGTAGATAAATCTGTTTCAAGAATTTTGAAACTAGAAAAAAAAGATGGTTTTTTAAATAGCAAAAAAATTAAAAAATATTTAGAAAAACTAACAATTCTTAAAAAAAATTTAGATAAAAAGATAGATAAGATTACTCTTAAACAAGATATCAAACTATTTGTATTTGGTTCATCGGTCTCCTCAACAACATTTTTTACTTATTTTAATCTAACAAAAAAAGTTGATTTCATTGTTGATGACAACCCTTTAAAACAAGGAAAGTATCACGCTTGTGGAAATATACCTATTTACCCTTCTTCTTATCTTGAAAAGTTGAAAAATCATTATGGAATAATTTTTGCATGGGAACATAACAGCAAAATAGTAAAAAAATTTAATAAATTCATTTCAAAAAATTCTGGTTTTATTCAATTATTCCCTAAAGTAAAAATAATTGATAAAAATAACAATTAATATGAAAAAAAAAGTTATAGTATTTGGAGCTACATCAGGAATAGGAAATGAAATATTTAAGTTATTTGAAAAAGATCCTCAATCTGATTGTTATTCAATATCCAGTTCTCAAAATAGAAAAAAAAATCACTTGCAGGCAGATCTTTCAGATACAAAAAAAACTATATCTTTAATTAAAAAAAAATTTAATAAAAAATCAATTTATATTTTAGTTTTTGCTCAGAGATATCGAGGAAATTCATTAGAAACTCATTTAAATATTGGATTAATTTCAGTTTTAGCCATATTAAAAGAATTTGAGTCAAAGTTTAAGAAAGGATCTTCAATAATTTTTTTATTATCACAAGCTAGCAAAAGTGTTTTAAATAATCATGATGCTACCTATCATATAGTTCATTCGGCATTAAAAAATTTAATAAAATTTTATGCAGTTAAATTTGGAAAAAAACAAGTAAGAGTTAATGGAGTTTCAACAGCAACTATTAAAAAAAATACAAATAGAAAATACTTTAATAAAAAAAATAATCTTACTAACTTTTTAAAAAAACTATCTCCTTTGAATACCATAGGAGACGCAAGAGATGTAGCTAATTGTGTCTATTTTTTAAGCAACAAAGAAGCGAAATATATAACTGGGCAAACTATAGCGGTTGATGGTGGAGTAGATCTTTTAACCAATGAGGCATTAGGTAAAAAAATTGCCAATCTTAAATAATTTTGCAAACCATGAGCAATTCAAAGATTAAAGTACCTTTTTTGTCACTAAAGTTTGATGATAAAAAAAGGAAGTCAGAATATTTAAATCAGGTATCAAAATTACTGGACTCGGGAATGTATATCGATAAAAGTAAACAAAGCTCAATTTATATTTTTGAAGAAAAATTAAAAAAATTTTTTAAAAAAAAATATTGTATTTTAACTAGTAGTGGGTCAAGCTCTTTGTATTTGTCTTTAAGGGCATTGAATCTAAAAAAAGGAGATGAGGTAATTACTACTCCTTACACCTGGCTGATCACAGCCAGCGCTATTGTTTCTGCAGGATTAAAGCCTATTTTTGCAGATATAGGAGAGGATTATAATATTTCGCCACTAGAAATAGAAAAAAAAATTACAAAAAAAACAAAAGTAATTTTGCCAGTACATATGTGCGGACAAATGTGCGATATGAATGCAATAGAAAAGATTGCAAAAAGACATAAGCTATTTATTGTTGAAGATTGTGCGCATGCATTTACCTCCAGTGCAGAAAATAAGAAAAGCGGTTTTTATTCAGAAATAGCTGCATATAGTTTAAATCCAATGAAAGCTTTTGGAGCCTTTGGTGAAACCGGTTGTGTTACAACAAATAACCAAAAGAAAAGTCAAATACTTAGAAGTCTACTACATGCGGGCATGACTCAATCAAAACAGAAATATGTTAATGAAGCAGATTATATATCTTTAAATCATAAACCAGATCAGATTCAGGCAGCATTATTAAATATTTCAATAAAATATTTGAGTAGTAAAATGAATAAATTAGAAAAAATTTCAAAAATTTACAATTCTGAGTTAAGTGAACTTTGTGAATTGCAAAAGAATTTTATCAAAAAAAATATTCATGGAAAATATCTCTATATGCCAAGGTTTAGAAATCGTAATAAATTACAATCATTTTTAAATTCAAAAAATATTGAATCAAAAACATATTACAGCCCACTACTTATAAATTCTAAACCATTTAAGCCATTTTTAGACAAACGAGATAATTTTACAAATGCCACAATAATTTCAAATGAGACATTAGCACTACCTTTTTTTTATAAAATGAGTGAAAATCAGTTAGATCATGTAATCTCAAATATTAAAAAATTTTATAAAAAAAATTGAAATTATAAAAATTATAAAATAATTATGAAACAAATTTATAATACTGTCAGAGATAAAAAAAATAAAAAATTTAAAGATATAAAAAGAATAACAAAACTATTTTTACGTAAATTTCTATTTAAATTTTTTAAAAAATCTTTTATTTTTTTAAATATTTCAAAAGAAGAATATGATTTAGATATTTTTGATGAAACTCGTAAAGCAAACTCTCTAAAAGAAAATGTAAAATTGTTGTCAAAATTAAAAAAAGAATATCCAGAAAATATTCTTATACAATTAAGAAATGCAATCTATTCTAATCTTAATGGTAACAAAGAAAGCTATGATGAAATAAAATCTTATTGGAGTCAAAGAGAAAAATTCATATCAAAAAACAAATTAAATGATTTTGATAAAGGGTTTATAGACCAAAGTAATATATGTGGTAGCTTAGGTAATCATTTTTATATTTTTACATTAATTAATTCTGTAAAATTAAATTGTGTAAAGTTTAAAGAAATTAATTTAATTAAAGATTTAGATAATAAATTTACTAACAATACATTAGCTAGATATTTTAAAAAACATATTAATGTAGTTGAAGTAAATTATTTTAACTTAATAGATAAGTTAATGGAAATTTTAATGATACCTATTGGTTTTTTTTGTCCACACAAAGAAACAGCAACAGAAATACATCTAGCTTCTAATTTAGTTTATCAAGAACGAATAAAGCAAAATAAATTAGGTTATTTTGAGCTTGAACAGGAAGATCTCAAAAAAGGGAGAGAATTAATAAAAAAATTTGGGATAGATGAAAATCAATGGTTTGTATGTTTACATGTTAGAGAATCAGGTTCAAAACAAGATAGTGAACATTTTAGAAATTTCCAAATTCAGGAATATTTTAAGGCAATTGAATATATTACTGAACAAGGAGGTTATGTTTTTAGAGTTGGAGACTCAGTCATGTCAAAACTACCCAAAATGAAGAATGTAATAGATTATGCAAATCATGAGGAAAATTCTGACTTTTTAGATGTATATCTTGGTGCAAAATGTAAATTTACAATTGCAACAAGTTCTGGATTTTGGACTATACCGTATTATTTTGGTAAGCCAGTTTTAATGACAAACTCTCAATTGAGTATCGATTATTATTCTTTAACCGAAAAAGATTTTTTTCTACCAAAATTTTTGAAAATTAAAGATAATTTAGAATATCTAAACGTAGAAAGATACTTACAGCCACCACAAGGAGTAGTTAGCACTGAAGTTGAGAAATTTATTAATGATTATAAACTTGAGTATACTAATTGTTCTAGTGAAGATTTGTATATGGCCACAAAAGAAATGAATGAAAATATAGATGGAAAAAATTTTTGGTCAAATGACCAAATAAAATGTAAAAAGGAAATTGAGAATAATAACAAAATATTTAAAGTTGATTTAAAACCATTTGCAAATATACCAAAATCCTATCTTTCAAAATTGAAAGAATTGAATAAACGATAAGTTTAAAGATCAAGTGATATAATTTTATTTTTATTAATTTTTTTCGTTATTTTAACTTTTAATTTTTTGGTATATGGAATTATCAAATTATAATTTTTTTTAATGTCTCTTATAGATATAATTTTTTTATAATTTAAATTTTTATTAATTTTTTTGCTATCTTCTTCAACAAAATTTTGAAATTTATTATTTCCTAAAACTTTTGAGCACCAAATAGCTGGAACAGTTGTACCAAAAATATAATTTTTTTTTGTTTTTAAATTTAAAATTTGTTTAGAAAAATTATCAATCTTAGAAAATTTTTCTTCAATTTTTATACTTTTATTTTTATGTATTATATTACTTTTCTTTTTATTATTTTTTTTTATTTTTAAAAAACATGTGATTTCTTTTGGAATACAAACTTTAAAAGAATATTCAAAAATACTTATTTTATTTAAAAGATTTTTTAATGTATCTTCATTATAATAACAAATATGGTCAAAAGTAAAAATATCAGTAAAATTTTTACTTATGTTTGGCATTTGAAGAATAATTAAGCCGTTTTTTTTTAATAATTGTTTTATTTTTTTCAAGTATAAAATAGGATTCACCAAATGTTCAAAAACATGGTTAAGTATAATTATGTCAAATTTTTTATTTATTTTCTGAATTTTTTGAGAATATAATTTCTTGAAATTTTGAATTTTATTTAAGTCTTTAATTCTCTTTGAATTATAATCAAAACCGTAAAGATTATTTGAGGAATATAAAGAAGAAATTCTACTTAGTGTAAATCCAGAGCCACATCCAAAATCTAAAACATCAAGACTAATTAACTTCTTATGATTATTAATTTTTTTTAATAAAAAGTCACTTCTGAAAAATTCCTTATTTTTATAATTAATTATATTTTCTTGACCATTTTTAATTGGGAATGCTTGATATTTTTTATAAATTATTGCTAATTTTTTTAAATATTTTTTGTTAATTATTTTTTGTATCAAAGAACATTTTTTGCAAATAAAAATTTTACAATCTTTTCCAGAATATCGTTCATCTGAAGATATTTTTATCAGTTTTCTATAATTTTTAATTTCAAAATTTTTATTTTTATTATTACAAGCTTGGCACTTCATATAATTTAAATAAAATTTTTTGTTGTATCTATTAAATACATATTTTTTTTAATAATTTCTTTTTTTGAAATATTAAGGATTTTTTTTGATCTAAAATTTTGACCTATTTTATTTTTATCATCATCAATAAAAAATAAAACCTTATTTTTTAGAAAGTAATCTATAAAAGCACTTTTAATCGTTGTACCTTTAATAACTATGTTGTTTAATTTTATTTTATTTATTTTATTTTTTACGACTAAAATTTTTTCAAATAAATTTTTGTAATAATCATTTTTAATTTTGTTTATTTTAAATTTTTTATTTGTTTTTTTTACAACATACATATTTTCATTATGAAGAAATTTTTTTCTAATTTTTGTAACGCTAAGACTAAATACAGAGAAAATATTTTTAATATTTATTGTATTGATGAAGTGAAAATTATCACTCATTAAATAATAATAAGGATTTTTTTCATAATTTGGTGTATTGATTATAATTCTTCCATTATCACTTAATTTATCTGTTAAAGCCTTTATCATTTTGTGAAGTGTCTTAATATACATTATAGAATGTGACAAAATAATTATATCAAAACGAACTTCCTTATCTATTTCATCTATGTCGAGATTAAAGTAAAAATTATTTTTTTTTGGAAATTTATCTTTTAAATATTTATTATTATCAAGTCCATAAAATTTTGAATTACTAAAATTTTGACTAAGTTTTTTTAAAAGCAATCCATCAAAACATCCTATATCTAAAAAATTTAATTTTTCTTTTTTTTTAATTATTTTTTTAATTATTTCAGTCTGAAAATAAGCTCTATCTTTAATTGGCTTTTTTTTTAAAAAAATCATTCTATTTGTTTGATTTGAATTCGCATACTGAGATGTTTTTAAAAATTGGTTTCTTTTTATATTTGCAGTTGATAGGTGACCACATTTTTTACAGAATATAAATTTTGTTTTTTTGTGAATGTTCTTAAAATCTAAATGTCTAAATAGGGGAAGGTTATAAAGTTTTATTTTTTTTTTACTTCTACAAAATAAACATTTCATGTTATTATTTTAATATGAGATTAAAGTGTAGAAATTGCAATATACCTATTAAGCAAAATAACAAGTTTTTTCTATCAAAAATGCCAATAAATAATGAATTGTATTCTAGATATGTTGCAAAAAAAAAATACTCTTATAATTTTTTAAATTGTAATTTATGTAATCTTATACAGTTACATTCTACAAATAAAAATTTTTTAAATATTACTAATAGACATAAAGAACCTAATAATGAAAATTCAAATCACCAACAAAAAATATTTAATGATATTAAAAAAAAAATTGATTTAAAAAAAATTAAAAAAATTCTCTTAGTTTCCCAATATGACTCAGGTTATACAAACTTTTTTGACAAAAATAAAATAAAGATAGTACAACTCAATAATATTTTATTTAATAACAATTCTAAAATTAAGTATAGACAAGAGCACTTACAGAGAAAGATTACAAATTGCAATATTGATAAAATTATTTTTGAAAAATTTGATTTAATTATTATGTCTAAGTTGTTAGAGCATAGTGAAAAACCTAATAAAATAATTATTAATTTGGCTAAATTATTATCATATAAAGGAAAAATATTGATTGATGTGCCTGATACAGAAAATTGCTTAAATAGCATAAATATTTCTACCATATGGGAAGACCATTTATATTATTTTAACAAGTATAGTTTGAGATCTTTATTGGACGCATTGTCATTCAAAACTTTATTCATTAAAAAATATAAAAGAATTCAAGAATCTGATTTATATGGTTTATTTCAAATTTCTAATGGCAAAGTAAAAAAAAATTTAATTCTAAAAAAATATAATAATCAAATTTTTTTAAAATTTAAAAATAATTTTAAAAAAAAAATTGATTTAATTAATAAGAAATTACTATCTTTTGATAAAGAAATATTTTTTTTGGGATGTGGACATAACCTTTTAAATTTTCTAAGGATCTGCAAAATTAATTCTAAAATAATTAATATTATTGATGACGGTAAAAATAAAATTGGTAAGTGGCCTCTTAATATTAAATCTAAAATTATAAAAAGTGATATTATTGCATCTTTAAATTTGCCGATTGTGATTGTTGCAACACCTCCAGAAATAGATGAAAAAATTAAAAATAACATTCTTAGAATTAACTCAAAATGTCTCTTTTTTTCTATCTTTCCCAAAAGTAAGTTTTATATTTGTAAATGAAATTATTTATAAATTATTTTGTTAATAAATGATGAAACAAATAAAATTTTTATTTAACTTTTTTTTTGGAAAATTTATTTTTTCTTTGATTAAGAATAAATATTTTTTGTTTGTTGATAATAGGTTTTTAGGTAGTTTTGTTAATTTTATGTATTGTAAATTATTTTTTAATAAAAATGTAATTATAGTTTTTAATCCTAACTTTTTTAATAAAAAAGATTACTTGCAATACACATTATTTGAACACGCTTATCATGAAATCAAAAAAAAAAAACTAAATTTTTATTATAATTATTTATTATATATTTTATTTAGAATATTAGATGATAAATATAAAAATCTTTTTCGATTTAAATGGTCTAAGGATATATTTAACTTATTTATTAAAAATGATAAGATATTTTTTGACCCTGTTATTTCTAACAATCATAATAAAGATACAAAATTTAATAAATTAAAAAATAATAATTTTTTATTATTTTCCTGTAGAGATAATGCATATAAAGAAACAATTCATGGAAAAAATCTTGATTATCATTCTTATCGTAATGAGAGTTTAATCAATTATGAAAATTCTTTTTCATCATTAAAAAAACGATTTAATATTGTTAGATTTGGATCTGTTGCTAGTGAAGCCATTAAAAGTAATAGTATTTTTGACTATACTTTTTCAGAAGATAGAAATGAAATTAATGATTTATGGTTAATGAAGAATTGTTATATTTATATTGGTACCGGTTCAGGACCAGATATACTTGCTATCAATTATCAAAAACCTATCGTTTATACAAATTGGATTCATCCACCTAATATTTTTGGTTTTCATTCACCTGTAAATTTAATTTTTAAAAAAATATTTGATAAACAAAAAAATGAGTATATTCCATATAAGAAACTTTTAAATAAAGAGAATATAGGAGTGTCTGGAAAGCCAATAGGTTTACTCTCCACCACTCAAGAATATGAAGAAAATAATCTTGTTTGTGAAGAAAATTCCGTTGATGAAATTGAAAATGCGATCAAAGAATTAGATATGTTTCTTAGAAAAAAGTATATATTTGACTTAAATAATCAAAAGCAATTTAAAAATTTTTATAAAATTAATTTAAGTAATCCTATAGCTAGTAATTTTTATATTTCAGACTATTTTATAAACAAAAACAAGGAATTATTTGTATAAATGAAATATCACTTAGATAATGTTTGTAAAAATCTATTTCCTAAATTCGATATAGACTCTAAGGGAAACTCACTTTCTTTAATTGCAAAAAAAAATAATTATTGTTTTGATGATAAAGAATTAAACAAAATATTATCAATATCAAAAAAAATTAATCAAGATATTCGATTATGTTTACATAATAAATTTTCAGATAACTTGCAGTCAATGGTTATAGTAAATAGAAAGGCATCAATACTGGAACCACACTTCCATAAAAAAATGGATGAGGTGCTATCTATTTTTTATGGCAAAGCAATATTTTTTATATTCAATAAAAATGGAACAATTAATGAAAAAATTGTACTTAAAGCAGGAAATCATAATTTAAAATTTGTAAAATCAAATCAAACTCATTTGTTATTGCCTTTGTCTAATTTTGTGGTTTTTCATGAGACTCACAGAGGGCCTTTTAATCATTTAAATAGAAATTTTTATGTGCCAAGATGGTTTAGTAAAAAAAATCTAAAGAATAAAGTCATATTTCTCAACAAATTAAGATCTGTAAATTAATATAAGATTAAAATTTTTAAATTAAGAAAAATTTTATACTTATTGTTATGATTATGTTGTAAATAATTTATTATATGAAAAAAATTATTTTTTGTTTTGATTTAGATAACGTTATTTGTATTACAAAAAAAAATAATTATAATTCTAGTAAACCTAATAAAAAAGCCATCAACTTAATTAATAATTTATATACGAAAGGTCATTACATTAAAATTTTTACAGCAAGATATATGGGAAGAAATAATGAAAACCAGAGAAAAGCTAGATCACAGGGATTTAATTTAACAACTAAACAACTGAAAAATTGGAAAGTTAAATATCATAAATTAATTATGGGAAAGCCATCATATGATATATTTGTGGATGATAAAGCATTTGGTTTTAAAACAAAATGGGTTAATAGTCTTGAAAAAAAATATTTAAAATCATGAAATGTTTAGTCACAGGAGGTGCTGGATTTATAGGAAGTCATTTAGTAGAAAAATTACTTAAAAATGGACATTCAGTAAGTGTTATTGATAATTTTAGCACAGGAAGAAAATCTAATCTTAGTCATTTAAAAAGTAAAATTAAACTTTATAAAAAAAATATAGCAGTAAGGGGTAATTGGGAGAAAATCTTTAAAAATATTGATGTTGTTTTTCATCTTGCAGCTTTGGCAGATATAGTGCCAAGTATACAAGAACCAAAAAAATATTTTGAAGCAAATGTAGTTGGCACTTATAATGTTCTTGCGTGCTGCAGAAAATATAAAATAAAAAAGATCATTTATTCAGCTTCATCATCCTGTTATGGCATACCAGAAAAATACCCAACGGATGAAAATGCAAAAATAGATCCACAATATCCTTATGCTCTTACTAAACGAATGGGCGAGGAATTAGTTATGCATTGGTCTAAATTATATAGATTAAATGCAATTTCTCTGAGATTTTTTAATGTTTATGGAACCCGATCAAGAACCTCAGGGACTTATGGTGCTATGTTTGGAGTTTTTTTAGCACAAAAATTAGCAAAAAGACCTTTTACAATCGTTGGAAATGGAAAACAAACAAGAGATTTTACATATGTTTCAGATGTAGTCGATGCAATTTACAGAGCATGGAAATCTAATATAAAAGATCAAATTTTTAATGTGGGTAGTGGAAAAACAATTTCTGTTAACAAAATAGTACAAATTTTAGGTGGTAAGAAAACATATGTACCTAAAAGACCTGGGGAACCAGATTGTACTTTTGCAGACATGAAAAAAATTAAAAAAATTCTTAAGTGGAAACCTAAAGTAAATATTAATGAAGGAATAAAAAAAATTTTGAAAGAAATAGACTATTGGAAAGATGCACCAGTTTGGACACCAAAAAAAATTAACTTTGAAACAAAGGATTGGTTTAAATATATTAAAAATAAATAATATTATGGGAAGAAAATTAAATCTTGTTGGAAATTTGCACAATCAAACTAAAAGAGATTGTTTAGCAAGGATGAATGACGACAAAGTAAATTGCATGATTAAAGCGAGAAAATTCGATTTTGATTTTTGGGATGGTGAGAGAAAATTTGGATATGGAGGACATAAATATATTCCAGGTAGATGGGCTAGTGTTGCTAAAGATTTAATTAAAAGATATGATTTAACTGCTGGTTCGAAAGTACTTGATGTAGGTTGTGGCAAGGGTTATTTGCTCAAGGAAATGATCAATATTCAACCTGAATTAGTAGTTTATGGATTTGATATTTCAGAATATGCAATAAAAAATGCTCACCCAGATGTAAAAAAAAATTTTATTGTACACAAAGCTGAAGATAATTTTCCATACCAAGACAAACAATTTGATTTAACTATTTCTCTTGCAACTTTACATAATTTAGAAATTTTTGGATTAAAAAATGCAATTATTGAAATTGAAAGGGTCTCTAAGAAAAAATATATTATGGTTGAAGCTTATAGAAATGAAAAAGAGTTATTTAATTTACAATGTTGGGCATTAACAGCCAATGCTTTTTTTTCTGAAAAGGAATGGGAATGGATTTATAATGAATATGGATATTTGGGTGATTACGAGTTTATTTATTTTTAAATAGAGTGAATAAAAATTTTCTTATATTAGGTAGAAATAGTCTTATAAGTAAAAAAACAGCCAATTATTTAGAAAAAAAAAATTTTGTTAAAGTCTTGAGCTCCAAAGATTGCAATCTTTTAAAAAAAAAAGAAGTTGAAAAATTATTAGGAAATTTAAAGAAAAAGTATGTATTAATAATTTTCTCTTTCATTACAGAAAATAAAAATTCTAAATCTATATATTTAAAGAATTTAAAAATGATTAATAATGTAGTAGAAACTATTGATATTAATAAAATTAGCAAAATAATATTTATCAGTTCAGTTGAAGTATACGGACAAGTACCTCAAAACCCAATTTCAGAGTCCAACAAAGAAAATCCAAGAAACTTATATGGTTTAGCAAAATATTTATGTGAGCAAAAATTTAGTTTAAAAATCAGTTCAAAAAAATTACTTATATTAAGATTGCCAGGAATTTATGGATATGGTGATAAGTTTGAAAGCGTAATAGGAAAATTTATAAATTCTGCAATTAAATTTAAAAAAATTGTAATAAAATCAACCGGTGAGGACAAAAGAGATTTTCTTAACGCTGATGATTTCCCAAGAATTTTAAATAACTTGTTAATTGATAATACTTCTGGAGTGATAAATGTTGTTTCTGGCAAATCTCATTCAATTAAATATATTGCAGAAACTATTTCAAGATACTTAAAAAAAAATATTATTATTTCTTTTAAAAAAAAAAGTAAAAATAAATCTCTAGAATTGATAAGTAAGTTTGAATTTAAGAAAAAAAAAATATTACGTAAAAAAAAATACTATTTTACTAATATTGAAAAAGGTATTTATAAATATATCAATCAAATCCAAAAATGAATTTTAATTGAATTGTATTAAATGAAAATAGCATTAGGCACAGCAAACTTTGGACAAAAATATGGATTAATAAAAAAAAAAGTTACTAAAAAAGAAATTATTAAAATTTTAAATTTATGTAAAAATAACAATATTAAATTAATCGATACAGCAATTAATTATGGTGATACTGAGACAGAATTAGGAAAATATGATTTAAGTTTTTTTAAAATATGTACTAAATTACCAAAAATTCCATACTCAAAAAAAAAAGATGTTGAAAATTGGGTTAATAAAAATATCGACCAATCATTAAAAAATTTAAATTTAAAAAAGATTGACTATGTTCTTATGCATAGTACCGATCAATTGAAACTTGAACGATCTAGAATAGCATACAATGTTTTACAAGTTTTAAAAAAAAAAAATATAATTAAAAAAATTGGGTATTCTATATATTCTACTATTGAGTTAAAAAAATTTTATAAGAAGTACAAACCTGACGTAATTCAAGCTCCATATAATGTTTTTGATAGAAGAATTAAAAATACAGGCTGGTTAAAAAAATTAAAAGAAGAAAAAGTTGAAGTTTTAGGGAGATCAATATTTTTAAAAAGTTTATTAATTAGGAGTTTCCAATTTCAAAAAAAAAAATTTCCTAAATTTAAAAAAACTTGGTTAGAATGGAATTCTATAAATAATAATAATAAAAACTCTTTGCGATTATGTATTAATTATGCAATGCATGAAAAAAATATCAGTAAATTCATCATTGGTGTTAATAATGCTAAAGAATTAAAACAAATTATAAAATTTAGTAAGTTTAAATTAAAACAGAAAGAAAAAAATAAGATAAATATGATAAAGATAAAATCTAAAAAAATTTTAGAACCATTTCGTTGGGATTTATCATGAAAATAGTATGTATAGTTCAGGCACGTTTAGGTTCAACAAGATTTCCTAACAAAGTTTTGAAAAAAATTGGAAACAAAAAAATTATTGAAATCTTATTATCTAGAATTAAAAAATCGAAATATATAGATCAAATTGTTTTAGCAACATCAAATACTTCTTTAGACACAAAATTGGCAAATTTTATTATGCGCTTAGGTTTTGATGTCTTTAAAGGAAGTCATAAAAATGTTCTTAAAAGATACTATTTGGCTGCAAAAAAGTATGAAGCAGATTTAATTGTAAGAATTACTGGTGATTGCCCATTGGTTGATTCAAATTTGATTGATCAAATGATTAAAACATTTAAAAAAAAAAATTATGATTATATTTCAAATACTCTTATTCCTACTTACCCTGATGGTCTTGATATTGAAGTGTTTTCTTTTAATGCATTAAATAAAACTTTCTTAAACAGTAAAACTCAAATGCAAAAGGAACATGTTACACCTTATATGTATCAATCAGGAAAATTTAAAATTTTCAATCAAAAAAATAGAATTGATTATTCAAAGTTTAGATGGACTATAGATGAAATTCAAGATTACCAAGTTTTAAAAAAAATTTTCAAATATTTTAAACCTAATATTTTCTTTCCTTGGACAGACGTGATAAGTTTAACAAAGCTTAAACCAAATATTTTTAAGATGAACAAAGATATAAAAAGAAATCAAGGCATGGAGATATCTGAAGGCCAAAAACTTTGGAATAGAGCTACGAAGTCAATACCTGGAGGCAATATGCTCTTATCAAAAAAAGCAGAGTTATTTGCGCCAAATATTTGGCCTAGTTATTATTCAAAATCTAAAGGTTGTTATGTATGGACTTTAGAAAATAAAAAACTCATTGATTTTTCTTTAATGGGAGTAGGAACAAATATTTTAGGATACGCTAATTCAGATATTGATAAGGAAGTAAAAAAAACAATAAGAAATGGCAATATGACAACTCTTAATTGTCCAGAAGAAGTTTATTTAGCAGAAAAATTAATTGAAATGCATCCCTGGTCTTCCATGGTAAGATTTGCCAGAACTGGAGGAGAGGCGAATTCAATTGCTTTAAGGATAGCTAGAGCTGCAACTGGCAAAGATAAAGTTGCAATTTGTGGTTATCATGGATGGCATGACTGGTATTTATCTACTAATTTAAAAAGTGATAAAAATCTTAAGGATTTTTTATTGCCTGGACTAGAACCCAAAGGAGTTCCAAAATCCCTTAAAAATTCAACATATACTTTTTTATATAATCGCATAGATCAATTAGAGAAGTTAATTAAAAATAATTCTGATATAGGTGTAATTTTTATGGAGGTCAGCAGAAACGAAAAACCAAAAAATAATTTTTTACAAAAAGTTAGAAAACTTGCAACTAAGAATAATATTGTTTTAATATTCGATGAATGTTCATCTGGTTTTAGAGAGAATTTTGGAGGTTTACATTTGAAATATAAAGTAAACCCAGATATTATGATGTTAGGTAAAGCCTTAGGTAATGGTTATGCAATTACGGCAGTAGTAGGAAAAAAGGAAATAATGAAAGAAGCAGAAAATAGCTTCATAAGCAGCACTTTTTGGACTGAGAGAATTGGACCAACCGCAGCACTAAAGTGTTTAGAAATAATGCAAAAAGAAAAGTCCTGGGAGTATATTACTAATTACGGCAAGAACGTTATTAATGTTTGGAAAAAATTAGCTTCTAATTATAATCTCAAAATTAAAATTTCAGGCTTACCCGCCTTAGCTAGTTTTATAATTGTTTCAGATAATTTTTTAAAATATAAAACTTTTATAACCCAGCAAATGTTAAATAAAAATTATTTAGCATCTAATATTTTATATGCATCTATTTCTCATGATCAAAACTTATTAAATAATTATGCCGAAAATTTAGAGAAAATATTTGCCATAATATCAAAATGTGAAAAAGGAGAAGACCTAATTGATAATTATCTTAAAGGCCCAGTTTGCTATGCAGGATTTAAAAGACTAAATTAAATTATGAAAAAAATTAATAAATATCATAAAGTAATAAATCAAATAGAAAAAACTAGAGGTAAAAATAATAAAAATTGGATGGATATACTCCGTTTAGCTTTTGACCATTCTCCAAAGGAAGCATCTAAAATTTTAAAAGAAATTTATAAAGAAGATAAAAAAATAAGCAGTCTAGCAGGTAAACTTACAAAAAATTCGTAACATTTTTTAAATTTGATGAAAAAAAACATACTAGTTGAAAAAAAGTTATGGAAATGGGCAAATGATCTTTTTCCTATTTGCAGAAGCATAACTGGTGAAGGGACAAGATATTCATTACTTTATATTAAAAACATATTACCAAAACTTAAAATTTTTCAAGTTAAATCTGGAACCAAAGTGTTTGATTGGAAAATACCTGACGAATGGTTGATAAAAAATGCTTACATCATGAATTCTAAGGGTAAAAAAATAATAGATTTTAATGAAAATAATTTGCATGTTTTGGGTTATTCAACTCCAATAAATAAAACTATTACTTATGCAAAATTAGAAAAACATTTATATTCTCTTCCAAAATTTCCTTCAGCAATACCTTATGTTACTTCATATTATGAGAGAAGATGGGGTTTTTGTGTGAGCCATAAGCAAAAATTAAAATTAAAAAATGAAAAAAAACCTCTTAGAATTTTGATTGATAGTAAATTATTTAAAGGTTATATGAATTATGGTGAACTAATTATCAAAGGAAAGTCAAAAAAAGAGATCTTTATTTCAACTTATATATGCCATCCGTCTTTAGCAAATAATGAGATTTCAGGACCAATTGTAACGACAGCATTGGCAGAGTGGATTAATAATTTGAAAAATAACTATTACACATACAGAATAGTTTTTATTCCTGAAACTATTGGTTCCATAGCATATATCAGTAAAAATTTAAAAAAATTAAAAAAAGAAGTGCAAGCAGCATTTAACATTACTTGTGTTGGTGATAATAAATCATTTTCATATTTAGAATCAAAATTTAAAAAAACTCTTTCCGATAGATCTGCTCTAAAAGCTTATGAAACTTTAAAAATAAAATTTAAAAAATATAGTTTTTTGAATGATCGTGGAAGTGATGAGCGACAATATTCAAGCCCAGGTGTAGACCTCCCTTTTTGTTCAATGATGAGAACCAAATATGGAGAATACAAAGAATATCATACTTCAAAAGATAATCTTTCTTTTATTAGTCCGAAAGGTCTATTGGGAGGTTATGAAGTAATTAAAACAGCCATTGAAATATTAGAATTGAATAAAATATATATAGTATCAAATAAATGTGAGCCACAATTCAGTAAGAGAAATTTAAAAAGTACTTTGGGAGGATCTATATTAAATAAAGATTATAAGATTTTGTCTAATATTTTATCCTATGCAGATGGAAAAAATGATGTAATTGAATTATCAAATATACTTAAAGAAAATATTTTTTTAATAAATAAATCAATTAAAACATTATTAAAATTCAAGCTTCTTAAAGTTGTAAAGTAATATTAATTTAAAAAATAAAGATGAAAAAAATTAAGTTAGGATTTGTAGGGGCCGGATTTAATGGTCAGATTGGTCATTTAGACTCTTTTAAAAAAATAAAAAATTGTGATTTTGTAGCTTTAGCTGAAGATAGAGATAAGCTCAGAAATTTAGTCAAAAAAAAATATAAATTTAAAAAAGTTTATAAAACTCACTATGAACTTCTTAAAAATGAAAAAAAACTTGATGGAGTTATTATTGTAACAAAGAGAAATATGACAGCTCCAATAGCATATGACTTTATAAAAAATAATTTTAATGTATTTACTGAAAAACCAATGGCTGCAAGTTTTATGCAAGCTAAAAAATTGGTAAAACTTTCAAACAAAAAAAAAGTTTTGTATAAAATTGGTTATAATAAAATTTTTGATCCTGTTGTTTGGAAAGCAAAAAAACTGTTTGATAACCAAAAAATTACTAAAGATTTGGGCAGAATCATAATGGTAAAATCTCATCGTTTATCTGGCAGCGGATATCCAAAACAACCAAATTATATAGATACAAATGAAAAGAATAAAAAGTCAGAACCATTTTGGCCTTCTGCGCCTTCTTGGATGAATAAAAAATATTTTAAGGATTATGAAAAATATTTAAATTTATATTCCCATAATATTAATATGATAAGATTTTTTCTTGGTGATCAACTGACAGTTAAATCAGCTAATCTAAATGATAATTATATTTCATCTGTTTTACTAAATTATAAAAAATCAATACCTGTTCTTTTGACTACAGGTTTTTTTACAAAAGAAGGTTGGGATGACTATTTACAGATTTTTTATGAGAATGGGTATCTTAAAATTAATTTTCCCCCTCAGCATATTTCTGGAAAATCTACAGATTTTTTATTTCATAGAGTTAATGTTGGTAAGAAAAATATAATATACAAAAGTAACAAAACATGGAGTTTTGATCTCCAAGCTAAAAGTTTTATAAAAGACCTAGAATTAAATAAAATAAAGTATAATGAAGGAAGCGATATTTTAAAAGATATGTTATTAGTTGAGAACATATGGAAAAAATATATTTATGAGCAAAATAGATAACAGCCAAATTGATAGACAGAAATACCATGAGGACTTGGTAAAATATGCAGATAAAGCATTTGAAAATGATGATTTTCCTAAAAGGTATTGTTTTATCTTAACAAATTTATGTAACCTTGCCTGTAATTTTTGTTTTCAGGAAAGAAAAAAAAAAAGTGATGCTATGACCAAAGATGAATGGCTAGCAGTTATTGATAGTTTACCAGTTGGATCTAGAATTACTCTTACTGGTGGTGAGCCAGTAGTTTTTAAAGGATTTAAGGAAATTTTTCAAAGAGCATGTGAAAAGTTCGAGGTAAATATTATTACTAATGGGATACTTTTGACTGAAGAATTAATTGATTTCATGCTTCAATTTGAAAATTTTAAAGTGTTGTCAGTGTCAATTGATAATAGAAACAATTCAATTAGAAAAATTGCAAATCTTAAAGAAAAAAATTGGGATCAAAAGTGGGGACATGCAGAAAAAATGATGGCTTATTTTCAAAAAAAAAAAAAAGAAATGGGTCACAGCTGTACTCTCGATAGCAAAACAACTATTTTAGATGAAAATGCAAAAGATTTATTTGATATTCATCTTTATTGTCTTGAAGATTTAAATTGTGATACACATGCATTTCAATTTCTTAAAGGTCATCCAATACAGCATGCAGACATAATGTTTAAAAAAGAGGATATTTTTTCAAAGCATGATGCACATGTATATAAAGATTTCGACTCAATTGTGTCTGAACTTAAAAAAGTTAAAGAATATAATATAAAAAATAAAAAATGGGGTTTTTTACATCCTTCAGCCAGCTCGCTTATAGATTCTGCTGAAGAGTTTAATATAGACTCTATGAATAAAAAAGATTTAGATAGAAAATCTTTTAAACCATGTAAAGCACCTTGGCAAAGTGTTCATATAAATACAGATGGCAATGTTTTTCCTTGCATGGCAATTCCAATGGGAAATATTAGAGAAGGCTATGAAAAAGTTTTTAATGGTGAGCGATTCAAAGAATTTAGAAATATTATAAGAAATGAAGGATTGGTCGAAGGATGTAACCGTTGTGGTTGGCTAAAGCCAAAGGGTTAAAATTTAAGAATATGTTTAGCAAACTAACAATTTTTTTTAAAAGTAAATTTGTATTTGCTAAGTTTTTTATAGGTGAATGGCTATGGAAATTAAGACTAACTTTTATAATTTTATTTGTTGGAAAAAAAAATAATTTAGGAAAAGCTTTAAATGGTCTTAAAACAAAAGGTTACTTTGTATTTGATAGTTATTTTTCTATCAATGAAGTCGAGGAAATAAAAAAAAATTGTCATTATCAACTAAATTCTATACCAAACAATTATTTATCAAAATATGATAGTAATGATTATATCGAAAATCTTGAGATAAAAGAAAACAAAATTTCAATAGAGAGAATGTCTGGCTCAATAAAATTAAAAAAGATTAATCAAACAGGAAGTTATCTTCAAAAAATTAGTCAGAATTTTTTTCTGTTATCATTATCCTTAATTCAGCAATGTAAATTAGCAAAAAAAGCACTTTTGATTTTTAGCTTATCTCACGACGGTTCTTTTAAAAACAATAAAGTACCAGGCTCAGTTTCTAATAAAGATAACATTGCTGGTGGATTACATTTTGACACATATTATCATAGTCTAAAGGCTTACGTAGCTCTTGAAGATATTAACCAAGAAAATGGTCCATTTGCTTATCTTGAGGGATCATCTACAGATAATTCTTTAAATCATAATTATTTAAGTTCAGCTAGGGTGAATCATAATCTAAAAAGTGATATACAAAAGCCTCACGAAATTTCAGAAAATTTCAAAAATAACTATAAAGATAAAATTTTTTATGGAAATCAAAAGAAAGGAGATTTGGTAATAATGGACACTAAAGGCATACATTTTGCATCTACTCTTAAGAAGGGCCAAAGAGAATTACTTTGGTTTTATTATTAAATGAATAAATCTTTTTTAGATAAATATTTTAAATCTTTTATAGATATTATTGGAGATGAAAAACAAACTCAGAATATTTTAAAAATTTCAAATACAATAAAAAAAATTAATAAAAAAAATAAAGTCATGATATTTGGAAATGGTGGAAGCTCTGCAATAGCAAGTCACTTTAGTGTTGATTTAACTAAAAATACAAATATCAGATGTTTAAACTTAAATGAACATAGTCTTATTACTTGTTTTTCAAATGATTATGGATATGAGAAGTGGGTAGAAAAATCAATTGATTTTTATGGAGAAAAAAAAGATATTTTAATAATTATCTCTTCTAGTGGACAGTCAAAAAATATTTTAAATGGTGTCAAGGCCGCTAAGAAAAAAGGTTTTTCAAAAATAATTACTCTTTCTGGATTCAAAGAAAACAATCCATTAAAAAGAATGGGTGATATTAATGTATGGGTTGATAGTACGATATATAATATTATAGAAAATGCGCATCAATATTTTTTATTAACCTGCATTGACCTTATAAATCATAAAAAAATTAGATTAAAATGAAAATAAGATATTCTTATCTCAAACAGCAATTTTCAAATTGTCCAAGTTTATGGAAAAAACTTAAATTATTTGTTGATACGGGAGACTTTACTCTTGGAAAAGAATTGAGGGTTTTTGAAACTAAATTTGCAAAATTAATTGGATCTAAATATGCAGTAGGAGTTAATTCTGGAACAGATGCTTTAAAATTATCATTAAAGGCAGCGAATATTAAACCAGGTGATGAAGTTATTACAGCAGCAAATACTTTTGTTGCAACAGTTGGTGCAATTAATGAGCTTGGTGCTAAAATAGTTTTTGTAGATTGTGATGATACATTTTGTATTGATGCAAATAAAATTGAAAAAAAAATTACAAAAAATACAAAAGCAATAGTTCCTGTTCATTTTACTGGGTATATGCCAGACATGAAAAAAATTACTCAAATTGCAAAAAAATATAAAATCAAAGTTATTGAAGATGCGTGTCAATCTATCCTTGGTTCATACAATAAAAAAAATGCTGGTACTTGGGGTTTTTCTGGCGCATTTTCACTTCATCCACTCAAAAATATTAATGTTTGGTCTGATGGAGGTGTTATTACCACAAATGATAAAAAAACTTTTAACAAGTTATGTCTACTGAGAAATCATGGTCTTAAAGACAGGGATCATATGGATATCTTTGGATATAATTCTAGACTAGATACATTTCAAGCTGTTGTTGGTAATTGGATACTGCCAAAAGCAAAAAAAATATCAGATCAAAGAATAAAAAATGCTTCTTATTTGGATGCTGGCTTAAGAAAAATTAAAGGAATTACCATCCCAGAAAGAAAAAAAAACATAAGAATCGTTTATCATTTATATATACTCTTTGCATCTAATAGAGATGCTTTGTTAAAATACTGTATCAAAAAAGGCATTGAAGCTAAAATTCATTATCCTATACCAGCCTACAAACAGAAACCTTTTTCAAAATTTAAGTTTAAAAAAAATAGCTTTCCCACAACTGATGCACATGTAAAAAAAATAATATCTTTCCCATGTGATCAACATCTTAGTAAAAAACAATTAGATTATATTATTTATACTGTGAGAAAATTTTATGAAGGATAATTTTATTAATTATGTAGATCTATCTAAACAATGGAAAGATGAAAGAAAAGATTTACTAGGTTTATTAGATAAAACATTAAGTAAAGGAATTTATGTTGGGGGCGATCAAGTTCTTAAATTAGAAAAAAATATAGCTAAATTTCTAAATGTAAAATACGTAATTTCATTAAATAGTGGCACAGATGCTTTAACTCTTGCATTGCATTGTTTAGGATTAAAAAAAAATGATGAAGTTATTACTCCTCCTAACTCTTTTATTGCTTCTACAGCAGTAGTTGCTCATTTAGGATTAAAACCAAGATTTGTAGATATTCTAGACGATCAAAATATAGATCCTAGTCAAATAGAAAAAAATATTACAAAAAAAACAAAAGTTATAATGCCAGTACATTTAACTGGTAGAATTTGCAGAATGAAAGAGATTTTAAAAATTGCAAAAAAGTACAATTTAAAAGTTATTGAAGACTCGGCTCAAGCATTTGGATCTAAACTATCTAATCGCTATGCAGGAACTTTTGGAGATGTAGGTTGTTTTTCAACACATCCTTTAAAAAATTTAAATTCTGTTGGAGATGGTGGTTTTATGGTGACTAATAATAAATCAATATACGAAAGAGCAAGAATCTTAAGGAGTCACGGAACTAAAGACAGAAATGTAATTGATGAGTTTGGTTTTGTTTCTAGATTAGACTCAATCCAAGCTGTAGTTTTGGACTACAGGCTAAAAAAAGTAAACAGATTAATTAAAAAAAGAAGAAGAAATGCTGCTTTATATAGAAAATTTCTAACAAAAAAAATTTTTATTCCAAAAGAGAGAAAAGATGAATTTAATACATATCATACGTTTGTAGTTCAAACCCCTGATAGAGATCAGTTAAAAAAATATTTAATTAAGAAAGGGATAGAGACTGCTATACATTATCCCATACCCATTCATTTGCAACCATCTGCAAGAAAAATTGGTCATAAAGAGGGAGATTTTATAAAAACAGAACAACAATCAAAAAGAATTCTTACATTGCCGATACATCAGTATCTAAAAGAATCTGATATTTTTAGAATTTCACAAACAGTTAATAGTTTTTTCAAATAATATGAATAATAAATTAAATAAAATTTATTCAAAAATGATAAGAATTAGAATGATTGAGCAAAGAATTGCCTCTTTGTATCAAGAACAAGAAATGAGATGTCCGGTACATTTATCTATTGGGCAAGAGGCTGTTGCAACAGGTGTTTGCTCTCAATTAAAAAATAATGATATTGTTTTAAGTGCACACCGTGCTCACGCACATTATTTGGCCAAAGGCGGTAATTTAAAACAAATGCTATCCGAACTTTACGGAAAAGAAAATGGGTGTGTTATGGGAAAAGGTGGTTCGATGCATTTGGCTGATCTAGCAGCTGGGTTTTTTCCGGCTGTACCAATCGTTGGTAGCACAATTCCTATTGGTGTAGGGGTAGCATTTGCCAATAAAATGAAAAAAAATTCTAATATTACTTGTATTTTTTTAGGTGATGGTTCAACTGAGGAAGGTGTTTTTCATGAAAGTTTGGATTTTGCCTCATTAAAAAATTTAAATATTTTATTTGTTTGTGAAAATAATTTTTATTCAGTTTATTCCCCAATGAATGTCCGTCAGTTTGAAAATAGAAGTGCATTAAATTTAGCAAGATCACATGGTTTGGAAGTAAATCATGGAGATGGCAGCTCTGTTTTGGAAGTTATAAAAAAAACAAAAAGTGGAATAAATTATATCAAAAAAAATAACAAACCTTATTTTTTAGAATTTCAAACTTATAGATTTATTGAACATTGTGGTCCAAATAATGATGATAATTTAGAATATAGAAAAAAAAGTGAAATTGATAAGTGGCTAAAAAAAGATCCAATTAAGTTGATTGAAAATTATTTAATAAAAAAAAATAAAAATTTTTTTTCAGAAAAAGAAAAAATTATTAACAAAATAAATTTAGAAATCGAAAAATCTTTTAAACATGCAAAAAAGGCGAGATTTCCAACTCCCAACTATTTGAAAGAACATCTTTATGGATAGAAATATAGATTGTGCAAAGGCTATTAATGAAGCCACAGAGCAATGTATGAAAAAATATAAAAATGTTTTCATATTTGGATTAGGCGTTCCTGACCCCAAAGGAATATTTGGAACAACCATTGGGCTTCAAAAAAAATTTGGAAATCACAGAGTTTTCGATATGCCTTTAGCTGAAAATGGAATGATGGGTGTCGCGGTAGGAGCTGCTATAAATGGATTTAGACCAATTATTACTCATCAAAGAATTGAATTTGCACTTTTATCTGTGGAGCAAATTATTAACCAGGCTGCAAAATGGAACTATATGACAGCTGGAAAGCAAAATGTTCCATTAGTTATTAGAATGATAGTTGGAAAAGGTTGGGGTCAAGGACCTCAACACTCACAAAGTCTGGAAAGTCTTTTTGCACATATTCCAGGTTTAAAGGTTGTAATGCCTTTTTCACCAAAAGATACAAAAGGTTTATTGATCTCCAGTATTGAAGATAACAACCCAGTAATTTTTATTGAACACAGATGGCTTCATAATATAAAGCAGAAAGTACCAAAGTCTTATTATAAAATTAAAATTGGATCAGGAAGAGTTGCAAGAAAAGGGAGCGATATAAGTTTGATCTCATATTCCTACGGTATATTTGAATGCTTAAAGGCTTCTAAGATATTAAAAGAAAAATTTGATATATCTGCTGAAGTTATTGATTTAAGAACGATACGCCCTTTAGATAAAAACATAATTATAAAATCAGTAAAAAAAACTAAGAGAGTTTTAGTAGTAGACAATAGTTGGAAATCATTTGGCGTAAGCGCTGAAATAATATCAGTAATTACTGATAATTTGAAAACTAAAGATATTAAAAAAATTGCTAGAATTGGAAATGTTGAAGTTCCATGCCCAAGTACAAGAGCTCTCGCAAAAGATTTTTATTGCAATTATATTAGTATAGTTAATAAGGTTTTAAATATGCTAAATAATAAAAAAAAATACATAAAAAAAAATAATTTAAATGATGATGTTCCTGACAAATCATTTAAAGGCCCTTTTTAAAATATGAAAAAAATTCTGATAACAGGTGCTGGTGGATATGTTGGGGCAAAACTTGTTCCTGCTCTTTTAGATAAAGATTATTCAGTTACAGCATTAGATTTATTTATTTATGGAAAAGAAGTTTTAGATGAACACAAAAATCTTAAAGTTGTGGTGGGTGATATTAGAAATACAAATATTCTTAAAGAAGTAATACCAAGTCATGATGCTGTAATTCATTTAGCTTGTATTTCAAATGACCCAAGTTTTGAACTTAATCCACAATTAGGTCAGTCAATAAACTTAGATGCATTTGAACCTATGGTTCAAATTTCTAAAAAAGAAAAAATAAAGAGGTTTATTTATGCTTCATCATCTTCAGTTTATGGGCTTAAATCTGAAAAAAATGTTACTGAAGATGTTTCTTTAGAACCATTAACCGATTATTCAAAATTTAAGGTTGAATGTGAAAAAATTTTAAAACCATTTAACAGTGAAGATTTTACTACAGTTACCATCAGACCAGCTACTGTTTGTGGTTATTCAAGGAGACAAAGACTTGATGTAGTTGTGAATATTTTGACCAATCTTGCATTTAATAAAAGAGAAATAAGTATTTTTGGTGGAAAGCAATTAAGACCAAATATTCATATTGATGATATGGTTCGATCATATATTTTGATGCTTGAAGCAAAAAAAAATGATATTTCAGGTGAAGTTTATAATGTTGGGTACGATAATTTATCTATTGAAAATATAGCAACAAAAGTCAAAAATATAATTGGTGAGGATGTTAAGCTAAAAACAACACCTACAGATGATAATAGATCGTACCATATTTCATCTAGTAAAATTCAAAAGCAGTTAGATTTTTCTCCAAAGTTTGGGGTAGAAGACGCTATAAGAGATTTGAAGCTTGCTTTTGAAAAAAAACTCTTGCCAAATTCTTTAAGTGATGATGTTTATTTTAATATTAAGAGAATGGAAAAAATTAAACTTAAGTGACTTTAAGAATTGGAATTGATTTTGACAATACTATTGTTAATTATGACGGACTATTTTCCAAAGTTGCAAAAAAACTTAAACTTAATTTAGATAGTTATCCTGCAAAAAAAGAGTTAATTAAAAAAGAAATCTTCAAAAAAAAAAATGGATTAAAAATTTGGCAAAGACTTCAAGGTAAAGTTTATGGAGAATTTATTGCAAATGCAAAAATTTTTGATGGTTTAAGAAAATTTATTATACACTGTAATTTAAAAAATTATGAAATATTCATAATTAGTCATAAAACACGCTTTGGTCATTACGATGAAAAAAAAATTTTCTTAAGAAAAGCAGCTTTGGATTTTATTGACTCTAACAAAATAATTAGATCTGATATAACTGGCATTAAGAAAAAAAATATTTTTTTTTTTACAACTAGAAAAAAAAAAATTACTCAAATAAAAAAATTAAAATTAAATTTTTTTATTGATGATTTGACAGAGGTTCTTTGTGACAAAAACTTTCCAAAGATAACAAAGAAAATTTTGTTTTCAAAAAATAAAAACAATAATGAAGATATTATAAATGTTAATAATTGGTTTAAAATTGATCAAGTAATAAATGGATATTGGTCAATAGATCATTTAAAAAAATTATCTTCAATCCTTTTGAAAAAAAATGATATTTTAGATTTTAATCAAGTTCATAATGGCATTAATAGTAAAGTTTATAAGTTAAAACTTAAAAAAAACAAAAGTTTAATTTTGAAAATGTATCCTTATGAAGATAATCTTTTTAGCCGAAGAATTAGAGTGGAAAATGAAAGCTTAAGATATTTAAATAAAAATAATTTTCCTGTACCAAAAGTTTTTAAGGCTTTTTTGGAATTTAATTGTTCATTTTTTGAATTTCAGCCTGGTAAAAAGATTACGAAAGCAACAGAATTATCAATTGATCAGTGTTATGATTTTATTAATAAATTAATGATATTATCGAGTCAAACAAAAATAAAATCATTTCCAAATGCTAAAGAAGCATGTTTTAATCCAAATGAAATTTGCAAACAAATAAAAAAAAAATTTCATATTTTACTTAAAGTCGATAATAAAGAGTTAAATAATTTTTTACTTTTGAATTTTCATAGCTTATTTACAAAATATTCAAAAAAAGCAAAAAAAAAATTTAACAAAAAGTTTACAAATAATATTGTGATTTCAAATAGAATTTTAAGTCCATCTGATTTTGGACTACATAATACAATATCTCACAATAATAAATTATATTTTCTGGATTTTGAATATTTTGGCTGGGATGATCCTATTAAATTAATTTGTGATTTTTTTTGGCATCCAGGAAATAATGTGAGTAAAAAGTTAAAAAATAGATTCTTAAATAAGACAATTAATCTTTTCAGCAAAAATTATAAAAATTTTAAAAATAAATTATATGTTTTATTGCCTCTTTATGGTTTAAGATGGTGTTTGATTATTTTAAATTGTTTTGTTAAAAAAAATCATACAAATAAAATTATAGAAACACAGCAACTTAAAAAAGCGCAAAAAATCTTGAACCAAGTGTCTCATTATGGATATTAGATCAAAAAAATTGAGAAATTTAGTTGTCATGGGCCTTCAAGGTGGAAATAGAGGTCATATTGGACCTTCGATGTCTCTTGTAGAGATTTTAAGAGTCCTTTTTGATAATGTACTTAAATTCAATAGTAAAAACCCTAAATGGGAAAAAAGAGACAGGTTTATATTAAGTAAAGGTCACGGTTGTTTGGCATTATATTCTATTTTGATAGATAAAGGTTTTATTAAAAAAAAAGAATTAAGCAAGTTTTGTAAATTTGAGTCAATATTAGGTGGTCACCCAGAATTTAATAAAATAAATGGTGTTGAAGCTTCAACAGGTTCCCTTGGTCATGGATTACCAATTGCAGTTGGTATGTCCATAGCAGCAAAAATAAAAAAATCTAAACATAAGGTTATTGTGGTTACAGGTGATGGAGAAATGAACGAGGGTTCAAATTGGGAGGCTGCAATGACAGCATCAAAGCATAAATTGTCTAATTTAACTCTAATTATCGACTACAATAAAATTCAATCATATGGGTATACAAAAGATGTTCTAGACTTGGAGCCACTTAAAAAAAAATTAACTAGTTTTGGTTTTGCTTGTAAAGAAGTTGATGGGCATAATGTTGAAAAGTTAAAAAAAATTTTTAAAAAATTGCCATTTAATTATAAAAAACCCTCTGCAATTATATGTCATACCATAAAAGGAAAGGGCGTGATCTATGCGGAAGGTAAACCAGAATGGCATCATAAATCTAAACTAAGTAAACAAGATATAGAAAAAATGTATGAGTCAATTGATCAATATAATTAATTTGGTAATTGCTATGTTTATTAACAAGAAATATTTTTTGAAAAATTATATATGGTAAATTATTTATTTAAAGAAGAGCAAAATATTTCAAACGAATTTACAAAAAATGGATATATTATTAAGAACATAAACAATACTAGCTCTTTAGAATATATTAAAAATAAAATTATAAAAACTATCAAAAAAAAAATTAATTTTAAAAAAAAAATTGATGATAATTATTTACTAAACAACATTCATAAATTTATTAAAGTTAAAGATTTAAATAATTTTAGATTATTTATAATAAATGAAATTAATTCAGATAATCTTTTTCGAATTCATTATTATAAACTATCAAGACCTTATCTTGACTATATAGTTGGCAATGAATTAGTTATGCAAATTAAAATTAATTTAAGTATCCAATTTCCTAAGGATGATAGCTCTCTTTTAGCCACACATGCTGATACTTGGTCTGGAGACTCTCCCTACGAAGCAGTTGTCTGGTTACCTCTAGTAGATTGTTATAAGTCAAAAACAATGTACTTATTACCTCCAAAAGAAACAAAAAAAATTATAGAAAATTTCTCAAAAAAAAAACTAGATAATAGTGAAATATTGTACAAAAAAATTAAAAAAAAAGTTGAATGGATAAATATTAATTATGGTGAAGTTTTAATTTTTGATCAAGCTATGCCACATGGAAATAGAGTAAACAGAGAAAAAGAAACAAGATGGTCTTTTAATTGTAGGTTTAAAAGTTTGTTTTCACCATATGGGGATAAAAAAATTGGTGAATTTTTTCAACCCATAACAATGAAGCCCATAACCAAAAAAGCAATTTCCTTTAAATTTCCAAGATGAAAAAAAAAATATTTAGAGGTTACATTTATAGCAGAGAATTCATGGGGGAGAGGGTTCCTCAAAACGTTCAAAATTTGTTTATCAGAGATTTTTGTAATAAAAAAAACTTTCAATATCTCTTAAGTGCAACAGAATATGCTATGGAAAGTAGTTCAATGGTGTTAGATCAGACAATAAATGATTTAAAAAAAATAGATGGAATAGTCGCTTATAGTATTTTTCAACTTCCAGTTAAAAAAAAAAAAAGAATTGAATATCTTCAAAAAATTATTAATTTAAAAAAAATATTTTTTGGAGCCCTAGAGAATTTAAAAGTAAGTAATAATAAAGAATTAGAGAAAATTGAGGAAATTTGGGATATAAAAAATAATTTACAGTTCTGTCCTAAAAATATAAGCGAAAATAAAAAAACAAAAAAATATGAAGAAAAAAATTAAAGTATTTGTTTCTGGAGTATTCAATGTTCTCCATCCCGGACATTTAAGGTTACTAAGATTTGCGAGAGAATATGGAACAGAATTATTGGTGGGGGTTCTTTCAGACAAATTAGCTGGTAACTCTGCGCATGTTAATGAACACTTACGCCTTGAAGGTATTAAAACGAATGGATGGGTTTCAAAAGCTATAATCGTTAAAGATAGTCTTAAAAAAGAAATTCTTAAATATAAGCCAGATATTATAGTAAAAGGCAAAGAACACGAAACTTCTTTTAATGAAGAAGCAGCAATAATAAAAACACTAGGTGGTAGTCTCCTTTTTTCATCAGGAGAGGCAACATTTTCTTCCATAGATCTTATTAACAAAGAATTTCAATCTTCAGGTAATCAACAAATTAATCTTTCAAAGTCATATTTAAAGAGACACAAAATTTTTAGGAAACAACTTTTGAGTACTGTCAGCAGTTTAAATAGAATAAAGGTTTGTGTAATTGGAGATCTAATTATAGATGAATATATTTCTTGTAATGCATTAGGAATGTCCCAAGAAGAACCAACCCTTGTTGTAACACCAATTGACTCTAAAAAATTTGTTGGCGGAGCAGGAATAGTTGCGGCTCATGCAGCTGGTTGTGGAGCTAATGTAAAACTTATCTCTGTAGTTGGAAAAGATGAGTTAGGAGTATATGCCAATCAGAGTTTAAAAATGATGGGTGTTGAAAGCTTTTTTTTTGAAGATGAAAGAAGACCTACTACTTTAAAACAAAGATATAGAAGTGGAGGAAAAAGCTTGCTAAGAATAAGTAAATTACATCAAGATCCTATATCTTCGGCCTTAGAAAAAAAAATATTTTCTAAAATAAAAAAGATACTATCACAATGTGATTTATTAATATTTTCAGATTTTAATTATGGCTGTTTAACTGATAGTCTTATTCTAAAAATCACAGAATTATGCAAAAAAAATAAAATTTTTATGGCTGCAGATAGCCAATCATCATCACAAATTGGAGATATATCAAAATTTAAAGATGTTGACTTAATGACACCTACGGAGCGAGAAGCAAGAATTTGCACACATAATCACTCACAGGCACTTCATATACTAGCTAATAACTTGCAAAAAAAATCAAATGCTAAAAACTTAATTATTAAATTGGGTGGTGAGGGTATTTTTATACGACCTGAAAAAAAATATAAAAAAAATTCTTTAAAAGAAGATAAAATTGAAGCTATGAATTTGTCTGCCAAAGATACTGCTGGTGCAGGAGATTCTTTGCTTGCAGTCACATCTATGTCGCTTGCAACAGGTGCTTCAATTTGGGAAAGTAGTTTTTTAGGTTCTTTGGCAGCAGCGATTCAAGTTGGAACTGTAGGTAACAAAGTCATTAAAAAAAAGGATTTAAATAGAGAGTTGGAGAAATAGTTAATGAATGCATTCTTGCTCGCGGCGGGCAAAGGTTTAAGATTAAGGCCATACACAAAAAATATTCCAAAATGCCTAATAAAAATTAAAAAAAAACCTTTATTAGACTTCTGGCTGAATAAATTAGAAAAAATAAATATATCAAAAATTTATATTAACACTCATTATAAATCAGAGATGGTTCAATCTTATGTTAGAAAACATAAAAGTTTTCATAAAATAAAAATTTTAAATGAAAAAAAACTTTTAGGAACAGCCGGATCTCTTTTTAAAAATGTAAAACAATTTCAAGAAGATAATATGCTAATGATACATGCTGACAACTATTCAAAATTTAATATATCAAATTTGATTAATGCTCACAATTCAAGACCCAAGGAGTGTTTGATGACAATGATGGTTTTTAATTCACCTAGCCCTAAAACTTGTGGAATAGTTGAAATAGATAAGAATAAAATTGTAAAAAGTTTTGTAGAGAAACCAAAAAAACCTTTATCAAATTTAGCTAACTGCGCTGTATATGTATTATCTAAAAAATTTTTTAAAGAATTTAAACAAAATGATAATTTATATGATTTCAGTCATGATATTTTGCCAAAATTAATAGGCAGAATATTTACTTTTAAGATTAATGAAAATTTTTTTGATATAGGCCATATTAAAACATACAATTTAATTAAATAACAGAAACAACAATGAAAATAATAGTTACAGGTTCATCAGGTTTTATTGGAATGAGTTTATGTATTAGATTGCTTAAGCTTAGACATGAAGTTGTGGGTATTGATAATATGAATAATTATTACGATGTAAATCTTAAAAAAAAAAGATTAAAAGAATTAAAAAAGTTTAAAAATTTTAAGTTTATAAAAGTAGATATTAAAAATAAACAACTTTTAGAAAACAAGCTAAAAAGATTTAAACCAGAAATAATAATAAATTTAGCAGCTCAAGCTGGTGTAAGATATTCTATAAAACATCCTCAAAATTATGTTGACTCAAATATAACTGGTTTTTTAAATATACTAGAAATAGCGAAGAAAAATAAAGTTAAACATCTTGTTTATGCAAGTAGCTCTAGTATTTATGGAGATAATAATAAATTTCCTTTTAATGAAAAAGAAAATACAGATAAACCTTTAAGTATTTATGGAGTTTCAAAAAAAACAAATGAACTAATGGCTTATAGTTATAGTAGCCTATTCGGTATCCCCACAACAGGCTTAAGGTTTTTCACTGTTTATGGTCCCTGGGGCAGGCCCGATATGGCTTTATTTATTTTTGTAAATCAAATTTTAAATAAACTTCCTGTAAATCTTTTCAATTATGGAAAAATGGTACGTGATTTTACCTATATCGACGATATTGTTGAAGGTATTTTGAGAGTTATGAAAAAAATTCCAAATAGAAAGAACTTGAACAAAAAGAAAAATAAAAAATTTGTTCCACACCAAATATTAAATATAGGAAATAATAACCCTCAAAAAGTTATAAATTTTATTAAAGCTATAGAAAAAAACCTTAAGATTAAAGCAAATATTAAATTTACTAAAATACAATTAGGTGACGTTCCAAAAACTCATTCTTCAACAAAAAAAATTAAAAGTTGGATTGGTTTTAAGCCTAAAACGACAATAAATTTTGGTATTAAAAAGTTTATTGAATGGTACGTTCAGTATTACAAAATTAAAAATATAAAATGAGACAAGCATCATTAAAAACAGTATTTAAATTAGCTAAAATAGACAAGAAAATTGTTTTCATAGGTTCTGACTTAGGGCCTGGAATATTAGAAGAAATGAAACAAAAATTTCCAGAAAGATTTTTCATGGAAGGGGTAACTGAGCAGGGAATTATAGGCATGGCAGCAGGTTTAGCTCTTGAAGGTTATAAACCTTTCATTAATAATATAGGAACTTTTTTAACAAGAAGATGCTACGAACAAATTGTGGTTGATTTAGCAATGCATAATCTTCCCGTAAGACTGTTAGCTAATGGAGCCGGATACGTATACGCTCCACTTGGCCCAACTCATTTAGCTACAGATGATATTTCAATAATGAGATGTATTCCAAATATGATGGTATTGTCTCCTTGTGATGCAATAGAAATGGAAAAACTAGTACTTGAAACACAGAAATTCAGAAACCCAATTTATATTAGAATGGGAAAAGGAGGTGACAAGATAATAACAAATAAAAAAACTAAATTAGATATTGGAAAAGCAAGAATAATTAAAAAATCAAAAACTGCCACATTCGCAACTACAGGAGTAATGGCTCAGATAGCAATTGACGCTTCTATGATTTTAAAAAAAAAATATAATTATGATGTTGGGGTAGTACATTTTCACACAATTAAACCATTAGATGAAAAAATTTTATTTAAGATTTTGAAAGATGTTAAGTGTCTAGTGTCTGTAGAGGAGAATAATTTAATTGGTGGATTTGGAAGCTCCATTTTAGAGTCTTGCAATAATCATAAAATTAGTGAAGTGAATAAGGTTCATCGAATTGGATTACCAGATAAATTTCCTGAAAATTATGGTAGCCAAATTGAATTACTTAAAAGTCAAAAGATTAATAGTGAGCATTTAGCTAAAAAAATGTTTTTAATTTTAAAAAAAAATAAAAAAAATTAATAAATTTTTTAGATGAAATCCTTAAGTAAAATATGGTCTTTTTTTAATAAGAAACAAAAGATACATTCTATCTATTTATTGTTTGGAGTTTTAATTGCTACTAACCTTGAAATAATTGGTATCTCCTCTTTTTTGCCTATTGTGGCCGCAATAGTAGACTATGAAACTATAAAGGAATATCCTTTTGTTGCAGAATTATCTCTTAATTTATCACAAAATGAATTTATTTATATTTGCCTAGCTTGCACTCTAGCAATATATTTCATTAAAAATATTTTTTTATTAACATTTCTTTGGTTTCATACTCGATTTAATTTAGATATACAAATTAGTATAATTAATAGGTTATATAAAACATATCTGAACGTAGATTACTTATTTCATCTTAAAAATAATTCTGCAAGTTTAATTACTAATATTAAAAGCAATACAAGCCATGCCAAGTTTTTTATAGAAACATATTATAAATTAATTGTGGAAATCGTTTTATTGATTGCTATTTTTTTCTTACTATTATTTATAGAGCCATACTCCACACTGGCTACTTCGATATTCTCTTTTATATTGACTGGAATTTTATTTTTTTTTACTAAAAATAAGTTACGTAAGAATGGAGAACTTAAAATAGTGCATGAAAATAATATATATAGAATATTGATTTCTTCTATGCATGGTATCAAAGAAGTCCAAATCTTAGATAGACAAGATGGATTTGAACAAAATTTAAATCAAGAATATACAGAAATAAATAGGTTAGAATTAATTTATATAATTCTTACAAGCTTGCCTAGAATATCATTAGAAGTAATCGGAGTTTTTTCTTTTGTAATATTTATAGCAGTGCTCTTGTTCCAAAATCAAAGCCCAGCTGAAATTATACCGACTATAGCTTTATTTTCTATATCATTTATCAGAGTTTTACCTGCAGTTGTATCCATAGTGCAAAATATGCAACACAGAAAATACTTCAATCCTGGTTTTGATTTAATATTTGATGAATTGGAAATTCTTAAAAAGACTAAATTTATTGATAAAAAAGACAAGCCAACAATAAGTGAATTTAATAGAAAAAAAATAGATATAACTTTTGATAAATTTTTTTTCAATTATCCAAATTTTGATAAAAATATATTAAATAATATAAATTTAAAGATTATTCATGGAGAGGTACTTGGAATAATTGGGGGGAGTGGATCTGGAAAAACTACTTTTGTTGATAACTTACTTGGTTTATTAAAACCTACAAAAGGACAAATCTTAGCTAATGATAAGAATATTCAATTGAATATTCATCAGTGGCAAAAAAAAATAGGATATGTCTCTCAGTCAATTTTTATAATGGATGCCTCAATTGAGGAAAACATTGCTTTTGGCATTGAACCAGAAAAAATAGATAAAAAATTAATGGAATATGCTTTGAAAAGTGCAAAATTGATTGAATTAAACCAAAAATTAAGCAACTCAACTAACTCAAGAGTTGGTGAGAATGGTGTGAGATTATCAGGCGGTCAACGACAAAGGATTGGAATTGCTAGGGCCTTATATAGAAATCCTTCAATATTATTGTTAGATGAAGCTACTAATTCGTTAGACAAAAGTACAGAAAATCAAATTTTAGATGTTATTGAAAATTTAAAAAAGGAAAAAACTATAATTATGATTTCTCATGACAAAAACAGTCTTCGATTTTGCGATAGGATTATTTCTTTAAATAATGGATATATTGATGAAATTAATTTATAAGAACTTTAAATGAGTTTTTTTAATCAATCAGTTATATTTATTACCGGTGGAACAGGATCATTCGGGCAAGAATTTATAAAATCTACTCTAGTCAAATATAATCCAAAAAAAATTATAATTTATTCTCGAGATGAAATGAAACAATGGAATATGGCTGAACAATTAAAAAAATATAAATCAAAATTAGAGTTTATAATTGGCGATATTAGAGATATGCAAAGATTGGATATGGCAACAAAAGGTGTTGATTTCATAGTCCATTCTGCAGCTACAAAAATAGTTCCTACAGCAGAAGATAACCCGTTTGAATGTATAAAAACAAATGTTATAGGATCAATGAATGTCCTTAACTGTGCTGTTTCTAATAATATCAAAAAACTTGTCGCCTTGTCTACTGATAAAGCAAGTAGTCCAATAAACTTATATGGAGCCTCAAAGCTTTGTGCTGATAAATTGTTTGTTTCTGGAAATTATTTAAAAATTGGACAAAAAACAAAACTGTCTGTTGTTCGTTATGGAAATGTAATGGGATCAAGAGGATCAGTTATTCCTTTTTTTTTAAAATTATCTAAAAAAGATAAAGTCCCAATTACGGATATAAATATGACACGATTTATGATTAGCTTAAAAGAAGCTATAGATTTAGTTTGGTTTGCTTTTCAGGATATGAGTGGTGGAGAAATTTATGTCAAAAAGATACCATCTATGAAAGTAACTGAGATTGCAAAAGCAATTAATGAAAAATCTAAATTTAAAATTATTGGTATAAGGCCAGGTGAGAAAATTCATGAGCAAATGATTGGGTCCGATGACTCAAGCTCAACTTATGAATATAAGTCATTTTATAAAATTTTCCCAAATTCATCAAAATTAACAAAAAAAATTGTTAAAAAGGGTAAAAAGGTAAAGGAAAGTTTTCAATACTCATCCAATACTAATAAAGAATGGATGACTACTAAAGATTTAAAACAATGGATTAAAGATAATAAAAAAAGTTTTTTAGAAATTTGAAAAAGAAAGTTTTAATTTTTGGTGGTACAGGACTGTTTGGAATAAATTTTTTAAATTATTTTAATAAACATTTTCAAATTATAGCAAATTATAACTCTGTAAAATTTTTTCATCCAAACCTCAAATACATTAAAATAAATTTGAATAAATCTAATGAGATTTTAAGTTCAATAAATAAAATTAAACCTGATATAATTGTTAATGCTTGTGCAAAAACTAATATTGATTGGTGCGCCGCAAATCTTAAGTCGAGTTATGCTATTAATGTAAGTTTGGCTGAAAAACTTGCTATAATTTCAAAAAACAAAGGTATTTATTTTATTCAAATTTCATCAGACCACCTTTTTTCTGGTAGAGCAAGATTTAAAACAGAAAAACATATCAAAAACCCCTTAAATGACTACGCAAAACAAAAATCAAAAGGAGAAGAATTAGTTATAAAAAATAATAAAGATTCCCTTATAATTAGAACAAACTTTTTTGGATATTCACAAGATAAAAAAAATAATTTTACAACAGAATCAATAAACAGACTGAAAGATAAAAAATTAGTTTTTGCTTTTAAGGATTATTATTTTACACCTATTTATATAACAAATTTACTTGAAATTTTAAAAAAATTAATAAGAAAAAAAGCAACTGGAATTATAAATATTGTAGGTAATGAGCGAGTTTCAAAATATGAATTTTTATTAAAAGTTTGTAAGATATTTAAACTTGAGTCTAAATATATAAAGCCAGCTTTAATTTCCAAATCTAAACTTACAGTAAAAAGACATTCGGAACTAAGTCTTTCTAATAAGCTTTTGAAAAAAAAATATAATATTAGAGTTTCCAACTTAAATGATCAGATTAAAAAATTTTATAAAGAAAGAAAAAAAAATAATGTTTTTAACACTTTTTTTAACTATGGGAGACATTTTACTGACAAACAAGACGAAAGTTCAATTTTAGAAGTTGTTAAAAAAGGTGCATTAACTCAAGGTCCAAAAATACTAGACTCTGAAAAGATAATCGCTAATTATGTTGGCTCAAAATATGCAGTAGCAGTTTCAAGCTGTACAGCAGGACTTCATTTAGCAGCAAAAGCATGTGGCTTAAATGAAAAACAAAATTTATTAACAACACCAATTTCATTTGTTGCTACCTCTAATGCTGCATTTTATTGTAATTCAAAATCTTTTTTTTCAGATATAGACCCAAACTCTGTATGTTTGGATCCAAAAGTTTTGAATAATTCTTATATAAAAAAAAATAAAATAAAATGTATTGCGCCTGTGCACTTTGCAGGTGCTCCAGCAAATATGAAAGAAATATATAAATTTTCTAAAAAAAACAAATTGAAAATAATTGAGGATGCAGCTCATGCTTTAGGCGGTAAATACAAGAATGGTAAAAGAATTGGTTCCTGCTGTTATTCAGATATGACGGTTTTTTCTTTTCATCCCGTTAAAATTATTGCTGGAGGAGAAGGTGGGATGATCACAACTAATTCAAAAAAATATTATCAAAAATTGTTAATGTTACGTACTCACGGTATTACCCAGAATAATTTAAATTTTCAAAATTTAAAAGAGGCCTTCGATAAAAAGGAAAAAAATGTATGGTATTATGAGATGAATTCATTAGGTTATCATTACCGTCAAACAGATCTTCATAGTAGTTTAATTATTTCTCAGATGAAAAAAATTGATTTATTTTTAAAAAGAAGAAGTGAAATAGCAGCAATTTATGATTTAAAGCTTAAAAAAAACAAAAATATAGAAATACTTCAAAAAGATTTAAGAAAAGAAAGTTCAAAACATCTTTACATAGTTAAAATAAATTTTAAGAAATTAAAGAAAAGTCGAAATAGATTTATGAGAGATCTTTTATTACACAATATACAAACGCAGGTGCACTATATTCCAATACCTATTCATCCATTCTATAGTAAAAAAGGATATGATCTAAAACAATTGCCAAACGCAAAAAATTATTATGAATCGTGTCTAAGTTTACCAATACATTACAATTTAACGAACAGGCAAGTAAATTATATCTGTCAATCAATTAATGATTTAACGGCGTGATAGTTAAAAGCGTGAGCTTAAATTTAAAATTTTATTAAATAATGCAAATAATTATATCATTAAAACAAAAGAAATTAGATGTCTAAATACAAAGTAGAGAAAATAAATGATAAAAAAATATGGGACGAATTTATATTGCAATCTAAAAATAAAAATTTTTATGCTTTTTCAAATTGTCTATCATTAGAAAAAAATATCCAATATTTCTGTATAAAAAAAAATAATGAAAATATAGCAATAATTCCTCTAAAAGTTTTAGGAGATAAAATTATTAATTGTGATTTCTTAATACAAACACCAATCATATATCGTAATTTAGAAAATTCAAACAATTACAGAGATACTCAAGAACAACTAACTGTAGTTGATACAATTAAAGATTTTCTAATAAATAATTTTACGAATGGCAGTATAACTTTAGACTTTGGAACACAAGATATAAGACCTTTCTTGTGGTCTAAAAAAAAAAAATTTTTAATACATCAAAGATATACGCTTATTTTAGATATAGATAAAAATGATAATAGTGATTTTTTATTAACAAGTTTATTTAAAAATTTTTCTTATGCTAAAAGAAATGAAATAAAAAATTCACTAAAAGAAAAGTATACAATTCAAGAAAAATTTTCTACATCTATGTTTGTGGAACTGATGAAAAGTACCTCATTGAATCATGGACATAAATTTGATGACACCAAACATAAATACCTAGCAAATATGCTGGAAACAATGTATAAAAAAAAACTTTTAACTATGTTTATTGTTTTTCAAGATAGTGTACCAGTTATGTTATCAGTAATAAGCACTATAAATAATTATTCATCTTACTTATTTTCTGCAAGGTCTAATAATTTTCAAAACTCAAGTTTAGCAGGTGCTTTTATGATGAAAAACATATTTAATTATTTAAAAAGAAATAAAATAAATAAGTTTGATTTTGAGGGAATGAATAGTGAAAAAAATAGTTTTTATAAAATGAATTATGGTGGTGTTTTAACTCCTTATTATCGAATAGAATTTTAAGTATGAGCTTTGATATTAAATGGGAAGATAAAGTCTATAAAAAAAAAAGACAAATAAATAATTATCCATTTGATTGGGTTGTTTCAAGTGTTAGTAAACACATTTCTAAGAAAAAAAAGAGTGTAGCTGTAGAACTTGGATGTGGCACAGGAAATAACTTAGAATTTTTGTCAGGTTACGGATATTCCAAGATCATTGGGGTTGATGGATCTAAATCAGCAATAGAATACTCAAAAAAAAAATTTAAAAAAAATAAGAAAATTATATTAATACAAGCAGATTTTTCTAATACCTTTTTTGAAAATGTTGATTTATTTTTAGATAGAGGTTCTGTAACTCATAATTCAAAAAAAAATATCAAAAAAATATTTAAAAATATTTTACTTCAATTAAATTCAGGTGGTTTTTTTATGTCGTCACTTTTTTCTAAAAAACATGACGGATTTAAAGATAAAAAAGGAGCAAATTTTTTTGCGAAGGAAATGAAAATCAAAAATGGAATAGTTGCAAGTTTTTTTGAAGAAAAAGAAATAAGGAGTTTATTTATAAAGTTTAATATAATTTCACTAACGGAAGAGGTCAAGCACGATAAAATAACAAATAAACGAACTAGTATGTGGAATATAGTATGCAAAAAATATTAATTATCGTTATTATTTAAATAAGTTTTTAAATTATTTTAAAAAATCATCTTTTTATGAAAACCATTGCAATTTTTGATGACTTGGAAAATATCAATTCAGCTTATCACAATACTTTGATGGAAAGATCTGAATTTAATAAAACAACTATAATCTTGTTTGGTAGCTACTACGAAAATAAAAAAAAGAATATTTTTTCAATATACTCTCTACTTGAAAAAAAAAAAAATTATTTTCGAAAAATGCTTTTAAAAGAACTATCAAATATAGGAAAAATTAAATATAAAAAAATAAAAATAGAAAATTACTTCAAGATAGATAATTTTAATTTTTGGGAATTTTCTGTATTCAGAGAGTTAATTACTTATGGAAATTCTAATACAATTTTTTTATTAAAGATATTAGTTCTTGACAATTTTCTAAAAAATAAAAAAATAAGAATTCTCAATTATTCATCAGATGTTTTATTTGCTAATATTATTAAACAGTATTGCTCAAAAAGAAAAATTTTACTTATATCTAAAAATAAAAATAAGAAAAATTTAAATTATAAATTTTTAAATTATGTGCCAAATTTTTTTAAATTTATTATGTATTTTACTTATATAATAATTTTTCATTTACGTTTTTCACTACCCAAACAGACAAATTCATCTACTGCTTTTTTTGATATTTTTACTCATATTGATTTTAAACAATTAAAAAAAAAAAAATTTAAAACAGGCTACTGGAAAAATCTCCCTACTTTACTGAAAGATTTTTCTATAAATATTGATTGGTACCATTTATTTTATAGGCAAAGAGAAACAAAATTTTTAAAAAAAGCAGTTTCATATACTGACATGGTAAGTAACGATAAAAATAATCATAATATAATAGACATTGTTAAATTTAAAGATCTATTATTTATTTTCAAAAAATATTGTCAACTTTATAAAAAAACAATTCAATTAAATTTTTTTATGAAGAAATATTATGAGAAAAAAAATATTAATATTTATAATATTTTTAAATCAGATTATTTTAACTTTATGATTGGATTAAGAAGTATAAAAAATATTTTATATTTTAAATGTTTAGATAATGTTTTGAATAAAAAAAAAAAATATAAACTAGGTATATATATTTACGAAAATCAAAATTGGGAGAAAATGCTTAATTACTTTTGGAATAAATATAATCATAAAAATCTATTTGCTGTTCCTCATAATGAGATTAGATATTGGGATTTAAGGTATTATGATTTTTATCCTACATCTTTTTATAAAAAAAAATTAAAACCAAGGAATTTTTTAATTAATAGTTTTGCTAGCGCTAATATAGCTAAACTTCATAATTTTAAAAATCAAATGCAAGCCGAGTCTTTACGCATGATTAATTTTAAACATAAATTTACTAAAATTAGAAATAATAAGATGAATATTTTTGTTGCATTGGACCTTTTCGACAACTCTTCAAGGAGATTAGTTTCAATTTTGAATAAAAATGTAGATAAATTTAATAATATAGGAAAAATTTATATAAAAAAACATCCTGCTAGTCGTGATAATTATCGTTTTTCTTCAAAAAAAATATTTTTATATGAAGACTCAATTAAAAGTATTTTACCTAAAATTGATTTATTTATTGCATCAAATTCAACTACAGCTGTATATTATGCAATTTTTAATCGGATACCATATATGACTTATGTAGACAATGGTTCTATCAATCTTTCACCACTATATCCAAAAAAAATATCATATTTTTTCGATGATTATTCCTTTTCCAAGTCATTAAAAAATTTTAATTTTGATAAAAATTTTCAAAATAATTATTACTTATATTCGGATACCAAACTAAATAAATGGAAAACTTTTTTAAATAAATTTATAAACTAAATGGAAAATATTTTAGACTTAACAATTGTTATTCCGACTGTAGGTGAAAAGTCATTACTAAATGTAATAGAAAATTTAAATTCGACTAATTCTAAACCCAAAAAAATCTTAGTTATTATTTATAAGGAAAATTTTAAAAAAATTAATAATAATATACATTTACACAATAATGTTGAAATAGTTCAAACAAATTTACCAGGTCAAGTTAACCAAAGAGTTGAGGGTTTTAAATTAGCTTTAACAGATTATGTAATGCAGCTAGATGCTGATTGTTACATTAACAATCAATCTATTACTGCAATGATTAATTTTTTAAAAAATAATAAAGATTTCTCTGTAGGCCCATGTTTTATTGATATTAGTAATGATTTGCCAATTCATAAATTGAATAATAATAATAAAGTGTCTCAATTTATAAAAAATTTAATTTTAGGTTTTCCAAATAGCAACAAAATCATGGGAAAAATATCAAAATCAGGAACTAATTTTGGAGTAGATTTTTTTTTTTTAAAAAATAAAGCAATTGAAGTTGAGTGGGTTCCTGGTGGCTGTTTGATGCATCATAAAAATAACTTATATTTGAAAGATTATTATCCATTTAAAGGTAAAGCTTATTATGAGGATTTAATTCATTCTAAAATTTTAATTCAAAAAAATATAAAACTATTTATAATTAAAGATGCAATTTGTAAAACAGATTTTCCAATATTTCCAAAAAAATTTAAAGAATTTATTAGGTATATGAAAGCTTATAGTTATTGTAGTAAAATTTATGATGTAGGTATAATTAGAAAGTATATATGCATGACCCTGTATCTTGTAAGATATATTAAAAACAGGTTATATTAAAATGATAGTTGGAATTTTATCAAATAAAAAATCTTATTTACCAGAAATTATAGCCTACAGAAATTATTTTATAAAAAATAATATTAAAGTCATAATTTCAGATCAAGAACTTTCATTAAAAAAGTGTCATGTCATTATAATGTTTTGTGGTTTTTTCTTAAAAAAAAAACTAAAAAACAAAATTTATATTCATGACTATTCAAGTTTATCAACCCCCCCATTTTGTGAAGCAAAAGACATCATTAAAAAATATTTTAATTTTAAACCTAACTTAAGAATTTTTAATTCAAAATTAATTAAAGATCACATGAATTACAATGATAAAGTTCCATGTATAATTAGATCGCAAGGAATATTAAAAAATTTTTTTCAGAAACGTTCAAAAAAATTTACCTATGATTTTTTATATACTGGATCAATTGAAGCTCGAAAGGGATTAGATAAAATATTTTTTAAATATCTAAAATTAGGTTTTTCAATACTTGTTATAGGAAATGTTTCTGAAGCATATAAGGATAAATTTTCTAATTTTGCTAAAATTAAATTTTTAGGACCAAAAAAATACATCAACATATATAGATATTACAAGATGTGTAATTATGGACTCAATTACATACCAGATGAATTTCCATATAATGCTCAATACAGTACTAAATTTTTAGAATATTCTGCATCTAAAATGAATATAGTTTCTAATAAAACAGATTTTATGAAAGAAATTTCGAAAAAATATAAAATTAAAAATGTATATGATGAAGATATTCATACCGCTGAAGATTTAAAAAATGCACAATTTCAGCATATTAATTTGCATCATTATGAATGGAATTTAGTAATTAAAAAATCAGGAATATTTAAAAAATTATGTGTGGAATAGTTGGTGTTTTTAATTACAAAAAAGTAAGTAGAAAATTTATGTTGGCTGTGTCAAAAAAAATTAGTCACAGGGGTCCAGATTCTAATGATGTATATCTGGAAAAAAAAAATAATTTAGGTTTATCAAGTTTGAGACTAGCTATTGTTGATGCATCAAAAAAAGGAAATCAGCCATCATACTCATTTTCAAGAAGATTTGTGATGGTATATAATGGTGAAATATATAACTATTTAGAGCTTAAAAAAATTATAGAAAAAAAGTTTAAAGAAAATAAAAAAAATTTTTTTTGGAAAAATTCAACTGATAGTGAAGTTTTAGTTAATGGTATTGAGGTTTTTGGAATTAAAAAAATGCTCAATTTATGTGAAGGTATGTTTGCTTTTTCTCTTTGGGATAAAAAAGAAAAAAAGTTAATTATTGCAAGAGATAGAATAGGTGAAAAGCCTTTGTATTATGGAATTCAAAATAAAACATTTTTTTTTACATCAGATTTATTAAGTTTTCAAAAAAATAAAATATTTAAATTTGAATTAAACAAAGTGTCAGCAGATATTTTTGTAAAATATGGTTTTATTCCAAGTCCTTTATCTATTTATAAAAATGTTTTTAAATTAGATCCATCAACAATTCTAGAAGTCGACGAAAATTTAAAAATTTCAAAATATAAGTATTATGATTTAAAAAAACAATTATTTAATAAATCAAGAAATAATAGGAATCTTAAAATAAATAAAGATACAATAGATGATGTTAATAAACTACTACAATTAAAAATGAAAAACATGTTGAGCAAAGATTTTAAAGTTGGCTGTTTTTTGTCTGGTGGAATTGATTCAGCTCTAATTACATCTTTAGCACAAAGCTTAAGTAAAAAAAAAATTGAAACATATACTTTAAAAACATCTTCAAAAAACTTTGATGAGAGTATTGGTGCAAAAAAAATTTCACAATATTTAGGAACAAATCATAATACCTATAATGTAAAAAAAAAAGATGTTATTTCTTACGTTAATAACATGCATAATTATTATTCAGAGCCATTTGGAGATAGCAGTCAAATTCCAAGCTTTCTGCTATCTAGATACGCAAAAAAAAAAATCAAAATTGTACTAACTGGAGATGGAGGAGATGAAATATCTGGAGGTTATAATCGGTATTTATATTTCAAACAATATCACAAAATATTTAACAAAAATATTTTTTTTAAAACATTATTAAAATTATCTATCCCAATATTTGATAAGATAAATAGATCAATTAATGTGAATTTATTTAATATCTGGAATTTAAGTTCTAAACTAAGAAAACTAAAATATATGATAAATATTGAAAGTTTTTCTGAATATTACGATATGTCTATTAGCCAAGGGCATTATGATGCTAAATATTTAAAATCATCAAGTCAAATAGATAATAAAAAATATTTAAATAAAAATGGATATACATTTAAAGATTTAATGTATTTGGATCTCAAATTATATTTTCCAGATGATATACTTTGCAAAATGGATAGAGCCGCAATGTATAATAGTATAGAAAATAGAACACTTTTTGCTAATCATAAAATTATAGAGCATTTTTTTAAATTACCATCTAATTTATTAATAAATAGATTTAAAACTAAATTTATATTAAAAAAATTATTAGGTTATTATTTACCACAAGATTACATTTCAAATATTAAAAAAGGATTTTCTATACCAATGAGTTTTTATTTAAAACATTATTTATCTAAATGGGGTGATGAAGTTTTAGATGTAAAAAACCTTAGTAAACATGATTTATTTAACAATGATTATCTAATTTTAAAATGGATAAATTTTAAAAAAGATAAAAATGATAATAATTATCACCAATTATGGAATATCTTAGTTTTGCAAAATTGGATAAATAAACATTGACTACTTATTTATCCATTTATATTTATTTATCTGCAATTTCACTTAGCGAAGTTAAATTAAGCGAAGATATAAAAAAATCTTATTTCTTTTTGTTATTTATATTTATGCTGTTGTTTATTTCTGGAAGACATTATGTGGGTGGTGATTACATAGCTTACTTACATTTGTTTAATGAGGCAAAAGTGAACGTTTTGGGTGGTTTTTCTAAATTACAGGGTCTTAATTATATTATTCAATTTCTTCATAAATTTAATCTGAATTACTTTTCTTTTAATTTTTTATGTGCATTAGTTTTTTTGGCTGGAATATTTAAATTTTTAAAAATTTCAAATGAAAGATTATTTGTTTTTATTTTATTGATTCCAACTATGATTTACGTTGTGGGCATGGGTTATACTAGACAATCAGTATCGATAGGTTTTTTATGTTTTGCAATTTACTACTGGTCAGAAAATATGCATGTAAAAAAATATATTTTCTTTATTCTTTCAGTGTTTATACATATTTCTAGTATAATTTTTATTTTTTTACTTTTCTATAAAAGTAATGAAAAAATTAAATTAGCTAAATTATCTTTATTAATTATCTTTACTACAAGTTTTCTATTTTTATTTTATTATTTATACTTTAACAATTTTGATAATTTGTCCTCTGCCATAGGCTTAGATTATAAAATTGTAAAAAATTCACCTTTAAAATATTTAAAATTTTTAGCACATATACTGCCAAGTATAGTATTTTTAATTTTTATAAAAAAGTTTATTAAAGATAAAAAAATATATCCTTTATATTTTTTCTTTCTAATAACAACGATAACTGTAATTATTGTAATGTTCATTTTTAAACAATTAGCAGAAGAGTCCAGTTATATAGATGTTATTGCTGATAGGGTTTTATTACCTTTTATACTTATTGAAGCCTTAATCTTTGTAAGACTTTATTCTCTAATAAATTTAGAATATAAATTTTTATCTAAATTATTGATTTTATTTTATTTTGGCTTGATGTTATTTATTTGGTTAGAATTTGCAGATAATAGTCATGCATGGCAACCTTATAGATCTATTTTATTAGAATGGTAATTTTTATTTTTTCAAAATCTTCATGGAATGTTTATAATTTTAGAAAAAATTTAATAAAAAGATTGGTTATTGATAAACATAAAGTTTTTGTTATTGCAAAAAAAGATAAGAACGTAAAAAAACTTAAAAAACTTGGATGTGAATTTATTAATTTAAATTTTGAAAATGATTCATTTAATTTTTTAAAAGATCTTGTGGCTCTGATAAAAATATTTGCACTAATTAAAAACTTAAAACCAGATTTATTTTTAAATTTTAATATCAAGCCAGTAATAATTGGAAGTATAATTTGTAATTTTATGAATATTAAAGTTGTTAATACTATAACAGGATTGGGTAATTCTTTTTTAGGGAGTTTATTATTAAAAAAAATTGCTATCTTTTTATATAAAATTGCAATTTCTGATAATAATAAAGTTATTTTTCATAATTATGAAGATAAAAGAATATTTATAAAAGAAGGCATATCTAAAAGTTTTAATTCTTATGTAGTTATGGGATCAGGTGTTGATACTAGTTATTTTAAGTTTTCAAAATTATCAAAAAAAAAAACTATTTTTCTTTTTGTAGGAAGATTTTTATGGAACAAGGGTATAATGGAATTTATTAGGGTTTCTAATCATTTTAGAAATAATAAAAATGTTTTATTTTATACTCTTGGTGAATGCACTAATAATATAAAAAATGGTATTACCAGAAGTTTTTTAAAAAATTTAAAAAAAAAATATAATTTTAAGTATTTTAAATTCAGTAAAGATGTAAGACCCATAATCAAAAAAAGTACATGTGTAGTCTCAACCTCTTATAGAGAGGGTGCTTCAAAAGTTTTATTAGAATCTGCTTCAATGGGTCGGCCCCTAATATCCTCTAATATTTCTGGTGCAAAAAGTATAGTTTTTAATAATTATAATGGATATACATTTAACTTAAGGAATAAATTAAGTTTAAAAAATAAAATTAATAAATTTTTAAAACTTTCATTTAAAAGAAAACAAAAAATGTCAAAAAATAGCAGATTTTTAGCAACTCATAAATTTGATGAACAACGGGTAATTAGCAAATATTTGGAAATAATCACGTAGGTAATTATGAAAATTGTAGTTATAGGAATGGGATATGTTGGTTTACCATTAGCACTTCTTCTTTCAAAAAAAAATACTGTAATAGGATACGATATTAATATTAAAAAAATTAAACAATTAAAGAAGAATATTGATAATACCAATGAAGTTGAGCAAAAAACTTTTAATAAGGCCAAAAAAATATTTTTTACCAATGATTCTACTTATATAAAAAATGCTGACTTTTTTATAATTGCTGTACCAACTCCAATAAAAAAAAATAAAGAACCTGATTTAAGACTTCTAAAAAAAGCTACAATTTTAGTTGCAAAAAATATAAAAAATCAAAGTGTAGTAATATTAGAGTCTACTGTATTTCCAGGTACTACAGAAGATATTTGTGCACCAATAATTAATAAAATATCTAAACTAAAATATATCAATAAAAACTCATTTAAAAATAATATTAAGGGTTTTTATTGTGGGTTTTGTCCAGAGAGAGTAAATCCAGGTGATAAAAAACATACTATAGATAAAATTACCAAAGTTATTTCAGGTTCAAATCAACATGCAATAAGAAAAATAAACAATCTTTATAAAAGTATCTGCAAAAAAATTTATATATCTAGTTCTATTAAAACAGCAGAAGCTGCTAAAATTATTGAAAACACACAGAGGGACATAAATATAGCTCTTATTAATGAATTATCAAAAATATTCAAATTGCTTAAAATAGATACACGAGAAGTGCTTGCGACAGCAGGTACTAAGTGGAATTTTTCAAAATATTTTCCAGGAATGGTTGGAGGGCACTGTATTGGTGTCGATCCATACTACTTAACATATAAATCAAAAAGTGTTGGATTCAAACCTAATGTAATATTAGCAGGAAGAAAAATCAATGATGGTATGAGTAATTATATTTTAAAAAATATTATAAAAATTTATAAAAAAAAAAAAATAAGTTTTATTAAATCAAAAATATTATTTATTGGATGTTCTTTTAAGGAAAATGTTACCGATACAAGAAATAGTAAATCAATAGAATTAATTAAAAAATTACAAAAATTAAGAGCAAAGGTTGATGTTTTAGATCAGGTAATAAATGAAGATAAAATCATAGATATAAGGGTTTTTAAGTCTTTTAAAAGTATAAATAAAAATTATTATGATGCTATTATTTTTTCAGTTATTCACAATAAATTTAAAAAATCACTAAAAAAAAATTATACAAAATATTTAAAAAATAAAAAAAATATTGTTATAGACATAAATGGTTTTTTACCAAAAGACGATTCAGATTTTAGATTATAAAAAAAATGATATATTTTAATAATTATATATTTTTTTTAATTTGTAGCATACCAGCGCTACTAGTTACGGGTCCATTTCTTTCAGATTTGGCAGTAAGTATAATTGCAGTTATTATTGCAGCATCAATTATAATAAAAAAAAAATATTTTATATTCAATAATAAGTATTTTATTATTTTCATAGCTTTTAATTTATTTCTTATAATAAGATCAGTTTTTTCATACGACCCTATATTTTCTTTAAAAGTTACATTATTTTATTTTAGGTTTGTATTATTTAGTTTTGGTATTGCTTATTGTTTTATTTTACTAAATCAAAAATCATTAAACAAATTTTATTATTGTGTGATTGCTACTTTTATAATTGTCGTTTTAGATGGATATTGCCAATTTATTTTTGGATATAATTTTTTAGGTCAAACACGCTTTCATGAATATAGGTTAAGTGGTTTTTTTGGACCTGAATTAATATTGGGTAGCTATGTTTCTAAAATGTTCCCAATGGTTATGGTGTCATTTTTAATATTAGAAGAAAATAAAAAATACTTTTTTTTTAAAATTTCTTTGCTTATTCTATCATCTGTCTTGCTTGTATTGTTATCAGGAGAAAGAGCTGCTTTTTTTTCTATCGTACTTTTTTGTATTATCTTTTTAACATTAACAGATCTAATAAAATTTAAATTTAAAATTTTGATATTAATTACAATAGTTATTTCACTGATAACTGCCATAACATTTGATGAAAAAACAAAATCAAGGTTTCTTGATCAAACAATTTATGCTTTCTATGGAGGAAAAAATTTTACAACTCAAGAGGAAAAAGACTCTGCTTTAGAAAATGCTAAAAGTAAGAGGCAATTAGTTATTTTTACCCATGACACACACAGTCATTACATGTCAGCATACAAAATGTTTCTTGATAATAAGTTTTTTGGCAAAGGAGTTAAAATGTTTAGAAAGTTGTGTTCAAAAAAAGAGTTTGAATACGACGAATGGTCATGTACCTCACATCCTCATAACACTTATATACAGTTGTTAGCAGAAACTGGTATATTTGGTTTTTTATTAATTTTTACAATTTTTATATTATGTCTAACAGAACTCACAAAAATATTTTTCAAAAAAATATTTAATAAAAAATATTCTGTAGATAATGTTAATATTTGTTTATATGGTTTTTTTATAATATACTTATGGCCTCTTATGCCTACAGGAAATTTTTTTAATAATTGGCTTTCAATAATCCTTTTTTTTACTTCTGGTTTTTTCTTATATAGAAATAATAAAATTAATTTTAATGAGTCTTAATTTTTATTTAGTATTTTTATTATTTGTTTTATTTAATTTAGTTTTATTAAAAAAATTTGATTTATTGACTAAGTTTATCAATGTCTATGATAACCCAGATTTTTTTCGTAAAAGGCATGAAAAATCAACACCAGTTGTTGGTGGTTTTGTAATTTATATAAATTTAATATTTATATTATTGATAGATTTTTTTTTAACACAATTTTTTTTATCAAATTTTTTTAATATATTTGAGTTTTTTAGTTTTTTTCTCATTTTTAGTTTTTTTTTTATTTTAGGTTTTTATGATGATAAATACCAACTTTCGGCCTCACTAAAGTTAATTATTTCAACAACCTTACTTTTTGTTTTATTAATTTTAAACAGTCAATTAATATTAGACAATTTATTTTTTACTACATTTAAACTTAATATATCCTTAACAGAATACTCTCTCGTAGTTACCGTTATAAGCATCTTGCTATTTCAAAATTCAATTAACATGTTTGATGGTAGCAATCTTCAGTTTGCAAACTTTTCTTTTATATGTATTTTATTTTTTCTCATAAAAAGTAATTTTAATCCTTTTTTTTTATTGATAGTAATACCATTTATTTTCTACTGGTACTTGAATAAAAATAAATATTCTTTTTTAGGAGATGGAGGTGCCTTATCTTTATCATTTTTTTTTTCAATTTTTTTTATAAAGTTTTATCAGACTAATATTGTTAGCAATGCTGAAGATATTGTTGTTTTGATGTTAGTTCCTGGTTTTGATATGTTTAGATTATTTTTACTTAGAATATTAAATAAAAAAAATCCGTTTAGTGCTGATGAAAATCATGTCCACCATGTTCTTTTTCGAATATTTAAAAATAATGGAATTGTTCAATTAATTATTTTTTTTATGTCTTTTTTTTCAATATTGATTTATTATTTATTTGATAATTTAATTTATTCAATTTTGTTATTACTTGTTATTTTTGCTTATATTGTCAAACACGACAAAATTAAGAATTCATAGTATTTTTTTTTATATTTGAGTCTTCAATAAACTTTCTGTATCTTCGGTTTAATTTTACTAGCTTAGAATTGTGAAAATTATCATAAAAATGTAACAATAATGTAGCTCTTACATAGCCTTCTTGTACGGGTTGGTTCCCATGCAAAGATTTAAAACCATTAAATAAATATATATTTCTTTGATTAAATTTTATTATTCTATTTCTAATTAGATTTCTTACGGATAAATATTTAATTATCATCTTGCTCATTTTATTTTGAAAAATATTTTTTTGAATAATGTTGATTAGTAAAGATTTTGTTTTTTTTCTTAAATTAGGTAATAGAATTAAATTGCCATTAGTATTTTGGTTATCAGTATCTGGAATTATTATTGGAACAAGTATTGTGTATTGATGTGCATCAAAATGGAAATCATACGATGTTGAGTGCATTTTAGTTTGTGCAATGACTCTTAAGTTTTTGAAAATTTTTTGATTTTTATAATAAGGTAAATTTTCATTTTCAGATAAATCGTAAAATATTTTATAGAATTTTTTTAAAAAAATATCACTATTTATAAATGTGTTTTCGAGCTTTTCATTCATTAAAAAAAAAGATTTATTATTATTTTTATGAATATGATCTTTTACAATATTTTCAAGTAGAGATTGCTCTTCTTCATTTATAAAATTATTAAAGCAATGAAAGCCTTCTTTATTTAAATTATCTAAACAATGATTTATCATATGCCTAGTTTATTATGTCTTTTTAATCTTTTTAATCTTTTTTTTAATATCTTCACTGATTATTATATAAGAAATAAATAGAGTTATGAACGCAACAAACATAACTACCATAATAGCATAATAATTTATTTGATTTTTAAGAATTAATTGTTTTGGAAATTTTAAATTTTTTTCTTCTGTTATATTTTTGAACACATATTCTTTTTCTAGATTTATCCACATGAGTTCTAATTTCATTTTTCTTCTTGAGTCTAATGAGCTATCTACTTCTGGTAGTTCTTTTAAAGTAATATTTGTTATATTGTAATTATTACCAATCCAAAGTATTAAATTATTTTTTTGTAATTGAAATAAATTACTAATTTCTTTTTTTTTTTTAATTAATTCTTCAGAATTGTTTCCTATTACCGTAGTAGAAATTTTATATGCATCACTTAAATTTGTTTTTTTTTCAATAGTATAATCTTTTTTAGCTAATTCAGTTAAAATAGAATTCTGAAAATTTTTATAAATTTCTTGTTTTGCTGTGAAAATGAGAAAGCTTCCTGTTGGAAAAAATATATCAAAATTAAATTCATAAATTTTAGAATTAAATTTTTGCAATAAATAACCAACCATCATAAAGATTAAAAAAATTACAAATAGTACTTTTTTTAATTTATTTAATCTTAATATAATTTCTACGTAATTCATTATTTAATAGGTTTTTACATTTATTCTTTATTTTTTAAATAATATCAAGCTATTATAATAAACTTAAGATTAATTTTTTTTAGTTTTCTCGCTTTTTTTATGTCAAATTTTGTATCTATAGAAAGCTTATTGTCATCAAGTTTTATCATTTTAACAAGAATATTATTTTCAATAAATCTTAAAATTTCAATATCTCTAATTTTTTTTAAAGAGTTTTTTTTTAATTTATTCCAAATAGATTATTTAATGTTTTTTTTGGAAATCCATAGATATAAATTTGTTTATTTGTATAAAAGGGTCATTTTCTTTTGGTCCAGGTGTTGGTGATCCCGATATATATAAAAGATCATTATTTGTTTTAAAATTATCCTTAATATATTTTTATTTTTAAATAATTTTTTATTAGTTAAATTAGTATATGTATTTGTTACATAGTTTTGGTTTATTATAGAAAAAGATATTAATTTTTTAATATCTTAAATAATTTATATATGGTCCATCACCTTGAATATTAATTATGATTTTAGTTGCAGAAATTGCTTTAGAACAATTTTTCCATGTTTAATAAATTAAAGGTTTATTATTAATAATTTTTAATGGCTTACCTAGCAATCTTGTTGATTTCATTCTTGCTAGTATGATTATAATTACATTTTTTAACTTAAAATACTTTTTGTTAGAAAGTTTATTTTGTTATTCATCTGTTTTTGAAATTTATTAATAATTTTAGATAAATATTTATTTTCCCTAATATCATCTTTATATCCATCAATAAAAGCAAAGCTTATTTTTTTTGGATTTGCAATTTTACAGAATGCTAATGCATAGGTTAAAGCTAAAGGTTTATCAATTTCGCAATGATTATAATACGATTTAAAAGATTTATCTTTTAATATTAGTCCATAATTAATTATTTTTTCTTTTTTTATAAATTTTAAATTATTTTTAAATCTGTTTAGAGGCATTATGATCGGCTTATTCTTTTTCAAAATTTCTGATATTTCAAAAAATACCCTGAAATCAAAACAACTTATATAAAAATCAATATATTTATTTTTAATATAAGGATTAATATTAAGTGAAATAACTGTTGGCTTATATTTTTTAATATATCTCTCAACTTTTCTAAAATCTTTATTTCCTGATTCGCCAGATCCAACTATAAGAATTTTTTTCCCTTTTAAATAATTTTTTGCTTCAAAATTTCCTCCACTATCTTTTAGCTTATAAATTTGATTATTTAAATAATCCTCTTTAAAAAAATCTGATTTTTGTTGAGTCAAATTTTCAATAATTTTGATAATAAAATTGTTTGAATATTTATTTGAGGATAAAATTTTTTGAATGTAGGTGGGATGAATATTATTTGCTGCAGAAAAATGATAATAATAGTTGGGACCCCAGTTGTATTTATTTTTTAATGTTTGAAAATATGGCAATGTATTAGTGAGATATTTTGGTTTATAATTAAATTTTCTTTTCTTTAGTTCAATAAGTAAATTTTCTGTGCAAGTATTACCAGCACCCCTACCCATTCCAAGTATAGTAGAGTCAACCATAGTTGCACCTGCGTCAATTGCCTCTAATGTATTTATAAGAGCAAAGGATTTATTATTATGTGCATGTATACCAATGTCTTTTTTCCAATATTTTTTTAGAGTTTTGCAGAAATAATTTATATAGCTTGGATCCATACAGCCAATTGAGTCTGCAAAGTAGAGATAATCTACAGTTTTCCATTTAGTAATTTCTTTTCCAACGTTAGTAATTTGATTAATTTTTTTATTGTGAGATTGCATTAGATTAAATCCAATCTTGTACCCTAGTTGCTTTAAATCTTTACTTATTTTTCGCCCATAACTAAATTCATTAAAGTTAATTGCTATTCGAACGATTTTAAAAGGACTTAATTTTGAATTTATAAATATTTTTTTAATTTGATGGCCATTTTTTTTTTCATAAAAATCTTTAGCATTAATCATTACACAAATATCTAAATTTTTTGGTATTTGTAATTTTGAGAATAATTTTTTTTGTGAATAAGCAAATAATCCATATTCTTTTCCAGATGGAAACACAAAACCTATCTCTACAATATCAATCCCTGCCTTAGAGCAAGATAATAAATACTGATTAATTTCATCTATATTAAAATTCCATAAGTTGTAATACCCACCATCTCTACAAGTACAATCTAAAACTTTAATTTTTTTCATATTTTTATTAATTATTAAAAACAAATTTTAAACTAATATAAATAAAATTTATATGAATTATATTTCATTTATCACTTTTGAGTAATGTATAATCTATACTGCTAAAAGTTAGTTAATTATTGTTTAATTAGAGTTTTAATTAATTTTTGTTTCATATTTATTTATTAATGTTATTTCTTATAGCATTAATAAAAATTAAAATCTCTTGAGCAATCAATTAAAAATAAGAAAAGTAAAAATTAAAGATATTAGTTTCATTTATAATTTAAGAAATGATCGAATAACTAGATTATCCTCATTAAATATTAGAAGAATATCATTTAAAAATCATAAAATTTGGTTTCTTAAAAATTGGAATTCTTTTTTTTATCTATTTATGGTTAAGAACAAAAGTGCTGGATATGTAAAGTTGAAAAAAGATAATAATATTTTTTTGTTAAATTATGCTCTGCATAATCATTTTAGAGGTAAAAAATATTCTCATAAAATGATTTTGTTGCTAATAACTAAGTTAGAAAAAAAATTTAAAAATATCTATATAAAAGCAGTTGTTAAAAAAAAAAATATTAGATCATTACGAAATTTGCAGTCGATTAATTTTAGAAAATATTATAGTTTATATGGAAAGATATTCTTGAAATATCAAACTCAAAAAAAATAACATGAAAAAAATTAATTTCAAAAAATTAAAAAAACCATTTATAATTGCCGAAATGTCCGCAAATCATTGTGGTTCTCTTTCTAATGCACTTAAATTAATAGATGAAGCTAAAAAATGTGGAGTAGATGCAATCAAAATTCAAACATATCATCCTTCAGAACTAACACTGGATAGTAGTGAAAAAGACTTTGTAATAACTGATAAAAAAAGCCTTTGGAAAAAAAGAAGACTTTATGATATTTATTCTGAAGGTTATTTGCCTAAGGAATGGCACAATAAAATTTTTTCTTATGCAAGAAAAAAAAAGATTCTTTGTTTTAGTACTCCTTTTGATGAAAGTTCCGTAGATTTTTTAGAAAAACTTAAATGTCCAATTTATAAAATTGCTTCATTTGAGGTAAATCATCACCCCTTAATTGAACGAATATGTAAAACAAAGAAACCTGTAATACTCTCTACAGGAATGGCAACACTTCATGAAATACAAGAGGTAATTAAAATTTTTAAAAGATATAAAATTAGTAATTATGCAATATTAAAATGTGTAAGTCATTATCCAGCGAATTCTAAAGACTATAATCTTAAATCTTTAGAAGATTTGGCAAAAAGATTTAATTGTACGGTTGGTTTGAGCGATCATACTGTTGGAATTGGAGTTGCTATTGCTTCAATTGCTCTAGGGGGCATGGTTGTTGAAAAACATTTTAAGTTAGAGTCTAAAAAAGGTCTTGATTCAAAATTTTCAATCAGCAAAAATTCTATGTTACAATTAGTTAATGAGTGTCATGAAGCTTTCAAGTCAATAGGGATAGTAAAATTTGGACCTTCATCAAATGAAATTCCATACTTAAAATTTAGAAGATCTATATACGCTTCAGCGTATATTAGAAAAGGAGAAGTTTTGTCCAAAGAAAATACAAAAGTTGTCAGACCTTCCTATGGCCTGCATCCTAAATTTTTTACAAATATATTGGGGAAAAAGGCAAAAAAAAATATCAAATTTGCTGAAAGAATTTCAAAAAAAAAAATTAAATTCTAAATATGAGTATATTAGATAATTTTTTAAAAATTAAAAAAAAACGTGAATTTAAGTCAATTCTTTCTGGTTTTAAAAATATGTCTGAAATTGATATCAGAAAAATAAACCAATTAAGAAAACAAATATTTAAACTTGATTATATGATACCAAAATTTAATTTTTTAAATGTTTTTGTTCAAGATAAATATTTAATAGAGGTAACTTCTCTAAAAATTAAAGATATTTTCTTTAATGACAATGGAATATTCCCTATTTTTGGAAGAGAAATAATTAAAACTCACTCAGTCCAAAAATATAAAAAAGATTTAAAGTTAGGTTGTCCATATATAATTTTGAAATTTTTAAAAGAAAATAATTTTAAGGTAAATTTTTTTTATTCTATAATCCTGTGGTATATTTTTATATTAGCTAATTTTTTCCGTGGACTTCTTCTTGCAATCAAAACATTATTGGTAAATACAATTATTTTTAAGAAAATAAATCATAATGAATTTATTTTTTGCGAAATGAATTACTCCAAAGAAGAAATTTTAAAATTTAAATATCAGTCAAATTTTTTTTTTTTAAATAAAATAATTGATTATTTTGAAATAAAAAATTCTAAAATTATATTAAAAAGTAGCTATTCTTTAAACTCTTCAAATAGAAAAAATATAAGCAAAATAAAAGATAATATAATTTACTCAAAAAATTCTCATCTTCCTTTTTTTGATAATTTATTACAATTTTTCAATTTCTTTATCTGGTTTATATTTTCATCATTTTTTGTTTTAATTTTATTATTAATTGGTAAATGGTCATACTCTTTAATTTTTTATGACATTGTTGAAGATAAAATCCATCGGATAACATCTTATAAATATATTCCTTCCTTGTATATTCGGCCTTACATGGGAAGTCTACACAAACCCCTTTGGACTTATTACGCTGAAGAAAAAAAAATGAAATCTTATTTTCTTTTTTATTCTACCAATGAAAGTGGGTATCCAACAAAGAAAAGTACACCTATAGATGAGAGCAATCGTGCTCAATTAAAATGGAAAAATTACTTAGTTTGGGATGATTATCAAGGTGATGTAATTCTTAAAAATGTTACAAACAATCCTTCTATTCATATTTTAGGCCCAATGTTGATAAATGTTCAGACTGATGATGTAAAAAATTTTTTAAAATATAAAAAATACATATCTGTTTTTGATATTGCACCCAAGCGAAAAATAACAGCATGTTTGCAGGGTTATTATTCAACACTTTTCTCTAATTATATGAATCAATTTCTTTTAGACATAAGTGATTTGTCTGAAAAATACAATATTCATATATTACATAAACCTAAAAGAGATCTAAATAAATTATCAAGAGGAAAAACTTTATTTAAAGAGAACAAATCCTATAATAGTACTTTAAGTAAAATAAATAAAAGAAAGTATTTTACATCAGTTCCTGCAAATTTTGATTTGAAATCTCTTGTTAGTAATTCTTTTGCTACCATTTCTTACCCTTATACTTCTGTAGCACTAATATCTAAGGAATTAAAAAAAGAGACAATTTTTTATGATCCTAGTTTAGAATTGATTGATAATAAAAATTTTTCTCGTGATTTAAAATTAATCTCTGGAAAGCAAGAGTTAGATTTATGGTTTTCAAAAATATTAGAAAATTAAAAAATATTGTGAAAAAACAATAAATTAGTAGTGCTTGACTATAGCAATAAATTTACGTCTACCTGGAATTTTATTATTAGTATCTACTCTTTTATAAATTAGTTTAAATTTAATTAGCTTAGCTGCCTCTAAGCATGTCAAAGTTTCGTAAGAATTCATATTCGAGTACATTTGATCAGCAAATTTAGGAGAAAAACTGTTATAATTGAAATCTTCAGTATTTTTTTCAATATATATATCATCACAGGCCATAACTCCTTTTTTATTTAAAAGGCGTAGGGAATTCAAAATATCAGATGTCACAACCGGATTTCCATGAGCACCATCAACCCATATCAAGTCATATTTCTTTTTTTCAAAAATAAGGTTTAATGAATTTTTTTCAATGAATGTAATATTAGCTGATTTTTTTAAAATCATATTTCTTTTTTTTAAAAACTTTTTCCTTTGAATAAAATCAGATCTATTATATGATTTTTTAAACTCTTCACTTTTAGCTGGAAGATCAAGCGTAGTTATTTTTGCTTTTGGAAACAGAATTGACAGTTGAAAAGAATTAGTTCCATCAAAAGTTCCTATTTCTAAAATATTTCTGACTTTTCTCTTTATAGATAATGAGGAAAAAAAAACTTGGTGCTCGGAGTTCATTCCTGAATAAGTAAAGTTATTATTTTTTATATGATTTAACTTTTTAAGACCTAGGTGCCTATTTATTTTTAAACTTTTGAATATTTTGTTTTGTTTGTTTTCAAAAATAGATTTATTATAATTTAATTGGTATCTAAAAAAATAATACACATTCCTAATTTTGTAGAAAATTTTGATTGGATGTTGTATATGACTTAAAATTTTAGTAACAAATATTTTCATTATGTTTTATCCGTGATGAACATCAATATAATCATTTTGATAACAGAATACTAATGGTCTAAGAAAATAACAATTTGAGGTAATTTCAATTTCATTTAATTGTGTAGTATCTACTATTACACTGCATTTTCCATTTAATTCATAGCTAGTTTTATTTATTAAAAATTTAATTTTTTTAAAAGTTGGGTTTTGAATAAAGATTTCTGATTTGGAGAAATTTTCAAAATATTTTTGTATTTTATAATTTTGGTTCATAAATATAGACCGACCTACTATTTCATGTTTTTCATATAAACTTGTGCTTGGATCTAGTGGTTTATAAGAAGTTGGACAATTGCCATGAACATATGACTCAAGTTGATTTTTATATGAAAATCCTGTGTAGCAACTATTTCTTATAGAGGAATTTATTTTTTTATCAGATTTATGATAAATATAAAAAATTCCATAATCTTCAATGCCATTTAAGAATTCCTTATCTATTAAGAAATTATTGGATATATTGATATTGAACTTATTTATCTTTTTAATTAAATTGTTATTTTTGTCATAAAAATGAATTTCTACATTTGAATTAATTTCATCATAAAATACTTTTAGTAAATCGGTGTATTTAAAGTTTGTTTTAAAATAGTTATCAGTTCGCCAAGGAAAACCATCTGAAACAGAAAAGTTTTGACTAAGTTTGTTAGAATTTAAAGGTACGGGTCTAAATCCAATTAGATTTCTTATTCTTATACTTAAATTAGATCTTGCTAGTTTTTTTATAAATAATTTCATTTATTTTTTTTTTTAATTTTTCTACTTTTTCAAATTTATCATTTCCCCAGATATATAAGTGTGGTGGGTGCGTATGTTCAATAGACAAATGATCATTTTTAATAGAAACATAAATAGGTATTCCTAAATAGTAATCAGAAAAAATATAATTTTGTGATTGAATTAGTTCAGGATCAACAATTATCTGATTAGTTTGATTTGTGAAAGCAACTTCTTTGTGTAAGATTTTTTTTTTTTCAACATCAATAAAATAAATAAAAAATTCATCCATAACAGGTTTAAAATAAATATTTTTAAAAAAAATAATATTTTTATCTGCATCTCTATTAAATAAGGTACTTACTGGACTCAATATATTTCCAGTTTTTAAAGATAGATTATAAGGGTAGTCTGCCTGATACGAAGAAAAACCTTTATTTTTGATTTCTATTTTCATGTTAGATCTGAAATCTGGCATTGTATCTGTATAATTATTAAACTTTTTAAGTTCAAAAAAAAAATTTTCTTTTCCTACCTCTTCCTTTTTTGCTAAAAAAAAGATTTTATGATTATCAAGTTCTAAATTTTTTAAAAAATAAAAGTTATCATTATTAATACATTCAACTTCTTTAATGAACCACTTATTATTTTTAATTTGTGAGGAAAATAAAATATATTCATTGTTAATTTCTTTATTATTTTTAAATTTAGGAATTGTAAGTGAACAATCTAATTTTTCATTTTTTATTGAAAAGAAAAAATTCATTTGTTTAAAAAAATTAATTTATTCAAAGCTTTAAAAATTTTTGTATATCCATCATTTGTATAATGTACTCCATCATAAGTATCATTATTGTCAAAAGTTAAAAAATTAATTGTCGATAGGGTTTTAATTTTCTTATTAAATTTTATAGTAGCTTTTATCATTTTAAAAAAACTATTGGGTCTTACTCTCGTTGTAAATATTATTTTTTTTTTTAATGGAGGCGTATTTATTAATACTAATTTTTTACTAGGTAATTGGGAATTTAAAATATTAACAAAATTTTTACTAAAATTAACATTATATAAATTTATTTTGATATTTTTTTTATCAGTATATTTTTCCAAATATTCAATTTTTGTTCTTTTTTCCAAAAGAAGCCTAGTTTGTTTTTGGACATTGAGTGCCAATTTTCTTTTTTTAGGAGTAAAATCATTAAACCCCATATTTGTAATTAAATATTTATATGTAATTTTTTTATTTAATTTCAAAAAATTAATCAATGAAGCCCAAGTTGTCATCTCCAAAGGCCTAGATATGATCAAGTACTTTTTTTTTTTAAATTTTTTTTTAAAAAAAGCTATTAAATTTTTTTTTGATTTTAGTGAAAATCCCCTTGAGTCTAAAAAAATTAAAACATGATAATTTTGACTTTTAGTATTAGTTGATGTTAAAAAGTCATTATTCTGATTAAATGACTCATCATAAAAATATAAGTTCAAATTTTTAATTTTTAATGAAATTTTTCTCATTTTTTTATGTAATAATTTTGTGGTACGTCTAAAAAACTTTTTATTTCAAAACTAATAATTTTACAAAATAATTTGAGATAAAATAATTTTTCTACAATCATTAAATCATAATTACTATTCTATTAGATAAATACTTGTTTATTAATGTTTTAAAACTCTAAAATTGCCGTTTTTTTAATTTTAACAGCTAATCTATATAATTATTATATTTACAAAAGAGTAACATTTATGTATTAGGACATGCCTGGTGATTATTGCGAAAGTGTAATACCCGATCCCATTCCGAACTCGGCAGTCAAGACTTTCAGCGCCAATGGTACTTTGTCTTAAGACACGGAAGAGTAGGACATTGCCAGGCAATTCTAAATGAAAAAATTCATAATTGTAACTGGTGGTGCTGGATTTGTTGGTTCCAACTTAATTAAATCACTTATAAAACAAACAAATAAAAAAATTATTAGTTTAGATAATTATTCCTCAGGAAATAAAAAAAATCATTTAAAAGATAATAGAGTTCGATATCTAAAAGCAAGTACAATTGATATTTCTAAAATTTTAAAAAATAAAAAAAAGAATATTCACTCTATTTTTCATTTTGGAGAATTTGCAAGAATTTATCAAAGTTTTAAAAAGTTTGATGAATGTTTTAAATCAAACTCTATTGGTTCAAATGCTGTTTTTAAATTTTGCTTAGATAATAATATTAAACTTATTTATTCAGCAACTTCTGCTTCATTAGGAAATAAAGGAGATGATAAAAATTTATCCCCCTATGCTTTCACTAAATCTAAAAATTTAGAATTGTTAGAAAATTTAAGGAAATGGTTTAATTTTAAATTTGAAGTTATTTATTTTTATAATGTATATGGACTGGGTCAAATTAAGGAAGGTGATATGGCAACTGTTGTTGGAGTCTTTGAAGATCAATATAAAAAAAATAAACCTCTAACAATTGTAAGACCTGGAACTCAAACAAGGCGATTTACTCATATCAATGACACTATTAAAACTTGTATTGAAGCGTGGAAGAAAAATAAATGTGCTCATTATAGCATAAGTTATAAAAAATCTTATTCCATTTTAGATCTTGCAAAAATGTTCAAAACTAAAATAATTTATCTAAAACCAAGATTGGGTGAGCGATATGCGTCTGCATTAACTAAAATATCAAATAATCGTAAAATAATTAATAAATATGGAAAAATAGATTTGAAAGATTATGTAACTTCGTTTATTAAAGGTGAAAAATTATGAAAATAA
>Ga0209425_10000223_pt1 | contig 68216 bp, 71 predicted proteins | sample COG_05_FD_184749 | JGI IMG/M metagenome (GOLD analysis project Ga0209425, IMG submission 184749) | Pelagic Microbial community sample from North Sea - COGITO 998_met_05 (SPAdes) (version 2) | ecosystem: Environmental > Aquatic > Marine > Neritic zone/Coastal water | place: Helgoland, sampling...
ACAAAGGTCTGATAGGTCTATCAATTAATCTTGATATTAATTGTTCACTTTCAGTTGGTCTTGCTTCTCTTTTAAAAAATCCACCTGGAATTTTACCACTTGCATAATACTTTTCTTGATAATTTACTGATAGCGGAAAATAATCCATATCTGGATTTACTTTCTTTGCTCCTACCACTGTTGCCAAAATAACTGTTTCACCACATGAAGCTATAATTGCTCCGTCTGCTTGTCTTGCTACTTTACCTGTTTCTAAACTTATCTTCTTTCCTGCTACTTCTATTTCCTTCTTATATACTTTAAACATTTAATTTCCATTTCGTTTCGTTCGTTTCGTTCCATTCCATTCTATCTAACTTGATGTCTATTTTCTTAAATTCAATTTCGACAGTACATTTTTGTAAGAATCCATCTTATTTTTTTTTAGATATTCTAACAATTTCTTCCTTCTATTAACTGCTCTTAACAATCCAACTGAGGAATGTTTATCCTTTTTAAATTGCTTGATATGTTTTGAGAGAGTTTCTATCTTCTCTGTTAGCAATGCAATTTGAATCTCAGAAGATCCAGTATCTTTTTCATGAATTGCTAATTCTTTTGCCTTACTGTTCATACTTTCTTTTCCTTATTTGTTTGTTTGTTTTATTAAGTTTTCTATTTTTTCCGCATATTCAAATGACTCATCTTTTCTAAAAAGTAATTTTGGTAAAAATTTCATAAACACTTTTTGTGATAAATTTTTTCTGATTAAAAATGAATATTCTTTAAGCTTCAAAACTACTTCGTCAGCATTTTTTCCACCTAATGGCATCACGTATGCTTTTGCAATTTTCAAATCTTGACTCATTTTTACTTCAGTTACCGTAATTGTATTTGTCTCTAAATTCGGCACCTTAGCCTCGTTTCTAATAAAAATCATACTCAAAGACTGCTTAATCATCTCACCAACTCTTAACTGTCTTTGAGAAATCGTTTTTTCAACTCTATCTGCCATTATATTGTTCTTTCTTTAGATATCACATTAAAAGCCTCTATTGTGTCGTCTTTTTGAATATCTATATAATCTTTTATAGTAATTCCACATTCCTGACCATTGCTAACCTGTTTTACTTGGTTTTTTTCCCTAAAAATAGTTCCAACTTTTCCAGTATAAACTATCGCCCCGTCTCTTATTAACCTAACATTTGAAGTGCTTGTCATTTCACCCTCTGTTATTTTACATCCTGCAACTTTCCCAGCACCAGAAACTTTAAAAATTTCTAAAATTTGAGCTATCCCTGTAGTTGTCTCTTGAACATCTGGAGCAAGTAATCCTGACATTCTTAGTTTAATATAATCTAAGACCTCATAAATAATATTATATGAAGAAATTTTAATTTTTTCATTTTCAGCAAGTTTTTTTGCTTCTTTGCTTGGTTTTACATTAAATGCAATCAAAGCTGCATTAGATGCTTTTGCTAAAGTTACATCTGTTTCCGTAACCATACCAATGTCAGCTAGAATAATTTTTGGTTTTACTTCTTCATGTTTAATTTGGCTAATTGCGTTTTTAATTGCTTCTGATGATCCATGTACATCTGATTTAATTATTAAATTTAATTCTTCAGTTGATTTATCAGAAAATGCCGACTCTTGAGTTGCAAAAGACAATGGATTTTTTCCTTCTTTAGCTTCTTGAGCTCTGTTTTCACTTAATGTTTTGGCTTCTTTCTCATTATCTAAAACGATAAAATCATCACCAGCTTTTGCAGCCCCATTAATGCCTAAAATTTCAATAGGCGTTGAAGGAGAAGCTTCATTTATGTTTTTTCCTTTATCATCAATAATTGCTCTGACTTTACCCCATTTTAATCCACTTACGAAAAAATCACCTTTTTTAAGAGTTCCTGTTGTTACAATAACTGTTGCTACTGGACCTCTTCCTATATCGATTTTGGACTCTAGCACAACTCCTGTTGCTTTAGAGTCAAAGTCAGTTTTTAAATCTAAAATCTCTGCTTGAAGATTTATAGCTTCAACCAATTTGTCTAAATTTAATTTTGTTTTAGCTGAAATTTCAACCATTAAAGTGTCTCCTGATAAATCTTCTGCAATCAGTTCATACTCAAGTAGTTGATTCTTAATTTTTTGAGGATCTGCTTCAGGTAAATCACACTTGTTAATTGCAACAACAATTGGAACCTTCGCTGCTTTAGCATGTTTTATAGATTCTATAGTTTGAGGTTTTACACCATCGTCTGCTGCAACTACTAATACTACAACATCTGTTAATTTCGATCCTCTTGCTCTCATTTCTGTAAAGGCTGCATGACCTGGGGTATCAATAAATGTTAATTTATTTGATTGGCTTTCAATTTGATAAGCACCAATATGTTGAGTAATACCACCAAATTCTCCTGACACTACATTTGCACTTCTTAAAACATCCAGAACTGATGTTTTACCATGATCAACATGTCCCATTACAGTTACTATTGGAGGTCTATTCTTTAAATTTTCTACTCTTGTTGCTTTTATCTTTTGAATTATTTCCTCTGCTTTTTCTTCTCGAATTGGATTATGCCCAAATTCTTTAACTAAAAATTCAGCAGTATCTGCTGCTAAAGTTTGATTAATTGTAACTGTTACACCCATTCCAAAAAGATATTTTATAACGTTGCTTGACTGCTCTGCCATTCTATTTGCGAGTTCTCTAACCGTTATTGCCTCTGGAATTTTTATATCTCTTTTTATTGGTTTTAAATTTTCTCTATTTTCATCTTTATTTAGACTCTTTTGTTCTTTTTCCCTTGCTCTTTTAACAGATGCTAAGCTTCTTTCTCTAGCTTCAATTTCATCACTTAATGCTCTTGAGACTGTTAATTTTAATTCTCTTTTTTTTGTTCCTGATCTAAGTCTTTTACTTTCATTTTCACCTTTGAGTCTCTTAGTTGCTCTTTGTTCAGCTAGTTTTCTTTTTTCAAAATCATTTGTAATAGGTGGTAATTTTGAACCAAATGATGGTTTTACAGATGTTCCTCGACTAAACGAAGTTGTGGATTTAGGCTTAATACTTGCTCCTCCGGTTCTAAGAGAGCCTCCCTTTTTAACAAAATTATTTTTTGTTTTTTCGATTATGACTGAGTTTTTTCCTTGAGTTTTAGCTTTCTCAATATTCTTAATAGATTTTTTGGCTGTGCCAGAAATTGTTAATTTTGTTTTTTTGTTTTCCATAACTCATCACTCAATCTTTATAAATAATATTTCGTGCAGACATAATTAATTCATCCGACTCTTCTTTTGACAAGGCAAAATCTTCTAGATAACCCTGAATCTTAACTCTCTCACCTTTAACTACATCGTACCCACCTGTAAGCTCATCTGAAGCTAAATCAGAAAAATCTTCCAGTGTTAAAATTTTTTTCTCACCTAATGTAACTAACATTCCAGGTGTTAGTCCTTTTAAATTTATTAAAGAATCTTCAATTCCTAAATCTTTTATTCTTTGAGAAATATCCTCTTGATCTTTCTCATAAAATTCTTTAGCTCTTTCAATTAAAGCTTTTGCAGTATCTTCCTCTATACCTTCAATTTTCATTAAATCTTCAGCTGAGCTATCTTTAATATCATCAATTGTAGAAAATCCTTCAGCTACTAGTAACTGCCCTAACGTTTCGTCTAGTTCTAAATTTTTAACAAAATTTTCTGTTTTTTCCTTAAACTCTTGCTGTCTTCTTTCTGAGTCTTCCTGGTCTGTCATGATATTAATTTCATAGTTAAGAAGCTTTGTTGCTAAACGAACGTTTTGACCTCTACGACCAATTGCCTTACTTAAATTTTCTTCAGTTAAAATAACATCTAGTTTTTTTCTTTCTAAATCTACATTAACTCTTTGAACTTCAGCTGGGGATAATGCATTTGATACTAAAATTGCCGGATCTTCTGACCAATTTACAATATCAATTTTTTCTCCCTGAAGCTCATTAACTACAGCTTGTACTCTAGAGCCTCTCATACCTACACAAGCCCCAACTGGATCTAATGACGTATCAACAGCTTTAACACAAATTTTTGCTCTACTTCCTGGATCTCTTGATGAAGATTTTATCTCTATTAACCCATCGTAAATCTCTGGAACTTCTTGAACAAACAATTTTTCCATGAACTTAGGATGCGCTCTAGATAAAAAGATCTGTTGACCTCTAGGTTCTCTTCTTACATCATTACAATAAGCCTTAATTCTATCTCCAGCTTTTATATTCTCTCTTGGAATCATTTCATTCTTTTGAATAATTGCTTCAGTTTTTCCAACATCTACAATCGCATTTCCAAACTCTAACCTTTTAACAATGCCACTTAGAATTGAGTCTTTTTTATCAACAAAATCATGATATTGTTTTTCTCTTTCAGCTTCCCTAACATTAGTATTTATCACTTGTTTGGCAATTTGAGCGGCAACTCTTCCAAAATCAAAAGATGGAAGCGGTTGTAAAATTTCATCACCTATTTTTTTTTCTTTATTAATTTCATTAAGTGTAATTGCATCTTCAAGTTTAATTTCAGTATTTGAGCTTTCTGGATTTTCTGCGATTATTAGTTTTCTAAAAAGCTCTATGTCTCCATTATCACGGTTTATCAACACCTTGATTTCATTATCTTGACCAAACTTTGATTTAGCAGCTTTTGCAATACCTGTTTCCATGGAACTTATGATCAATTCTTTATCTATAGACTTTTCTAAAGCTACTGCTTCAGCAATTCTTAATAATTCTAATTTATCTGCTCTTTTATTTAACATATTTTTGTTTGCTCCAAAAAAAAATGGGCTAAAGCCCATTTTGTAAATTCAATAATGTAAGAGGAATATAGTAAAGATTTTTTTTAATTCAATAAAAACTATTTTAAAAAAACACTAGTTTTATCAGTCTTTTCCCATGAAAATGCACCTTCACTATCAGGTGCTCTTCCAAAATGCCCATAAGCTGCTGTTTTTTCATAAATAGGTTTATTAAGTTTTAACATTTCTCTTATCCCTCTTGGACTTAAATCAAAATTATCTTTAATTTTTTCTTCAACAAATTTATTTTTTTCTGAATCGTTATCAAATAGATCTACATAAATTGATAATGGTTTTGAAACACCAATTGCATAAGCTAGTTGAATTAAACACTTATCTGCAATTTTTGATGCAACTACATTTTTAGCTATATATCTTGATGCATAAGCTGCTGATCTATCAACTTTAGTAGGATCTTTTCCAGAAAATGCTCCACCACCATGAGGTGCTGCTCCACCATAAGTATCTACTATAATTTTTCTTCCAGTTAAACCACAATCACCATCCGGTCCACCAATAACAAAATTTCCTGTTGGGTTTACATAAAATTCCTTTTCATTAAACCCCTCTAAAAAAGTTTTGGGAATAGAGCTTATCATGTATGGTCTTAATAGGTCTCTTACTTGAGATTGATTTATATCAGCTGAATGTTGAGAAGATATTACAACAGATTTAATTTTTTTCGGTTTTCCGTTCTCATATTCGAATGTGACCTGACTTTTAGAGTCAGGTTCAATATTTTTTAATTTTCCTGATTTACGGTCTTGAGCCATTAATCTTAAAATTTTGTGTGAATAGTAAATAGGAGCTGGCATTAATTCTTTTGTTTCACCACAAGCATAACCAAACATAATACCTTGATCTCCAGCACCTTCATCTTTGTTTCCTAGAGAATCTACTCCCATAGCAATATCAGCTGATTGAGAATGTAAATAACTTTCAATTTTAGTTGCTTCTCTCCAAGTAAAACCTTCTTGATCGTAACCAATGTCTTTTATGCAGTTTCTAACTTTTTGAATTAACTCATCTTTTTTTATTTCTGGCCCTCTAACTTCACCAGCAAGTACAACTTTATTTGTAGTTGTTAAAGTTTCACAGGCAACTCTGGAAAAAGGATCGTTTGATAAATAACTATCTACAACCATATCCGAAATTCTATCAGAAACTTTATCCGGATGGCCCTCAGAAACAGACTCACTTGTAAAAAGATAATTTTTTAAATTACTCATTATGGAATTCTATTAAATGAAAATATCAAAAAAATATACAATAAAATTGTTATTAAAAACATCTTGTTCCCAAATATTGAAAACATAGTTGTACTAGTAATTCTTTTCTTTGAAAAATCTATATAACCTGAATCTCCAAATGGAATTTCTTTTTCAATGATACCTTTCGGATTAATTATTGCTGTAATTCCGTTATTTGATGATCTAATCAGATATTTACCACTTTCAATTGCTCTAAAAACGCTGTGTGTGAAATGTTGCTGTGGACCTATAGAGTTTCCAAACCAACCATCTTCTGAAATGTTTACTATATAATCATATTCTGAATTTTTAAAAATTTTACCCGAGTAAATTATTTCGTAGCAAATTAATGGTATTAATTTTAAAGAAAAATTATTTTGGTTAATATTAATTATTTCTCTTTTTTTTCCACTAGTATAAGACTGATAATTATTAGTTAAAGACCTTAAACCAATACTTCTTAATATTTTTTCAAAAGGTAAAAATTCACCAAATGGTACCAAATTAACTTTGTTATAAGTATTAATTAAATTGATCTTGTGGTCATAAAATGAAAAAGAATTATAAATTTTATATTCATTGCCTTCATATTTAGAGCTGTTTATGCCTATGCCCAGTATATGATTTTCATTGAATCTATCTTTAAATAACAGCTTAAAATTATTTAGTTCTTTTTGATTAATGTTAGGAATAATTCCTTCTGGCCATATAAAAAGTGTTTTGGTATTTAAATTTGGATTACTAATTTCTATTAACTCAGTAATTACTGAAGCTGTTTCTATATTTCCATAAAATCTATCTAATACAATATTTGACCCTATAGCTCTTATTATATGGTCATTTTCAATTATATCTGACGCTTGAAAAGTTTTAATTTTGAAAGAACCGAAACTGTAAAGAATGATAGGTGATAATAAGAAAAAAATAAACACTATAATTTCTTTTTTATTTTTTCTTAAGATTAAAATAGCTGGACTTGAAAATAACGAAATACAAAAAATGTTAAAGGCATAAGTCCCTATTAGAGAAGAGATTTGAATTATTTCAAGATTATTAGAAAAACTATAAGCAATTAAATTCCATGGAAAGCCAGTTAAAATTGTTCCCCTTAAAAATTCAATTAAACCAAACAAAAGTGAAAATAAAAAAAAGAAACTCAAAATTTTTTTTATTTTAAATAAAAATAAAAAGTATGTTGCCAATCCATAAAATATTGCAAGAAATGTTGGAATTAAAACTAAAGCGAAAGGAATTAAAAACTTAAAATTATCATCAAAAGTTAAAGAAACCGATATCCAATATAAATTAGTTAAAAAATATCCAAAACCAAAAAACCAGCCATAAAAAAAAGAATTAATTTTATTATTTGAGTGTTTTTTATAAATATAAATAAAAAATAAACTAAAAGTTATGAAATTTATAAATAAATAATTGTATGGTGGCAAACTTAAAGATGTTAAGGCTCCCAATAAAGCCAAAAATAATAGTTCAAAATAAATTTTGTTTTTCAAATTAATAAACTTTTTTAATAACTGACTGATAAACTTTTTCCTCTTCTTTTATCATTTTCTTATAGTCTTTAAGTTTAATATGATCAAAACCTAATAAGTGCAAAAATCCATGAATAAAAGTTTTTATAACTTTGTCTTTAAACATTTTTACCAATTGTTTTTTTGGCTTGTTCATAAAGTCATAATTAATAATAATATCACCTAAATAAAAATTTTTTTTTAAATTTTTTTTTTTTTGAAGAGGAAATGACAAAATATCAGTTACTTTATTTTTATTCCTAAACTGTTTATTTAGTTTTTTAATTTTTTTATTATTAGATAATAGCAGAGTTAAAAAAATTTTTTTATTTGAAAATTGATATTTTTTAGGAAAAGCTTTACAAATAGAATAAAAAAAATCTTCTTTCTTTTTTATTTTTTTCGACCAATTTTTGTCTTCTGACAAAACATCAATTTTAATCATTTTGATTGCTGTATGCTTTTACAATCTTAGATACCAGTGGATGTCTCACAACGTCTGAATGATCAAAATCAACAACGGAAATCTCATTTAAATGAGATAAAAGTTTTTTTGATTTGTTCAATCCAGACATGGTTTTATTAGGGAGATCTATTTGAGATGGATCTCCATTAATCACAATTTTTGAGTTTTCGCCAATTCTTGTTAAAAACATTTTAATTTGTGTATCAGTGGCATTTTGTGCTTCATCTAAAATAGCAAATGAGTTTTTTAATGTTCTTCCTCTCATAAATGCTAAAGGTGCAATTTCAATGTCTCCTATTTCAATCATTCTTTGAATTTTTTCAAAATCAAATAAATCATACAAAGAGTCATAAAGAGGTCTAAGATATGGATCTACTTTTTCTTTCATGTCACCAGGTAAAAATCCCAATCTTTCCCCTGCCTCTACTGCTGGTCTAGATAAAATTATTCTTTCAATTTTTTTTTCTAATAGCATTGTTAAACCCACAGCTACAGCTAAAAATGTTTTACCTGTACCTGCCGGTCCTGCTGAGAAAATAATATCACTTTGTCTTAATGCTCTTACATATTCTTTTTGATTTTCTGACCTTGGAATAATTGATTTTTTTGGAGTCTTAATAATATCTGTAACATTTTTATTTTTAACTTTTTCATTTATCATAAATTCATCAATTGATGATAATATGTCTTTGTTTTCAATGTTACCATTGTTAATAAATTGATTTGCTAAAAATTGAATAGCATTTTTAACCATTTCATTTTTTTTTGATGAAGATTTGATTAAAATTGAATTACCTCTAGAGTATAGTTTGGAATCTGTAATTTTTTCTAATTCTTTAAGATTTTGATTGAACTCACCAACTACACCCATTAACAAATCGTTATCATGAAAAATAACACTTAATGTATTGTTATCTGAATAAACAAATTTTAAATTTATATCAAAATTTTTTTTTATATTAATATTCAAATCTTAAGCCACCTTTTGTTTAGATTGATCCACGACTTTTCCGTATAAAGTGTTTCGATTGCTACTAAGAATTTTAACTTCCACAATTTTTCCTATTAAATCATCACTACCATTAAATAACACTGAAGTCATGTACTCAGATTTTCCAAAAAGTTTAGTTTTATCGTCAGTTCGATTTTCAACTAACACTCTTTGTATCTTATTTTCTAACGATTTATTCATTATAATCTGATTTTTAAATAGCATTTCTTGAACTATCTCCAATCTTTTTAGTGAATGTTTTTTGTCCATTGTGGGTAAATCTGATGCTATTGTTCCTGGTCTTGGGCTAAAAATAAATGAAAAAGAATTAATAAATTTCAATTCTTCAATTAATTTTAAAGTATTTTTAAAATCATCTTCATTTTCACCCGGATAAGCAATGATAAAATCACTTGAGAACTGTATTTCAGGATTAATTTTTTTTAGTTTATTGAATATCTTCAAGTATGTTTTGATGTTGTATTTTCTATTCATTAATTCTAATACTTTATCAGAACCACTCTGTACTGGTAAATGCACTAGCGGCATTAGTTTTTTTGAATATTTATATACCTCAATTAAATCATCTGTCATATCTCTTGGATGAGAGGTCGTGTATCGTATTCTCTCAAGTCCAGATATTTTTTCTATTTCTAAAATTAAATTTGATAATCTTGAACCCTCAAAATCATACGCATTTACGTTTTGTCCAAGAAGAGTAATTTCCTTTGAACCATTTTTAACAAGTTGTTTTGCTTCCTCTAAAATCTGTTTAAATGGCCTTGAATATTCTGGACCTCTTGTATAGGGCACTACACAAAAATGGCAAAACTTATCGCAACCTTCTTGTATTGTTAAAAATGATGAAATTTTATTTGTTTGATTTTTGATTTTACTCAAATACTCAAACTTGGCTAGAGGATCAAATTCTGTTTCTTCTCGTTTTTTTTCTTTATTTTTATGATTTGTTATTGTCTCATTAATTTTATGATAAGCCTGAGGTCCTAATATTAAATCAATATAAGGTTCCCTTTTTAACATTTCATTATGTTCAGCTTGAGCTACACAGCCAGCAACAATTACTAAAGGCTTTTTTTTTGATCTAAAAATTTTTTTTACTCTTCCAATTTCATGGTAAACTTTTTCTTTAGCTTTATCTCTTATATGACAAGTGTTTAAAAGATAACAATTTGCATCTTCATATTTATTAGTCTTCTCATAACCAATCTCTTTTACACTATCATAAATTCTGTTAGAGTCGTATTCATTCATTTGGCAACCAAATGTTTTTATAAAAATTTTTTGATTCATTAAAAATTTTTTAAGGTTTTTTTTTAACCCCATAAAGTTCTAGCTTATGATCAACTAATTTGTAGCCGTACTTATCAGCAACTTTTTTTTGTAATTTTTCTATTTCTTCATCAACAAACTCAATAATTTCACCTGATTTAACATCTATTAAGTGATCGTGATGACCCTCGTTCAACTCTTCGTATCTTGCCTTTCCACCTTTAAACTCGTGCTTAGTCAAAATTCCTGACTCTTCAAATAATTTTACAGTTCTATAAACTGTTGCAATACTAATTTTGGTATCAATTTTTGATACACGATTATATAATTCATCAACATCAGGATGATCGGTAGATTCTGACATTACTTTTGCAATTATTTTTCTTTGGTCGGTTAATTTTACTCCTTTAGATAAACATTTTTCTTCAATCGTTTCTGGCATAACCAATTTTAACTTAAATAAATAGGATTAATCAAATTTTTTTTGACCTTAAATTTATCACACAGACTGGGAACATTCTCATATTTACCCCTATCAGACTCATCAAAATCATCAAAACTAAAGCAATAATAATCAATTTTTTTTGCTACATAAATACCTTTAGCTATTGAAAGCGAATTTCTTATACCTGCAAAACTGCCTGGACCACGATTAACGTATACCCTTAATATATCTTTGATTGCTAAATCGTTAGATATCAAGAAATTATTAATAAGAACAATTAATTTTTCATAATTAGTTTTACTATTTTCGTGACTAACACTATAAATATTTTTACTTTTAATGATTACTAAAAATATTTTATCCCTTGTAGCGTCTATAATTAAAGTATTCATTTTAGTTTTTATATTTTTAATAAATTCTAATGCAGATGAAGGTGATTTCAAACAATTTTCAAATGATGAAGGTATTTTATCAATTATGTATCATAGATTTGATGAAAATAGGTATCCTTCAACAAACATTCAAATGAGTGTTTTTTTAGAACAAATCCAACTTATTAAGGAATTAAATTATGATTTTATTCACCCAGATGATTTTGAAAAAAATTTCAATACTCCTAAAAAACAAAAAAAAATACTTTTAACAATTGATGATGCTTTTCAATCTTTCTACGATGTGGCCTGGCCTTATTTAAAAAAGAATAAAATTCCTTTTATACTTTTTGTTTCCACTGAGCCAATTGGAAATAAAGGATATATGACGTGGGACCAATTGAAAGAAATTGAAAAAGAAAATTTTGCAATCATAGGGCATCATTCTCATTCTCATGAATATTTAGTTGATAGAAATGACCAAGAATTTATTAAAGATATTCAAGATGCAAATAAAATTTTTAAAAAAAAAATTGGATACATACCAACATTATTTTCTTATCCATTTGGAGAATATTCTGAATTTATGAGGAATTATATCTCAAAAAATTTTAGTTTTGCTTTTGGTCAGCATTCAGGTGTAATTGATCTTAACAAAGAAAAATTTCAATTACCAAGATTTCCAATTAATGAAAATTATGGCGAATTAAAAAGATTTAAATCAATCATAAAAACTTATCCCTTAGAATATAAAAAACTAATTCCAATTGAAAAAAAGCTAAATAAAAAAAATAATCCTCCACATTTTTCAGTAGAGTTTTTTGAAAATCAAAAAAATATTCAAAATATTAATTGTTATTCTAATGAAGGTGATACTTGGAAGAAATCATTTACTAAATTTAAAAATAATGTTTTAACAATAGACTTTAGGGAACCTTTTAGACCTAGAAGAGGCAGAATAAATTGTTCAATAAGTGATAACGGTAAATGGAGATGGTTTGGAACTCAATTTATAGTTACAAAAAATTAAATTAAACTTTCTAACTCAAAGCTTGACGGTAATAATTTAGCATTGTCAAAATCCTTCAAGTTATTTTGTTTGATTATTTTTTGTAAGATCTCAACATATTTTACACCAGTCTCTGCATACTCATGTAAGTGTTTTGAAAGAATAATACTATCTAGCGGCTCTCCAGTGTCGCGCAGTTGCGCTCTAGCTAATCTAAACTCTCTATAAGTAGAATGTGTGTTAAGATTTCTCTGATAAGCTCTGACAGATGCTTGCAAAACATTGAACCTCATTACTTTATGTCCTTCATTTTCATCAGCCTCTTTGGGTTTCAAACCCTCGCCAGACCAAGTCCATTGTCCAAAAAGAGCATTTCCCTCTTGAGCAAATCTTGATGTTCCCCAACCTGTTTCTTTTGCGGCTTGAGCAATGGCTAATGATACTGGAACTTCATCCATTCTTATTTTTAAAGTTGATAAATCTTTGGATGGTATTCCATACTGTTTATATTTTTTTTCTAACCATTTTTTTTCCAAGCTAGTGTTATTATTTTTATTTATAATGCTAAAAAGTCTTTTTCTATCTAACTTAATATTATTATTTTCTTGCAAAATTAACGGTAAAACAATTTGAATAAAAAACTCTTTTCTTTTTTGAGTGTTTTCTATCATTTTAATTTCTCGTGGAAAAGAATCTAGAGCAACTGGTTTTACTAATTTATTTTTTCTAATATCATCTAACTTATAGTCTGTATCTTCAAATAGCTGTTTTATAGTAGAAGCATCTAATCTTACAGAATCTGTTTCCTTTTCATTTAAACTATAAATATCTACTAACAAGTCGCTTTCGTCATAATTCTCATTTTCATCTAAATTTCCTTTAGCTTTTTTATCAAGAGTATAAGCTAAAACAACTTTTGAATTATTTCGAAATTCTTTTGTGTTTAAAAAATTGTCGTTTGCAAAATTAATTATTAAAGGTAAAGAATAAAAAACAAAAATTATCACAAAACTACTCAAAAGTATTCTTGGTATAGACCCTAGATTATTATCGTCAAAGGTCTTTAGTAATTTAATATTTTTTTTTTTTTCAAATTTTTTCATTTTTTAAACAGCCACAACTTCTTTTACCTCTGGCAAATAATGGCACAAAAGATTTTGGACCCCTTGTTTAAGAGTCATTGTTGAACTTGGACATCCAGAACAACTTCCTTGAAGCTGAACCATGACAACTCCATCCTTAAATTCTTTAAACCGTATATCTCCACCATCTTTAGCGACAGCAGGTCTTATCTTTTGATCAAGAATTTGAATGATTTTTTTTTCAATTTCTCCCAAATTTTTATCAACTTCGAAAGGATCTTTATCAATTACAAACTCTTTGCCACTCGAATAAAAATCATTAATCAAAGAAATAACTATATGCTTAATTTCATCCCATGAAAAATCGTCATACTTATTTATAGAAATAAATTCTTTACTTAAAAAAATTCCTTCTACTCCATTAATCGACATTATATTTCTAATTAATTCGTTTTTTATGTCATCTTTTTTTGTGATTTCAAATGATCCACCATTAGAAACTATCTTTCCTGGTAAAAACTTTATTGAGTTTGGATTTGGGGTTGTTTCGATTTGAACAAACATATCTACTATATACTCAATAATTATAAAATTGAAACGTGTTAAAAAATATTAATTAAAAACCTATTATTTCTTTAATTTTTTTTATCTTATTAGATGCGATATTGTTGGCTTTTTTATGACCATCAATAAGAATTTTGTCTAAAAACCCTTTGTCATTAATTAATTTCTTTATTTCACTTGATATAGGGTCAATCTTTTCAACTAAGACTTGAGAGAGTTTTTCTTTAAATTCTGAAAAATTTTTACCCTCAAAATCTTTGACTGTTTTTTCCAAATTTGTATCAACTAAACTTGAATATATTCCCAAAAGATTTTTTGCCTCTGGTCTTTCTTTTAATTCTTCAACACTTGACGGTAAAGGTAGCGGGTCTGTTTTTGCTTTCTTAATTTTGTTAATAATGGTGTCTTTATCATCTGTTAAATTTATTCTACTTAAATCTGATAGTTCAGATTTACTCATTTTTTTTGTTCCATCTTTTAAACTCATGATTCTTGAAAACTTTTCTTGAATTAATGGTTCGGGAACTTTAAAAAAATCTTCTACATGAAAATCATTGTTAAATTTTTGAGCAATATCTCTGCATAACTCTAGATGCTGTTTTTGATCTTCTCCAACAGGAACATGACTAGCATCGTACAATAAAATATCTGCGGCCATTAATATTGGGTAAGAATAAAGTCCCACACTTGCTTTTTCCTTATCCTTACCAGCTTTTTCTTTAAATTGTGTCATTCTATTTAACCATCCCATTCTTGCTACACAGCTTAATATCCACGCTGCTTCTGAGTGAGCCGAGACTGCAGATTGATTAAAAATGATACTTCTCTGTGGATCAATCCCGGAGGCAACAAATGTTGCAACTGTTTCTCTAATATTATTTCTAAGTTCTTTTGGATCTTGTTTGACAGTTATTGCGTGTAAATCAACAACACAAAAAACACATTCATTTTTATTATCATTATTAAGTTTAACAAAATTTTTAATAGCTCCAAGATAATTGCCAAGATGCAAATTACCTGTTGGTTGGACGCCTGAAAATATTTTTTTTCCCATTAATTAATACTTTAATTTAATATCTTCTAATTGAAAAGCTTTCATCAGATAAGATATTATTAAATAAAAACCTAGTCCTAAAACAACAGAAACAATTAAATAAAAAGATTTTAGTGAGTGTTCAAATGACAATTGTTCATTAAAAAATGTCATTAAATAATTGAAAAACAACCCCATTAGCGCTGAAGCGAATATTATTTTCAAAAAACGTTTAATAAAACTAGCATTAAAACTAAATAAGTTTCTTTTTTTAAGTATCAAAAACAAGACAATCAAATTAAACCATGATGAAATAGTTGTTGCTATTGGAATGATTATAAATCCAATGGGTTTAAAAAAGTAAAGACTTATAAAAATATTTAATAAAATTGATACTAAAGAAATATAAAAGGGAGATTTAGTGTCATGATTTGCGAAAAAAAAATTAGAAAATATTTTTAACATTGCAAATGCTGGCAACCCTAAACTGAAATAGTAAAGAGCATTTGCTGAGTTTAAAACTGAGTTTTTATCAAATTGACCATATCCAAAAAGAGCTGACATAATCTCTTCAGAACCAATTAATAAAGCAATTGATGCTGGTAAACTTAAAAATAAACTTAGTTCCAAGGCTTTATTTTGAATAAGATCAATTTTTTTTTTATTCTTTTTATTGATGTGTTTCGATAGCTGAGGGAGAATCACAACACCTATTGCAATACCAGCAATAGCTAAATTAATTTGATAAATTCTATCAGCATAATAAAGATAAGAGACTGCATTCGCTTGAAATGAAGCAATTATTGTTCCAACTAAAATATTAATTTGTGTTATTCCAGATGAAAAAATACTTGGAAGTAATTTTTTAAAAAAAAATTTTACCTTTTTACTTAGGTTTAACTTAAAATTAAAATTTAACTTGAAATGTTTTTTAACAAAATAATATAAAAATATTAGTTGTAATAGACCTGCGAGCGTTACACCATAAGATAGATAATAAATAAGTTCATCATTAAGTGATCTGCCAAAAATTAATACAGTTATAAGAATAATATTTAAAATAATAGGTGCAGCAGCTGCTTCTGCAAAACGATTATGGGAGTTCAGTATTGCTGAAAAAAAGGATGCTAAAGATACAAACATCAAAAATGGAAATGTAATTCTTGTAAGATCTGTTGCTAGGCTAATTTTTTCTTTATCATCAACAAATCCTGGTGCAATTAAAGAAACAAATGCTGGCATGAAAATCTGTGTTAATAAAACTAATACCAACAAACTTAAAAATAATAAATTAAAAACCTCGTTGCTAAAATTATTAGCTCTGGTTTTTCCTTTTGTTAGTTCTGATGAGTAACTAGGAACAAAAGCTGCGTTAAAAGTTCCTTCTGAAAATAATCTTCTAAAAGTATTAGGTATCCTAAATGCTACAAAAAAAACATCTGCTAAAAAACTTGTGCCAAGAAAAATAGCTACTAGGATGTCTCTTAGATAACCAAGTAATCTACTGATTATTGTAAAAAAACCAAAAGTCCCAGTTGACTTAATTAAGTTCATAAATCATATTAGTCTTAATTTTACCGTATTTGTACATCTAATTATCAAAAATGAAAAAATCCAAAACTGATCACTATACTGAAAAAGAAGCTTTAGAATTTCACACTCATAAAAAGCCAGGAAAAATAGAAATTGTTTCATCAAAAAACATGACAACAAAAAGAGATCTTGCTCTTGCATACTCACCTGGTGTTGCTGCTCCAGTAAATGCAATTAGTAAAGATCCTGAAACTGCCTATGATTATACAAGTAAAGGTAATTTAGTTGCAGTAATTAGTAATGGTTCTGCAATTCTTGGAATGGGAAATTTAGGAGCGCTAGCATCAAAACCAGTTATGGAAGGAAAAGCAGTTTTATTTAAAAGATTTGCAGATATTGATTCTATTGATCTTGAAATTGATAGTAACGATGTGAATGAGATTATTAATTCAATAAAAAACTTTGCACCAACTTTTGGTGGAATAAATTTAGAGGATATTGCAGCACCAGATTGTTTTGTAATTGAAGAAAAATTAAAAGAAATTTTAGATATACCTGTTTTCCATGATGACCAACACGGGACAGCCATTATTACTACGGCCGCTCTAATTAATGCATTAGATATCAGTAAAAAATCAATAAATGATATTAAGGTTGTTGTTAATGGAGCCGGAGCATCTGCTATGGCATGCACTAATTTATTTAAAAATAGTGGTGTTCCAAAAAAAAATATTACGATGATAGATAGAAAAGGAGTTATATATCGAGGCAGAGAAAATTTAAATCAATGGAAATCTAGTCATGCAATTGAGACTAAAGATAGAACATTGTCGGATGCAATTAAAGGTGCGGATGTTTTTTTGGGTTTATCTACAAAAGGAATTTTAACAAAGGATATGGTAAAAAAAATGGCAAAAGATCCAATTATTTTTGCTTGCGCAAACCCAGATCCAGAAATTACACCAGAAGAAATTGAAGAGGTTCGTAATGATGCAATTATTGCCACTGGAAGATCTGACTATCCTAACCAAGTAAATAATTTAATAGGATTCCCATACATTTTTAGAGGAGCGTTGGATGTTAGATCAAAAACTATTAATGAAGAAATGAAAGTAGCTGCAGCCAATGCAATAGCAAAATTAACTAGGGAAGATGTTCCGGATGAGGTTGTTGCTGCTATGGGTGGAGAAAGACCTCATTATGGAAAAAATTATATAATACCATCAACATTTGATCCTAGATTAATAAGTGTAATACCTGCTGCCGTCGCTAAAGCTGCAATGGATAGTGGTGTTGCAAGAAAACCTATTGTTGATTTTGAACTTTACAAAGATCAACTTAAACAAAGATTAGATCCAACTGTTACTATTATGCAGGGGATCAACAGTTATATTAAAAAGAGTCAAAAGAGAATTGTATTTGCTGATGGAGAGGATGTAAATACTTTGAAGGCAGCAATTGCCTTTAAAAATTCTAAACTTGGTATTCCAATTCTAATAGGAAAAGAAGAAAAAGTTAAAGAGCAAATAAAAAAAATTGGTTATGATAAAAATTTTGACATAAAAATAGTTAATTCTAAAGATACTGAAAAAAGAGAAAAATATGTTCAATTTTTATTTAAAAAATTACAAAGAGAGCAGGGGTTACTAGAATGGGATTGTGATAGATTGGTTAGAAATGACAGGGTTGTTTGGGCAGCATGCATGGTGGCTTGTGGAGATGCAGATGGCGCTGTTACAGGTAATACTAGAAGATTTGGAGCTTCATTAGATAAAATCAAACAAGTTGTGAGTCCAAGAGTTGGCGAAATAATGTTTGGTTTAAATTTAGTAGTACACAAAGGAAAAACTATTTTTGTCGCAGACACAAGTGTTCATGAATATCCAAGTTCAGAAGAGATGTCTGAAATAGCAATTTCTACAGCAAGAGTTGTGCGTTTATTTGGTTTTGACCCTAAGGTTGCTTTTGTTTCTCACTCAACATTCGGCCAACCTGTAACCAGCCGAACCAAACATATAAAAAAAGCTGTAGAAATTTTAAAAGATAAACGTGTAGATTTTGAATTTGATGGAGATATGCAGCCTGATGTTGCTCTAAATAAAGATTATAAGGATCTTTACCCTTTTTCCAAAATTGTAGGTAATGCCAATATATTAATAATGCCCGGGCAACATAGTGCAGCAATATCTTATAAAATGATGAAAGAACTTGGGGACACAAAGGTAATAGGTCCACTTTTAATTGGGCTTGGACTACCTATAGAAATTGCCCCATTAAGAACATCAACTTCAGAATTAATAAATTTAGCGTCTATTGCGGCTTATTCGGCTGATGTTATTGATTATAAGAATTAGTTAATCTTTTTGAATTCTTAAATCATCTACAGTTATTATACTGGCAACCACATCTTTCATGTCTAAAACCTCGTTTGCTTCTTTTATTACTTCTTCTTTTTCATCGGACGTTATTGCAATACCATAAATATAAATTTTTTTTTTATAAGTATCAATTTGGTAATTAGTAGCTTTAATATTTTTATTAAAAATCAAAGCAGTTCTAAGCTGAGATGTAATTAAAAGGTCTTTTGCAGATTGTTGAAAATTAAACTCCTCTTTAATTTTGATATCATTTCTAACAGACCTAACTCCATTTATTTCCCAAGCCTGCTTTGTAAGTTTAAGTTTTTCTTCAGGATTTTCTACTTTACCTGTTAAAAAAATTCTACCATCTAAAACTTTTGATTTAACTGATAATAAATATTTTTTATCCATTAATAAAATTCTTGCCGATAGATTCTTTTGCATAATTGAGTCGTCAATTTGAGTGCCTACCGATCTTGGATCAAAAGCAACACTTACACCAGTCCCAAAGATACCCTTAGAAGAAACTCCAATACATCCTGACAAAACCAAGCTAATAGATAAGACTAATAAAAATTTATTTTTCATTTTTTAATTTAAGGCAATAGTCATAAATTTCTTTTTTAGAAACTTTGCTATTTTGACTAATTAGGTAAGTTATTTCTTTTGTGCTTAATTTATTAATCATTTTTTTTATATTATTTCTATCTGATTCACTTAACATTTGTGAAGTTTTTTTATCTATTTTTTTTTCTGACAAAACTACGGTTAACTCACCTTTGGGCTCATTATCAAATAATTTTAATTCTTCCACGTTTAATCTTATATATTCCTCATAAAATTTAGAAATTTCCCTACAAATTAATATTTTTCTATCTCTGAAATAACTTTTGATATGTGGGATGATTTTATTGATTTTTTTAGGTGAAACGAAAAAAATTAAGCAAAAATCTAAATCTGATAAAATGCTTAGGTTTTCTTTTATTATTTTTTCTTTTTCTGGGAAAAAACCGTAAAATAAATATTTTTCTGAAAAACCACTAACTGAAACTGCAGTTGTTACCGCAGAAGGCCCTGGCAGAGGAATTATATTAATATTATTTTTTAAACATTCATTTACTAAAATTGCTCCAGGATCTGAAATACTGGGTGTACCCGCATCAGATATTAATGAAATTATTTTATCATCTTTTAATAAATTGATTATCTTTGATAAATTTTTAACTTCATTAAACTTGTGGTTTGAGATTAATTTTGACTTAATTTCAAATTTATCTAATAGATTTTTTGAGACCCTTGTATCCTCACAAAGTATGAAATCGGAACTTTTTAATACTTCGACTGACCTAAATGTAATATCACCTAAATTTCCAATTGGCGTTGGTACTAAATATAGGCCTTTTTTTAATTTATTCTTATGCGATATAGAGTTTACCATAATTTAAACAGTATTAATGTTATATTAACATTAAATGAATAAAATTTTTATAATTCTTTTTTTATTATTTTTAAATTTTACTTTAATTGATGATCAAAGTTATGCTGAAGATGGTAAGATTAAGATTGGTCTTTTGGTACCCTTATCAGGTGATAATGCATATTTAGGCAAACAAATTATAAAAGCAACACGTTTAGCACTTAAAGATATTAACTCTGATAAAATAGAAATATACCCAAAAGATACCATGTCAGATCCAAACTCAACATTACGATCAGCATTAGAATTAAAACAACTAGGGATTAATTTAATAATTGGTCCAGTTTTTTACGAGAATCTACAGTATCTTGATGAAATAAACGAAGTAACTTTTTTATCTTTCACTAATAAAACACTAAATCTTCCAAAAAATGTAATTTCTACAGGAATAAATTCTGCTTCTCAATTAAATACTATTAAAAAATTTATTAAATTAAATGAAATAAAAAAACCAATCTTTTTAATACCTAATTTAAATTATAATTTAGAAGTAAAGCATGGAATTAAAAAATCAAAAATTAAAACTTTGAAACAATATTATTATGATGTTGAGCCTACAAAATTAACAAAACAGATTGAAGTAATAACAAATTATGAAATTAGAAAACAAAATTTAATTGATGAAATCACAAGACTTGAAAGCTCCGAAGATCCAAGTAAAGAAAAAAAAATAGAAAACCTCAAAAAAATATATACTATCGGTGGAGTAAAATTTGACTCAATTATAATTGCTGATTTTGACGAAAGCCTTAAAAGTGTAATAACTTCTTTACTTTATACAGATATTTCGCCTAAAGAAAAATATTTCATAACTCTAAATCAATGGTTTGACGAAAGCTTATTAAAAGATACAAGTTCCCATCCAATTTATTATCCTTCTATAAATAAAAAAAATTTAGAAAATTTTAAAAAGAAATTTTTTGAAAATTTTAATCAAAATCCAAATCATATTTCTTTATTGAGTTATGATTTAGTTGGTTTAGTTTATTATCTTTCTCTAAAAAATGAGCTTTCTCAAATTAATAAAGCATTCAATGCTAAAAATTCTTTTAAGGGAAAAATTGGAATTTTTGACATAGAAAATAATAAAATTAACCACCGTTTAAATTTTTATAAAGTTGAAGAAGGATCGCTTAAAGAAATTTTTTAATTTTTTTAAATGCATCAAATCGATGATCCATTTTATATTTTTTTAGAGGCGGCATTTCACCAAAAGTAATTTTTTTACCAAAAGGAATAAATATAGGATCATATCCAAAACCATTTCTTCCCTTTGGCTCTGGTGAAATAATTCCTTCCACCTTGCCCTTAACGCAGGCTATTTTTTTATCTAAAAAAGCTATTGATAAAGCACAAATAAATCTTGCTTTAATTATTTTATCCTTCCAATTTTTATCTTTCTTGTTTAGCTCTAAATAAACTCTTTTTATAGCTTTATTAAAATCTGCATATCTTCCACCCCACCTAGCAGAATAAATTCCTGGAGCTTTATCAAGGAGATCTATTTCTAATCCAGAGTCATCAGCCAAACAAATTAGATTTGTTTTTTTTGAAAAAAACTTTGATTTAATTAATGAATTCTCTTCAAATGTATTACCATTTTCTTTTGGACTTTTAATGTTAAAATTAAGGGTGGAGAAAATTTTAACGTTTTGTGGCAGTAATTCCTTAATTTCTTTAAATTTACCTCTATTATTTGTACCAATTAAAAGATTATTAATTTTTTTCATTTATATCTAGCAATTTTGAGATTCCTTACCATATAAGCGTGTATGGAAAAAGAGCAAGAACAAAAAATTGAAACAAATATTGAGTCTCCAAAAAATGAGTCTGAAAGCACGAACAAATCTGAAGTTGAAGAAAAAAAAGAAGTCTCTCCTGAAGAAAAAATAAAAGAATTAGATGATAAATTAATCAGAACATTTGCTGAAATGGAAAATCAAAGAAGACGTTTTGAGAAAGAAAAAGAGGACGCTTTTCAGTATGGTGGATTTGCATTCGCAAAAGAGGCACTTAATTTAATTGATAATTTTGAAAGGTCTAAACAAATTTTGAAAAATGATGAAAGTATAAAAGATACCGAAGCATTAAAAAAAACTTTGGAACATTTGGAAATCATCAATAAAGACTTAATTTCTATTTTTACAAAAAATAATATTAAACCTATCGAATGTCTAAATCAAAAACTTGATCCAAACTTTCATCAAGCGATGATGGAAATAGAGGATGATAATAAAGAACCAGGGACAATCGTTCAAGAAATTCAAAAAGGATTCACAATAAAAGATAGATTACTAAGGCCTTCTCTAGTTGGTGTTTCAAAAAAAACACAAAATAAAGAAGAAGAAAACCAAGAAAATAAGGAAAATTTAGAGAGCGAATAATGTTTAGATTAGCTTGTAGAATCAAATTTAACCCCCATATTAAGAAAGAGAGAATATAGTATTATGAGCAAGATTATAGGAATAGATTTAGGTACAACTAATTCATGCGTGTCTATTATGGAAGGTAGTCAGCCTAAAGTTTTAGAAAATGCTGAAGGTGCAAGAACGACTCCTTCTGTCGTGGCTTTTACAGATGATGGTGAAAAACTTGTTGGGCAACCTGCCAAGAGACAAGCAGTAACCAATCCTGAAAATACTATATTTGCAGTAAAAAGATTAATAGGAAGAAATTTTGAAGATCCAACAGTTAAAAAGGATATTGCAGCTGCACCATTTAAAATAGTCAATTCAGAAAAAGGTGATGCTTGGATTGAGTCAAAAGGACAAAAATATTCGCCCTCACAAATATCAGCATTTATTTTACAAAAAATGAAGGAAACAGCTGAAAAATATTTAGGTCAAGAAGTTACTAAGGCAGTAATAACTGTTCCTGCTTATTTTAATGACGCACAAAGACAAGCTACTAAGGATGCTGGTAAAATAGCAGGTCTTGAGGTTTTAAGAATTATAAATGAACCAACTGCTGCTTCTTTAGCTTATGGTTTAGATAAAAAAAAAGAGAGCAAAAAAATAGCTGTTTATGACTTAGGTGGTGGTACATTTGACGTATCTATCCTTGAGCTTGGTGATGGTGTATTTGAAGTTAAATCAACGAATGGAGATACATTTTTAGGTGGAGAAGATTTTGATAATAATATTGTTGATTATTTAGTTAGTGAATTTAAGAAAGATAATGGTATTGATTTAAAATCAGATAAACTTGCACTTCAAAGGTTAAAAGAAGCAGCTGAAAAAGCTAAAATTGAATTATCTTCAGCTGAACAAACAGATGTTAACTTGCCATTTATTACTGCAGATAAAACGGGTCCAAAGCATATAAATTTAAAAATGACTAGAGCAAAATTGGAAGCTTTAGTTGAAGATTTAATTACAAAAACCCTAGCACCATGTAAAACTGCCCTTAAGGACGCTGGTCTTTCTGCTAACGAGATTGATGAAATTGTAATGGTAGGTGGAATGACAAGGATGCCCAAAGTCGTTGAGCAAGTAAAAAATTTTTTTGGCAAAGATGCAAACAAAAGTGTTAACCCCGATGAAGTTGTGGCTATGGGCGCAGCAATCCAAGCAGGTGTTTTACAAGGCGATGTAAAAGATGTTCTTCTTTTAGATGTTACACCTTTATCATTGGGTATAGAAACTTTAGGTGGAGTATCAACAAAATTAATTGAAAAAAATACGACAATACCGACAAAAAAAAGTCAGGTTTTTTCAACTGCTGAAGATAATCAACCTGCGGTATCAATTAGAGTTTTACAAGGGGAAAGAGAGATGGCCTCTGACAACAAGGAGTTAGGTAAATTTGAATTGACAGAAATCGCTCCTGCTGCAAGAGGTGTTCCTCAAATTGAAGTAACTTTTGATATTGATGCTAATGGAATTGTTAATGTTTCTGCAAAAGATAAAGGAACTGGTAAAGAACAAAAAATTCAAATTCAATCTTCTGGAGGACTAAGTGAGGAAGAAATTGAAAAAATGGTTAAAGATGCAGAAGCAAATAAAGAAGAAGATAAAAAAAAGAGAGAATCGGTAGATACAAGAAATCAAGCTGATACTTTAATTCATTCAACAGAAAAAAATCTAAAAGAGCATGGTGCTAAAGTGTCTGATGCTGAAAAAAAAGCTATAGAAGATGCTTCATCAAGCTTAAAAGAGGCAATTAAAGGAACTGATACAGAAGATATAAAGAAAAAAATAGAAACACTAGTACAAGCTTCTATGAAGTTAGGCGAAGCAATTTATAAGTCTCAAGAAAAAAAATCAAGTTCATCTAAAGATGGTGAAAAAAAAGATGAAGGAAAAAAAGACGATAATGTAGTTGATGCAGATTTTGAAGAAGTAAAGGAAGACACAAAAGAAGAAGATAAAGAAAAAAGCGCTTAAGACTTACAACAACTATCATCTTAAAGTAACTTATGGCTAAAAGAGATTTTTATGACGTCTTGGGTGTTAATAAGAATGCAACTCCTCAAGAATTAAAATCAGCATATAGAAGACTAGCGATAAAACATCATCCAGATAAAAATCCTGGAGATAAAGTTTCAGAAGAAAAATTCAAGGAAGCAAGTGAAGCCTATGGCATTCTTTCTGATCAAGAAAAAAAACAAAATTACGATAATTTTGGACATGCCGCTTTTGAAGGTGGTAGTAGACAAGGAGGTGGTTTTGGTGGTGGCTTTAGTGGCGCAGATTTTTCAGATATTTTTGAAGATTTTTTTGGTGACTTTGGGGGTGGAGGAAGATCCAGAAATAGAAGGAACACTAGCAATAGAGGGTCAGACTTAAGATACGATTTGTCAATTACTCTCGAAGAGTCTTATGTAGGTAAAAAACAAGATATAAAATTTTCAACAACAGAAAAATGTAATACTTGTAAAGGAGGAGGGTCAAAACCAGGCTCCTCTCCTGATAGATGTTCAACTTGTAGAGGAAATGGCAAAGTTAGATCAAATCAAGGTTTCTTCACAGTTCAACAGACTTGTCCCCAGTGTGCAGGAAGCGGTGAAGAGATTACAAACCCATGTACTGATTGTGGTGGCCAGGGCAGTAAGCAAGCTTCTAAGAAAATATCCGTAACAATACCGAAAGGTGTTGACGATGGAACAAGAATAAGGCTTGCTGGAAAAGGAGAGGCTGGAAATAAAGGTGGTGCTAGTGGCGACCTGTATCTATTTATAAATGTTCATTCGCATGATCTTTTTAAAAGGTCAGATGAAAATTTGTTTTTTGAATTTCCAATTTCAATTGCTGATGCAGCACTTGGAACTACAATTGAAATACCAACTATTGATGGTGGTAAAGCAAAAATAAAAATACCCGATGGCACTCAAAACGGTAAACAATTCAGACTAAAGGGTAAAGGAATGCCCTATATGAGAGGCAGTGGCAACGGTGATCTTTATGTCCAAGTAAATACCGAGGTCCCAATATCTTTAAATAAAGCACAAAAAGAATTGCTTGAAAAATTTAGAGAAATTGAAAATGAAAAATCAAACCCGAGTATAAAAAAATTCTTTCAAAAAGCCAAAAGTTTTTGGAAAAACTAAAGGACTAATTCATTAAAAAAGGTTAATATTTTCTTAAATGAAAAAAATTAATTTAGCTATTACTGGTTGTCTTGGAAGAATGGGCAAACAGCTTATTAAATCCTCTAAATCAAACAAAAACTTTAAACTGGTAGCACTAACAGAAAATAAACCATTAAATAAAAAAATATGTGGAGTCAAACTTGATTTAAATACCAATCAGGCTTTTAAAAAAACTGACATAATTGTTGATTTTACGGTTCCTAAGTGCACTCTTGAGATCCTTAAAATAGCATCAAAACTAAAAAAAAGAGTAGTTATTGGAACAACTGGTTTCACTAAAAAAGAAGAGGCTCTAATTAAAAGATATTCAAAGAAAATTCCTATTCTAAAAGCTGGTAATATGAGTTTGGGTGTGAATCTATTAATGTATTTAACTGAAATTGTGTCAGGGTCTCTTGAGGATAATTATTTAAGTAAAATATTTGAAGTTCATCATAAATATAAAAAAGATTATCCATCAGGAACTGCTTTAATGCTTGGAAAAGGTATTGCTGACGGTAAAAATAAAAATTTATATAATTTAATTGGTAAAAAATTTTTAAATAAAAAAGCTTTTCCATTTGGAAAAAAAATTAATTTTAATTCAATTAGAAAAGGTGAGGTTATTGGAGAGCATGAAGTAGTATTTTCAAATGGTAAAGAAGTAATAACTTTGAACCATGAGGCATTTGATAGAGCTCTTTATTCAGATGGTGCCTTAACTGCTGCAAAATGGCTTATAAGTAAAAAAGCAGGACTTTATTCGATGAGAGATTTATTGAATTTTAAATAATGCACGAAAAAGTAAAAGCAAAAATAATACAAAAAATATTAAATAATATTTATCCAACAACTCCTATACCTCTAAAACATAAAAATAAATTTACTCTTTTAGTCTCTGTTCTATTATCCGCACAATGCACTGACTTGAATGTTAACAATGTAACAAAAGATATTTATCCAAAATATAATAAACCATATCACTTTGTTAAGTTAGGAAGAAAAAAAATTGAAAAATTAATAAAAAGGATAGGTATTTTTAGAGTTAAGGCTAAAAGTATCTACTTAATGTCTAAACAACTATTAGAAAAACATAGTGGCAAAGTACCAAAATCTTTTAAAGAACTTGAAAAACTCCCTGGTGTTGGTCACAAAACAGCGAGCGTTGTTATGTCTCAGGGTTTTGGATTTCCAGCTTTTGCAGTGGATACACACATACACCGCCTAGCTCAAAGATGGGGATTAACAAATGGTAAAAATGTTGTCCAAACTGAAAAGGACCTTAAAAGAATTTTTCCAAAAAAAACTTGGAGTAAACTTCATCTACAAATTATTTATTATGGAAGAGAATATTGTAAAGCAAGAGATTGTTATGGTTTAACTTGTAAAATTTGCACCACTTGTTATCCTAACCGTAAAAATCCTATAAATATAAAAAAAGCTTAATATGAAAATTTTAGGAATCGGAAATGCAATAGTTGATGTTATTTGCAAAGTTGATGAAACATATTTATCAGATAATAATTTAACAAAAAGCACAATGAAGCTTGTAGATGAAATTGAGTTTGAAAAACTACTATCAACTTTAAAGATTGAAAATACAGTATCGGGTGGTTCTGTAGCAAACTCTATTGTTGGATTATCACAATTAGGAAACAAAGTTGGCTTTCTGGGAAAGGTTAGCAACGATAAACTCGGTCAAAAATATGAGGATGGATTAAAAAAAGACAATGTTCAATATTTGTATAATAAAAAAGAAGAAACTATTGCAACAGGAACTTGCTTAATCTTAATAACGCCAGATTCAGAAAGGACAATGTGTACCTTTTTGGGTATTGCAGGCAAAATTAACGACAGAGATGTAAATGAAAATAGTATTAAAAATGCTGATATGATTTTTTTAGAGGGATATCTGTGGGACGAAGGTGAGCCCAAAAAAGCATTCGACAAAGCAATCAAAAATGCCAAAAAAACTGCCATGTCATTATCAGACTTATTTTGTGTTGAAAGGCATAAACCACATTTTTTAGATTTAGTAAAAAATCAGCTCGATATTATTTTTGCAAACGAACAGGAAATAACTGCTTTAATTGATGCAAAGTCTATTGGAGAAGCTGTTTCATTCTCAAAAAAAATTAAAAAAAATATAATTATTACTAGAGGCAAAAATGGTGCAATATCTATTAAGAACGATGAAGTAATTGAGTGTGCTGCCTATTCAGATTTGAAAATTAAAGATTTAACAGGAGCTGGTGATTTGTTTGCAGCAGGTTATTTACATGGGATCATAAATAACTTATCAATTAAAGAAAGTCTCGAAAAAGGAACCGAACTTTCTACAAAAATAATTCAAAAAATTGGTGCCAGAATTTAACTTTTTTTTCTTTTGAAACTTCCTTTTCCTTTTTTAGGACGAATAATTTTAGGTTTATATCTTTTATTTAATAAATTTTTTGCTATAGGATTTTTTTTCAACTTAGATAATATCCTTTTTTACCATGAGTTATAAAATTAACATCTTTAAAAGTTTCGTCCATTTTTTTTCTAAGTCTGTATATATGCGTCTCAACAGTATGTGTTTCTAAATCAGATGAGTAACCCCAAACTTCTTTCTGTAGATCTTTCAAATTTACAATTTTTTTCAAATTAATGAAAACAATTAAGTTTGTTTCTTTTTCTGTAAGGTTTAGATTTTTACCTTTACAGATAATTTTCCTTGAATTTAAATCTAAAATATATTTACCAATCCTTAACTCAGATTGATTATTAAATTGATTTCTAAGAAAACTAATATTTATTTTTTCTACTAATTTAGTAATTTTTTCAGGTAAATTATTAATTGTTAAGCAGTGCTTAATATTATTGTAAATATCACTTGAAATTATTAAATAGTTTTTTAATTTGTCAAAATTTATTTCTTTAAGCTCTTTTTCATCAATTTGCTGTATTTCAAAATTTAAATTTCTTTTTATTTCGTCTAATATTTTAAATAAATATGGTGATTTATATATAAATAAAGTTTTATTATTCATAATTAATAAATATGCAAATTATAGTTAAAAATAAAGATACACTTTTATACGATGAATTTGAATTCAAATGTTCTGTTGGAAAAAAAGGAATTACATCAAAAAAAATTGAGGGAGATCTAAAAACTCCCAGAGGATCTTATAATCTAGGACCCATTTACTATAGAAAAGATAGGCTGTCAAAACCTATCACTAAACTTAAAATAATCTCTTTAAAAAAAGACATGGGTTGGTGTGATGACGTAAACAGTAAATATTATAATAAACTTATAAATGTAAATAAAAAAGTTAAACATGAAAAACTTTACAGAAAAAATAAAAATTATGATATTTTAATTCCAATTCATTACAACACATTACGACCAAAGAAGAATATTGGTAGTGCAATTTTTATTCATTTAACAAAAAATTATTGTAAGACTGAAGGCTGTATTTCTTTAAAGAAAAGAGATATGTTAATTTTATTAAAAATAATTAGTAAAAATACTAAAATAAAGATTATTTAAGTTCTTTCTCCAAATATATTAGATCCAACTCTTATATAGGTTGCTCCATAATTTATTGCTTTTAAATAATCAGCTGACATGCCCATGCTTAATTCTTTTAAATCAAATTTTCTATTTATTTGACTCATTTTTTCAAAGTGTTGTTCCACGTTTTTATTATTAGGAGGTATGCACATTAATCCTATAATGTTTAAATCTAAATTAGTTTTACATTCTTGAAGAAAATCTTTTAATTCCTCAACTTTAATTCCGTTTTTTTGGATTTCATTACCTAAATTAACTTGAACAAAAATCTTTGGTTTAAAATGTGATATAATTTGCTGTGAAGAAATTTTTTTTGCTAATTTTAAATTATCTAGAGAATGAATATAATCAAATAAGGGTAAACAAAATTTTACTTTGTTAGTTTGTAGTTTGCCTATTAAATGTAATTTGACATTTTGGTTTTCTTTTTTAAGATCTGTCCATTTATTTATTGCTTCTTGTACTTTGTTTTCTCCAAAGTGAATATGGCCAAAGTTTATTAATGGCTTAATTTTAGATACATCAAATGTTTTACTTACAGCAATAATCTTTATATCAGAATTTATTAGGTTTAATTCTTCTTTAATTGCTAATATATTTTTAATTGTATTATGCATTTAATTAAATTTGAAATATATTATTTCATTAATGAGTTTAATCAAAATCATTTATTAAAAATAAATAATAAAGTTAATTTAATTTTTAGAAATTACGAAAAAAAATTTGACCAATCATTCTATAAAAAATTAAAAAATTTTTGTCATTTAAATGGTTTTAAAATTTATTTAGCAAATAACACTGAAGCTGCATACAAATTAGGATTTAATGGTGTTTACATATCTGCGTTTAACCGAAAAATTATCCATAAATATAAATTAAAAAGAAATTTTAAAGTATTAGGATCTGCTCACAATCTTAAAGAATTAAAAATTAAAGAAAAACAGAAAGTTGATTTATTATTTTTAAGTCCTGTTTTTAAAAAGAAAAATAATAAATACTTAGGTGTGTACAATTTATTAAAATATAGAGACATAACTAATCTTGAAGTGGCAGCATTAGGAGGTATAAACATGAAGAATTTAAGATTATTAAAACTTTTTGGAATTAAAAAATTTGCCTCAATAGAATTAATTAAAAATACATATGATCAAAGATAAAAGTTTAGAAAATAAAATAAAAATTTTGGTTAATCTATTTAATAATAAAAAATTTTTAGAGGCAATATTAAAGGCAAAACAATTAATGAAAAAAATCCCTTCCGAACAAGCTTATTTCTTAAATATTATTGGTTTAAGCTACTATGGTTTGAATAAATTGGACGATGCAAAAAAGTCTTTTGTAAAAACAATAGAGCAATTTCCTGGGAATTTGCAGAGTAAATTAAATTATGCCATGGTCTTAAAGGCTGAAAATAATTTTGATGAAGCTGAAATAATTTTAAAGAAAACTATTAAACAAGACTCAAATTATATTAATGCTATTAATAATTTAGCTAACCTTAAAAGAGAAAGAAAACACTATGATGAGGCTGTAAAATTATATACTGATGCCTTAAAGATAAATAGTGAGATACCAATTATACATTATAACCTGGCTTTGTGTTTAATAAGTCTACGTAAAAAAAATGAAGCCTTAGTGCATGCTAAAATTGTAAATAAATTAAATCCGAAATTTACTTATGCGGATAAAATTATAAGTGATTTTACAGATTATAGTAAAGATAAATCGGATCATTTACTAGCTATGGAAAAAAAAATTCTAATTAATGATTTAGATATTGACCAAAAAGTTTGTTTACATTTTTCTTTAGGTAAAGCTTACGAGGATAAAAAATTATTTAAATCATCTTTTAAACACTATGAACTGGCCAATAAAACTAAGAGATTATCACTAGATTATGAATTTGATGAAGAAAAAACGTTTAATTTGATTAAAAAATTATTTGAAAAAGTTAAGAAAAATAATTTTGAGACTGAAAGCATTCCGAAACAATCTAAAAGAATTATATTTATCTGCGGGATGCCTAGATCTGGCACAACACTATTAGAACAAGTAATCTCATCTCACCATAAAGTATATAGTTTAGGGGAGACGGACTATGTTCACCAAATAACAAAAAATATGCTTTCTTCAGAAAACTTTGATAAAGTACAGGAACAATTTTCTTCTAAAAAGGAAAATAGTTTTTTAACCCAATATTATAAACATTTATCTGATCAAAAAAATAAAAAAGATATTTTTACAGACAAAAGTTTATTAAATTTTAAATTTATAGGTTTTATCAAAACTTTTCTTCCTGACTCTAAAATTATTATTTTAAAGAGAAATTACGAGGACAATTTGCTTTCAATTTACAAAAATCTGCTACCAAGTAATGAATTAAAATGGTCTTTCAGTGAAGATGAGATATTCAAGTTTCATCAAATTTTTTTAGAATATGTAGAGTATTGGAAAAAAATGTTACCTGACAGTTTTTTAGAGATTGAATATGAAGACTTGGTCCAAAACACCTTGGATGAAACAAAAAAAATTTTAGATTATTGTAATTTAGAATGGGACGATAATTGTCTCAAATATCACGAAACAAACACATCAGCAATTGAAACTGCTAGCGCAAATCAAGCTAATAAACCTGTTTACAAAAATTCTTTAAATAAATTTGAAAATTTCAAAAATTTTTTTAAAAAAAAACCCCCTTATTCAAAATAAGGGGGTTTTAAATTTAAGCTTTTTGCTTTTTAACTAATTAAAATGCAAATGATAAAGCTACTTGAGTTCTTTGATCGTCAACTCCAGCAGTTCCACCAGAATCTTGAGCTTCGTTTTGGAAAGCTGAAATTGTCATTCCACCCATTGTGTATGACGCAGCAATACCTGTATCAGTATGATCAGTAGTTGCAGAAACTACTTGGTCTCCTAGTTCTACTTCTCTTTTGTTCCATGATAATGATAAACTTTCATTAACATTAAACGCTACACCCATCATAGTGATTTCTTCGTCATCACCAGCTTTGTTGTGAGAAACTCTTTGACCACCTAATGTAACTGGTCCAATAGCATACGAAGCAAACAACATTTGTTGTTGCTCAGCAGTAACTGAAGAAGCATCATCGATAGAACCATGACCAGCACCAACTACTAAACCGTCCATTAAAGAATCAGTTTTTACTACGATAGTTTTGTCAGAGTCATCACCTGCATTAGTTTGACTATCATCAGCAGTATTACCACCACCGTTTTTAGCGTAAACTAGTTGCATAGTGTATCCAGCAAATGTGTTTACATAAGCAATACTTCCAGTAGTTGCTTCACCTGAAGTGTAAGCATCACCAGCAGTATCATCCCATGCTTGTTCAGCACCAGCTGCTCTTGGCAACATATCTTTGTGTGCATTTAAACCATAAGAAGCAGTACCACCGTCAAATCCAATTGTACCACTGTCACCCATGTCAATTGTTAACAAAGATGATGATTTAGAAACGTTCGCCATGTTTAGTCCAGTATAGAAACTGATTGTTCCTACATCGTTATCAGCTGAACCATTGAAACCAATGAACTGATCAAAACCAATTGGAGAACCTGTTAAGCTATCATTAGCTGAATCAGATCCACCACTATTAGTAGCGTAAGTAACTTTGGCATTACCATTAACAGTTAACTCAGCAGAGTTAGCAGAGAACGCAACTAGCGAACCAGCTAATGCTGATAAACCGATCTTTTTTAAGTTATTCATATATATCCTTTATTGTTATATTTATAAATATGGGCTATTTTTATTTGATATTTTAGATTAATAGTGAGAAATTTGTTATTAGCGTTCAATAATTATAGAACTGTTGCATTTTTACAACATTTTTTATATTACATTTCATAATTTAAACGTTTAAATAATGATTTTATAAATTAAGAAGATCAAAAAACATCAAAATTAATGAAATTTAAATACATCAATATTACATTATTATTGTTTTTATTATTTTTAAACAATTGCAATATCTATAGACCTACTGATGCTAGAAAAGTCTCTCCTAATCCAGAAGAAAGAGTTAAGAAAAATATTGAGGAAGGTAAAGGACTTAGGCTTTCAGGTTTAATGAAAGGTGGAAATACAAATTTTCAATTTGCAAGTTCTAATGCTTTATGGAGAGCTTCATTAGAAATGTTGGATTTTACACCTTTGATAAATGCAGATTACTCTGGTGGTATAATTATTACTGATTGGTTTTCTCTAGATGATGATAAAAATAATGCTGTTTACAAAATTACTGTAAGATTTTTATCTAACGAAATTAGGGCTGATGGATTAGAGATTTCAACTCATCAAAAAATTTGTGGGATTAACAATGTTTGTCGAACAAAGAAGTTTGATAATGAATTAAATTATGAAATTTCTACAAAAATTTTAAGTCGCGCTGCTGAAATATCTAAAAATGAGTTAGAGAAAAATGCTAAGGAAAATCCTTATTCATCTCAAATTTTGAAGAAAAAGAGAAAAAAATAAACAATAACTTTAATAATGGAAAGATATAATCCTCAAATAGTTGAGAATAAGTGGCAGAATATTTGGGATAAAGAAAAAAAATTTAAAACAGATACGGATCCTAAAAAAAAGAAATTTTATTGTTTAGAAATGTTTCCTTACCCATCAGGTAAAATTCATATGGGCCATATTAGAAATTACACAATTGGTGATGTGCTTTGTAGATATAAGACCATCAATGGTTTTAATGTGTTACATCCTATGGGGTGGGATTCTTTTGGTATGCCAGCTGAAAATGCAGCAAGACAAAATAATTTAGATCCAAAAAAATGGACTGAAAGCAATATAAAAACGATGAAGTATCAGTTAAAACAACTAGGTCTTGCAATTGATTGGGATAGAGAAATTTCAACATGTTCTGTGGATTATTATAAACACCAACAAAAACTTTTTTTAGAACTTTTTGATAAAGGTTTGGTTTATAGAAAAGAGAGTTATGTCAACTGGGATCCTATTGATCAAACAGTTCTAGCAAATGAGCAGGTAATTGATGGTAAGGGTTGGAGATCAGGGGCTACCGTTGAAAGAAAGAAATTAAATCAATGGTTTTTTAAAATTTCAAATTTTTCGAACGAATTACTCGAAGGTTTAAATTCATTAGATGAATGGCCTGAAAAAGTAAAAATTATGCAAAAAAATTGGATAGGAAAATCTTTTGGTTGTGAAATTGATTTTAAAATTGAAGGATCAAAAGAAATTGATTCTATTAAATGTTACACGACAAGACCAGACACTCTTTTTGGTTTTTCTTTTCTTGCGCTTTCAGTAGATCATCCTGTTTCTAAATATTATGAAAACGATAATGATTTTATTAAATTTAAAAAAGAATGCTCAAAAATCGGAACCACCGAAGAATCAATAGCACAAGCAACTAAAATTGGATTCAAAACAAATTTATTAGCAGTTAACCCACTAGATAACTCAATTAAAGTTCCTATTTATTTTGCAAACTTTGTTTTAATGGATTATGGAGTTGGCGCTGTATTTGGTTGCCCAGCTCATGACCAAAGAGATTTTGAATTTGCAAAAAAATATAATCTTAATATTAAAACTGTAGTAAAGCCCTCTGAAGAAAAAGATAATTTTAATGTTAATGAAGAAGCTTATTTAGGTTCAGGTATTTTAATTAACTCAAAATTTTTAAATAACCTTAAAGTCCCAGAAGAGTCCATCAATGCAACAATAAAATTATTAGAAGAAAAAAATTTAGGAAAAAAAAAAATTAACTATCGACTAAAAGACTGGGGTATATCAAGGCAAAGATATTGGGGCTGCCCAATTCCAATTGCATATGACGAAAATAACAATATTGTTAAAATTCCCGATAATGAACTTCCTGTAAAATTACCAGAAAATATAAATATTAATACTAATGGTAATCCTTTAGATGATCAAAATGATTGGAAAAAAATAATTATTAATGGAAAAGAATGTACACGTGAAACAGATACGTTAGATACCTTTGTTGATTCGTCTTGGTATTTTTTAAGATTTTGTTCTGCCAATAATAAAGAAAAGCCATTTGAAAACGCTGATTTAGACTACTGGATGCCTGTAGATCAATATATCGGTGGTGTAGAACATGCCATCTTACACCTTTTATATTCTAGGTTTTTTATGAGAGCCATAAGTTTAGATAATAAACAAATACAATTAAAAGAACCATTTAAAGGTCTTTTTACGCAAGGAATGGTATGCCACGAAACGTATAAAGATGAACTAAACAATTGGTTAGATCCTGAAGAGGTTTTTTCTAAAAATGGTAAAGAATATTTTTTAAAAAAAGATCCTACAAAAAAAGTTAAAGTTGGACCTTCGGAGTCAATGTCAAAATCAAAAAAAAATACCATCAACCCGCAAAATATAATAAGTCAATATGGTGCAGATGCAGTAAGGTTTTTCATATTAGCTGATAGCCCACCTGAAAAAGATATTCAATGGTCAGATGAGGGCATGATTTCATCATATAAATTTATACAAAAATTTTGGTCCTTAAATGAACAAATTGTTGGAATTACTAAATCCAAATTAAGCTCAGATAATGAAGAATTAGAAATTTTTACTAATCGGGCAATTAATAAAATTAATCAAGCTTTAGATAAATTTCGTTATAATATTATTATTGCCACTTACCATGAAATATATACTTTTTATAAAAAAACAGCAGAAATTAATAAAAATTTTAAAAATTTGAAAAACAATTTTGAAAAAATATTATTAATTATGTTACCTGTAATACCTCATCTTATAAATGAGTGTCTTAATAGATTAAATTACAACAAGAATATTCAATGGCCAAAGATAAACCAGAAATATTTGAAAGATGAAAATGTAGAAATCGTAATTCAAGTAAATGGAAAAAAAAGAAATACGATATTGGTTGAAAAAGATATTGATGAAAAAAATATTATCAGTCAAATAAATAGTAAAAAATTAATAGAAAAATATATGAATAGTGGAAAGTTACTTAAAACAATATATGTTAAAAACAGATTAATAAATTATATTATCAATCAAAAATGAAAAAAATATTAATAATACTTTTGTTATTTATTGTAGGTTGCGGCTATCAACCAATATATTTAAATAAAAATTTAAAAAACTTTGAGTTTTATAAAATTGAAACAAAGGGTGAAAAGAAGATTAATAGGCAAATTATTAATACCATTGGATTTAAAGAAAACGCTATCGATGATGATCTCAATAATTTATCATTAAATAGTTATTTTATTGTTGAAGAAACTGCTAAAAATTCTAAAGGACAAGTTCAGTCCTATAGGTCGGTAATAACCATTGATTTAAAAATAAGCAAAAAAGAAAAGATAATAATTAGTAAAAAATTTTCAGAGGAATTTTCATACAACAATAAAGAAAACAGATTTGAACTAATCGAATATCAAAATGAAATTAAGGAAAATCTTTTAGATAAATCTATTGAGGAAATTATTTTATTTTTAAATATACAATGATAATAAAATATTTTGATCTTAAAAAAAATTTAAAAAAAAATATAAATTTTTATTTACTATATGGGCCTAATGTTGGTTTTATAGAAGAAACGATAAATAATACCTTTAAGCCAATCCTTTCAAAAAATGTTTTCAATTATGATGAAAGTGAAATTCTTGTAAATATTAGCGGATTTAAAGAAAGTATTTTTAATAAATCTTTTTTTGATAATGACAAATTAATCATAATTAATAGAGGGTCAGACAAGATTTTAAGTGTCCTAGAGGATATTATTAATGAGCGTGTCTCAGAAACTACACTTATAATTAAATCAAATATTTTGGAAAAAAAATCAAAATTGAGAAGTTTTTTTGAAAAAAATAAAGATATAATTATTGTACCATTTTATGAAGATAACCATCAATCACTTATGAGCATTGCTCAAAACTTTTTTAGAGAGAGAAAAATAAAGATTTCACCCCAAAATATAAATTATATAGTTGAAAGATCAAAAGGTAATCGAATAAATTTGAAAAATGAATTAGAAAAAATTGAAAATTTTAGTAAAAAAAAATTATCTGTTGAATTAAATGAAATTTTAAAACTTACAAATTTAGCTGATAATTATAATGTCTCTGAGCTTACTGACCAATGCCTTGCTCTAAACAAAAAAAAAACTTTGAATATCCTTAATGAAAATAACCCATCATCTGAAGATAATATTTTAATAATTAAAACTTTTTTGTATAAACTGAAAAGATTAAAAAAATTAAAGATAGAACTAGAAAATAAAAAGAATTCTGATGTTGTAATATCTTCTTTTAGACCTCCAATTTTTTGGAAAGATAAAGATATAATTAAACAACAATTAAAAATTTGGTCAATATCCCAGATTAAATCGTTAATTAATAAAACAAATTCAATAGAGCTTCTAATTAAAAAAAACTCACAATTGTCGAGTCAAATTGTAAATGATTTTATTATGGAACGACTAGAAGTATCTAATAATTAGACTTTATTATTTCAATAATTTTATTTAATTGATCGATTTCCTTATAAGAAAATGTAATTGTTCCCTTATTTCTTTTGTTATTTTTAATTATTACATTTAACCCAATTTTTTCAGAAATTGCGTTTTCTAAGTCAATAATATTTACATCTTTTGAAATATTTCTTTTTTGTGCTTTAATTTTAAAGGTTTTTACAAAATTTTCTGATTGTCTTACTGAAAGTTTTTTTTCAATAATTTTATTTGCCACAAAGTTTGCGTTATCTAAGCCTACTAAGATTTTTGCGTGACCTGGTGTAAGCTGTTTCGTTTCCATGAGCTTAATAATGTCATTTGGTAGAGTTAAAAGACGTAAACAATTAGTTATATAACTTCTGCTTTTTCCAATAAATTTTGATACTTTTTCATGATCATAATTAAACTCATCTATTAATCGTTTATAACCCTGTGCTTCTTCCAATGGGTTTAGGTCATGTCTTTGAACATTTTCTACAATAGCAAATTCAAGTGATTTTAAATCATCAGCTTCAGTAATAACTACTGGCACGTTATGCAGACCTGCTCTTTGTGCTGCGAGCCATCTTCTTTCTCCAGCGATAATTTCAAATTTGGATTGTATGTCTCTAGATTTTCTAACTATTATTGGCTGAAGCATACCTCTCTCTTTAATTGAGTTTGTAAGATCTTTTAAATTTTCTTCATCAAAACTTTTTCTTGGTTGAAATTTATTTCGAATAATTTCTGAGACGAGAAGATGATTTTTTTTTGACTCCACTTTAGCTTCTCCAATCAATGATGATAATCCTCTTCCTAGGCCTTTTTTAATTTTATTAGAATCCATTATGCTGCACTTCCTAAAGTTGACTCTTGATTAATAAATTCTTCAGTAAAATTAAAATATGATTTGCTTCCTGGGCATGCTTTATCATAAATCAGAACAGGCATTCCGTGCGATGGTGCTTCAGATAATCTGACATTTCTGGGTATAATAGTTAAATAAACTTTTTCTTTAAAATAATCTCTTGCTTCTTTCTCAACTTGAGTGGAAAGTTTATTTCTTTTATCAAACATTGTTAAAAGTATTCCTCTAATCTTTAATTCTGGATTTAAACTTACCTTTACTCTTTCGATCGTTTTCATTAATTGAGTTAAACCCTCTAAAGCAAAAAATTCGGTTTGTAGAGGAACTAAAAGAGAATGCGAACAGACTAAAGCCATTACCGTTAATAAACTTAATGATGGTGGACAATCAATAAGTATATAATCATATGATGCTTTAGAATTGTTTAAATATAGGGCTAATTTACTCTTCAATATAAACGCTCTTTGGTTATCTTCAGCAGTTTCTATCTCAAGCCCTGATAAATCTACATTTGATGTTATGATATCAAGATTTTGATACTTTGTTTTTTTAATTACCTCTGAAATTTCTTCGGTTCCATTTAACACCCCATAGATTGTGTCTTTAGAGTTTTCCATATTAGATAATCCAAGACCTGTTGTTGCGTTTCCCTGAGGATCTAGATCTATGACTAAAATCTTTTTATTTTGCTGGGACAAACCAGCCGCAAGATTAATCACCGTGGTTGTCTTTCCAACCCCACCCTTCTGATTTATTACAGAAATAATTTGCATTTAATTTTTTTTCTCCATTTTTTTTATATTTAACAAAAACGAATCTTTATTAGTTAAACTTTTTTTTTCCGTATATTCTAAATCCCAATCTTTTAATGAATCTTTAAAAACTTTTTTTCCATTTCTACCCATAAAAAAAATTAAATTTTTATAATTTGAAAAATTTTCATACACCAAATCTAAAACAACTGGCATTGGTTTAAATGCTCTGGACATTATTGTTCCAGTTTTTAATTTTTTTAAATCAAAAATGTTTTTTTGAAAAATTTCTGTTTTTAATTTTAATTTTCTAGACACCTCTCTTAAAAAAGAGCTCTTGTGGTGACTTTTCTCAAATAAATTAACTTTGATATTTTTTTTCATGTTTTTTAGCATTATAGCTATAATAATTCCTGGCATGCCACCACCAGTACCTAAATCTGTGGTTGTATTATAATTTAAATCAACAAAATCAATGATTTGTGCAGAATCAACAATATGGCGCTCTCTAATTGATGAATCCTTTGCAGTTTTTTGGCTTATTATGTTCATACTTTTATTTCTTTCAATAATCATTGATATAAATGACTCAAAGTCGGAAAATGTTTCACGTGAAACATTCAAACTATTAAGTTTGGAATATGAGTTTAAAATTTCTTGTTCCATTAAGCTATATGCTTAATAGACTTTCTTTTTACATGTGACAACAAAATATATACTGCTGCAGGAGTAATTCCGTCAATTCTGAGTGCTTGACCGAGCGTTTTGGGTTTTATCAGCTTGAATTTAGCTTTCACTTCGTTTGATAGACCTGACAGACTGTCATAATTAACTTTATCAGGAATTAATAAGTTTTCATCGCGTTTAAATGCTAAAATATCTGCTTTTTGCTTTTTCAAATACCCCCTGTAATGAGCATTAATTTCTATTTGTTCATCTATTGATTCATCAAAAAAAGGTATTTCAGGCCATATTTCTCTAATTTTTTTCATATCAACTCCCTTTTGAGTTAATATTTCACTTGAAGATCTTAAAACACCATCTTTTGCAATTTTTATACTACAATCTTCCGCTTTTGATGGAGAAATAGATAATTTTTCCATTTTTGTAATAATGGCATTTATTTTTAATTGCTTATCAATGTAAAAATTTTTCCTTATGTCTCCTATTAAGCCTAAAGCTATTCCTTTTCTTGTTAGTCTCTGATCAGCATTGTCTGCTCTTAAACTTAACCGATATTCAGCTCTTGAGGTGAACATTCTGTAAGGTTCAGCAACACCTTTTGTAACAAGATCATCTATCATAACTCCAATGTATGCATCTGATCTATCTAAAATGAATGGTTCTAAATTCTTAAATGATAAAGCGGCATTAATGCCCGCGATAAGACCTTGTGCTGCTGCTTCCTCATATCCTGTGGTTCCATTAATCTGTCCTGCAAGATATAAACCATTAATTTTTTTTGTTTCAAGGGTTAAAAACAACTCTCTAGGGTCTATATAATCATATTCGATAGCATATCCTGGTCTAATTATCTTTACACTCTCTAAACCTTTGATATTATTACATATTTCTTGCTGAATATGACTTGGAAGTGATGTTGATATACCATTTGGGTATATTGTGCAATCATTTAAACCCTCTGGCTCTAAAAATATCTGATGACGAGTTTTATCTGCAAATTTTACTACCTTGTCCTCTATTGAGGGACAGTATCTAGGTCCAACTCCTTTTATGCTGCCAGAAAACATGGCGCTCTTAGATAAATTTTTTTGAATAATTTTATGAACGTTATCATTGGTATAAGTTACGCGACATGAAACTTGTTTATTAATTTTTTTTTTCGTTAAGAATGAAAAAAAATAAGGATCATCATCTGCAAATTGTTCCTCTAAATTTTCATAGTTAATTGTTCTTGAATCAAGTCGGGGAGGAGTTCCTGTTTTTAATCTTCCAATTTTAAAATCATATTTTATTAACTGTTCACTTAATCCTGTAGATGGTTTCTCATCATACCTTCCTGCTGGCGTTCTTTCATCACCTATATGTATCAAACCATTTAAAAAAGTGCCTGTAGTTAAAATTAACTTAGAACATAAAACTTTTTTACCTTTTTTAGTTTCAAAACCACTTATTTCGTTTTTATTAAAAATAAAATTAATTACTGGATCAGAAAAAACTGTTAAATTACAATAGTTTAGAAGTATTTCTTGCATATATTTACGATATAATGATCTGTCCGATTGAGTTCTAGGGCCTCTAACTGCCGGACCTCTGCTTCTATTTAGTAGCCTAAATTGAATTGCAGATTTATCTGCTACATCACCCATAACCCCATCTAGAGCATCAATCTCTCTTACTAAGTGACCTTTTCCCAATCCACCTATTGCAGGATTGCATGACATCTCTCCAATCGTTTCTATCTTGTGAGTAAACAGGGCAGTGTTAACCCCTAAACGTGCAGAAGCTGCTGCAGCTTCACAACCCGCGTGACCACCTCCTATTACAACAACATCAAATGATAAATCATTTTTCATATATTAAATTTATAACTGATACGATTATTTACAAGATTTCTGTTTTTTTTATTAAATAAGATAGATTTATCAACGAAATTTTAAAAAATTCCTTAAAAACTCAATAAAACAACTCTTATTTTCCAATACAAAAATCGTTGAAAATACTACCTAATATCTCCTCAACATCAACTTTTCCAACAATTTTGCCCAAATGTCGAGTTGCTAGTCTCAAATCTTCAGCAGCTTTATCAAAATCCTGTTCCTCATTTTTTTTATTAAAGTTTTTGAGATTTTCTAAACATTGTTTAAGGTGCTGTCTATGTCTTTCTCTAGTAATCAATATATCATCATTGGTTGTAAATTTATCTTTTAAATTATTTTTTATTTTTGAAATAAGTTGATCTATATTTAAATTTTCTTTAATCGATATTAACACATAATCTAATTTTTTAACTTCAGGTTTGATATCACTATCTAAAAGATCAGATTTATTTATAACTAAGATTGCATTTTTATCTAACAAATCTTTCAAAACACCAGTAAAATCAAGGTTTTTAGCATCAACAACAACCAGCTTTAAATCTGCCTCTTCCGCTCTTTTTAAAGATAATTTTATACCTTTCTTTTCGATTTCATTTTTAGATTCTCTTATTCCTGCTGTGTCAGAAACTATAACTGGGAAACCATCTAAATTAAGATGTGTTTCTATTACATCTCTTGTTGTTCCTGCGATTTCTGAAACTATTGCAACATCTCTATTAGACAAGTGGTTCAATAAACTTGATTTACCAGCATTAGTGGGTCCTAGAATTGCAATTTTAAAACCCTCTCTGATTCTTTCCCCAATTTTTTTATCATCTAAAATTTTTTCAATGTTTTTTAAAACCTCATCAGAATTTTTTTTAATCTCTTTTAAAATATCACCTGGCAAATCTTCATCGGGAAAATCTATTTTAGCCTCGATGTGTGATAAAGTTTTTAAAAGTTTTTCTCTTAAAAAATTAAATTGATCCGCCGACTTACCATTCATGATTTTAATTGCTTGCTGTCTTTGAATTTCGGTTTCAGCTGAAATTAAATCGCCTATACTTTCTGCTTGAAGTAAATTTATCTTCCCATTTTGTAAAGCAAGTTTTGTAAACTCCCCTGGTTCAGCCAAACGGCAATTTTTGATTTTGGAAATAGAAAAGTGTAGAGCGTCAATCACAGCTTTGCTTCCATGTACATGGATTTCGGCCATATCTTCACCCGTGTAGCTCTCTGGCCCAGGAAACCACAATATTATACCTTCGTCTATTAGTTCAGAAGTGTTGTTTTTATTGATTTTTCGCAATGTTGCTGTTCTTGGCTTCGGGATAGATTTCCCGGTTAATATTTCAATAACATTTGACGTTTTAGCACCCGAAATTCTAATAACTGCAATGCCAGAAATACCTGGTCCACTTGATAGAGCGTAGATCGTCATTTGATGATTATAGCTTTAATTTAAAGCTTCTGTAAAACCTTAATTTTAGTAATTAACTAAGCAGGTTTATTCATTGAATTGAAAAATTCAGTATTGCTTTTTGTGTCTTTTAATTTAGAGCTTATAAACTCTATCGCATCCATTGTTCCCATTGGGGCTATAATTCTTCTTAGCACATTCATTTTTTGTAGATCATTTTTATCAAACAACAGTTCCTCTCTTCTTGTTCCGGATTTAGTTATATCTATTGCTGGATAAATTCTTTTATCAGCAATTTTTCTGTCTAGGACGGTTTCGCTATTTCCTGTTCCCTTAAATTCCTCAAAAATCACTTCATCCATTCTGCTTCCAGTGTCGATTAAAGCAGTAGAGATAATTGTTAAAGATCCACCTTCTTCAATATTTCGTGCTGCACCAAAGAATCTTTTTGGTCTTTGAAGTGCGTTAGCATCAACACCACCAGTTAAAACTTTTCCAGAACTAGGTATCACTGCGTTATAAGCTCTACCTAATCTAGTAATAGAGTCCAATAATATTACCACGTCTTTTTTATTTTCTGTTAATCTTTTGGCTTTTTCAATTACCATTTCAGCTACCGCAACGTGTCTTTGTGCTGGTTCATCAAAAGTTGAACTTATAACTTCGCCTTTTACAGATCTTTGCATATCTGTGACTTCTTCAGGTCTTTCGTCAATTAGTAGTACAATTAGATAACATTCGGGATAATTTTTAGCAATTGAGTTCGCTATACTTTGCAAAATCATTGTTTTTCCCGCTTTGGGTGGTGAAATAATTATTGAACGCTGACCTTTACCAATAGGACTTACTAGGTCAATTAATCTGGGAGTAAGGTCTGGTTTCTTCTCTATTTTTGTAGTCTCAACTTCCATAACTAATTGTTTATCGGGATATAGTGGTGTTAAGTTTTCAAATGCAATCTTGTGCCTTGATTTTTCTGGTTCTTCAAAATTAATTTTGCTTACCTGAAGTAATGCAAAATATCTTTCTCCTTCTTTTGGTGCTCTAACGGGCCCTTCAACAGTATCGCCTGTTCTTAATCCATATTTTCTTATTTGACTTGGACTTACATAGATATCATCTGGACCTGGCAAATAATTAGATTCCATTGCCCTTAAAAAACCAAATCCGTCTTGCAACAATTGTAAAACTCCCACTCCGGTTATTTCTTCTTTTTCGGCAACTTTTTTTAAAATTGCAAAAAGAATTTCTTGTTTTCTTAGAGTGCTAGCATTTTCAATACCCAATTCTTCAGCTTGAGTAATAAGCTGTTCAGAAGTTTTTAATTTAAGTTCTTGTATGTTCATGTTTTATTTAAAGGAAATTAATTGAGAATGAATAGATATTTAAAGATACACAATATTTCAATTTTTTCAACCCTAGATTGGCTTAAAAATTACAAGAAATACTATTAAAATAAGTAATATTGTGGGTATTTCATTTATTATTCTAAAGAATTTGGCTGATTTTATATTGGTATTGTTCTTTAAAGAATAAATACACCTACGGAGATATTCATTAAAAATTGATAACAAAATCACCAAAAAAAATTTTAATTGAATCCACAATTGAAATAAAATTTCCAATCCATTGATATAAATTAAGATAATACCAAATAACCAGGTTAACATCATAGAGGGTACCATAATGTAGTTAAACAGTTTTTTTTCCATAACTTCAAAAATATCTGTCACTTGTTTCTTTTCTTTATTTTCTACATGATAAACAAAAATTCTTGGTAAATACAAAAGACCAGCCATCCAAGAAATAACTGCTATTAGGTGTAAACTCTTTAAAAGTAAATAACTAGTCATAATGTAAACATGCACATTTTTTAAAATTATTAGGACAATGTATTTTGGGAGGAAAAATTTTTCCATCAAAATTGTAATTATTTTTTCTAATAATCAATTCACTCATTGCTTTAATAAAATCTTTATTGGTTCCAATTGCTGGTACTCTAGTATAATTTTTACATCCATTTTTATTAGCAAGTTCTTTGTATTCTATATCTAATTCAACCAAAGTTTCTGAATGTTCGGAAACGAATGCTATAGGGACTAACACAATGTGTTTGCCTATTTTTGAATTTTTAATAATTATATCCTCTGTAGATGGACCAATCCACTTTAAAGGACCAACGCGGCTTTGATAGCTTAATACCCAATCTAGATTATCAATTTTTAGCGACTCAACAATTTTACTAACAGATTGTTCAACTTGCCACTGATAGGGGTCGCCTTTTTTAATATTTTTTTCTGGAAGTCCGTGCGCAGAAAAAATTAACTTATAGTTTTCTAAATTGTTAATTTTTCTTTTTATTTCATTTTTGTGAGCCAAAACAAAATTAGGGTCTGTGGGATAACAACAAATTATACTCGTTTTTGTTTTGTAGTTGTTTTTTTTACAGACATCTTTCCATTCTTTAATGGATGATCCAGATGTTGCGGCAGAATATTGTGGATAAAGGGGCAATAAAATAATTTCATCAGGATCGTAATTTATAACATTTTTTAATACTTCTTTGGCCCTTGGGTGCCAACATCTCATAACCACAAAACACCTGTATTCGGACGTATCATCGTCATCATTTAGTTTGACTTCAAGGGCATTTGATTGATCGTTGGTTAGTTTTAAAATTGGTGATGAACCTCCAAGTTCTTGATAAATTTTTTTTGCAATAGGGGCTCTTCTGTTAGATATTAGTTTAGCAATTGGGTATCTAAATAAAGTTGGTATATTTAGAATAGCAGGATCGTTAAATAAGTTAAATAAAAATGGTTTTACATTTTCAAGCTTGTCTGGTCCTCCTAAATTAAATAATATTACAGCTTTTTTCATTGGTGATTTCTTACAACGTTTACTAAATATTCGACCATTTCTGGCTTTGTTTCTGGCAATACTCCATGTCCAAGATTAAATATATAGGGGTGATTTTTAAAAATATTCAAATATTTTATTGTTTCTTTTTTTAATGTTTCTTTGTCGGTAAGTAAAATTTTTGGGTCTAGCCCTCCTTGGATTGGTATTTTTATTTCATTAGATATAATTTTAGGATCAACATTATAATCAATACTAATAGCATCTGGTTTCACAATATTGCAAAATTCTTTATAATTTTTAATTTCTCTTGGAAAACAAATAACAGGTACTCCAAGAGACTTTGTATAATTAACTAAATTTAAAGTTGGTGTATAAATATAATTTGGTAGATCTTTTTCATCTAATAAACCAGCCCAACTATCAAATATTTGGATTATATTTGCACCATTTTCTACCTGGTTTTTAATGTGAATTTTTAAAAATTTTTCAAGTATTAATAAAATTCTGTTAATAAAAAAAACATCTTTAAAAAAATTTTTTTTAAGATTTTTTTTGGGGGATTGTTTGTTAATCATATAAACCAATAAGGTCCATGGTGCCCCAACAAATCCTACAATATTCTTGTTTTTAATAATATCGCTATTACTTACTTTTTTAATTGCTTTATAAACGGGATAAATTTTTTTAATAAAATCTATCTCGTCTAATTTTGAAATTTTGTTAATATTTATATTACCTAATAAAGGACCAAAATTTTTTTTGAATTCAACTTTTTGATTTAAACCATAAGGTATCATTAAAATATCAGAAAAAATTATAGCAGCATCTAAATCAAACCGTTTTATAGGTTGTAGAGTAATCTCAGAAGAAAGATTTTCATTTAAACACAAATTTATAAAATTGGGATTTTTTTTTCTTATTTCTCTAAATTCTGGTAAATATCTACCGGCTTGTCTCATTATCCATATTGGATTTATATTTGTATCTTTTTTAATTATTACTTTATGTAGAGGTGTCATATTAAAATAATATATATAATTATTGTTTTAGTAGTATGTGTTGTGAATGATGATAATTATTTTTTATTAACATTATATACACAGCTTAATAACATCTTAATGATAAAAATATTGTTTAAAATGTAGCTTTTTAGTATTTTGTTATATTATGTGTATTATCTTGTTAACCAGTATATTATTGTTCATAAAACTCATATTTTACAAGGATAATTTAGCAATATTTAAATTGAGTAATTTTTTTAAAATAATACAAATTTATTAACAACTTATTGATGAGTAATACATATCAAATATATTTAATTTCGGACTCAACAGGGGAAACTCTGGATAGAATTTTTTTAGCCTTAAAAGCACAATTTAAAAATATTGAATACAAAATTCATTCCTATTCTTTTACCAGAACGGAAAATCAAATTTTAAGAATTTTAGAAGACGCAAAGAAAAATGAAAATTCTGTAATTCTTTATACAATTGTAGATAATAATTTAGCGAAATATTTAAACAATGTAAGTGATAAAAAAAAAATTCCTTGTTTTGGAATATTAGGAAATTTAATTTTGAGTTTTTCAAAAATTCTTAATCAAAAGGCGTCTCACGAGCCAAGTGGACAACATGCTCTTAACGATGAATATTATGAAAGAATAGAGGCTATCCAATTTACAATGAATCACGATGATGGCAACCTAACAAAGGATATAGAAAAATCTGATATAGTATTAATTGGAGTTAGTAGAACAAGTAAAACACCAACCTCAATTTATTTAGCTAATAGAGGCTTTAAAACATCCAATATACCGTTAGTAAACGAAAACTCCTTACCAAAGAAAATTAGAGACAACCCACAATTAACATGTGTTGTTGGTTTAAGCACAGAGCCAGAAAGATTAGTTGAAATAAGAAAAAACAGAATGACCTCTTTAAAAGAAATCGATAACATTAAATACACCAATATTGATGATATTAGAAAAGAAATAACAAATGCAAAGAAGACTTTTCAAAAATATAGATGGCCTTTTATTGATGTTACAAGAAAATCAGTTGAAGAAGCTGCAGCCTCAATAATAAAAATACACGAAATATATTTAAATAATGTTAAATAAAATAATTCTTGCATCAAAAAGCAAAGTCAGAAAAGAAATATTGGATAAAAACAACATACCAAATCAAGTTGAACCATCAAACGTTGATGAGGACATTATCAAAGAAAGTCTAATAAAAGAAAAAGCAACTCCATATACTATTTCTAAAAATTTAGCAGAATTAAAGGCCAATAAAGTTAGCTTAAAACAGACTGATCAAATAGTTTTGGGTGCAGACAGTGTAATTGATTTAGATGGTGAGCTTATATCTAAACCCGAAAATAGACGGGAGGCTTTGGCCATATTAAAAAAACTTAATGGAAGAAAACATTATTTAGTTAGCTCTGTATGTATTTCAAAAAATGGTTCTATGATTTGGAATCATACTGATAAAGCAATACTGACAATGAAGAACTTTTCTGATAATGACCTAAGATTATATTTATCAAAAATATCAGATGATGCCCTATATGCTTATAACGTTTATCAAATAGAGGGTGAGGGAAAAAGTTTATTTTCAGAAATAGAAGGAGATGAAAATACAATAATGGGCCTGCCAATTAAACAAATTAAAGAGTATCTAAAGGTAACTCAGTGAAAAAATATTTAGTAATAGGAAATCCCATCAAACATTCACTTTCACCCAAATTACATAATTTTTGGTTTAAAAATAACAATATTAATGCAATTTATGAAAAAAAATTAATAAATGATGATGAACTTGAAGATTTAGTTTTAGAAATTAGAAAAAAAAATATTCATGGTGTTAACGTAACAGTTCCATTTAAAAGGGCTGTGATTCCTTATCTTGATCATTTAAGTTTCGAATCAGAAACCACACAATCAGTTAATACTATTTATTTAGATAACAATAAGATCATTGGCCACAATACTGATATTGAAGGATTTGAAAACAGCTTAAAAGACTCAGAATTTGATGTGGTTGATAAAAAAGTTTTTATATTAGGGGCTGGTGGAGTGGTGCCATCAATAATTTTTGCCTTAAATAAAATGAAAGTGTCTGAAATTACAATTAGCAACAGAACCAAAGACAAAGCAGTAACCCTAAAAAATTTGTTTAGAAATATTAAAATTGTTGATTGGGGCGAAGTGCCGGAGTTTGATATGATCATTAACGCAACAAGTATAGGTCTTGAAAAAAATGATAAAATAAATTTAGATATTTATGGAATTGGTAAAAATAAATGTTTTTATGATATAATTTATAAACCCGATGAAACAAACTTTTTAAAAAATGGTAAAAAATTGGGAAATAGAACATTAAATGGAAAGATGATGTTTTTATATCAAGCATTAGCAGCTTTTAATGTGTGGCATGGAGTTCAGCCAAAGATAAATGATGAAGTTATTAGACTTTTAGATTAATGATCAGGATTGGAATTTTAGGGGGTATAGGATCGGGCAAAAGTTATGTGGCTAAAAATTTTGGCTACCCGGTGTTTAATGCAGATAAAGAAGTTTCAAGAATATATAAAAAAGAGAAAAAAATTTTTAACAAATTAAAAAGAATTTTACCAAAATATATCTATTCATTTCCAATAAATAAAAATGAAATTTCCAAAGCAATATTGGCAAATAATTCAAATCTTAAAAAAATCATAAAAATAGTTCATTTAGAAGTAAGAAAAAAATTGAATAAATTTTTAAAAAAAAATATTAATAGAAAAATTATAATTTTAGATATTCCACTTTTGTTGGAAAATAAAATTAACAAAAAAAATGATATTTTAGTATTTGTTCAGTCTAAAAAATTAGATATTTTAAAAAGACTTAAAAAAAGAAAAAACTTTAACCAAAACTTGATGAAAAAATTTAGAAATATTCAACTTTCACTTGATTATAAAAAGAAAAAATCGCAATTTATTATTATAAATAATTTTAATAAGAAAAGTGTTAAATTTAGGATAAGAAATATTGTAAAGAAAATTTTATAATGAATGATGTTATACTGGATACAGAAACCACTGGGCTATCAGTAAGGGATGGTCATCGAATAGTTGAAATTGGATGCATTGAACTGAAAAATTTAGTTCCAACTCAAAAAAAATTTCATAGTTATTTAAACCCAGAGAGAAAAGTTTCAGAAAAGGCACTAGAAGTGCATGGGTATACGGATGATTTTCTTTCTACTCAAAAAAAGTTCAAAGAAGTTGTTGATGAGTTTTTAAATTTTATTGATGGTAAAAGACTAATTATTCATAATGCTGAGTTCGATATATCTCACCTTAACCATGAACTAGAAATACTTGGAAAAAAAAAGATTAATAATGAGATTGTAGATACACTAGTTTTAGCCAGAGATAAATTTCCTGGATCTTCTATAAGCCTAGATGCTTTATGTAAAAGATATAGAATTGATAACTCAAAAAGAGTGCAACACACCGCATTAATTGACTGTGATTTGTTATCAAAAGTTTATATTAACTTAATTGATCAAAAAGAGCCAACTTTAGATTTTCATAACCAAGATGTTAAATCAAAAAACTTAAAAAATAAAAATGTTGTATATTTTAAAAAAATAGTAAAACCTTCACAGGAAGAATTAAAAAAACACCAACAATTTTTAAAAAAAAATATGAAGAAAAATTATTTCTAACTAAATTTTTCATTATACAATTTATTAAAATCTACTTTTTTTTCTAATTTAATACTTGGATGACCTGAATTATGAATTAAATTTAAAAAAGATTTCTCTAAATCAGGATATATTTTTGTTGGAACATCGCACAAAATAATTTTTTCAAGATCTTTCTTATTCTTTATATCATCATCGACCCTAATTATAGTTGAGTAAACTATTTCATAATGAGATTTTTTTTCATTTGGCTCTTTATCTTCAAACTTCAAAATAGTATTTACTTCTATAAGTTTATTCTTTAACGCTTTTGAAGTAATATCTATATTTAGTTGATATTTTGAAATATTTTCTTTTACAAATAAAAAAGTTTCTATGTCTCGGGTTTCACTTGACATATCTTTTATATATTTAGCTAAAATTTTAAATTTTTCTGTCATCATTATCTTCTATATCCTCAAACTCACCATCTATAAAATTATTTTTTTTAACGTCATGTTTTTTAAATCTATTTGACAAGTTCCCGAAAATTATTTTTCTAGTTAAAGGCAGTATTAGCAAAAAGCCTAAAAAATCTGTTGCGAACCCGGGAATTATTAAAAGAATTGCTGCAAACGCTATCGCTGCACTCGAAATTATTTCATAAGCGGGAACTTCATTCCTTAACATTTGCATAAACCCCGATCTAATTATGTTAAGTCCCTCATATTTTGCATAATAGACGCCAATGATTGCAGTAATAAATATTAATAAAATCGTATTAAAAGCCCCTATTTGTGATCCAATTTTTATAAATAGATAAATTTCTAAAACTGGAATTAGTATTATTGACAGCAAAACTGGGTTCATTTGTCTTTAATGTAATTGTTAGTTGAAATTAATCAACTTAGTAATTACATTTAGATCATGAATTATAGTCTCGAGTATATTGACATTATATTACTAGCAATGATTGCTGGGTTCATTTTTTTAAGATTAAGAGGAATTTTAGGTAAAAGAACCGGATTTGATGGCAAAGCAACATCCCAGTTCGAAAAGGTTTTAAATAATATTCAAGCAGAGAAAAAAATAATACAAAAAGAAAATTTTGATAAAAAAGCTCAACAAGAATTTTTAGAAGGAGCGAAAATAGCATATGAGACAATTATTACTGATTTTAGTGATAATGATAATCAGTTAATTGCTAGCAAACCTCTTTTAAGTAAAAAAATATACGAGCAATTTGATGAAGCTCTTAAAGAAAGAAGTAAAAGAGGCCAACATGCCGAAATAACTTTCATAGGAATAAATTCTGCTAAAATTAAAGAACATAAAAAAATAGACAGAACAATAAGTGTTACAGTTGATTTTATTAGTGAGGTAATCACTTGTGTTAAGGATAAAGAAAAAAAAGTTGTTTCAGGAGATCCTGAAAAAATTAAAAAAATTTATGATACTTGGGTTTTTTCAAGAGACATGAGATCCAATAGTCTTAATTGGCAATTAATAGCCACCCTTACTTAATTGGACGATAAAATTTCAGATAAAGATAGAATAGCCTGGAAAAAATTTATAGATGGTAATGAAAAGTTACCAAACAAAGATTTTGCATTAAAAAAAAAAATTTCAAAAATAAGACAAATAGATTTACATGGCTATACTTTAAAAAAAGCCAATAAAACGGTTCAAGAATATATTGAAAAAGCCTTTGAAAATGGTGTATCAAAAATAATTGTTGTAACTGGTAAGGGCTTACATTCAGATGTTGAAAAAAATCCATATGTCTCAAAAGATCTAAGTATTTTGAAATATTCAGTACCTGAATTTATTGAAAACAACACTGAGCTTATGAAAAAAATTATAGAGATCAAAGATGCGAACAATGAAGACGGTGGGAGTGGAGCTTTTTATATTTTTTTAAAGAAAAAATTATAAAATAAATTTTGATAAATCAGTATCTTTAACCAAATTATCTAAATTTTTATCAATATATTCTTTATTAATAATTATTTTTTCTCCTGCACGATCAGTTGCTGTAAAGCTAATGTCATCTAGTATTTTTTCAATAATGGTGTGAAGTCTTCTAGCACCAATATTTTCAATTGTTGTGTTTACCTCTGAAGCAATATTAGCGATTGCTTCAATCCCATCTTCTGAAAATTCAAGATCTACATTTTCTGTTCTTAGCAAAGCTACATATTGTTTGATTAAACTGAAATCAGGTTCTTTTAAAATTCTTTTAAAATCATCACTAGTTAAAGCTTCAAGCTCGACTCTAATCGGTAGTCTTCCCTGAAGTTCAGGAAGCAAGTCGGAGGGTTTAGCCAACTGAAAGGCTCCAGAAGCAATAAACAAAATATGGTCTGTTTTAATTGGTCCATATTTTGTATTTACAGTTGTTCCTTCAATTAGTGGTAATAAATCTCTTTGCACACCCTCTCTTGAAACATCACCACCAACTCTATCTACTCTTCCAGATATTTTATCTACCTCATCCAAAAAAACTATTCCATTATTCTCTGTAGAAAGTTTTGCAGCCTTAATAATTTTATCTTGCTCAATTAGTTTATCTGACTCATCATTTATCAAAATTTCATGTGACTCTTTTACAGTCATTTTCTTTTTTTTTTCTTTACCACCCATAGATTTACCAAGCATCTCGCCAATATTAATCATACCAACATTAGCTCCTGGCATTCCTGGAATCTCAAAAGAAGTATTGCTATTTCCAGAGTCGTTTACTGATATTTCAATTTCATTATCATCTAGATCGCCACTTCTTAATCTTTTTCTAAAACTTTCTCTTGTTGCGAGACTCGCTTTTTTCCCAACTAAAGCATCTAAAACTTTTTCTTCAGCTAATTTTTGAGCTTTTGTAAAAACTTTTTTTCGTTTTTTTACTTTTTCCATTGAAATGGCTATTTCAATTAGATCTCTAATAATTTGTTCAACGTCTCTGCCAACATAACCGACCTCTGTAAATCTTGTAGCTTCAACCTTTACGAATGGAGCTTCAGCAAGTTTTGATAACCTTCTTGAAATTTCAGTTTTACCAACACCAGTTGGTCCAATCATAAGTATATTTTTTGGAAGAACTTCATTTTTCATATCTCCAGTTAAAGCCTGTCTTCTCCATCTATTCCTTAGCGCGACAGCTACTGCTTTTTTAGCTTTATTCTGACCAACTACAAATCTATCTAATTCAGATACAATTTCTCTTGGAGATAAAGAACTTACCAATCCATTTTCATTTTTAGTTACTTTCTCTTTTTTTACTAAAGGCGTTATATTTGATTTTTCCATTAAATCTTTTCTATTTTGATATTATTATTTGTAAAAACACAAATTTCCGAAGCAACTTCAATTGCTTTTTTTGCAACTTCTTCTGCAGTTAAATTTGTTTCTATTAAAACTTTTCCTGCAGCAAGCGCATAATTGCCACCTGAACCAATTCCGATTACATTACCCTCAGGCTCTAAAACATCACCAGTTCCAGAAATTATATAGCTATTGTCTTTATCACCTATGGCCATTAAAGCCTCTAATCTTCTTAAATATTTATCGGTGCGCCAATCTTTGGCTAACTCAACGGCAGCTCTTGATAAATTGCCTGCATGTTTTTCAATCTTAGCCTCTAGTCTTTCAAATAATGTAAGTGCGTCAGCAGTTGATCCTGCAAAACCTGCAACCACATCTCTTTTTTCAATTTTTCTAACTTTTGAGGCAGTGCTTTTAACTACTGTATTACCCATACTAACTTGACCGTCTCCAGCCACCACCACTTCATTGTTTTTTCTAATTAATACTATTGTTGTCATAATTTATAGATGGAGATTAATTGTTATTCTTCAAGTGCAGATACTAATATTGATATAGTTAAATAATCTATATATATGTTGTTTAATAAATGCTTAGAAAAGGAAAGATATCTAGAAAAACAAAAGAGACCAGCATTAGTGTTGAAGTAAACATTGATGGCAAAGGTAAATATAATATTGATACTGGCATAGGTTTTTTAGATCATATGCTTGAACAATTATCAAAGCATTCTTTAATTGATATAAATGTTAAGGCAAAGGGGGATACCCACATTGATCTTCACCATACAACAGAAGACACAGGAATTGCAATTGGTGAAGCTCTTAAAAAAGCTGCAAATAAATTTGTTGGCATTAAAAGATACGCACATGCAATGATACCAATGGACGAAACATTGTCTAGAGTAGCAATAGATGTTTCAAATAGACCTTATTTAATATGGAAGGTTAAATTAAAAGTTGAAAAACTTGGAGAAATGGACACAGAACTATTTAAGGAATGGTTCCAAGCATTTTCACAGGCCGCTGGTATTACTCTGCATATTGAAAATATTTATGGAGACAACAGTCATCACATCATTGAGTCTTGCTATAAAGGATTAGCAAGGTCTCTTAGATTAGCTCTTGAAATTGATCCTCGAAATAGAAAATCGATACCATCAACTAAAGGTTCGTTATAAATTAAATGAAAGTCACAATTGTTGACTATAATTCAGGCAATATTAGTTCTGTTGTAAACTCTTTCAAAGAAGTAGCAAAAAATAAAATTCATTTAGAGGTAACATCAGATTTGAATATTATTAAATCTAGTGACAAATTAGTTTTGCCAGGTCAGGGCTCGTTTAAAAGCTGTAAAGATGCACTTAATAATGTTAATGGATTATTTGATACTCTTAACGATTTTGCGATGGAAAAAAAGAAACCGTTACTTGGAATTTGTGTAGGTCTTCAAATGTTTGCTGATATTGGATATGAGGAAACCGAAACAAAAGGTTTTGGCTGGATTCCTGGCAAGGTATCTAAAATTGATAATAAAAATGCTAGATATAAACTTCCTCATATTGGCTGGAATCAAATAAGTATTATTAAAGATAGCATGATTTTAAAAGATATAGAAAATAATGTACATATGTATTTTGTACATAGCTTTGAATTTATTCCAGAAGACAATAATATAATTTCTTCAACAACAGAATATTCATCTCATATTGTTAGTTCAGTTGAATACAATAATATTTTTGGAACACAATTTCATCCTGAAAAAAGTGATAAGGCTGGTCTTAAATTAATTGACAATTTTTTAGACTTATAGATGAAAGTTATTCCAGCCATAGACATAAAAGATAAAAAGTGTGTCAGATTAGTTAAAGGAGACTTTACAAATAAAACTGAGTATAAAATGTCACCAATTGAACAAGCAAGCAGATATAATGATCATGGTTTTAAAAATTTACATATTGTTGATTTAGATGGAGCTTTAACTGGTGAAACAGTTAATTTAAATACAATTCAAGAAATAGTAAGTAAATTTGATTTTAAAATTGAAGTAGGTGGAGGTATTAGAACTAATGATAGTATTCAAAAATATATTAATGCAGGTGTAGAAAAAGTTATTATAGGTAGTGCAGCTTTAAAAGATAAAAATTTTCTAAAAAAAGCATGTCAAAAATTTCCAAGTCAAATTGCACTTGGCCTAGATGCTAAAGATGGATATCTATCTATTTCAGGCTGGAAGGAAAATTCTAATCTATTAACTTTAGATTTCTTGGAAGAAGTTAATGATTATGGTTTAAGTCGATTAATTTATACAGATATAAATCGAGATGGCACTAAACAAAGTCCTAATTTTGAAGAAACATCAAAAGTCGCTAATTTATCAAATTGTCCAGTAATTATTTCTGGTGGGGTTTCTTCAATTGATGACATTAAAAAAGCAAAGATTTTAAATAAAAATATTGAAGGCATTATAGTTGGTAAAGCCATATATGATGGTGATATTAAATTAGAGGAATTAGCGAAAGAAATAGATGCTTAAAAATAGAATTATACCCTGTTTAGACGTTAAGAACGGTCGTGTTGTAAAGGGAATTAATTTTATTGATTTAAAAGATACAGGAGACCCAGTTGAACAAGCCGAAATTTATAGTGATGGAGGAGCTGATGAAATTTGTTTTTTAGACATTACAGCTTCCAATGAAAATAGAGACATAATTTATGAAGTAGTAGAAAAAACATCTAAGAAATGTTTTGTTCCTCTAACAGTTGGAGGAGGCGTTAAAAGTATAAAGGATATTTCCAAATTACTTAATTGTGGAGCAGATAAAGTTTCAATAAATACTGCAGCAGTTCAAAATCCGAAATTAATTATCGAAGGTTCTAAAAAATTTGGCTCCCAATGCATTGTTGTCGCAATAGATGCTAAAAAAAAAAATGATAAGTGGGAAATTTTTACTCATGGGGGGAGAAACAACACTGGCATTGATGCAATAGAATTTGCATTAAAAATGGAAGATAGCGGAGCTGGCGAACTTTTAGTCACATCTATGGATAGAGATGGCACCCAAGAAGGTTATGATATTGAGCTAATGTCCAAGATATCATCAAAAGTTAATACTCCTGTTATTGCTTCAGGCGGGGTAGGAAATTTAGATCATTTAGTAGACGGAATAAAATTAGGAAATGCCAGTGCAGTTTTAGCAGCATCAATATTTCACTATGGAAAACATTCAATAAAAGAAGCTAAGGAATATTTGAATTCAAAAGGATTACCAGTTAGAATTTGATATGTTAAATACATTGGAAAATCTGATTAAACTTGCTAGAGACAGAAAAGCAAGACCTACTGAAGGATCTTATACCAATAAATTACTTGCAAATAAATCTTTGAGTAAAAAAAAGGTTTTAGAAGAAATAGATGAATTACTAGAGGCTGTAGAAAATAACACAAATATAATTCATGAGGCAGCCGATGTATTTTATCACTTATTAATTTATTTGGAGGCAAATGAAATAAAAATAGAAGAGGTTATGTCCGAATTAGAAGAAAGAAAAAAATAATGAAATATGATAACAATAATATTTTCGCCAAAATTTTAAAGGGAGAAATCCCATGTAATAAAATTTATGAAGATAAATTTATTTTATCTTTCTACGATATTAACCCACAAAAAAAAATTCATGCACTCATTATTCCAAAAGGAAAATATATTGATCTAGATGATTTTAGTGTTAATGCAACACCAAGTGAAATAGTTGGCTTATTAAAAGGAATAAACATAGTTGCAAAAAAACTTGGAATCTCAGTCGATACTGGTGGTGGATACAGAGTATTAGCAAATATTAGTGAAGATGGAGGTCAAGAAGTACCACATTTTCATTTTCATTTATTTGGCGGTGAAAAAGTTGGAAAAATGGTCGTGTGAAAAACGTAGTTGATAGAAGCTATTTAGAAATACAATCTTTAGATAATTTAATTCAAAGTAATGCACCAAATTTAGAATGTTCAATTTCTCTTGTAAATCCAGATAATTTTAGGATTAATAAGTTTTTTTACAAGAATGTTGGTAAGAACCATCGATGGACTGACCGTCTCGTTTGGTCAGAAAAAGAATGGGCTGAATATTCATCCAATCCAAAGGTAGAAACTTATATTTTAAAAGTAGCAAATGATCTAGCAGGATACTTTGAACTAATTTTATATTTAGACTTAAAAGAAATTGAAATTGCTTATTTAGGCCTTTTAGAAGAATATCATAATAAAAAATTAGGTTCATATTTGCTTTCAGGTGCAATTAAAAAATCTTTTGAAAAGAAAAGTGTTAAAAGAGTATGGGTTCATACATGTACTTTAGATCATGAAAATGCTCTTAAAAATTATTTAGCAAGAGGTATGAAGATTTTCAAAAAGGAAAGAATTCAAATCTAATTTATTGAAGGAAGTTTGAAAATATTTTTTTTTAAAATTTGATTTTTTTTTATAGAAGAGAGATACGTTATACTTAAATTTTGATAAATATCTAATGTTTGCCAACCTGCTAAGTTATGATTAATTTTATCAAAAAAGATATTAATTTCAATTTCATCTTTAAAAATTGTAAAATTTATTAACCTACTGTCAACAATTCGTACTTTTAAATTTTTAATTTCTTCAATTAAAAATCTTTTACTAAGAATATAATTTAGGGGTGTTCTTTTAATAGGATATCGATAATAGGTTCCATTTTTTGTTTTGATAACAAGAGATTTTCCATTTGAAACTAATATTTTTTCATTAGACAAACTATAATTACAAAAAATTTTTTTTGGATATTCAATTATACAATTTCCTGTCTCAATTTTACCGTTGATATTTTGTTCAAAGTCAAAAATTAGATTTTGCGTGTTTTTTAAATTTTTTATTATATTTTCTTTAATTGATCCAAAAGCAAAAGTGCTAAAACAAAAAAAAAAATAAATGAATAATACTTTTTTCATTAAAGAACGTCTCTTTTGCCAACATGATTTGCTTTACTAACAACACCTTCATCTTCCATCATATCTATGATTCTTGCAGCTCTATTATATCCAATTTGTAGTTTTCTTTGCAAAAATGATGTAGAAGCTTTGCCTTCTGATTTTACAATTTCTAATGCTGATTGATAAAGCTCATCTCTATCTTGATTATTTTTTAAACTATCTCCTATTTCTTTTTCATCTACAAAATTTAATATTTCATCTATATAGTCTGGTTCAGCTTGAGATCTTAAAAAATTATTAATCTTTTCTATTTCATTGTCAGATACAAAGGGAGCATGTATACGCATTATTTTATTTGCAGAAGACATGTATAACATATCGCCTTTACCCAATAATTGTTCAGCCCCTTGTTCTCCTAAAATTGTTCTACTATCTATTTTAGATGTTACTTGAAAAGAAATTCTAGTTGGAAAATTAGCTTTAATAGTGCCCGTTATCACATCTACGCTCGGTCGTTGAGTGGCCATAATAATATGTATACCTGCTGCTCTAGCCATTTGTGATAATTTTTGAATATAATTCTCTATTTCTTTACCAGCAACAAGCATTAAATCAGACATTTCGTCAACAACAACAACTATATAAGGCATTGGTAATTGATGTTTTGTATTGTAACCATCTATATTTCTGACACTTTCTTTCGTCATTAATCTATATCTACTTTCCATTTCTTTAACTACCCAACCTAGAACAGATGCAGCCTTTTTAGCCTCTGTGATAACAGGACATAAAAGATGTGGGATACCTTCATACGTTGAAAGTTCTAACATTTTTGGATCGATCAAAATAAACTTACATTTATCAGGCGTGTGTCTGTAAAGTAGAGATAAAATGATAGTATTGATGCAAACTGATTTACCTGAGCCCGTGGTTCCTGCTATAAGTAAATGAGGCATTGATGTTAAATCACCAATCATTGGATCACCAGATATATTTTTACCTAAAGCTATCGGTAGTTTTATTTCTCTTCTTTTAAAATCATTGCTATTTAGAATTTCAGTCAGATAGACATTTTCTCTCGATGCATTTGGTAGTTCAATACCTACGGTGTTACTCCCTGGAATGGTTGCAATTCTAGCTGACTCTGAACTTGTGTTTCTTGCTATATCATCTGATAAATTAATAATTTTGGAAACTTTAACACCAGCAGCAGGTTCAAATTCATTTAAAGTAACAACGGGACCATGACTCACCTTTTTAATATTACCGTTTACACCAAAATCTAATAATATTTTTTCAAGAAAACTCGGATCATGGGATTCATCTTTATTAAAACCTTCTTTCTTTTTTTTTGTTGGAATTTTTAGCAAATCTAAAACAGGAAGTTTAAACTTAGTTTTTTCATTTTCTTTAATCTTATCCGCTTTGATGAAAGGAAGATCTTCTTGAATTAAATTTTTTATTTCGTCTTGAGGAATATACTCACCAATAATTTCATTTTTATTTGTATATGGCTTATTATTTTCTTTAATAAAATAATTGATAAATTTTTTTAAAAAATTCCAAAAATTTTTAAGTTTAAAATTAATACTGATTAAAAAAAGTCCAAAAGTCAGTAAAATTAAAAAATAAAATGCTAAATTTTGATGTAAATTAATTAAATCACCCAAAATAGTTTTATTTAAATAATTTCCAATAAATCCACCATTTCCATTAATGTATAGTGTGAAAGCATTGCCATAGAAAAAACTAAAAAATAAAGATCCGGAAACAGAATAAAAGATAGAAAAAAAAATATTTTCTATTATCAAAAAAAAATCTCTACTTTTAAAAATATTAATTCCAGTAATGATTAAAGTTATTGATATCAAATAAGATACAAACCCAATTGATTGAAAAAAAAAGTCAGAAATGTAACTTCCTTGAAAGCCTAGTAAATTTCTAATTTTTACATTCTCGGGAAAAATAAAATTAGGATCTGCAGGGGAATAAGAAATTAAAGACAATAAAAGTAAAATTCCAATAATTGATACACTTAGACCTATAATTTCAATTAATCTATTAATTGTAAATTGTAAGGTAATATTAGCTATTTTTTTTATATTCATTTTTGATAAATCAAATTTATCACTTTGTATCATCTAATTTTTATTGTTAAAATTAATTTGTTATGAAAGTTTGTATTATAGGCAATGGACTTGTTAGTTTAACAGTAGCAAATGTGTTAATTCGAAAAGATATATCAGTAGATATTTTATTTAGTAGTAAAAACAATAAATACGATAAATCAAGAACTTTAGGAATTTCAAAAACTAATGTTGATTATTTTAATAACGAAATAATAGATATTGAAAAAATTTTATGGGAAATAAAAAATATTAAAGTTTATTCTGAAAAAAATTTTAATGACGAAATTCTAAATTTTAATAATAGTAATCAACAAATTTTTTCAATTATTAGAAATTACAAATTGCATAAAATATTAAATGATAATTTAAAAAAAAGTAAGCTAGCAAAATTCAAAAATGATATTGATCTTAAAGATATTAATAAAAAAAATTATAAATTAATTATTAATTGTGATCCAAGTCACATATTAACAAAATTTTTTTTTTCTAGCAAAATTGAAAAAAAATATAAAAGTCATGCTTATACAACTATTATAAACCACAAAAAAATTTATGAAAACAACACTGCATTTCAAAATTTTACTAAAGATGGTCCCATTGCTTTTTTGCCAGTTTCTAATACCAAAACTTCTGTTGTTTATTCTTTAAGAAATAAAAGTAATGAAAAAAAAATAGATATTAAAAATTTAATTAGAAAATTTAATCCCAAATATTCAATTATTGAAATTAATGATTGTGGACGCTTTGAATTAAAATCTTCAAATTTAAGAAAATATTATAAAGATAATATTCTTGCTTTCGGTGACTTACTTCATAAAGTGCATCCTCTAGCCGGTCAGGGATTTAATATGTCTTTAAGAGATATAAAAATATTATCAAAATTAATTGATGATAGAATTGCAATTGGGCTAGATATCGACGATTCTTTATGTAGTGATTTCCAAAAAAATACACAAGATAAGAATTTTATTTTTTCAACAGGTATTGATTGGATTTATGAGCTTTTTAATTTTGAAAGTAAAATTAATTCAAATATAATAAGTAACAGTATAAAAATTCTCGGTAAAAAAAAAATTATAAATTCTTTTTTTAAAAAATTTGCAGATAGTGGTTTGGGAATTTAAATTTATTGTAAAGTTGTATTATTGTATTCATCATAAGTATAAGTGTTTAAAATTTCAGCTATTTTATTTTTTCTTATATCTAAACTTTTTGCTTCTAGTAGAATTTGCTTCTCTTCTAAACTGAAAGGAGATGCCATTGCTAAGGCATTGATAGTTTCATCTAAGCTTTGTTTTTCTAAACCCTTCCAGTTGATAATAAAACCTCTTTTTTCAAATAATAGTTTCAGATCTTTAAAAATTAATTCTAAATCAGAGAATTTTAAATCTTCTTTTTTTTGATTCAAATCGTGCAAATAATTATCATAATTTATTTCGCATTCCCTATATTTTTTGTCAGTTTTTATTTCTTTGTTAATTTTAAACCTAACAATTCCTTTAAGATCTATTAAATATCGACCATCGTCAGTTTCTTTAAAACTTGTTATTTTACCCAAACAACCTATTTCATGAAGCTCAGGTACATTTGATCCAAATTTTTTTATTACTTTAGGCTGAATCATTCCGATTAGTTTATTAGTCCTCATGCTGTCGTTGATCATATCAATATATCTTGGTTCAAAAACATTCAGAGGTACTGTAGTTTTAGGAAAAATAATAAAATTGCTTAATGGAAATACAGGAGTGATTTTTGGTAATTCTTTTATATTCATATTTTTTTTTATATCATATTTAATATTGCTTGAATTAAAAAAACAGCAAACTATAATGTTTTTAATGCGGGCATAGCTCAGTGGTAGAGCGTCTCGTTGCCAACGAGAAGGTCGAGGGTTCGACCCCCTTTGCCCGCTCCATAAAACATGAATGATCTTTTAAAAAAAAAATGTATTCCCTGTGAAGGTGGAGCCATTCCCTTTGATATTTCCCAAATTCATAAATATCAAAAAAAAGTTGATGGATGGGATATCATTAAAAATAAAAAAAATAATTTTTTTTTAGAAAAAAAATTTAAATTCAAAAATTTTAAAAAGAGTCAAAATTTTGTTGATAAAGTTGGAAAAATTTCAGAAGAAGAAGGGCACCACCCAGAAATTTTATTTGGATGGGGTTATGCAAAAATAAATATAACAACACATGCAATTGAAGGTTTGTCTGAAAATGATTTTATTTTAGCTGCTAAAATTGATCAAATTACTAATGCCGGAAATGTCTAGTTTTTGAAAAAACTAGCACTGTATTAGTTTCATTAGCAAATCTTATCACTTCATTATCTCTAATAGACCCAGCTGGCTGAATTACAGCTCCAACACCGGATTGGACTAATTTTTCTATTCCGTCAACAAATGGAAAAAAAGCGTCTGAAGCAGCAACGACACCAGTGGTCGTTTTTATAAATTTTTTCATTTTGCCAATAGCAATTTGACAACTATCTAATCTACTAGGTTGGCCAGAACCGATTCCTGTTGTTGATTTATTAACTGCCAACACAATTGCATTTGATTTTACGTATCTACATACATTAAATGCAAATATTAAGTCATCAAATTGTGATTTAGTTGGTTTCTTTTTTGATACAATTCTAAAATCTTTTTTTGTAAAGACTTTTTTATCTTCAGTTTGCACCAAAATATTTTTATCTGCAGAACTAAATTTAAATACTTCCGATATATTAAAATTTGATGCATCTATTAATCTTAAATTTTTTTTCTTTTTAAATATTTTAAGAGCATCTTTATCAAAACCATTTCCAATTATTACTTCAAGAAATATATTATTAAGTTCTGATGCAACATTTTTATTAATTCTAAAATTACATGAAACTACTCCCCCAAAAGCACTTATAGGATCACAAGCAAGAGCAGACTTGTAGCTTTCTGTTTTATTTTTTAATATTGATACACCACAAGGATTTGCATGTTTTACAATAACCGTACCAATATTTTTTGGCAAAGACTTAGAAATGGTTAATGCTGAGAAAATATCATTATAATTGTTGTAGCTTAATGGTTTTCCATGAAGCTGCTTAATATTCAAAAAAATATTTTGAGAATATATTGCACTTTCTTGATGGGGGTTTTCACCATATCGAAGTTTTTCAACTAGATTACCATAAATTATTTTTTTTTTAGGAAAATGATTATTTGTAATTTTGTTAAAATAACCGGAAATTAAGGCATCATAGTAGGCCGTTTCTGTAAAGGCTACTTGAGACATCTTTTCTCTAAAACTTAGTGTTGTGGAGCCTTTATTTTTTGTCATTTCAGTAATAAGTTCCTTATATTGATTTTCTGAAGTAATGACGATTACATCATTATAATTTTTGGCAGCAGCTCTAACCAAGGTAGGCCCACCCACGTCTATATTTTCAACAATTTTTTTATGATTAGAATTGTTTTTTAAAGTTTCTTCAAATGGATAAAAATTTACAATTACAAGATCAATATTTTTAAATTTATTTTTTATTAGTTCTTGATAATGAGATTTATTGTTTCTTTTATTAAGAATTCCAGCATGTATTTTAGGATGCAATGTTTTTACTCTTCCTTCCAAAATTTCAGGTGATCCCGTATACTCAGAAACCTCAATACACTTAAATTTTAGTTTTTTTATTTCTTTGTATGTCCCTCCAGAACTAATGATTTCAACATTATTTTTTTTAAGCATACTTAATAAAGGTTTTAAATTTTTTTTATCAGAAACAGAAATCAGCGCTCTTTTAATTTTTCTCATTAAATTTTGCTCAGTTGCCAAATGATATTTTCACTTTGATTTTTAGTAATACCAGAAACAAAAATATTTTGGTTTTGTGTATAATAATTTTTATTACCGAAATATAGTCCATTATCAATGTTAATATCATAGTTATTGCAAGTAAATTTCCATCCTTCATCTTCAAGTTCAATTAATATAGTTTTATTATCTTGTGTTTTCATCAATTTTACACCAGGCTCAAGATGAAATCGTATTTCAAATTTGATATTTAAATTTTTTTTTTTATTCAAAATTTTATCTGTACCAATAAAATTAAATTGTTCTGGATAAAATTCAATTTTTCTTTTATGTATCGTATTATACCTTTTTTGATAACCATCATGACCAGCACTAATTTTCCAATAATTTTTTTCAAAAACAACATTTTTATCTAATATTTTTAAACCATCGTTAATAAGATAATTTTTATTATTTGATTTTTTATAACGACAAGAAGAATGGTCATCAATAACCAATGTACTTTGAGTTGCAGTAGATCTTGATAATTCTACTAGTTTAATATTTTGATTATTAAAAAAACCACAATTGGTTATTAATTTTTTTCCGTTTGAATTAATTTCGAAAGATAAAGCCCCAGGTTGGTAGTTTGAAGAAAATCTAGGAGTTGGTGGGCAACCTATATCCATTACAAGCGAAATCTTTTTATTACATAAAATTGCATAACCACCAAATTCTTTATTTTCATTTTTAAATTTATAACCAAATCTTTTGAGATAGTGATCAAATTCAGAATTGTTAGAAATATTATTTCCATTCATTAAAATATCAGATCCAATATTTTGCCATGCAAATGCATAGCCTTGACCAAGATAATGTATTGTTTCATCAATGTGTTCTGGAACTGTCATCTGAGCTTCTCTAAACCACTCTCTAATAAGAATGTAATATTTTAAATAGAATATTAATTGTTTAATGCTTCTTGATTTTGGAAAACCTTGATTATCAAAGGATAATTTAGATATTTTTTTTAGAAGATTTAATCCAAATATAAGGTAATTTTTTTCATCTTTATAACAAAGACCAACAAGGATTATAGCGGCACATCCAATCATTTTATCATCTACGATTTTTGATTTATTAATCTCATACATTAAGTGATTAGTTTGCTTTTGTATAATTTCATTAAATTGATACTGATAATTTTCATCACCTTGATCAATTGTTAAAACATGATTTGAAAGCCAAGCAATAATTCTTCTTGACGTTAAATCGAATTCCCAAGTTCTAGAGTTATATCTAAAATTTTTCTCTATCCAGTCTAATATAATTTTTTGAGTATTTTTTTTAGATGATTTTAAATCCAAACTAAAAAACCAATAAAAATTATTCAACCTTTTAAAATCTTTATAACTTATATTTTTGTTGTTCCATAAATTTTCAGTTGAAATATCATCAACACTTATTTTTTTAGTTTGATATTTAATTAATGATGAAAGTAAATGAGGGCTTGGCTTATAGAATATATTATTATGATTAATTTTTGATATTTTTTTATTGTAATAATTTGAATTTAAATAAAAGTTTCTTAAATACTTTGAAATATTTGTGAAAAATCGAATAATGAAATTTAAGGGATTTCTTAAAATCATTTGTTTATATAGATTTTAGTAAATCAATATTTTTTTTAATATCTCCATTATTACTTTTAAATATCGTAGTTCCTGAAACTAAGATATTAGCACCTGCTCTAATTGCGATTTTAGAATTCTCAAAATTTATTCCACCATCAATTTCAATATCAAAATCAATATTTTGATCTTTTTGAATTTGTTTCAATTCTTTAATTTTATCCAATACCTCAGGCATAAATTTTTGACCGCCAAAACCAGGGTTAACACTCATGATTAACACCAAATCAATATGATCTAAATAATCTTTAATTATATCAACCTTTGTTTCTGGATTTAGAGACACACCAACCTTTTTCTTCAATTTCCTTATTTTGGAAATCGATTCAGAGAGATTATCTGTTGCCTCCGGATGAATAGTAATAATATCTGCTCCAGCTTCGGAGTAAGCTTCTATGTATTTATGAACTGGTGAAATCATTAAATGTACATCAAATTTAATTGAGCAATTTTTTTTAAGTGCTTTAATTATAGGAGGGCCAATTGTTAAGTTTGGTACAAAGTGACCATCCATAACATCAACATGAATTAGATCAGCACCTCCTTCTTCTAATCTTTTAATTTCAGCACCCAACTGACTAAAGTCAGCAGAAAGTATTGAAGGTGAAATTTGTATTTTTTTCATCGAGTAGTAAGTTTACTAGTAACAATTTTTAAAATTTTATTGAATTAAAAAATTGATAAATTTGTTTAGATATATCACTTTCAAGAGGAAAAGACAGCATTCCCATTACGGAGTAACCTAAAACATACGGCATTAAATAAAATCTAATCATGAAAAAGAACCAAGCAACATAAAGAGGTACTAGTGGTTGAATGATAAAAGAAGGGGTAATTGACTTAAAAAGTTTTAGTAAAGGATTAGTAAATTTTACAAAAACTCTCATAAAAAAGAATTCAGAGTCTTCTTTTTGAAAGATATTCATTGCGACTCTACCAATTAAAGTCCACATAATAACACCTAGTATATAGTCTATGACATAAACTAGTGGATGAAAGTTAGCTGACATTAGTTATTTTATAATTTATTAGGTGATAAAATAAAAGGGGCGAAATTAATCGCCCCTTAAAAAGATTTTACTTGTGATTATATGATAGATCTACCTGAAGGCACTCTAACATTATCAACCATTTTCTGAGTAGCAGCATTTGGTGCTGAAGTCATTAAACTTACAACAATCATTGATACCAAGCTTACTGCAGATCCAAAGATACCAAACGTTAACTGAGTAATACCTAAGAATCCACTTCCACCATTTCGTACCCAAATTAGGTAACCCATACCAGAAGCAAGACCTAAAGCCATACCAGCTATAGCACCTTCTCTGTTAGCTCTCTTCCACCATACACCAAGTACAAGTGGGAAGAACAATCCAGACATCGCAAAGTCAAAAGCCCA
>Ga0209425_10000229_pt1 | contig 67615 bp, 66 predicted proteins | sample COG_05_FD_184749 | JGI IMG/M metagenome (GOLD analysis project Ga0209425, IMG submission 184749) | Pelagic Microbial community sample from North Sea - COGITO 998_met_05 (SPAdes) (version 2) | ecosystem: Environmental > Aquatic > Marine > Neritic zone/Coastal water | place: Helgoland, sampling...
AGGCTCTAGGATTTGGGTATTTTTTTTATCTCTTCATCAAGCTCAATTACATTTTGAGTTGAGTTGATATCATATTTTTTAATCAGTTCTTTAAAATGTTTTCTATCAAATTCAATACCGAGTTCGTTCATATTAGATATTTTTTTTAAGAAATTGCCATTAAAAGATGTTGCAAACTCATTAAATGACCTCATGGATCGATAAAGATTTTTACCCACATCTTGAGATTTGGTTAATATTATTCCAACTGACTCAATCATTTTTTTTACCTCAACACGAAGATTGTCAATATTCTTCTCTTGTTTTTTATGATTTATAATAAATTTACTCTGATTTAATAAATTAATTAATCCAATAGGGCCAATTAGCCAAATTTTTTCATCTAAAGTTTTTTGTTCAAAATTAGGAGAAATTTCTCTAATGATATCTAGCATTTTTTCGCTTTGTAAGAACATGGCGGTTGAAATTATTGGTTCCACATTTTTTCCAAAAATATTTTTTAGATCCCAATCTTCTAATTTAGATTTAGCATAAGATCTTTTTTTTAAGTCAGAGAGGTGATTGTTCATTCTGTCCCTTAGTTTTGACTCAACTTCTTTGGTTTGCTCTTGGTTATTTTCATTCTTTGTTTTTTGTAATTCTAGAAAATGAGAGGAGGATTTGCTGTCGATAATTAAGATATGATTGTCTGGCAAGAATATTAAGGCGTCTGGTCTCTTAGAGTTGTTGCTAGAATCAGAGAAGTGTGATTGCAAGATATAATCTCCTGTCGAATCAGAATTTCTTTTTTTTTGTAAACCGGAAGACTTTAAAATATTTTCTAAAGTAATTTCGGAAGTTCTACCGGCGCCTCCAGGATTTAAAAGAGCATTCTTAGTTAAGTTTATGTCATCTATTGATTTCCTAACATCATCATCAAGAGAGCTAACTTTGTTGGTAATACTCTCAAAATTTTGAAAAAGATTCTCGGTAATTTTTTTAATTTCTTCTGCCTGGTTCTGACTAAATTTTTCTTGATCCTCTCTATTTTTTCTAATTAATTCTTCAGACAGTTGAAGAAGTAATGTCTCCTTTTCTTTCCCCCAATTAAGTTTTTCTTTTTCTAAATTTTCTGTTTTTTGATTCAAAAGTTGTTTTTTGACCTCAATACTTGCTAAACCACCCTTTAGATTGTCAATTTGATTTACAAGATGTTTATTTTCCTCCTTTGATTCCTTGTTTGTAATTTCTAATTGCTCAAAACGACCTACATAACTTGATAAAAGGTAATTTTTCTTTTCTAGAATTACGGTTTTATTTTCTTGCTCCTGATTTTTTTGCTGTAAATCTAAATTTTTATCCTGTAATTTATTATTTTGTAATTTAAAAAAGATAAAGATTACAATTGATAAAAATATCAGGCAAATAATTACTATTTCCATGGTCAATAGGCTTAAGTTATTTGTTTCAATATTGTCATTATCCTAAGTAAGTAAGAAAATTAGTCAATTTAATATTAGTTTGATGAGTACTGAAATAAGTAAAACACAACTTTTACACACTATTCCACTTCGTGATCTAGTAATTTTTCCGCATGCTATTAACACTCTGATTGTCGGTAGAAAAAAATCTATTAATACTGCGATTGAAGCAAAAAAGCGTAATATTCCTATTTTAGCAATTAACCAGATCCATTCTGATAGTGATGAATTTTCTCTTAAGGCGCTTAATAAGGTTGGAACAATTTCAACCATAATTGAGCATAAGAAGATGGCTGACGGAACATTAAAAATTGTTTTAGCTGGAATTAGAAGGGTAAAGCTAGTTGACATTGCCGAATCTAAGGATGTTTTTTTGGCAAAAACTACTCCATTTCCCCAAGAGGTTTCAACTTTTGAAACTGACAAAACCAAGTCTCTTTTTAAAAGTTGTATAATGACTTTTGAGGAGTATATTAAGAGAACTAAAATTATTCCTCTTGACATTTTATCATCAATTGTTGCCAGAAAAACAGAGTTTGAATTGACTAATATTATCGCTTCATTAGTAGGTAATAATCCTGAACTGAGGCAAAAAATATTAGAAACAGAAGATAATGAAAAGAGGCTAGTTAAAATTTTTGAATTATTGCAATTTGAAATTAACGCTCTTCGTGCTGAACAAAAAATTCATCAAAATATACAAGAAAAAATTTCTAAAGGGCAAAAAGAAATTTATCTTCATGAGCAATTAAAACATATCAAGAAAGAGCTTGGGCAAAGTGATGAGGATGAGACTGGTAAAATTAAAGATAAAATTAACAAAACAAAACTATCTAAAGAGGCGAAAGAAAAATGTGAAATTGAGGTTGCTAAATTAGAGAAGATTGGCAATTTTTCTTCAGAATATGGGGTTGTTAAAAATTATCTAGATACCATTATTTCACTTCCTTGGAAAAAATATAGTAAGACTAATAATGATTTAGAAAAATCTTTAAAAATTTTAGATAAAAATCATTATTCATTAGAGAAGATTAAGGAAAGAATTCTAGAATTTTTAGCCGTCCAAATTAAAACAAAATCTCTTAAGGGCCCAATTATTTGTTTTGTCGGCCCTCCGGGAGTTGGTAAAACTTCTCTAGCAAAATCTTGCGCTGACGCCGTTGGTCGTAAATATGTAAAAGTTTCTTTAGGTGGTGTAAGGGATGAATCGGAAATAAGGGGTCATAGAAGGACTTATATTGGCTCCATGCCTGGTAAAATAATTCAATCCCTCAAGAAAGTTAAGTGTGATAATCCATTAATGCTTCTTGATGAGATTGATAAAATGTCATCAGATTTTCGTGGTGACCCAGCTTCTGCTATGTTAGAAGTTTTGGATCCTGAGCAAAATAAAAGTTTTAACGATCATTATTTAGAGGTGGAATATGATTTGTCTAAAATTATGTTTATTGCAACCGCTAACGATATATCTCATATACCAATTCCTCTTCGCGATAGGATGGAAATCATTCATCTGTCTGGATATTCAGAAAGTGAAAAATTATCTATAGCCATTAATCATTTGATTCTAAAAATCAGGAAAGATAACGGCCTAAATGTTAAAGAGTTTAAAATTTCTAATGATGCAATATTAAAAGTTATTCGAGAATACACATTTGAGGCTGGTGTAAGAAATTTAGAAAGAGAAATTTCTAAAATTGCTCGCAAAATTGCTAAAAAAATTGTGACTCAAGAGGTAAAATCTGTCAACATTGATAAGACACTAGTGAAGTCATATCTGGGGGCTGAAAAATTTGATTTTGGTAAAAAGAAAGAGAGGCATCAAATTGGTGTCACAACTGGACTTGCTTATACGCAATTTGGTGGAGATTTATTAGATATTGAGGTTGTTAAATTTGATGGTTCTGGAATAGTTAATATTACTGGAAAATTAGGTGATGTCATGAAGGAGTCAGCTCAAACTGCTTTGAGTTATATTAGATCTATCGCTAAAGATCTAAAGATTGATGTTAAAAAATTTAATAAAATTGATTTTCATATCCATGTTCCAGAAGGAGCAACGCCAAAGGATGGTCCGAGTGCTGGCGTAGCAATTTGTCAGTCATTTGCCTCTGTACTAACTAACATTCCTGTCAGTAAGGATGTAGCAATGACGGGTGAGGTTACTTTAACAGGTAAAGTTTTGGCAATCGGAGGTTTAAAAGAAAAATTATTAGCAGCACTTCGTGGGGGAATTAAAACTGTTTTAATTCCAAAGGCAAATAAGAAAGATTTAGATGAGATGCCGCAAGAAATTCTTGATAAGATAAAGATTATACCGATTGAAACTATAAAAGAAGCTCTACCCCTGTGTCTAGTTGATTTTTCTAAAAAGATAAATAAATAATGGTTGATAAAAGAGTGATCTCAGTAGTAAATCAAAAGGGTGGGGTTGGAAAGACTACTTCAGCAATTAACCTGGCTGCATCCTTAGTTTTACATCATAAGAAAAAAGTCTTAGTTATTGATTTTGATCCTCAAGGTAATGCTAGTACGGGACTCGGACTCGGAGTTTGTGATAGGATCCACTCAACTTATGGTGTCATGCTTGGAGATTCGGAAATCAATGAGTCAATTTTTCAAACTAAAGTTCAGGGTTTATTCTTGATTCCTGCAATTGTTGACTTATCGGCTGCAGAAATTGAGCTTTCTGATATAGATGATCGAGAATTTATCTTAAAAAATAAAATAGAAAACATCATTGATGATTTTGACTATATTATTATTGACTGCCCTCCCTCGCTAGGTCTCTTAACTGTGAATGCGTTAAGTGCTACGAAACATATTTTAATCCCTATGCAATGTGAATTTTATTCATTAGAGGGCTTAAGTCATCTTTTAACCACTTTAGACCTAATTAAAAAAAACCTTAACCCTGATTTAAATATTTTAGGTATAATCTTAACCATGCATGACAAAAGAAACAAATTAACAGAGCAAGTTGAGGAGGATGTAAGGAGATTTCTTGGTGACCTAGTTTTTAAATCATCTATTCCTAGAAATGTTAGGTTGTCAGAGGCTCCATCCTATGGTGAAGTTGCCTTAACTTATGATCCAAAGTGCGCAGGATCTAAAGCTTATATTGCGTTATCACAAGAGGTGATGGAAGTCATTGGCTAGAGTCTGTATTGATAAAAGAATATTTTTTCACTAGGTAAATTCTACCACCAATTTAAACAAATCATATCATTTTTAGACCATAGAATTTGATGCTAATTTTGGCTTCTTATTACAAACTTGATTAGGAGTTTTTCTCCCAAGGAGTTACTTTTGTTATTTGATCAAGAAATTTCTTTACCCTTATTTTTCTACTAATAATTGCTAAAGAGAAGGATAATTATTATGTTGTCATGATTATTTATCTGATAAAGATGATATTAAAACAAGCTATAAAGATAGATAAACAATACCTTTATGACTTGTTATCGTAGTTATTAAGAAAATAGCAAATGATTTTGATAAAAATCATGTTCTTGCAAGATTTTATGTTAAGTTGGTGATTTTTTCAGAGGTTCCTTTGGGAATTCTTATTTAATATAAAAAATTATATAATTAATCTCATATTTTTTATTATGATACATCAATCTTAATAGAAAAGTTTCTTAATAAAGAGTTCTATACCATTGATTATGAGGTTAAGATAGTGTTATTAAATAAATATAAAATAGAAGAAATATTAGTTGACATAGTTAAAATAGGTGCTTACAATCGACTCCTTACTGTGATGGTTTGGTAAAACAAATTGTCATTTGTTGTTTTAAAATCGTGAATAATTGACACATATGAATAATATATCAACTCTAACATTGATATATCAAATTCAATTTTAAATTGTCGTTTAATTTTTTAGTAAATTAACAGACAGTTCTTGAAAAATAATTAATTTCGTTCTGCATGTAAATTATACAAAGTATTAAAGAGCATTCGATGGATGCCTTGGCGTTAGCAGGCGATGAAGGACGTAACAGGCTGCGATAAGCCTCGGGTAGCTGCCAATAAGCTTTGATCCGAGGATTTCCGAATGGGGAAACCCACCTCTTTTGAGGTATCTCTATCTGAATTCATAGGTTAGAGAAGCGAACCTGGTGAACTGAAATATCTAAGTAGCCAGAGGAAAGGACATCAACAGAGACTCCGTTAGTAGTGACGAGCGAACGCGGACTAGGCCAGTTTTGTTAGTATAAAAACTAGAATAACCTGGAAAGGTTAGCCATAGTGGGTGATAGCCCCGTATAGGTAAAAAGTACTAGCAAACACGAGTAGGACGGGACACGAGAAATCTTGTCTGAACATGGGAGGACCATCTTCCAAGCCTAAGTACTCGCTAGCGACCGATAGTGAACAAGTACCGTGAGGGAAAGGTGAAAAGAACCCCAATAAGGGGAGTGAAATAGACACTGAAATCGAATGCTTACAAGCAGTCAGAGCAATATACTCCTTGGAGTATTGAGTGATGGCGTACCTTTTGTATAATGGGTCAGCGACTTAATCTGTCATGCAAGCTTAAGCCAGTATAGGTGTAGGCGTAGCGAAAGCGAGTCTTAACAGGGCGATTTAGTATGGCGGATTAGACCCGAAACCGGATGATCTAGTTATGGCCAGGTTGAAGGTAAGGTAACACTTACTGGAGGACCGAACACACTAATGTTGAAAAATTAGGTGATGAGCTGTGACTAGGGGTGAAAGGCCAATCAAATCCGGATATAGCTGGTTCTCCACGAAATCTATTTAGGTAGAGCGTCATATGTTTACCTTCGGGGGTAGAGCACTGTATAGGCTAGGGGGTCCAAAAGACTTACCAAACCTTAACAAACTCCGAATACCGAAGAGTATAGTATGGCAGACAGACAGCGGGTGCTAAGGTCCGTTGTCGAGAGGGAAACAGCCCAGACCGTCGTCTAAGGTCCCAAAATTATTGCTAAGTGGTAAAGGAAGTGATTAGACCAAAACAACCAGGAGGTTGGCTTAGAAGCAGCCATCCTTTAAAGAAAGCGTAATAGCTCACTGGTCTAAATAAGTCTTTTTGCGCCGAAAATGTAACGGGGCTCAAGCAATATACCGAAGACACGGATTTGCAATTTATTGCAAGTGGTAGTGGAGCGTTGTGTAAGTCTGTGAAGGTGAACCGCGAGGTTTGCTGGAGATATCACAAGTGAGAATGCTGACATGAGTAACGATAAAGCGGGTGAGAAACCCGCTCGCCGAAAATCTAAGGTTTCCTTCGTTAAGCTAATCTTCGAAGGGTTAGTCGGTACCTAAGGCGAGGCCGAAAGGCGTAGTCGATGGAAATCAGGTTAATATTCCTGAACCAGTGGGTGAGTGACGAATTTCATTATCTTGTATTTCCTTATTGGATTGGAGATGCAGGGTGTGAGGTTCCAGGAAATAGCCCCCACATTAGGCCGTACCAAAACCAACACAGGTAGATGGGTTGAGAATACTAAGGCGCTTGAGAGAACTGTACTGAAGGAACTAGGCAAATTGCATCCGTAACTTCGGGAGAAGGATGGCCTGCTTTTGGGCAACCAGAAGTAGGTGGCACAAAAATGGGGGTAGCGACTGTTTAACTAAAACATAGGACTCTGCTAAATCGTAAAGATGATGTATAGGGTCTGACGCCTGCCCGGTGCTGGAAGGTTAATTGATGGGGTGCAAGCTCCTGATCGAAGCCCCAGTAAACGGCGGCCGTAACTATGACGGTCCTAAGGTAGCGAAATTCCTTGTCGGGTAAGTTCCGACCCGCACGAATGGCGTAACGACTTCCCCACTGTCTCCAGTACAGACTCAGTGAAATTGAATTTGCCGTTAAGATGCGGTATTCCTACGGTTAGACGGAAAGACCCCGTGCACCTTTACTATAGCTTTACATTGAATTTAGAACTGAAACGTGTAGGATAGGTGGGAGACTTTGAAGCTGGTTCGTCAGGATCGGTGGAGTCATCCTTGAAATACCACCCTTTTTACTTTTAAATTCTAACCAGAATATCTTAACGATATTTGGGACATTGTATGGTGGGTAGTTTGACTGGGGCGGTCGCCTCCTAAAGAGTAACGGAGGCGCGCAATGGTAAGCTCAAACTGGTCGGAAACCAGTTGCAGAGTGTAATGGCACAAGCTTGCCTGACTGCGAGACGTACAAGTCGAGCAGAGACGAAAGTCGGTCATAGTGATCCGGTGGTTCTGCATGGAAGGGCCATCGCTCAACGGATAAAAGGTACGCCGGGGATAACAGGCTGATGATTCCCAAGAGTTCATATCGACGGAATCGTTTGGCACCTCGATGTCGACTCATCACATCCTGGGGCTGAAGAAGGTCCCAAGGGTTCGGCTGTTCGCCGATTAAAGTGGTACGTGAGTTGGGTTCAGAACGTCGTGAGACAGTTCGGTCCCTATCTGCCGTAGGTGTTTGGAAAATTGAGAGGAGCTGACCCTAGTACGAGAGGACCGGGTTGGACATACCAATGGTGTTCCAGTTGTTCCGCCAGGAGCATTGCTGGGTAGCTAAGTATGGACGGGATAACCGCTGAAAGCATCTAAGCGGGAAGCCTCCCTCAAAACTAGTTTTCCCCATTAGGGTCGTGGTAGACTACCACGTTGATAGGCTGGGTGTGTAAGCATAGTAATATGTTCAGCTAACCAGTACTAATAACCCGATTGACTTTGTATGCATAATTTACATGCAGTATAAAGTTAATTATTTTTTTAATCATATGTGAATTAATTATCCTTAATTGGATTTTCTAACTCTTTCTAACTAAAGAGTCGAGTAGTATATTTCTACTCGGTAGAGTTTTAACAAACTTAATTTATTATGATCTCATAATGTGTCAATTATTTCGATGATCTCATCTTTTGATGAGTAATATTTATTGGCTTGATGATCATAGCATCATGGACCCACTTGATACATTCCGAACTCGCCAGTGAAACGTGAGTTGCGCCGATGGTACTTGGTTTTTTAGCCTGGGAGAGTAGGTCATCATCAAGCTTATAAATATTACTCATTAGAAATTCCTGATTACCCATGAAAAAAAATTATTATATCTAAAAAACAAGCTATTATTATTTTTAATCCATGCACGTTACGGTAATTGTTACTATCAAAATTAGGATTATTTCTATCAGATTTAGAATGTTTGTTGCACCCTCAATGACGAGTTGTGCCACCTCCTAAAGATCTTTGCATTTATGATATACTCTTTAGTCGTTTTAGTAACATCAGGGTGGTACCAAATATTACAAGGTTGATAAAAAGTCACTAAACTCAAGCTCCCCCTCTAACTCCACTTCTATATCTAAAAATTTAATCTTATCTTGATACTTTTTATCCATTCTTATCCAGTCCTTTTTTGTAGTCACTAGTTCTAAATTATGTTTTTTTGCTAATTTTGTTAATCTTTGTAAATCATTTTGACTGTATTGATAATGATCAGCAAATGAAAATTTTTTCTTAATATTGGCGCCAGAATTTTTTAAACTTTTAAAGAATTTATCAGGATGGCCTATTCCAGCAAAAGCAAGAACGTCCTTATCAATAAAATCTTCACCATTGATAATTTTTAATTTAGCATTAATAAGTTTTTTACCTTTACAAAATCTCTTTTTAATATTTTTTCGATCCTCATTGATTATAATAATTATATCTGCCCTTTTAACACCAATTGCGATAAACTCTCTTAGAGGGCCGGCAGGAAAGGTTAATTCATTACCAAAAGCGTAATAACCATCTACTACTAAAATTGAAAGATCTTTTTTCCAAGAAAAATTTTGAAAACCATCATCAATAATTAAAAACTCATTTTTTGAGAATTCTTTTTGTTCTAAAATTTTAGAAGTAATTTTGTGACAAATAAATGAATCAGAGCAACCCTTCAAGAGCAAAGCCTCGTCACCAACATCTGTAGCTGTATGTTTATGATTTAATTTAGTCAGATTTTTAATCTCACCACCATAACCCTTGCTTAAATAGGAAAATTTTATTCCTTTTTTTTTAAGTAAATTGCCAACCTTAAGGGTTACAGGCGTTTTTCCTGCCCCACCTAAAGTTAAGTTAGCAATACAAATAGTTTTAATTTTTTGTTTTTTATTTTGATAGAGAGTTATCTGAAGAATTATCTTAAAAAGATAACCAATTTGATAAAAGAAAGATAGTGGAAGTAAAAAATGCGCTATTAAAGACTTTTCTTGCCAAAACTTTGGAGTTTTCATGAAGATGTATTAGCTGACAAAAAATGTAGAAATTTATTATTAATGTAGTGCCCAGGCTTTTTGACCTCAAAATGTCCAAGAATATATTGTCCAAACAAATTAATATCACCAATAAAATCAAGAGCCTTATGCCTAGCTAATTCATTCTCATAACGCAAACCACCTTCATTTAAAATACCATTTTCACCAATAATTATTGCATTATCAAGAGATCCTCCCTTGCCAAGACCTAATTTTTTAATTTGCTCAACGTCTCTCTCAAAAGCAAAAGTTCGAGCTCGACATAAGTCGCTTCTAAAGGAGTGAAATTTTGGATCAAAGGAGATGTTTTCCTTACCGACCACCCTATGAACAAAATCAATCTCCAAATCAAAAGAAAATTTATCAGATGGAGATATTTTAATTTTCTTATCACCTTCTTCAAATAGAATTTCCTTTTTAATTTTAAGAATTTTTGGTGGTAAATTTTGCTTCTTTACTCCTGCAGATTCTAATAAAAAGACGAATGGCTCAGAACTGCCATCGACAATTGGCATCTCCTCTCCGTCCATCTCAATGATTAGATTATTAATACGAGAACCCCAAATAGCAGCCATAAAATGCTCAATAGTTGAGACTGAAACTTGATCAGAATTAGAAATCGTAGTTCCGAGTTGAGCCTTGGTTACATTTCTATAATCAGCAATAATAACATTATTTTTATCTGCAATATCAGACCTTCTAAAGATAATACCATGATTATCAGGGGCTGGATATAGATTTACATTAGTCTCTTTGCCACTATGTAAGCCTATGCCAGAAAAACTAATTTCATTTGCAATTGTATTTTGTTTATCACTGAACATTATTTAAATTATCTATTTTTAGATTTTTCTAGGAATAATTCTTCCACTTCATTTCTATTTTATTTTTAGTTATGGCATATTTTTAGCCAACTACTCAACTCCTTAATGACACCAAACCACATGTCACACCCAGATAAAATAACATCTCTTTTTGGCAAATAAAATAATCCCCCCCTTTTTTTCTACACTATTTTTTAGAAGAGATGTCAAGGTAACGGCTATAGATAGGATGATTCCTGTTATCGTCTAGTTTTACACCATCCTGTCATTTTTTGGGGGTAAAATATTCTAAAAATGAGTACTATCCTGCCATTAATTTATTCAACCTAACCGTAAAATCCTTAACATCAATAACATCTTCTCCGGCACTAATACAGGCTTGATCAAAAAGAGTTTTAATATTATCTTTTATATTCTCTATTTTACCAGAATCCGCGATATTATCCTGTAAGGATTTAATAATAGAATGATTAGGGTTGATCTCTAAAATTTTAGCAGAAATTGAAGGAATTTGATTTTGCTCTTTCAAATATCTTTCCATTCTAATGTCCATAGACCCGCTATCAACAGCTAAACACACTGGACTAGAGGTTAGTTTATTAGAAATTTTTACGTCTTTAATTTTATCTCCTAAAATTTCTTTAGCCAATTTTATCAAGCCAGCTAAGTCGCTATTAGTGACGTCCTTAATATCTTTATTTTTTTTATCATCAGAAGATTCTTCTTTTTTACCATCCAAATTAATATCGGCTCTAGTTGCTGAAACAAATTCCTTTTCCTTATATACGTTAGAAACTGTAACCCAAAAATCATCAACCGCATCAGTTAGAAACAAAACGTCTGCCCCCTTATCAGAAAAACCTTCCAATTGCGGACTATCTTTAATTTTTTTAACTGATTCACCAGTTAAGAAATAAATTTTATTCTGACCTTCTTTAGAATTTTTAAAATATTCTTGTAAAGAAATTAATTTATCAGGAGAATTTAAGCTATAGAAACGCGATAAACTAAGAATCTTATCTTTAAATTCACTAGATTCACAAAGACCCTCTTTAAAAACGGCTCCAAAATTATTCCAAAATTTTAGATATTTTTCCTCATCTTTTTTAGATATTTTTTCTAACTCAGATAATACCTTCTTGATAAGAGATTTTTTAATCTTTTCTAGAATCAGATTATGCTGCAAAGATTCGCGACTAACATTTAAAGGTAAATCCTCGGAATCAACCAAACCCCTCATAAATCTTAGCCAAGCTGGTACAAGATTTAAATCTTCGCTAATAAAAACCTTTTTAACATAAAGCTTCACACTACCTTTTCTATCTGGATGAAAAAGATCAAAAGGCTTCATACCAGGAATAAAAAGTAGGTTAGTATATTCAATAGCACCTTCGGCCTTAGTATGAATGGTCATATATGGCTCGCCAGGTAAATGAGAGATATTTTTGTAAAAATTTTCATACTCTTCCTTAGAAACCTCTGCTTTAGGTCTAGACCAAAGTGCTCTGGTAGAATTTAAAATTTCCTTCTCACCCTTTTCATCAATATGCTCAATTTTAACATTAATATGATCAGAATAAGTCTTGACTACATGCTTAATGTGAAAAATGTCTAAAAAGTCTTTTTCATCCTTTTTTAAGTGCAAAATGATTTTAGTCCCTATTTCAGTTTTATCAGATTGGTCAATTTCAAAATTACCAGCACCTGTTGAGCTCCACTTAAAAGACTCATCACTATCATATTTTTTTGACTCGACAACTATTTTTTCAGAAATCATGAAGGCAGAATAAAAGCCAACACCAAATTGCCCAATTAACTCTACATCCTTCTTGTTTTCTCCAGTTAAAGACTTTATAAAATTTTCAGTTCCAGATTTGGCAATTGTTCCAAGATTTTCTTTAAGATCCTCCTCATTCATCCCAACGCCATTATCTTCAATGGTAAAAGTTTTTGCCTCTTTATCGAATGAAATATTAATTTTTAATTCCTCATCCTCTTTTAAAATACCAGATTCTTGAGAAGATAAATAACGAATTTTATCGCAAGCATCAGAAGCATTAGATATAAGCTCTCTTAAAGCGACATCCTTATTGGTATATAGCGAGTTAATCATAAGGTTCAAAACCTTACTTATCTCAACATCAAATTCATATTTTTTTACAGTCATTATTTTAATAAGTAAATTATTTAAAGTAGTTTTTGATTAATTGAAGCTTCCTGAATTGTCTCTAAAAAACTTAGTGATGTAATTTGGAGAGCTCCTGATTATCAATTATCTTAATAGTAAGAATTAATTAAAAATATTCAACAAGATATTTTTTGCAATCTCCTTCTTTCATTTCTCATTTTCTCAAAATCATCTCCAGCGTGATAAGATGAGCGAGTTAACGGGCTAGCAGAAACCATCAAAAACCCCTTACTGTAAGCCATTTTTTCATAAAATTTAAATTCATCAGGATGAATATAACTTTTTACTGGTGCGTGACGCATTGTAGGTCTTAAATATTGACCAATAGTAATAAAATCAACATCAGCGGATCGTAAATCATCCATTACTTGCAAAATTTCTTCTTTTTTCTCCCCGAGACCAACCATTAATCCAGATTTAGTAAAAATCATAGGATCGATTTCTTTAACTGTTTTAAGAAGTGACAAGGAGTGAAAATATCTAGAACCGGGTCGAATTGCATGATAAAGTCCGGGAACCGTCTCAATATTATGGTTAAACACATCAGGCTTTGCAGCCACCACTTTTTCAACTGCACCACGTTTACGAAGAAAGTCGGGCGTTAAAATTTCAATAGTAACTTTTGGGTTGGATTGACGTATTTTTTGAATTGATTCTACAAAATGATTGGCGCCACCATCAGGCAAATCATCACGATCTACTGAAGTAATTACGATATGATTAAGATCTAACTTGCCAACGGCGTCGGCAAGATTTTCAGGCTCTTTTGGGTCCAATTTACTTGGTTTTCCAGTGTCAATATTGCAAAAAGAGCAAGCTCTAGTGCAAATTGAGCCCATAATCATCACGGTCGCATGTTTTTTTGACCAACATTCCCCAATATTAGGGCATGCCGCCTCTTCACAAACAGTATTTAAATTTGAAGAGCGCATTAAGTCACGGGTTTCTTTAAAACCAGTTGAATTTGGCGCCTTAACCCTAATCCAGTTCGGCTTCCTTAAGAGACTTTCTTTTGGATGACTTTTAGCAAAGCCAAGCATATCCTTATTGTCGTTAATTTTTTCTACTATCTTTTCTTTCATCTAAATAATTATTGAATTTTTAAAAAATATTAATGATACTAGATTTTTTGTAAAGTGTAAATTTAATTATTTAAGAAATGGCTGAAGGTAAAGTAAGTAAAAATAGTCGTAAAAACAAACAGGTTGCTGTAAAAAAGAAGTTTAACGATAAAGAGGTTGAGCCAATTCTATATTACGGCGTGCACGCTGGTCATGGTAAATATATCTCAGCAAAATTCACAGGAACTAGTAACCTAGTGTGTGACGATGCTGGTAAACCAGTGATCTGGGATCAAATCCAATAGATTGTGAATGCCTGAAATAATAATCACGGGTCCAGCTGGTAAGATTGAAGGAAGATATCATCAAAATAAAGATATTAAAGCCCCAGTTGCACTAGTTTTACATCCCCACCCACTTCATGGTGGAACAATGAATAATAAAGTCACCTATCACCTTTTTAAATCCTTTGTTGATAATGGCTTCTCAGTACTTCGTATCAATTTTAGAGGAGTCGGAAAGTCTGAAGGTACATTTAATGACGGTGTTGGCGAGTTGCAAGATGCCACCGCCGCCCTCAACTGGCTTCATAGTAAAAATATGGAAGCTTCTATCTTTTGGTTAGCCGGATTTTCCTTTGGCTCTTGGGTTGGTTTACAAGCTATTATGAGGAGGCCAGATATCGAAAGATACATTCTTGCTGCACCACCAGCCTCTAAATATAATTTTAACTTCATTGTTCCCTGCTCTGCTTCCGGCATGATCATTCAAGGTACCGCAGACGACATTTCTCTTGAAAAAGATTCTAGTAAAATCGCTGACAAGCTCAATCTTCGTGAAGAAGCTGAAGTTAAATATAACGTAGTACCAGATGCTAACCACTTTTTTAGTGATCATTTATCTGAATTTGATCGTTTAACCAATGATTACATAAAGGAAAGTATATTAGAGGATTCTGGTAAAGTTAAAAAAGTCAAAAGGGATCGAAGAAGAAGAAGAAGGAAGAAGAAGGATACTCCTCTGACCAGATCTGAACAATATAGGTCGCCAATTAAGCCTCTGTCCTCTTTATAAATATTACCCCCAAGAGCAGAGTGCTGAAAGTGAGATAATTAACGCAATTCCATAATTTTATATCAAACTGGCTCTGCACGACCTATTCACAAAACTCTAAAACTCAAAAAATTTAATAGTTTATTTTTTAAGAGGGATTTTTTAAAGTTAGTAAGAATTTAAAAAAGAATTTTTAGTAAACTAGTCTAACATGATTTAGAATATTTTGGGACGAGGGCAGTTTTCGTTTAGAAGTTCTGTAAAAATATTAATATTCTAAAAAATACCTACTCTCAGAGTCAATAACCTTAAAATTATCATCACCAACCGATAAAATGGCAAAATTTCTCTGAACTATCCCATTGTCTAAAAATCTAAAAGTGCCATCAACACCCTCAAATCCAGACTTATTAAGAATAAAATCTTCCAATTCTATATCGCTATTTTTATATGCTAGATTGGCAACAGCCCAAACCATGTCATAAACAACACTTGTTACTCTATTAGGAATTTTTTGAAAATTATCATAATATAAATACTCATATTGTTTGTAAACTTCTGGATTAGAAGAGGAGATCCAAGAACCTTTTGCATTGGCATTATAAATAGTGGAGGCCTTATCCCATTCTTTTAATCCAAGAATTTGAATCTCTCTTTTGTCAACATTATTTTCCTCTATTAATTTAAGTATTAAATCTAGATTATCTCCAGAGTCTGCTACTAAAATAGAGTCAGAATAAATTTTATCTTCATTAGAAATAGGTATTTCAGCTAAGGACTTGACCTTATCCTCTTCACTTAAATCTTCATAAGCATTTTGTGAAATAGAGTAAGAATTAACAACTTTAGCAACAGAATTACTTATCTGCTTCTTATCATTATAGAAACTGCTGGAAATGAAATAAGCACCTTTTCTTGTAGATGTCTCTCTGAGGGAGTTTGCAACTTTTAGGCCATAAGAATTGTTTGGAGCTAGTATAGAAAAACTACTTATACCCTTATCAATACTATATTCTATCAACCTTTCAATTTGCTGATCAATTGCAACCCCAGCAATAAAAACGTTCTTTTTGTTCGTCAAATTATCGTTATTGGATAAAGATAGTAATATGACATCTTTTTTTGAAACTATGTCTATTGCTGATTCTGTGGCAGTACTAAATAATGGACCAATAATAATTTTTATACCTCTACTAACGATATCCCTAACTGCCTTTCTTGTGCCGAACTCAGTGCCCTTACTGTCAAAAATCACCAACTCAATTCTTTTCTTAGGATCGTTCTTATATAGCGATAGATGTGCGGCACTTAATAAATCATTACCAATATCACTATACTTTCCTGTTAATGGCAATAATATTGCAACCTTGGTCTTTCTTTTAAAGATAGCATCTAGAAAGCCACCATCATAGGATTCAAATTTTTTCTTAACATCTTGACTAAGAATACTATCATCTGGCATCTCAACTAGATTTGATGTCTTGCAAGAGCACAAAAAAAGAAAGACTATTAAAAATTGTTTCATTTTATTTTTTATTTGTGAGCTGCCTCAATCTAGACGCAGTTCTTTGAAAGAGATCAGATAATAAACCATCATGATATATTTTATCAATTGAATTTTGTGATAAAATAACTAATTTTATATTATTTTCGTAAGCCTCATCAATAAAAGAAATAAACCTCTTGGTTTCGTTATTATAATGATTACCTAGCTCAGGTATGTTTTTAATAAAAATGATGTTAAAATATTTACAAATCTCTATAAAATCCACAACCCCCAAATTATCACCAAAAAAATTTTCAAAATCAATTAGCGCAATATTATGATGACTATCTTTAATGGTAATTTTTCTACCCAGCACACACTTTGTCCATATTTCCATTTTAGCTCCAGATAAACTACCTTCCAAAACTTGATCGAATAACTTTTTGTTAAAATTATTTATTGGGTATAAAAAATTATTATCAAGATTTACATTAGAAGAGCGATAATCCCTCTTACCATCTAAACTCAATATCTGACATTCATTGAGCAGGGTATCTTTGACAAATTCTAAAAAATATTGTCTCTGAATACCGTCCTTATATAAACTTAAAGGGTGTGAATTTGAAGTAAAAATTACTAAAATATGTTTTTTAAAAATATATTTAAAAACGTCACTTAAAATCATGGCATCGACAATGTCATGAATCTGAAACTCGTCTAAACACAAAACCTTAGCACCTCCCAAGATATTGTTAATAGTAATCTCTAAGACATTGTTCTTCCTGCTGGAGTCAGACCTGATATTATGTAACTCCCTATGTATAGTTTGTACAAAATCATTAAAATGAAAATATTTTTTATCCTTTTTAATTAAATTAAAAAAATAACTCATCAACATGGACTTGCCCCTACCTACTTGACCATAAATATAAAGACTTTGAGGCTTTTTCGGGGAAAATATTCTGCTACAAATACTCTCTTTTCTATTGGACGATTTAGATAGTTTTTCTAATTCCTGAAAAACAGGTATTTGGTTCTTATCGAGAGTAAATATTTTGGAATTAAAAAATAACTGCATTTACTAAGATAAGAATTGGTACAGCTCGCCGGATTCAATTAACTTAAAATTCTTACCCTGTATATCCAAATCCATACTCTGTATTACATCCAACTCCTTTTGAGTAGGAACAATAGAAACAATAATTACCTCAGCGTTGGGATCGGCAATCCTTCTTTTTACAAAATAAGAGTGAATATTTTTTAAATATTTCGGATTAGAAAGGTAGTTAAAATATTTTTGTATCCTGTCAAAAAAAATATCTTTAGCATTATTCTGGTTTTCGACAGAAGAGTTACCTCTAAATTCCCTAATAAATTGTAATAATTTAGTATCAATTATTATATTAAAATCCTGTCTTTTAACAAAAAAAGAAAAGGGTAGAATTTTAACCTCTGAAGCAACCAAAGAGTGACTAAAATAATCAATTTCAGACTTAATATTGTGCGACTGTAGAATATACTCTATATAATTATGATGTTCACTGATATTTAAAATTGTAGATTTAGATCTTTTAAACTCAATTGCAGGAATATCCAATTGATGATAATGCAAATAATCAATCTGATTAGAAATTTTTGTAAGATAATCGTATATCTTATCGGTTCTTTGGTCTAGATCTTTTTTTATATCCTTGTTCTCAATTTTAATAGAATCTTCTGGATGAGGATTTTCTAATAAATGTTTTTTACTCTCATACTCCAAGACAACTCCTTTTCTTACTGCAATCTCGTCCTCTAACCTATCCTCATAAAATTTCAACTCTTCATCAACAATTTGTTTGTATTTATAAAATTTAAATAAAATAAATGCTGATAGAGCTACTAATATTAAAATTACTGAGATATAGATAACCATTAGATTGATTTAAAATTTAGAAGAATCTTAGAGATTGATGTAATAATAAATTATATATTTAACAACTCAAGAAATATGAAAATCAACTATTTATATTCATCATTATCTTTTTATATATGAATAATATTCTAATAAATTGAATAATTATCAATTAATCTTACTCCTTCAATGTTGCCAGAAATAAAAATTCTATATTTTTTATTAGGATTAAATTTATAACATAAATCTAAGTTGTCTTCATCCCTAATCTCCAAATAAACTATACTATCAAAGCCAGCTCCTACTAAATATTTCATATGCAGCCGTAATAAATCATCTATATTAATTTTATTATTTTCTAAAATTTGATTCTTAATATGACATAAGGTTGTGAAAATATTGTTAGCTATTTTTTTAGCACCATCACTTAAGAGTAAATTACGAGAAGAAAGAGCTAGTCCAGAATCCTCTCTAATCGTTTCAATTCCAATAATTTCTGTATCGATATTTAACTCCCGTACCAATCTTTTAATAATAAAGAATTGCTGAAAATCTTTTAATCCAAAAAAAGTAATATCTGGATTTATGATTGAAAATAACTTTACCATTATAAGGGCGACACCACCAAAATGATTTAACCTATCTTTGCCGCATAAAACTTTGTCAATACCCCCTATGTCAATTGATATCGAATGATTTTCTAGATAAATTTCGTCATCACTTGGGCAAAAGACCGCGTCAACACCTACCTTTTGCAACCTATTTAAATCATCAGATAGGTATCTTGGATATTTAGTATAATCTTCTTTTTGATTAAATTGTTTTTTGTTGATAAAAATACTAACGATAACAAATTCTGACTTTAGTTTAGCTTCTTCAATTAACTTTAGATGACCCTTGTGCAAAGATCCCATCGTCGGTACTAAGGAAATTTTTTTATCACTATATTTTGCATTAGCGACAATTGAGCGAACTTCCTTTATTGTTTGGCAAACATTAAACATCTGATTATTGAATTAAGATCTTTTGAATATTTTATTAATTGTAATTTTTTATTTTTAAATATGTTGGTTACATCATCCTCCATATCCACTCCTATTTCTAATATTAACAAAGATTTTTCATGTAAAAAATTACCAATATTTTCTGCAATCTCTCTATAACAGTTAAGGCCGTCTAATCCACCATCTAAGGCTATCTTTGGCTCAAAATTCTTAACTTCTGTTTGTAAATTGTCAATATCTTTGCTTTTGATGTAGGGCGGATTAGATATAATAATATCAAATTTTCTCCTCTCTAAATTCTGAAGCCAATCAGAATGAACAAATCGGACTCTATTATCTAGATTTAATTTTATAGCATTTTTCTTGGCAACATTTATTGACTTTATGTTGATATCAACAGCAACAGCTCTGGAGTTTGGAATATTTTTTAGGATAGAAAGTACTAAACATCCAGAACCAACACCTAATTCCAAAATATTTATAGGTTTTTCATTAGCGCCACTATTTAATGCCAACAATACTTCGTCAATTAATAGTTCAGAATCCGGTCTTGGGTCTAAAACATTTTGATTAACATCAAAGTCAATAGAATAAAATTCTCTCTTGCCAATAATGTGAGATATAGGTTCGCCATTTAACCTTCTTTGTAATGCAGTTTTAATATTTTCTAGAGATTTTTTATCTGGATATATCTCTCTACCCTTTAAGATTATATCTTCTTTCGATAAGTTCAGAAATTGAGATGTCAAGATATTAGATTCAATTTTTGGCAGAGGTATATTGGATAGTCTTAATATATTCTCAATATTTTTGTTTAAAGTGGCTATAGAATCTTTAGTGGTTAGGTTCATTGCCCAAAAGCATCTTCAAGTATTTTAAGGACATCCTGAAGCGCTATATTATTAATAATAAATATTTTTCCAGGGTCGCTCTTAATGTGAAACACATCTTTACCCATTGCTGTTGATTCATTATTTTTTGCAATATTATTTAAGATAACCCCCATCTTTAAGTGATAACCCTCTATATACTTCACAAAATCTTCTTCAGAACTGAATTGACCAGGTATTACTAAATTCAAATCATTAAAAATATCAGCAGAATTTTTCTTAACCGAGTCAATTACTAAGTTTAGCATAAACTCCTTATTAAGAAGAACTATGTTAAAATCAAAATTACCGGCATCGTAGCTGCCAGCAGTAGAAATAGAAAATTTTGGAGTTGACAATTCTAACTTATCAATCTTTATTTTGTCTGGCAGTTTTGCAGAAAAATTAGCATCTGAGTTGCTATAAGAGTGACTATATGCCACATCAATCCTGGATTCCATTACTTCTGAGGAGATAAATTTGCTATAATTATTTGATGAAAATTTAATATCAGAAATTATTTGATCGTCAATATTGCTAACATTATACATTAAATTAACATCCTTTATTTCGGAAATAGGACCTAAAGAATCAAATATCTCTACATTAAGAGACTTAACAACCAAATTAGAAACGTTTTTATCAGAAAATTTAGCTAAAATTATTGTTTCTGGATCTAGTTTAACTATAGATTCTTGATCTTGGATTAATATTTTTACGTCACCATAAACAAATATTTGAAATTCATTAGAAAACAAAGAGGAATTTATTTTGATGTGATCGAGGTGGATTTTGTACTTTTTTTCCTTACTCTCTAGAGATACATTCTTTATTTCAATAGCCGGACTAGGTATAAATTTATAATTATACCCCTTAGATTTAAATCCAAAATTATCTTCAAGATAGTCTATACTGTACTTTAATACAAGAAACTTATATACCAATAAGGATCCAACTACAACAATGATAGAGATTAGGGCTAATAATAATTTTAAATGCCTTTTGAAGAAGCTACTTTTTTTAATGTTTTTTGTATTCATAATTTATGATATATTACGAGTTTCGTCAGGGACTTCGACCACTATCCCATCTAGATCTTTACTTAATACGATCTGACAACCAAGTCTTGAGGTTTTTGTTAAGCCAAAAGCGAGGTCAAGCATATCTTCTTCATCCTCCGAGGGTTCAGATAATTTGTTAAAATATGCATTATCAACAATAACGTGACATGTGGAGCAGGCAAGAGAGCCTTCACAAGCACCCTCGAGATCAATGTCATTATTGTGCGCCGCCTCTAATATTGTAGTACCGACAGGAACATCAAGTTTAACTGTTTTACCCTTGATAAGAAAATTTATATTTACGGTTTGACTCATTTTTTTATAATAATATTATATAATATTGAATTTGTTATTCAATCAAACAAGATATGAAAAATCAAATATATTTTGTAAAATTAAGGTTGACAAGAGTTTTTTTAAAATTAAAGTTGTTAATTGGTCCAAAAAATGACAATTAAACTACATATTACTAAAATTATATAAATATATATAAATACAATGTTTGCAATATTAAAAACTGGAGGTAAGCAATATAAAGTTGCCAAAGATGACATTATACAAATTGAAAAGCTAGACTATAGCGACGGTGATTTGGTTAAATTAACCGAAATCCTGTTAATAGAAAAGGATGGTGGTGACGTATTATTTGGAGCACCCTTTATTGATGGTGGCGTTGTAGAAGGTCAAGTTGTTAAGAATTATAAAGATAAAAAAGTTATAATTTTTAAAAAAAGGAGGAGACAAAACTCTAGAAGAAAAAATGGCCATCGCCAAATGAAAACTGAATTAAAAATAACTGATATTAAATTTAATTAGATATGTCAACTAAGAAAGCGGGCGGTAGCTCGAGAAACGGAAGAGATTCAGCTGGTCGTAGACTAGGAATCAAGCTATTTGGCGGTCAACATGCAATAGCCGGAAATATCATCGCAAGACAGAGAGGTACAAAATGGCACCCTGGTAGCAATACTGGAATGGGCAAAGATCATACGATTTTTGCATTAATTGACGGTTTTGTAAAATTCGTTAAGTTTGGTGCATCAAATAAAGTTAAAATAGAAGTTGTTCCTGCGGAAAAAAATTAATACAATTTTTAGGAAAATAAATAGCAGAAACATTGTTTAACAATATAGTAAGTAGTAGCTACATAACTCAATACATCTTATTTTTTGTACTTCCGGCTATCCTTTGTTACTTATCGACAGCTAAATACATTAAATTTAGTCAAAAAAATTCTCTATTTCAGCCAATCAGAAAAGAAGGTCCAAAACTACATATAAAAACTAAACAAAAAACCCCAACCTTTGGAGGATTATTTATAGTTCTTTCGGTTATCATTACCAATATCTTACTGTCTGACCTAACAAACGCATACCTTCTATCGGCATTATTTATTCTAATGTCATTTTCTGCTATTGGCTTTGCTGATGATTATATAAAAGTTGTAAAACAAAATAGCTTAGGATTTAAAGGTAGTATTAAACTGATGATTCAATTTTCTTTAGTCTTGTCTGTTATTTTTTTCTTAGGAATCAACAATCCGATCTTCTGGTCTGGCGAGGTTTCGGTGCCATTTAGCAACATATCTATCAATATTGGTACTTTATACTTTTTATTTGCAGGAATTGTAGTTGTAGGAGCGGCCAACGCTACCAACCTCACCGATGGTCTTGACGGTTTAGTTTCAGTACCCATTATCTTTAACTCCATAGCTTTAATTGCCATTATTTTTAGTCTCGATGAATCTGAAATAAAAGAATTTTATCCTCTAATATTGCTAGGATATTCTTTAATTGCATCCGTTGCGACATTCTTTATATTCAACAGATACCCAGCTAAAATTTTTATGGGAGATGTGGGTAGTTTAGCAATAGGTGCAACCCTTGGCATTATTGCCATTATAATTAAAAAAGAATTGGCTTTTGCGATAATCACCCTATTATTTATGATAGAAGCATTATCAGTTATAATTCAGGTTGGATCTTATAAAATTTGGAAAAAAAGAATCTTCTTAATGACTCCAATTCATCACCACTTTGAAAAAATGGGATGGTCAGAGCAAAAGGTTGTAAAAATCTTTTGGTTAGTATCTCTTCTTGCTTCTATAATTGGATTTGTATCCAGCTAAGGATCTACGCAAGAACAACTAATATTTTATTGAAATACGAGTTGTTCTTGTGTAGATTCTAAATTAAGCTTGAATATTATTCCTACTATATTTCAGTAAAATTATACACAACAATGAAAGAAAGAGTTTATCTTTACGACTCCACCTTAAGAGATGGAGGTCAAACCAGCACTATCAATTTTAGCGCTAGTGATAAGAAAAAAATTGCCATAGAATTAGATAGGATAGGAATTGACTATATTGAAGGTGGTTGGCCTGGAGCGAATCAAACTGATGACGAGTTTTTTGCTGATTTACCAACCTTAAATAATTCTAAATTTACTGCCTTTGGTATGACAAATCGTCATTCAGTACCTGCCTACGAAGATAAATCGTTAAATAAATTAATTGCAAGTAATGTAGAGTCGGTGTGCATAGTTGGTAAATCTTGGGATTTTCATTTAAAAAATGCCCTAAATATTACGGAGAAACAAAATTTATCTATGATTTCTGACTCAATTTCTCATATTAGACAGAGTGGAAAGGAAGCTATATTTGATGCTGAACATTTTTTTGATGGCTACAAGTCAAACCCAGAATTTTCTTTAAAATGCCTAGAATCCGCCTATAAATCAGGTGCTAGATGGGTTGTGCTGTGCGACACTAATGGCGGTACATTACCTTATGAAATTTATGATATCATATTAGAAGTTAAAAAAATCATTCCACATATTAACCTTGGAATTCACTGTCATAATGATGGCGGAGTTGCTGTTGCCAACTCAATTGCCGCAGTTAAAGCTGGGGTTCGTCAAGTTCAAGGAACATTAAATGGTCTCGGTGAAAGATGTGGTAATGCAGATTTAATTAGCTTAATTCCTAATTTAATGTTAAAGATGGGCTTTGATGTCGGTATCAAAGCAGAAAACCTTAAAAATCTTTGCCATACTTCATACTTCTTAGACGATCTACTTAATAGACCTCGCGATAATTTTGCTCCTTTTGTTGGTAAATTTGCCTTTGCTCACAAGGGAGGTCTTCACGTTTCTGCTATTAATAAAAACTCTAAATCTTATGAGCATATAGAGCCGGACTTAGTTGGTAACAAAAGGAGGATAATGATCTCTGATCAAGCAGGCAGATCAAATGTAATATCTAAAATTAAAGAAATTGGCCTAGAAGTTGACAATAAAAATAAAATTATAAATGATCTAGTTGAGGAGGTAAAGTTACTCGAAAGCCAAGGTTATGCCTACGATAATGCTGATGCTAGTTTTGAAATTTTAGTAAAAAAATCTCTAAATATTATACCGAATTATTTTCAATTAAAGTCATTCAAAGTTTTTGATGAATTAAAGGGCGTTGAGGATAAAAATATCATCTCAAAAGCAGAAATAGAAATTGTAATTGATAACGAAGTTAAGAAAACCAGCTCCTATGGCGAAGGACCTATTAACGCTCTGGACAAAGCTTTAAGGTTAGTATTGTCAGAAAAATATCCAATCTTAGATAAAATATCACTAAATGATTACAAGGTGATGATTTTAAATTCTTCAGATGGCACGAAAGCAAAAACTCGTGTTGAAATTAGGTCTACAGACCAAAATGGCTCAGAATGGACCACTATTGGGGTTTCAAAAAATATTGTTGAAGCGTCATTTAAAGCTTTAAGAGATAGTATTAATTACAAACTATCTAAAGACTCGATAGGGTAAATTCTAGATTATATTCAAACAATGTGATATAATTTTTATTATTTTTTAAAATTTAATAAAATTAATATGACTATGAGCGGGGAAGTTTTAAATATCTAACATTTAAAGATAGGTAAATAATTTATCATATAAGATTTATTGAAAAAGAATCTTTACAGTAAATAGATTATTTTATTGGTAAATCAAAATCTACCATTAGCTACGATCTAAACAATAAAAAGGAAAGAGCAAAATACATCCCTACCATTGCTCACGGTAAATATAAGAGAGTGCTTCATAAAAAGGATAGGTTTGCAACAGATAGTAATCCCAAAGCTTTGAAATATTTAAAAAATAATCTTATAAACTATAAATGGTCATTAGATGTAATATCCAGCAAAACAGAAAGAAGATATTAGATTTTATACAGCTACCGATTTTTGTATGACTTTATTTGCAATTCCAACACTTAGAAGAGGTTAGAATTATATAAATATTTACCACGCAAAAGACAAAATAGATTAAAACAAGGCTATGATTCTCATAATCTTTCCTAAAGATAAAGATGTCACGAAATTAACAAAACAAAAATTACAAAAAATAGAATATTTACTCAGTCAATATGCTAAGAAGAGTATTAGGATATAAAACTCCTAACCAATTTGGGAACGAGAAGTTAAAATTAGCAGCAAATTCCTTGGTCTAAAAATTATAGATTTTGTTCGAATTAGTGGTTAAATTTATCAGGGTACTATACATATTAATGTTACTAGGGAGTTATACTATTTCTTTATTCTTCTTTTATTAATGGAAAGTGATCTATCTTCGAACTCATTATATGATTTGACTCTGCGATACAAAGTAAAATTCTAAATTAGAAGTTGTAATTAATGAAAACTACTATTTTTAAATTTTGCGTTAATGGTGGGATTTATTGCTATATAATAATTCTACAGCCCTATCTTTAAAAGCTGGCTTTCTCCTGATTAATTTATTAAGGATTTTTTCCGCTTTTCGAAATTTATTTTGTGCTAGAAGTGATTTTGCAAGCATAAAATATCCTTCATAATGATCGGGCCAAAATTTAGTTAAAATTGTAAAGCGAAATGTAGCCTCGCTAAAGTTACCATTTCTATAATATTTTTTTCCTAACTTAAAATTTGATTCGGAGAGATTTTTTGACCTTTTGGCCATTAATCTTAAATTTAATATAAATTTATTAGAAGATTTTTGAATATTATTAAAAAAATCATGGATTCCAGACTTTTTATCCTTTGTCGAGTTATATCCAAGAAGTTTTTTAATTGTGCCAAAGTTCATAAATTAATAAAAAATTTCAATTAATTTTTTAGAGGTTGGTGTAATGCCATATTTAGACTTCATTTTTTTAGCCCAAGGTTTAAAAAACAAGAGGAATATTTAAGCAAGTTTACTAAAATCTAAAAGGAATGTATCTAATATAATATTTGCTGCAATTTTATCAATTGTTTTTTTTCTACTATGCTTTCTTTTTAATTTTAAATTATCGTCAATAAATATTCTTGCAGAAGAGCTGCTATATCTCTCATCATACAATATTATTTTAATTTTACCTAGTAAGAATATATCGATATTGTCAGCAAAACGTCTAACAAACATACTGATATCAGTTTCGCTACCATCAAGATGAATTGGTAAGCCAATCACCAATAATTCAATCTCATTTTTCTCGATGTACTCTTTTATTTTAGGGAAATCCTTTTTATTTCCTGATCGGTCAATTGTGGCAAATGGGTTGCATATAGTTCTTGAGGGGTCACAAATTGCCACGCCAATTACTTTTGTTCCGACATCTAGGGATAAAAATCTGCTTTCTGTCAATAAGTCTCCTTTTAAATCTGCTATGTTGCTATATATCATGATTAAATTTATAATTTAACTTCGCGTCGTCACTTCTTAGGTTAAAATAAATATCATATAGATGATTAAGTTAGTCAAATTACTTGCAAGTAAGCAATATTTTGTTACCGCAATTGGTACGGATATTGGTAAAACTTATTTCACAACAAGTTTATGCCAAATTTTATTAAATATTGGTCAAAAAGCAAACATTATTAAACCTGTGATTAGTGGTTTTACTTTAAATGATGATTGTAATGATACACTGACAATATTGGATAGTCTTGGGATGGAAAAGAGTATTGATAATATTGATAAAATATCACCTTTTAGGTTAAAATTACCATTATCTCCAGATATAGCCTCCAGAGGGGAGGGTGTGGAGTTAAGTTTTGATAAAATTACAGATTTTTGTTTAGATAATATTAAGAAATCAAAAAGAAGTAACGAATTTTTGTTTATAGAGGGTGCTGGTGGAGTTATGACACCAGTTACGCACGATAAAACATTTGTTGATTTGATGCAAAAATTACCTATCCCTGTAATCTTGATAATAAGTAATTATCTAGGATCGATTAGTCACGCTTTGACAGCCATTAAAGTTTTGGAACAATGTAATGTTGATTTGGAATATATTATTTTAAATTTTAGAGAAGGTATGGAATCGGGAACGGCTTTGGAAATGTTGGAATCTTTAAATAGGTTTACTAATAAGAAGATTATTGTCCTATGAAATTTAGTGACGAAGGAATTATTATTTTTGCTAAAAAACATGGAGAAAATTCTCTTATAATTAAAATTCTTTCCAAAGAGAATGGTGTTTGCACTGCTTTTGTTAGGAAGTCTACAAGTCCCAAGAATTATTCAAAATATCAGATTGGTAATTTAGTTTTTTTTGATTTATATGCCAAAAATAGCGATAGCTTATCTTATGTTCGTGTTGAAAATTTAGCATCTTTTGCGTCTAGACATATATTAAGTTTTACTAGATTGAATATAATTACTTTATTTTGCCTAATAATTTCTAAAAATTTTATGGATCAAGATCCTAATAAGGATTTATTTTCTTCATTTATATTGTTTTTACAATCTTTAGGTCAGGATGATAAGGTTATTTTGGCTAATATTATTAAGTTTGAATTGAAATTGCTTGAAATATCTGGTTATGGTCTGGACTTATCTTCTTGTGCTGTTACTGGTAAGAAGGATGATTTGTATTTTATCTCGCCAAAGTCTGGTAGGGTAGCTTCTTATGAGTCTGGTAAGCCTTACGAAGATAAATTATTTCTTCTAACAAAATTTTTTAAAAACAACCTAATTCTAAGTAAGGATATTAGCGGCGATGATCTTATGGAGAGTGTAAATATTACTATATTTTTTATGAAAAAATATGATTTACTTAGTGGGGGGTTGATAGATCTTAGTAAGAAAATTAATAAATCTCTCTTAGAGGGTCTTTAGAAATTTTTACTTTCAATAACTACTTTGAGTATTTTGGAGAAAAGAACGAAGGTGATCTATTAAATTTCTATGTTCTGTGTAAAGGCAGGCTTTGATATAATTAACTTTGTCTACTCTTTATGTGAAGCATTCTTTCTTTAGCTTCATGAACTCTAGCAATAACTTTATCTATTGCAACCAGGGTATTAGTCTTTATTTGTTCTGATCGAGGTTGCTTTATGTAATTGATAAATTCTTTGGACATGTCGTCGGCACAATGTTCTAAGGTTTCTATGATAGATTGCACAATTTTAAACTCGGCATCTCTTTTCAACTCAGGATCTTCGTGAGATAGATCTATTAATTGATCAATGAAATTGTAGTATTTCATGATTTTATTGTAGATATCTTCTTGTTTGTGGGTTGCCATAATTTAACGATTTTTAGTTATCATCATCATTAACCTCATCATCTTCATCAATTATTTCTCCATCAGTATCAGTAACATCTTCGTCAACCCCTTCTTCGTCAAATTCCTTGTCGAAATCATCATCAATATTAGATGAGCCAAAGGATATCATTTTGTTTTTAGCCTTTGATATAATCTCCTCCTTTGCTTCATCAATGGAGATGTTTTTAATTAAGGAATATTCGGTTGACAATCTTTCCAGAGCGCTTTCGTAAATTAGTCTTTCACTATATGATCTATCAGCATCTGAGATGTCTCTGGTTAGATCCCTAAGGACTTCTGCTAGCAACCTTATGTCACCAGAATTAACTTTGTTCTCATATTCTTGAGCTCTCCTGCTCCACATACCTTTTTGCTTTCTTGTTCCACTTTGTAGTATAGAAAGTATTTCACTCATATCCTCCAGCTCTATTAAATGGCGTAAGTTAACTTTGGATGCTTTTTGATATGGAATAGTTAGCTTCATATTTTCTACCTCAAAAAAAACAACGATTGTCTTTATTTTTTGATTAAGAATGGTCATTTCTTTAATTTCCACTACCTTACCTACTCCATGACTAGGGTAAACTACATAATTTCCAGTCTTGAATGTTGCTTTTTTTGTACCCGAGGTGTTTTTTCTTTGCTCCACTATCATTTTGCAATTTAAAATAAAATAAACTAAACTAAGCTAGTACTTTAGCATTGGGATTTAAGAGTTGCAATTTAAAATTATGAGTAAAGCCACCTTTTTTAAATTCAAGGTCAAACATTACGTAGAAAGATTATTAGATTACAAACTATTTGATCTTATCGCCTCATCTATTGTTATTTTACTAATCATATTACATCTTTTTTTATACTCTACTCAAAAAGAAGATAATTATCAGAAAAGTGACGAATATAAAAATATAGAAGTTAGTTTATCTGAAGATTTTAATTTTTTTCTTAACACTAATCATCTTATCAATTATAAGATAAAGAAAAAAGACACAATTATCAAGATTTTATCTGATATAGGTATTTCCGATAATGAAATTTTTGATATCCTTAAGGTGATGAGGGAAAAAATTAACCCTAAATCAATTGTTGTTGGACAAAATTTAATTTTAAAATACCATGTCAAAAAAAGTTACAAAGACATAATAAATGAAAATAAGGAGGCGGAAGAGAGTAGTATTTTAAATGAACTAATTATTAAAGTTGATTCCGAAACTCAAATTGCCATAATTAGACAATCTGATGATTCCTATCTATCTTTTAAGGTAGAAAAAGAGCTCAACAAAAAGATAGTTAAATACGACTTTATAATAAATAATAGTCTTTTTTTTGATGGTCAAAAATTTGGGGTGCCCACAAATACCATGATCAATATTATCAATTTATATAGTTTTGATGTTGATTTTCAGAGGGATATCAGGGCTGGTGATCGAGTTGAAATATTATTAGAAAATTTTTACGATCAAGATGGTGAATTCGTTAAAAATGGTAACATATTATTTTCATCCCTGACTTTACGTAAAAAACCAGTTGATATCTATTTATTTAATAATGGTAAGTCTAATCAGTATTTAAGTAAAGATGGAAGGTCGATTAAAAAATCTCTTTTAAAAACCCCAATTAACGGAGCGAGACTTTCTTCTGGCTTTGGCCTTAGGCGTCACCCAGTTTTAAAATATACTAAAATGCATCGGGGTCTTGATTTTGCGGCCCCACGTGGCACTCCAATTTTTGCAGCAGGTAATGGTGCCATAACATACCGCGGAAGAAGGGGTGCTTATGGAAATTTTATATTAATTAAGCATAATAATGGTTATGAAACGGCCTACGCTCACTTAAATAGATTCAATAATAAGTTCAAAAAAGGATCTAGAGTGGAGCAGGGGGATGTGATTGGTTATGTCGGCACAACTGGTCGTTCAACTGGTCCACATTTACATTATGAGATTAGAAAAAATGGCAAAAGAGTAGATCCTAGTAGAATAAAAACTATTATAAGTAAAAAATTGCCTAAGAAGGGTTTGAAAAAATTCTTTGAGCAGAAAAATTACATAGACTCCCTTCGCACCATCACCTCTAATCAAAATCTTTTTTAAAGCAATACCGGTACCAAGGTCCATGTTAAAAGCTATGTTAAAAATTAAAATATATATTAAGATATGATAGATTGTAATTCAAAAATATTATTTTTTGGTTGTGGTAAGATGGGTTCAGCTATTTTACAAAACTTTTTAGATAAAAATATAGATCCAAAAAATATCACCATAATTGATCCATTAATAAAAAATAAAATTATTAACATTAATTATTTTTCTTCTGTTACACAGGTTTCTGATGATCACAGGTTTGATTTAGTTATTTTTGCATTTAAGCCTCAAGAAGCGGATAAGATTTTGTCACAAATCATTAAATATAACATTTTTTGTCAAAATACTATTTTTGTTTCAATTCTAGCTGGTATAAGGATTGAGTTTTTTGCTAATTTTCTTGGACAAGAAGCAAAAATTATTCGTATTATGCCAAATTTACCAATGGCAATAGGCGAGGGTATCTCTGCTTTTGTTGCTAATAATCACTTAGGAGTGGACGAAGTTAAGTCTGTAATGGGTTTTTGGTCAAAAAACTTAACATTGAAGTCGGAAAAAGAAATTGATTTATTTACTGCAATCGCCGGAAGTGGTCCAGCTTATTTGTTTTTATTTGCTAAGGAATTAATTGAAGTTGCTAAAAAATCTGGAATTGAAGATGTAGATGCAAGAAAAATGGTAGTGCAAATGCTCTATGGATCTTCTAAAATGCTTCTTGATAAAAAGTTTGATATTGTAGATTTGATTGATTCGGTAACAAGTAAAGGTGGCACAACAGAAGCTGGTTTAAATGAGTTTTATAAGGGAGGTTTTAAGGAATTAATTGAAAGGGTTGTTGAGGCGGCTTGTAGCAAATCTAAGGAATTGGGGTTGTCGCAAAAATAACTTATATATTTAACTTCATCTTTTTGCTTTGAATCTTGAGGCAGTCAGATGTGACTATGATTAAAAGCAAAATCTAAAAACCAAGGTATTTTATTAAATATATAAGTTATTCTTGTGATAACCCTTAGGAGATCCTTAAAATAATATCATTAAATCGCAGCATTATATTTATTGGTAATGTGTAGTTTTTGGTAATTGTGCTGTTTTGGCCAGATATTACTGGTGACCCCTACGGGATTTGAACCCGTATCTCCACCGTGAAAGGGTGGCATCCTAACCATTAGACGAAGGGGCCGGAAGTAATTATAGAATATACCTACTGATTGAGGTAGAAAGTAATTTTATTTGTTAGTTTTAACAAATCAACTAATTAATTTTATTACACAATTGCAAGATAGATGTAAGTCTCTAAAAATTTGCTAATTTCATTCAAAATCTAAAATTCGAGTAAATTTTTTATAGATTTTTATCAATATTGCATTATGATTTTGTTATATTTAATTAATGATATTTTTATTTATGACGAGTTACAAAACAAAAATTCTTATTTTAGGCTCTGGTTCTGCTGGTCTGACTGCTGCAATCTATGCTGCCAGAGCAAATTTAAAGCCAATTTTAGTTAGTGGCATACAGCCTGGTGGACAATTGACCATCACAACTGATGTTGAAAATTATCCAGGATTTGCTGATGTTGTTCAAGGTCCGTGGCTTATGGAGCAAATGGAAGAACAGGCTAAAAAAGTTGGTACCGAAATCATCTCTGATCATATTAAGGAAGTTAATTTTTCTAAAAGGCCATTCATTTTAGAGGGTGAATCTGGCGATACATATGAGGCTGAAACTTTAGTTATCTCAACTGGAGCTGCCGCTAAGTGGTTAGGATTGGAATCTGAGCAAAAGTTTCAAGGTTTTGGTGTTTCTGGTTGCGCTACTTGCGACGGCTTCTTCTTTAAAGATAAGGAAGTTATTGTTGTTGGTGGTGGTAATGCCGCTTCAGAAGAAGCTCTTTATTTAACCAATCATTGTAAAAAAGTTTATTTAGTTCATAGGAGAGACTCTCTTCGTTCAGAAAAAATCATTCAAGATCGTATTTTTGCTAATGACAAGATTGAAATGATTTGGAATCATCAATTGCTTGAGGTGTTGGGTGATGAAAATCCAAAAAATGTTACTGGAGCAATTTTAGAAAATACTCAAAATGGAGAGAGGAAGGAGATGAAAATTGATGGTATTTTTATTGCCATTGGTCATAAGCCGGCAACATCTATTTTTAAAAATAGTGGTATAGATCTTGATAAGGAGGGGTATGTTATAACACAGCCTGGCACAAGTTTTACTAATATTGAGGGGATTTATGCTGCTGGTGATGTGCAAGATAAAATTTATCGTCAAGCTGTTACTGCCGCTGGTTCTGGATGTATGGCCGCTCTTGATGCTGAAAGATTTTTAAATGGTTAAAAGACATTTGAAAAACCTAGATTATACCAAAATTTACCTATAGTGCAGCATCTATACTTCTTATTTTTGGACAAAAATTATCATAAAATTTAGCTAAATATATTCTGATACTAAGTATAAATTTAATAATAAATTTCTGACCTAAGATAATTTACCTAAATTCTTCATTTTCAAAGATGCTAAGGTTGTTGGATATCTATTTCTCTATTTTTTGTCAGGATCTAAAAGTTGCCCTTCTTACTTCGGGGCGGATTTTGATATTATGTTACAGATTGCTTGACAACAAATACCCTCCCTCCTTCCTAAAAATCCCATTTTCTCACAAGTTGTGGCCTTAATATTTATCTGATCCAAGTCAATTTCTAAAATTTTTGTTAATTTTTCTTTTATTTTGACTTTATGGTTAGAAATTTTTGGCTCTTCGCAAATAATCGTTAAATCGATATTGACTATTTTGTAATAATTTTTTGTTAGCAACCGCTTAATCTCTAGAAGCATTAATGATGAGTCGACATCTTTCCATTTTAGATCATTATCTGGAAAATATTCTCCAATATCACCTTTTGCCATAGCGCCTAAAAGAGCGTCAATAATTGCATGAATGACTACGTCACCATCAGAATGAGCAATGATTTTTCTAGGAAAATCTATGTCAATTCCGCCAATTTTGATAAAATTATTTTCTAATTTTTTATTAGAAAATTTATGAATATCAATTCCGATACCAGATCTAACAAAATTTTCTTGCTCTGTCATAATCTTCTTTATTGGTTATTTTAAAATTATTTATATCGCCAGGAACTATACCAATTATAACTTTTTCTTTTTCGCAAAGAGAAGAGTCGTCAGTGAATTTTTGATTTTGATATTTCCGATGTAATTTTAATATTAATTGATAATTAAATCCCTGAGGGGTTTGGGCTAGATGAATGTTTTCTCTGTCAATGGTATTGATAATTACTCCATTTTCAATTTTTTTAATAGTGTCGCTAACTAAAATTGTTGGAATTGCTGCTTTATTTTTGTCTAATTTTAGAATGAGATTGTCGATTACTTCTTTTGTAGCAAATGGTCTAGCACTATCATGAATTAAAACCAAGTCAGGATTTAAATTTTGAATTTTTTCAAGAGCTAATCTGACGGAATCTTGCCTTTCGGTGCCACCAAAAACTGGTTCTAAGATTTTTAAATCAGAGATTGTGTTTTGATATAAATCAAGATCATCCTTATTGATGGCGCAAATTATATTAGAAATTTGCGAGTGATTCTTAAAGGTAGTGATACAATGATGTAAAATTGTTTTATTTTGTAATGGTAAATATTGCTTTGGAATGTCGGATTTCATTCTATTGCCGGTACCAGCTGCAACAATTATGGCAATTATTTTCATGATTAAATTTCAGTAATTAATGAAGCGGAACTAAAGCCAGTATCGTTAATTTTTTTAATAATATCCATTATCGTGCCATAATTTAAACTTTTATCAGCTTTAATAAAAATTTTACTATTTAAATTATTATTAGTGAGTTTTTTTAATTTTGCACCGAGAGCTCTTAGTTTAACTTTTTTATTTTCAAGATATATTAGGCCATTTTTTTTGACTGTGATTATTACTTTATTTTCTTGATAGGGATTTGATTTTTTGTCCGATCCTTTTGGTAGATCTACTTTAATATTGCCATTAAGTAAGGGAGCCGAGACCATAAAAATTATTAGCAGTACTAAAAGTACATCTACAAAAGGTGTGACATTAATGTCGCTTATTATTTTTCTTCTACTTCTTTTGCTGCCTCTTCTCATTTTGGTAAATTGGAATTTCTAATAATAAATTTATTTGAAGAAATTATTGATTTATAGTTGGTATTTTTAAATGAAATATCTGTGATTTGATCAAGGTCGTTTTTAACGCGCATTTTTAAAAATGATAGCGGATTTTTATTAAAAATTAAATAAAATATTCCAGCTTCTTTGCGATTTTTTTTGCGGATTGATATAATATACCTTTCTCCATCATCTTTAAAGTCAAGTAATTCAATGTCTTTTGCAGAAAATGAAATATTTTTACGAGTCAAAAATGATGCCGGTGTACTACCTGTTGGGAAGCTGGAGTTTTCTTCTAGCTCTAGATCTGAATAGGATAATATATTATTGTTGACGATAATTAAGATAGGAATTTCTTCATCATATTCAATTCTCATTTTTCCGGGGCGAGAGAGGAAAAATTTACCATAATTAATATCTCCTTCTGGTGATGTTTGAATAAAATCAGATGTCAAATATTTAATATTATTTAGATAATTTTCAATTTTTTTTAATTTAATTTTATTTTTTTCCAATAGATCACTAGCCATGAGGCTGGATGATAAAATAAAACAACAAGCAAAATATATTATTAACTTAACTTTTAACATTTTTGAATTAATATTATTGATCAACTGAAATCTCACTATCGAAATATATTAAATAGTATCATTATGAATATATTACTCAATAATAGAATTTTAAAAATATTATTCTCTCTCCTTCTTCTCTTTGTAATTTTAAATTTACCCGAGAGTGAAATTTTTACAACAGAGATAATCACTGTTATTGCGGTAAGTGTTTTTATTTTTTCCTTATGGATCACTGAAGCTCTTCCGATTCCTGTAACTTCTCTTTTTCCACTGTTTATGATGCCATTATTTGGCATTATGCCAATAGGTGATGTGTCAAAAAATTATGGTAGTCCGATTATTTTTCTATTTTTAGCTGGTCTTATTTTGGCGGTTGCAATTAGCAAGTGGAAGTTAAGCAAAAGAATTGCGCTTTATATTTTAAAATTTACTAGTAAATCAGCCTCAGGAATTATGCTTGGTTTTATGATTTCTACTGCATTTTTAAGTATGTGGATTAGTAATACCGCAACGACTATGATGATGCTTCCTATTGCTATGTCCGTGATTGGAGTTTTAAGAAAGCAGGATGAAAGATTCATAGTTTTTGCTAAATATCTTTTAATCGCTATCGCCTATTCAGCTTCAATTGGTGGTATGGCAACTTTGATTGGCACTCCTCCGAATGCTATTTTTGCCGCTTATGCTAGTGAATCTTTAAATTATGAGTTTGAATTCATTGTTTGGTTTAAAATGTTCTTCCCTTTGGTGGTTATTTTGATTTTATTAATGTGGCTTTATCTGAAAACTCTTGCTGGTAAAATTAATGCCGACTTAACTCAGGGACGTAAATTTATTGATAATGAGTTGAAGAAATTAGGAAAAATTACTTATGAAGAAGCTAATGTTTTGTTGGTTTTTGTAATTATCGCTTGTGGCTGGATTTTTAAATCCTATTTACCTATTAAAATATCTGACGCTTCAATCGGCATTATGGGTATCACTTTGTTATTCGCCTTACCCAATAAAAAAAGAACTGATTCGATTTTAAATTGGGAGGATGCTAGAGAAATTTCTTGGGGTACGTTGCTTTTATTTGGAGGAGGTATTTCAATCGCCAAAGCTCTTGAATCATCTGGTATTATTACTGTGTTAGGTGACTATATTTCTGTCTGGTCTGGCGGAAGTATTGTGTTGGCAATGGTAATTACGTTATTTTTGACAATATATTTGACAGAATTTATAGGGAATGCTGCTCTGATTGCTATTATGATTCCAATTTTAGTTGAAATTGGATTAAAAATAGGTGGTGTGGAAGCTCAATTTGATGTTGTCCTTCCTGCTGTTATCGCTTGTTCCTGCGCCTTTATGTTGCCGATGGCTACCCCACCAAATGCTATAATTTTCTCTAGTAAATTTATAAAAATTAGTGAAATGGCAAAAGTTGGATTCTTAGCAAATATTTTTGCCGGATTGGTAATATTAGGGTATTTTAGGTTTTTTATAAGTTAACTTGACTAATTATAATATTCTTCTACCACCATCGGAGGGAAAAATAGAGGGAGGAAAAGAAAAATACATTGAAGCTAAGAGTGGTCATGCATTTGGTTTTTTAGAAAAGGATAGAATATTTTTATTAAAAAATCTTTTAGATTTTATTTCTAAAGCCAATCATTCTGATTTGGAAAAATTATTTTCTGTTAAATCTAACATCTCTAATATTACGTCTTTTTTAGAAAATTTTGATCAAAAATTAACATTACCAGCGATTGAGAGATATTCTGGAGTAATGTTTAGTGCAATTGATTATCCATCTTTGGATGACGCTCAAAAAGATCGCGCAAATAATTCAATTTTATTTATTGATGCTTTATTTGGTCTTTTAAGGTTGCAGGATTTAATTCCAAATTATAAGTTAGCAATTTCTGCTAAATTTTCTGATTTTAAAATTGATCATCATTGGAAAAAAGTCCTTAAAAATCACTTAGAAGAAGCTTTAAAAGATAAAATTATTCTTGATATTTTGCCGCAGGCACATCGAAAAGCGGTTGACATTAGCAGTGAAAATCATTATTTGATAAATTTTTTTGAAATAAAAAATAATAAAGCCAAAAATGCTGGTCATATTTCTAAAAAACTTAAAGGTGAGTTTGTTCGATATATTTTGGGCTTTGATGAAATAAGTCTTGAAATTTTATATAACTTCTCACATAGTGAGGGTTATATTTATAGTGAAGATCTGTCTTCCAATAGTGAAATAATTTTTTTAAAATCTTAAATATCAAATATGCCAAAAGATGATCTCTTGACAATCAGTGGAGTCGTAACTGAAGTTTTACCAAATACTATTTTTAGAGTAACATTGGAAAATAAATTTGTTATTACGGCCCACGCTTCTGGTAAAATTCGTAAAAATAAGATTAGAATTCTAAAAGGTGATAAGGTTGAGGTTGAAATGACAACTTACGATCTAACTAAGGGACGAATAATTAAAAGAATAGGATAGGTTTTTAAAGAAATCTCTAACAAATATTAGTCATCTAGAGATTATCTTTTTTTATTTAGATTTGATATTTTTAAGTTAAGAAGTTGTAAGCCAAAGATTTGTAATTTTTTCATTCCTATCTAGACGAAAAAGATAAAAATGGGTCGGTGTAAAACCATCACTGAGTCGTTACACTCCTAGACCTGGTCTTGGCCGGAGTTATGACAAAGTTTTTTGTAATATATCATCTATACTTCTTATTTATAAATGGGAAATGGTATTATTGACTTCTTGTTACCACCTTATTAATATTTCAGCTACATTAATTAATTAATTAACCAGCATGATGGGAAAGACTCTTTACGATAAAATTTGGCAATCACATTTGGTGCATGAAGATAAAAATTTTAATATTATTTATGTTGATAGGCAGTTAATTCATGAAGTAACTTCTCCTCAAGCTTTCGAAGGTCTTAGGATAAATAATCGTAAAGTTAAGAATCCCAATTTTCATTTAGCTGTAGCTGATCATAATGTTCCAACTACCATAGCAAATCGTGGTAATGGAGTGGAAGGGGTGTCGGACTTAATTGCTAAGACTCAAATTCAAACTTTAGAAGGTAATTGCAAGGAATTTAAAATTAAATATTTTGATCTTGATGATGAGAAGCAAGGTATTGTTCACATCGTCGGTCCAGAGCAGGGATTTACTCAACCGGGCATGATCATTGTTTGTGGCGATAGTCATACAGCGACTCATGGAGCATTTGGCGCTCTTGCATTTGGAATTGGTACTAGTGAGGTAGAGCATGTCTTATCAACTCAAACCTTACAGCAGGAAAAATCAAAAAATCTTTTAGTTAAAATTGATGGCAAGTTAAGTGAGTATGTCACCGCGAAAGATGTTGCCTTGGCTATCATTGCTAAAATTGGAACGGCAGGTGGTACAGGCTATGTTATTGAGTATGGCGGAGAGGTAATTAAAAATCTTTCTATGGAGGCTAGGATGACCATTTGCAACATGACAATTGAGGCTGGAGCTCGATCTGGTTTAATTGCTCCAGACGAAACTACTTTTACATATTTAAAAGATCTTCCATTTTCACCAAAAGGAAAGGATTTTGATAAGGCTGTTACCTATTGGAAGTCCTTAGTTTCTGATTTGGACGCTCAATATGATAAAATTGTTACTTTAGATGCTAATGAGATTGAGCCTTTTGTCACTTGGGGAACTAGTCCTGAGGATGCGTTACCAATTTCAGCTTCCGTTCCTGTGCCATCAGATTTTAACGAATCAAAGGCTGTTGCAGTTAAGAGGTCTTTAGAATATATGGGTCTAACTTCAGGCACAAAATTAGAAGATATTGTGATTGATAAGGTTTTTATCGGCTCTTGCACCAACGGTAGGATTGAGGATTTACGAGCTGCCGCTAAAGTTTCTAAGGGCAAAAAGATTGCAAAAAATATTAAATTAGCAATGGTCGTTCCCGGCTCTGGTTTGGTTAAAAAACAGGCTGAATCTGAAGGTTTAGACAAAATATTTATTGAAACTGGTTTTGAGTGGAGAGAGCCTGGTTGCTCAATGTGTTTAGCTATGAATGCTGATAAATTGGAATCAGGAGAGAGGTGCGCCTCAACTTCTAATAGAAATTTTGAAGGAAGACAAGGTAGAGGTGGTAGAACTCATTTATTAAGTCCGGAGATGGCGGTTGCGGCTGCTATTAATGGCAAACTAACCGATGTAAGAAAAGTTGTTTAAATCTAAAATTATTTTTACTATTTTATGTCGTTAATCGATTCAGACAAAAATAAAGAAAAAATTTTAAAGAAATTTTTTGAAATTTCTTCTGCCCTCGGCTGTAGTGAGGAGGTGTTGCAAAGTGCGGTTACAGAGTCTGGTTTTGATTCTAAATTAAAAGATATTTTTTTTGAAGATGGTCTAATTGATTTATTTAATTTTGCAATTGATGTCTTGGACAAAAAAACCCTGAAAGAAGCTGAGGGGATAGACTTGTCTGAGTTTGGTATCTCTGGCAAGATTCGTGAGTTTGTTAAAATTAGATTACATTTAGTGGCAGAAAATTATAATAGTTTTTGTCAAATATCTTCTTATTTAAGACATAATCCGAAGATGTTATCATTTATACTGCAAAAATCTTATAAATTTTCAGATTTAGTTTGGTACGAGATTGATGATCAATCTACAGATTATAATTTTTATAGTAAAAGAATTTTACTTTCTAAAATTTATTTAAAAACATTGTCCTTTTTTTCTAAAAATAACTCAGTTGATAAATCTTTATTATATTTTGACAGTCAGATTCAAAATGTCTTAAAGTTTTCTAAGGTAAAATCTGAAATCAAGGAAATGATTGGTGGTATTTTTAAAAAGAATAATGACAACAACTTAATTTTTACTAAAGAAGTATTTAAAAAATGTTGTTTAAAATTACCTTTTATAAGATTATATGGTAGGAGATAACTCTTTTGATCTAGTCGTTGGAACCATATTGTTGCTAATAATACTTTTTTCTTTTTTAAAAGGTTTTGCTAGAGATTTTTCTTCTACCTTGTGCTGGTTTTCTGCTGCCTTAATTTCTTATTTTTTTGGCCCCGTATTATTTAATATTTTTAAAATTCATATTGGCAACGCCTATCTGGCTAAAGTCTCTTCTTACTCAATTTTATTTATTATTACTCTAATCATTATTTACATATTGATTTCAAAATTATTGAGACCGCTATTAAGTAAGATTCCTGATGTAATTGACCGCTCTTTAGGTTTGTTTTTTGGTGTTTTTAAAGGATATGTTATGTTATGCTTAGTGTTTGGTGTTTTTGTAAAAATCTCTAATAGTCATATATTTTCTTATTTAAGCAAGACTAAGAAAACTTCCGGAGGCGACACTATGAATTGGTTTAGCAATGCAAAATCCTATCCAATTTTAGAATTTGGCGCATCAAAACTATCTTTTCTTTTTGACCATATATCGTTGGATTTTCTGGAAAGGAGTTCAGATAGTAATATTGAAATTAAAGATCCTGATGGTAATAAATTTATGGATGATAATTTTGATAAGGGGTTAGAATCTGGTAGCAAAAAATTATCTATTAACAAGAACGCAGTAAAATCTGGTGGATACAAATCTAATGAAATTAGAAAAATGGATAGATTAATTTATGTAATAGATAATATTAATGACAACAGCTCTGAGGATGGTGCAGATAAGAGTTCTGTTATAGAGTTACTAATACCAGGTTTGTAAGTAGCACCGTCTCTCATTATGCACCAACTTTTGCCAGCATATTGGAGGAGGCAAGATTGATAAATGGTATTATTTTTGCGGTGTTTTGAGTGTTTTATTACAGTTAGGAACTGTGCACAGCTACGTATGTAGCTATTATTTTAATTAATTAATTAATTATTTATGTTTAATTTAGAAGGAAAAAATGCCTTAATTACAGGTGCAAGTGGTGGTATTGGCGGCGCTATTGCCAAATCTTTAAGTAAGCTAGGTGCTAATGTGGTTATTTCTGGCACCAGAGAAGAAAAATTACAAGCTCTGAAATTGGAAATCCCTGGTAAGTGCGAAATTTTAACTTGTAATCTATCTGATTTCGATCAGGTTGAGAGTTTGTTTTCTAAGGCGGAAGAGTTTTTTGGCTCTATTGATATTCTTGTTTGCAATGCCGGTATTACAAAAGATAATTTGATTATGAGAGTTAAGAATGAAGATTGGGATGATGTTTTAAACGTTAATCTTAAATCTACTTTTATCTTAAATAAAAATGCTGCAACTAAGATGATCAGAAGAAAATTTGGTAGAATTATTAATATTTCTTCTGTTGTTGGTGTTTCTGGAAACCCTGGTCAGGCCAATTATTGTGCTTCAAAAGCTGGTATGATTGGTATGGGCAAGTCAATTGCTATGGATATCGCTAAAAGAGGTGTAACCGTAAATGCTGTTGCACCAGGTTTTATTGCAACTGAGATGACGGATAATCTTAATGACAAACAAAAAGTAGCTATTAATGACAAGATTCCTGCTGGTAAGATGGGATCAGTAAGCGACATTGCTTCAGCAGTTTGTTTTTTATCTAGCAATGAATCTGGATATATTACTGGACAAACTCTTCATGTAAATGGTGGAATGCTTATGATCTAAGGTCGTTGTAAATTTAGAGTTTTTTGCTGAATATTACATATTCAATGCAATTGTGGCAATTTCTATCTTTAAAACAGTGTTTTCAAAAAAACTGTTTTAACTTGTGTATTTTAAAGGCAGGAATTGGTATGATTTTTTAACCTTAATAACCCACCTATGTCTCAAATATTATCTAAATTATCATTTATTCTGGCCATTTTATTGGTTAGCAATGTTAATGCCAAAATTATTTCCTATGACAAAGTGCCATCTGGTACTTATAAATTAGATAAAACACATGCTAGTATTGTTTGGCAGGTTTCTCATCTAGGTCTTTCTGATTATACTGCGAGATTTTCTAATTTTGATGCTACAATAAAATTCGATGTTAAAGATCCTAAAAGTAGTATTGTAGAAGCCGAAATTGATTCTTTTTCAATAAAGACTGAATATCCATATCCAGAACAAAAAGATTTTGATAAAAAGTTACAAGGAGGTAGTTGGTTTGATAGTAAAAAATTCCCTAAAATTATCTTTAAATCCAAGAGGATTGAGCTCATTAATGACAAAAATGGTGTAATGGTTGGAAATCTAACATTTTTAGGAGTTACCAAAGAAGTAAAGTTGGATATAGTTTTTAATGGAGCCATGACAAGACAGCCATTTACTAAAAAACCAACCATGGGTTTTAAGGCCACAGCCATCATTAAAAGATCCGACTGGGGTATGAAAACTTACATACCAAAAATTGGTGATGAGGTAAAGATCGTTTTTGATGGTGAATTTGGAATGGAAGATTAAATATTAAAATATTCAAATGTCAAAGAAAAATAATTATCATATTTCTATCATTTTGCTTCACTGGATTATGGCATTAGCTATTTTTCTAATGTTAATTAGTGGCACTATTATTGAATATACTGATATCAATAAATCTCTAAAATTTGATTTATATCAATATCATAAATCTCTTGGAGTTTTACTTTTGATTGCTCTTTTGGTTCGTGTTTTTTGTAGAATGATAACTAGAATACCAACTTTACCAAAGAAATTTTCTAATTTAGAGGTGAAATTAACTAAATGTGGTCACTATATTTTATATCTCTTGATGCTTACCATGGTTTCTTCTGGTTGGTTTATTGTGTCAACCAGTTCTTATGGTTTGCCAACTATTGTTTTTGGTCTTTTTGAGTGGCCTCATATTCCAAACTTAATGGGCGAAAGAAAGTTACATAAATTAGCGGAATTAATTCATTTTGTAGGTGCAATTTCTTTATTTTTAGCAATAATTGGACATGTAGGGATGGTTATTAAGCATAAAATTATCGACAGAGAGGGTTTATTGCAAAGAATATGGTTCAGCAAGAGGAAATAAAATTATTTATGAGAAAGGTTGGCAGTTTTGTGGTATTATGCATATCTATTGGGTTGTTTATGATTAATAACTCTTATGCCAAAGATTACCAGATAGACTATTTGAAGAGTAGGGTTGTTTTTTCTGGCAACCATGCTGACAATAAATTTACAGGATATGTACAGAAATATCAGTCAAAAATTATTTTTGATAAAAATAATCTAAAAAATAGTAAAATTGAGGTAATTTTTGATATGAATAGCTTTAAAACTGGTAATGAAATGTATGATGGTGCATTACCAAGTAAGGACTGGCTTAATGTTAAAAATTACCCTAAAGGCTATTTTAAATCTACAAAGATCATCGATAATTCTGGTGGAAATTTTCAGATGGAGGGTAACTTAATAATAAAAAATATTACTAAAAAAATTAATCTTATCTTTATTATAAAAGATCTAGATAAGAGCTTACTTAATGTAAAGTCAGATTTTAAAATTAATCGTCTAGATTTTGATATTGGACGTGAATCCGATGATTCTGGTGAGTGGGTCGATCTTGAGATTGATGTCTCATTAGATTTAATTGTTAAGACTTCCTATGAATAAAAAAAGATCTCTGTATGTTTATGGTTCAACGGGCTCGATTGGAAAAAATGCTTTAGAAGTTATTCGTCAAAATTTAGATTTATATTCGGTAGATGCTTTAATTGCTGGTAGTGACCATAAGACATTAATTATTCAGGCCAAGGAATTTCGTCCAAAATATGTTGGCCTTGCTAATGAAAAATTTTACGAAGAGTTAAAATCAGAACTTCCCAATTGTCAAATTATTGTAGGAGAGGGTGCGATTAATGATTTAGCAAAAAATAAGTGCGATCTTTTCCTGTCAGCCATTACTGGTATCAAGGCTTTAATTCCAACAATTAATGCTATTCAATCTGGATCAAACATTGCTATTGCCAATAAGGAGTGCTTAGTTTCTGCTGGAGAGATTATTATGCAAGAAATTAAGAAAAATAAAGTTGATCTTATTCCTGTAGATTCCGAACATAATGCTATTCATCAAATTTTTGAATATCAAAATCTAAATTTAATTAACCAAATTACTTTAACTGCCTCTGGTGGACCTTTTTTAAACAAATCCTTAAAAGAATTAAAGAATGTTACTGTCAAGGAGGCTGTAAATCATCCAAACTGGAAAATGGGGCAAAAAATATCTATTGATTCTGCAACAATGATGAATAAGGGTTTAGAAGTAATTGAGGCTGCTATGATATTTCCTATTAGAAATGATCAGATAGATGTCATTATTCATCCAGAATCCATTATTCATGGCTTAGTTTCCTACCAAGATGGCGCAACTTTGGCTATGATGAATCCTCCAGATATGAAGATTCCAATTTCCTATGCTTTAAAAATTAATCAAAGATTGAAAATTAATCATAAGAAATTAGATTTGACAGAGATTTCAAAATTAAACTTTATTAAGCCAGATTTTAATCGTTTTAGGGCATTAAAATTAGCATTTGAGGTGTTGGAAGAGGGTGGTAATAAATTGCCAATTTTAAATGCGGCGAATGAAATTGCTGTTGAGAAATTTTTAAAGGGAGAGATTAAATTTGTTGATATAATTGATTTAGTAGAAGAGGTTTTAAATAAAATTTCTTATCAGAAAATCAACTCTCTGAATGATGTGTTGTATTTTGATAAGAGGGCTAGGGAGATATGCTAATTCACCTGTCTTTCAGATATCACACTTAAAGTACGCAAGTTAAAAAACATAATAATATTAAGGAAAATTTTAGGTTTCAGACAATTTCTAAAGATGCTTAGAAAATATGATTATCCCAGATTCTTCAGAGGTTTTATTTTTTACCAATGTTGGATAAAAATATTTTGATATATTACTTATTTTAAGGTAGATTAGAGTTGTGAAGTTAAAGAATAGAGGCGATATGGATTTTTTTAATGTTTACTTAATAGATAGTTTTTTTTCACCTTTAAATCCAGCTGCAACCCCGGTTCTGGAGACGCCATCAATTCCTAAGTAAGAAATTTTTGCTATTATACTATCAATTGCTTCGGCAGTACCAATAATTTCAAAAATTGCGGCATTATTAGTCAAGTCAATTAAGTTTGTGCGGTATTTACTTAGAATTTCAAGAGCTTCGGATCTTTTTTTGTCATCTCCAATAATTTTTACTAAAGCAATTTCTCTCTCCACATAGCCATACTCTTTGGTTAGTTCAACCGCGTTATGAACGGGAATAATTCTGTTTAATAGTTTGCAGATTAGATCAACTGTTTTTTTACTGCCGTAAGTTGTTATGGTAATTCTGGATAATTTTTTGTCTTTAGTGATTGGTGCAACATTTAAGGATTCGATATTGTAACCCCTTCCAGAAAATAACTCAACAATACGCGCTAAAGCGCCAAATTCATTATCAACTAAAATTGCAATTACATGTTTTTTGATTTCCTCCTCTGTCATTTTGTAAATTTATTATCCTCTTAATTTTTTTGCTGCCTCAATTGCTTCAATGGTAATTTTTTCACCCGAAAGCATTCTAGCAATTTCAGTTTCCGACTCTTGACAGCATAAAGTCTCAACCGAAGTTTTACTTTCATGCTCATCATCTTTTTTGGAGATTCTTAAGTGAAAATCGGACTTTGCTGCCACTTGCGCATGGTGAGTAATGGCAATAATTTGAGAACTTTTACCTAAGTCGCTCATTTTTTGTCCAATTTTTGCAGCAACTAAGCCACCTACTCCAGAATCAATTTCGTCAAAAATAATTGTCGGAATTGATTTTACTTCCATTAAAGATTTTTTAATGGCTAGCATAAAGCGTGAAAGTTCGCCACCTGAAGCAATTTGATTAATTTCACCAAAGTCAGAATTTTTATTTATCTTAGCTAAAAATTTTACTTTATCAATGCCAAATTTATTATATCTGTCAGGAGACAATTCTTCAAAATTTACTAAAAATTCAACAGAACTCATCTGTAAATCACTCAGCTCTTCCTCAATTTTTTTGCTAATCTTTTTAGCCGCAATCTTTCTGTTTACTTGTAATCTTTTAGCAATTTCTAAAAATCCCGACGCTAATTCTTTTTCTTTAATTTCCAACTCTCCTAAATTCTTCTCAAGATTAGTCAGGCTTTGAACAGAAATTTTGATTCCTTTTAAATATTCTGGTAATTCGTCACATTTTTTATTTAATTTACGCGCTAAACCTCTAATTAAGAATAATCTTTCTTCAATTTCTTCCAAAGACTCACCCTCATTGCTAATAATACTTCCAATTTCTCTAATAACTTCTTTCGCAAAGTCGCTTTTGATAATGGATTCTTCAATATTTTGATCTAGACTTTTTAGCAATTCCTTATCTTCAATAAAATTATCTAACATCTGCATTTTTCGAGATAATTTTTGTTGAGCAATAAATAAATTACTATTGGCATTAGTAACCTCTACAGACAGATCATTGATTAAATTAGAAATCTTTTCTTTATTGTGTAAGAGATTTTTTTTATCAGATAGAGCTTCCTCTTCTTTTATCTCGATATTGGCATCTTCTAATTCCGTGATAACATGCTCTAAATATTCCTTTTCTTCCTTGTTTTTTTCTTGCTCTTGATAAATTTTAGCTATTTTCTGCCTTAAGTTCCATAATTTTTCATAAATTGTAATAATTTTTTGTAATTGATTATCATTCTTTGCATAATTATCAATGATTGCTAGATGAAAATTGCTATTTAAAAGATCGCTCTGGTCATTTTGACCATGAATTTCGACCAGTAATTTACCAATTTGAGAGAGAAGATTATTGCTAATTGGAATATCATTAGCAAAAGATTTGCTAGAACCATTTTCTTTGAGAATTCTTTTAAGAGTTAAGTTATTTTGATTTTCATTATCTAATAGCTCGTTTTCTATAAGAAGTTCCTGACAATTTTGATTGTTAGAGATGGAAAAGTTGGCTACTACCAAGCCTTGCTTTTGATTTTTTTTGAGTAACTTTATGTTAGATCGATATCCAATAGCAAGACCAAGAGCACCAAGAATAATTGATTTTCCTGATCCAGTCTCTCCCGTTAAAACGCAGAAACCTTTATCAAAATTTATTTCAATTTTATCAATTAAAACAATATTTTGGATAAAAAGGGATTTTAACATATAGGTTTTTCAGGGATTCCTTAATCTATTAGTATCAATAATACCTTTTCTTTCATTTCGACAAATCCAGCTTGACTCTTGAATGTTTTTATAATTTTTTCAGATTCGTCTAATATTTTAATCTCTCCTTTCTTAAGAGAAGTAATGAGTGACTCGTGATTAGACATAACTCCAATTTCACCAGATAGGGTGGGAATAATTACCATATGGCATTTATCTTCAAATAAAATGCCAGATGGTGAAACTATCTTAACTTCTAAATAGTTCATACTTACAATTTTTTAGCTTTTTCAATTACCTCATCAATTGATCCAGTCATATAAAAGGCTGCTTCCGGAAGATGATCTAACTCACCAGAGCAAATTTTCTTAAAACCAGAGATTGTATTTTCCAAGGAGACTAATTTACCAGGAGAACCGGTAAAAACTTCTGCCACGTGAAATGGTTGTGATAAGAATTTTTGAATTTTTCGTGCCCTTGAAACTACCAACTTATCTTCTTCAGAAAGTTCGTCCATACCAAGAATAGCAATAATATCTTGCAATGATTTGTAAGTTTGAAGAATTTTTTGCACTTCTCTCGCAACATTGTAATGCTCTTCGCCAACAATTCTTGGATCTAAGATTCTTGAGGTTGAATCTAGCGGATCTACGGCTGGATAAATTCCCATTTCAGCAATTTGACGAGACAATACTGTGGTTGTGTCAAGATGAGCAAATGAGGCGGCGGGAGCGGGATCAGTTAAATCATCTGCTGGTACATAAATAGCCTGAACTGAAGTGATGGAACCTTTTTTAGTTGAGGTGATTCTTTCTTGCATTGCGCCCATATCAGTTGCTAATGTTGGTTGATAACCAACTGCAGAAGGCATTCTACCCAAAAGAACTGAAACTTCAGAACCAGCTTGAGTAAATCTAAAAACATTATCAACAAAGAATAGGACATCCTTACCTTCATTATCTCTAAAATATTCTGCTTGAGTTAATCCAGAAAGAGCAACTCTAGCTCTAGCTCCTGGAGGCTCGTTCATTTGACCATAGACAAGAGATACTTTGGAATTTTCCTGATTTTCAAGATCAATAACTTTAGAATCAATCATCTCGTGATAAAGATCGTTACCCTCTCTAGTTCTTTCGCCAACACCAGCAAAGACTGAATAACCATCATGAGCCTTGGCAACATTATTAATAAGTTCCATAATAAGAACGGTCTTACCTACGCCAGCTCCACCAAATAGGCCAATTTTACCACCCTTAACGTACGGTGCTAAAAGATCGACAACTTTAATACCAGTAACTAGCATTTCAGATTCAGTAGCTTGTTCTTCAAGGGTTGGTGCGGGGTTATGAATTGGTGCAAATTTCTTAGTATTAATAGGACCTCTCTCGTCAATAGGATCTCCAGTAACATTCATGATTCTACCAAGTGTCCCCTTTCCTACGGGAACAGAAATAGCCTGACCAGTATCAGTAACTTTTATACCCCTACGCAAACCATCAGTGGAATCCATCGCGATGCAACGAACTGTATTTTCACCTAAATGTAAGGAAGTTTCTAAAATTAATTTTTTACCATCATTTTGACATTCAAGGGCATTTAATATTCTTGGCAAGTTGCCATCTTTAAATTCAACATCTACAACAGCTGAGATGATTTGAGTAATTTCTCCAATATTTGACATTTTAATAAATTTGATTTTGATTTTTGATCAATTAGCTGTTAATATTCTATACTATTGAAGTATTTTTCAAGTTAAAATATTAAGAACCTTTAAGAAATAAATTATCTATGACTAAATTAATTCAAATTGCAGTTATTGGTAACCCAATTTCTCAATCATTATCACCGAAAATGCATAATTTTCTTCTGAAAAAATATGGCATTAGTGGATTCTATATTCCTTTGAAAATTAAGGAGGAAAATTTTAATCCAATACTCAAGGAGTTATCGGAAATAGGCTTTAAAGGTTTCAATATTACTATTCCATTTAAAGAGAAGGCTTTAAATTTGTGTAACAAATTAAGTAATTCAGCTAAGGAGATCGGTGCAGTAAATACAATTTTAACTATGGAGGATGGTAGTTTTTTTGGACATAATTCTGATGGAATTGGTTTTGTCAAGAATATTCAAAATTCCTATCCAGATTTTAAATTTAAAGATAAGGAAGTTGTTTTAATTGGGGCCGGAGGTGCGGCAAAGGCAATTTCACATAGTTTGATGATTAAAAATGTTAAAAAAATTACTATTTTTAATCGGAATCTAGAGAAGGCTCAAGATTTAATAAAAAATCTAGTTAAGATTAATAAAAATATTATTTTGGAAGTAAAGATTTTATCAGAAATTAACAAAAATCTTAAGAATTGTGATTTATTGATTAACTCCACCTCTCTTGGCATGGAAAACAATCCTGCATTAGAAATTAATTTAGTAAATCTATCAAAAAATGCCGTAGTTAGTGATATCGTCTATAAACCATTAATTACACCTCTTTTACAACAAGCCCAGGATTTAAATTTAAAAATTGTTACTGGTATTGGTATGTTAATTTTTCAAGGATTGGTTGGGTTTGAATTGTGGTTTGGAAAGAGAGTTTTTTCTAGGGAGGATATTAATGAATTGGAGGAGTTATTGTTGAAAAGTCTTTGAGGGTGTTATTTTTTACGGACCCTTGGGGGTAGTCATATTTTTAGAAAAAATAGATCAAAAAAGATGAATCTAGGTCATGTTATGTAAAAACTTATCTATAATACTGAAGTAAGTAACAGCATGATCTAAATTCTAATTACCAACAATACTTGCACCTTATTAATTAAGGCAGTCGTTTTCTAGCGACCTTAACCTTAAAATATTTTTATATATAACATATTGTAAGTGGTATTGTGGGTGGGAATTGTTGTCATCAGTGGATTTTTAAAAGTTCCTATATATGGAGTTTAGATGGTATAAACTCTAGGTTCTAAAAATTAAAATATTAAATAATCTTTATATTATTTTAAATATTAATCCAAATAAATTATTTGTAACTATTTTTAGTTCAGAAAATAAATTATCAACCGCTTTTCCAGCATTTGATTCTGGATTAATATTTGTAATAGACAGTATGTCTTCAATTGAAAAAAATCCAAATAAGAAAGATAGAAAAAATAATGCAGTTAAAAATATTGCTAATTGAAAAGTAATTTTAAGAGAAGCATTAACCATTTAATTGTTTAGTTAAATTATATCTAGTTTTTTTACTTTGTTCTCATCTATTTCAGAGAACACATCTTCCCAAGTACCTGTTGTTGAGGCTTTAGAATATTCAGTAACTCTATTTTCAAAGAAGTTAGTATGCTCAACACCATTAAGAATTTCATCTAACCAAGGAAGAGGGTTGTCATCGATCATGTAGATCTCTTTTAAACCTAATTGTGAAAGCCTTCTATCCGCGATATATCTAATATATCTCTTAATCTCGCGCGCGGTTAATCCTTCAATATTACCCATTTCAAAACATAAATCAATAAAGGCGTCTTCATAATGAACAATGGTAGCGCATGCCTCATAAAGATTACCTCTTAATTCCTCATTCCAAACTTCTGGATTTTCCTTTACGAAAGTATGAAATAATTTAATAATAGATTCGGTATGAAGCGACTCGTCTCTTACTGACCAAGTGACAATTTGACCCATTCCTTTCATTTTGCCAAACCTTTGAAAGCTAAGTAAAATAGCAAAAGATGCAAATAATTGCAGACCCTCAGTAAAACCTCCAAATACTGCTAATGTTGTGGCGATATCTTGATTAGTGCTGACGCCAAATCTTTGCATATAATCATACTTGTCCTTCATTTCTTTATACTTCATAAAAGCAGAATACTCAGTTTCTGGCATACCAATAGTATCTAATAGATGAGAATAGGCAGCGATATGAACAGTTTCCATATTTGAAAAGGAGGCAAGCATCATCTGAACTTCAGTTGGCTGAAAAACCTGACTATAATGTTTCATGTAGCAATTATTTACCTCAATATCAGCTTGGGTAAAAAATCTAAAAATTTGAGTAAGAATATTTTTTTCAGAAATAGTTAAATTATGTTTCCAATCACGGACATCGTCAGCCAAAGGAACTTCTTCAGGAAGCCAATGAATTTGCTGCTGCTTTAGCCAAGCATCGTAAGCCCAAGGATATTTAAAAGGTTTGTAAACAGGAGGTGAGTCTAGTAATGACATATAAAATATTTTTTTAACCCCGCTATAGGCAGGAATTACTGTTATTAAATAAAACTAATTTATCCAAATTATCTTATTAAGAACTATGTAAAAAAGTAGTTATTTTTACTTAGTTCTTAAAGGTAGGAATTGTTATTGTTGGATATTTAATTTTATAAACTATGTAAATAATATTCAACTGAATTTCTATTCTATTTTGCGAATAATTTTATTAAGAATGGAGATGGAAAAGTTATCTATTTGTATAGAAAAATGATCAATTCTTTTGTTTAGAATATTAAAGAATATTACAGCTGGAATTGCAACGAACAGTCCCATAGCCGTAGCAAATAAAGCTTCAGCAATTCCTGGAGCAACAATTGCTAGACTAGTATTACCGGAATCTGCAATATTTTGAAAACTATTCATAATTCCCCATACCGTACCAAAAAGACCTATGAAGGGAGCGTTAGAGCCTATTATAGCTAAGATATTTGTTCCATATTCTAAGTTTTTAACAATATTATTTTCAACTATTTCTATGGCGCCCTTAATTCGGTTTGTAATGGATTCCAGCTTATTGTCAGCATGTTCCGTGTCTTTGGATTTGCTCAGTTGCCACTCTTTTATGCTGGCAATAATTATTCTAGATAGAGGATTTTTATTATTTCCCTGGGCAAGGGTTAATATGTCGCTCAATGAGTTTTTAGATTCAAATAGCAGAATAAATTTCCACATTAATATTTTTAAAATAGAAAATTTTATTAATTTAAAAAATATTATAGACCAAGAGACAAGAGACATTAACAATAATAATGCCATAACTGACTTTACTATTATATCAGCATCAGAGATTAACTCAATAATTTGTGAATTATTTTCAAATATCATTGATTTATACATTTTGTTTTATCCCAGCATTTTCCGGGGCCGCAATCGCATGATCTGGTAATTACTTGCGCGCAAACTGAGCTTCGCGTTACATTACAATTGTCGGCGCAACCATTTCTAAAATCTACCATTTTTCCTCCGTAATTTTCGCATTGATTAGCTACTTCCCCCTTTATCTTAACAGACAGATTATCTATAAAATTATAAAACTTATTATTCTCTTCGGGTTTAGTTGCTTTTAGTTTCTTTGTTGTAGTAATTTCCGTTTTATATGTTTTATATTCCTTGTTTTTAAGATTTTTAATTTCGATACATTCGTTATTTTGCCAACACTTACCCTCTCCGCAATCGCAATTATATTCTAAAATTTGATAACAAGGGGTGTTTTTATCAATTTTTTTACTACAATTATCGTAACAAGTATGGTTAAATATTCTCCATATTCCGCTTGATTCAGTGCAAAGGTTTTTGTTTCCTGTAGCAGATATTGAGTCGAGCGAGAATATAATAAGTATATAAAAAAATAATGAACTTAGGTTTATAGCAGCTTTTAACTTTAACATTACACTTGTTAGGTAAATTTTTTTACTAAAATTAACCTGTCTAAATATGATGTTAAGGATGGGAGTCGGTATCATTTAAATATTATCTTTTATTGACCTAAGAATCTGCTCCCCCATTTGGGTAGTTGATATTATTTTTTCACCATTTTTTGCAATATCTTTAGTCCTATAATTTTGATTGAGGGTGTCCTTTATGGCGTGGTCAATTAAATCAGCTTCTTTTTGATAATCAAATGAGTAGCGAAGCATCATCGATAGACTTGAGATTGTTGCAATTGGGTTGGCAATATTTTGTCCCGCTATATCTGGGGCCGATCCATGAACTGGTTCGTAAAGGGCGTATTGTTTGTTACCTCTTTTTTCTCCAAGAGAGGCGGAAGGTAACATGCCAAGAGATCCGGTAAGCATTGATGCGGTATCCGAAATAATATCACCAAACATATTGGTTGTAACGATTACGTCAAATTGTTTTGGATACCGGACCAACTGCATAGATGCATTGTCTACATACATATGAGTTAGCTCAATGTCAGTATAATTTTTGGCAGTTTGTGTCACTTGCTCTCTCCACATTTCAGTTGACTCTAAAACATTAGCTTTGTCAATTGAACAAAGTTTTTTATTTCTTTTCTGAGCCAAATCTAACGCTACTTTAGCAATTCTATCAACTTCTTTTGAGTTATATTTTAGCGTATTAAATCCGGTTTTTGTTCCATCACTTTCTGTAATCACACCCCTAGGTTCTCCAAAGTAAATACCACCAGTCAATTCTCTGACGATCATAATATCTAAGCCAGAAACAATCTCGGATTTTAAAGATGAACTGTCAATTAGGGCGTCAAAAACAATCGCTGGACGTAAATTGGCGAATAATTTTAGTTCTTTTCTGATTCCAAGAAGACCTCTTTCTGGCCTAACATTATAAGGTAACTCTTCCCATTTTGGACCGCCAACTGCACCAAGTAATATTGCGTCAGACCTTTTTGCTTTCTCTAAGGTTTCGTCTGGAAACGGCGTTCCTGTTTTATCGTAAGCGATGCCACCAAGTAAAGCGTAATCTATGTTAAATTGTTTATTCGTATTTTCCGATAAGAAATCTAAGATTTTTTTGGCTTCAGCGACAACTTCTGGACCTATGCCGTCACCTTCTATAAGTAATATATTCTTTCTAGTCATTTAGTTTTAATTAATTTTTTAAAAATCTCTAAGAAAATTTATGTACTGATGTAAATTTTTTAAAAGACAGTATTTAGATTATCACTTGCCTTACTCAGACATCTCCTCAATACATTTTGCAAATTCTTTTATCAAATCCTGATATAAATTCTTTTTAAAATCAATTACTAAATTAGGTATTTCCATTATATCTTGTTGCCATTTCCATTCTGAGAATTCTGGCTTATATTGATCTAGGTCAATAGAATTGTCGGTACCAGTAAATTCAACGAGATACCATCTTTGCTTTTGACCTATATATCTACCTTTCCAGACCTTCTCTATCATTTTTATTGGCACATTGTAGTAGAAGTAATTTTTGGATATGTTTAATATTTTTACATCTGTTTTATTAATTCCCGTCTCCTCTTCTAGTTCACGATACATAGCACTTTTCTCGGACTCTCCTGAATCTACACCTCCTTGTGGCATTTGCCAATATTCACTTACAATACTTGATATTCTTTTGGCGATAAATATTTCTTTATTTTTATTCACTATCATAATACCAACGCATGGGCGGTATAAGTGGTCTATGCTTTTATCCATTTTATAATTTCTTTAGCTATGTTTTGTTTACTATTTTTAGCAATTTTAGCAATAATTTTATTTTTATCAACTATAGTAACTTCATTTTTATTAGAGCCAAATAATTTACCACCCTTTATGTTATTGGCAATTACAAGATCACAATTTTTGCGATTTGCCTTATCTATTGCGTTTTGAATAATATTATTACTTTCTGCTGCGAACCCAACAACAATTTTTGGTCTATTTTGACTATTGCCAATTTTATCCAAGATATCTGTGTTTAACTCTAGTTCAATATTTTTTATATTTTGGTGTTTTTTAATTTTAATGTTGGAATAATTTTTTGGCTTAAAGTCTGAAATAGCCGCTGCTGAGATATATATATCGGTATCTTGAATATTTTGATTAACTTCTTCTAACATTTGACTGGTGGAGCTGGTTCTAATGATATTTTTATTTGGCAGATTGATATTTTCTTTAATATTGGATGCTATTAGAGTTACGTTTCCTCCCATTTGGTGCATAATTTCAGCAATTGCAATACCTTGCTTTCCGGATGAGTGATTACCAATAAATCGAACCGGATCTATGGGTTCGAAAGTTGCTCCAGCGGTAATAATAATTTTCTTACCAGAAAATTTCTTACTATCAGTAAAGAAGCTTTGAATTTTTTCTATTATATCATCAATATCCGCCATCTTTCCAGATCCAAATTCGCCACAGGCTAAAACATCTTCTTGCGGGGAGATAATTTGCACATTATTATTAATCAATTTATCTAAATTGTTTTTAGTAATTTTGTTTTCCCACATCTGAACATTCATGGCGGGAGCTAGTAATATTTTTTTATTTGATGCTAAGACGGTTGCAGAGGCGAGGTCATCTGCTAGGCCATTTGATATTTTAGCAATAAAATTAGCTGATGCTGGTGCAATTAATATTAAGTCATTATCTCTTGAAAGATTGATGTGATCCATCGAGTTTTTGTCATCTGGTTTAAATAGATCTTGTTTTACTGCATTACCTAAAATAGAAGATACTAAGAGAGGAGTAATAAATTTCTCTGATTCCTTTGTTAAGATAACATCAATTTTAAAATCTATTTTTCGTAATAATCTGATTAATTCTAGGGATTTGTAGCAAGCAATTGAGGCTGTAATAATTAAGAGAATTTTTTTTTGCATTATTTATTAGAAAAATCTTTTTATTCCTAAATCATCAAAAGGGTCTGTCTGGAATAAAAATATCCATAGAGATTTTTTTATTCTTTTAAATTAGGAAGTTTAATTCACTTAAGATAAATGAGTGTCACAAAGTTAAAAAATAGAACAATATCAGTGGAAATTTTAGATTCCAGTCAGCCCCTTAAAAAGACTTATGAAATTATAGTTATGATCCAATTATTTTTTACAAATATTAGATAATATTTTTTATTTTATCATTTTTGGAACAGTATAATAGTCATATTTATTATCTGTAGCATTCGACATTAATTGTTCCGAGTCTTCATTAGATTGCACAACATCCTCGAATAATGTTAGATTGTTAGAATGTACATTATTTAAGATTTCAACATTATCAGTATCTACATCTGACAAAGTGTCAACCCAGTCAATAATTTTTTTTAACTGGATAGATAAATCCTCTTCCTCTTCTTGTAAGATCTTTATTTTTGATAATTTTGCTATTTTTTTTATATTTATATCAGACATATTTAATTTATAGATAATTTTGAAGTAACTCTACCTTAAACCTCCAAAGACCGAATTCCATAAGTCAACATTTCCATCGACATACTCTTCTCTCATACAATACCAGTAGCCATAATTCCAGGCATTTTTGTATGTAGGTGAGCTTGCCATCTTCCAGCCATCTTGTTTATTTGACTTGTAGAATATTTTATAAAATTGGTTAGATCCAGAGGATGCTCCACTTTCACAGCCATGATCCCATCCGAGTTTAAAATCTGGATCAGATTTTGCTAAATCCCCTTTAAAATGATCCGTTGTATTCGGAAATCTAAATGCTTTTACACTACAAGACGTCAATAGGGGTAATATTATTATTAATATGGCTATTTTCGATAACAATATCAGTTATTTAGTATTATTTTACAGAACTCTTAAACATCCAAATTTACAACGTCAAGGGCATTTTGTTGAATAAAATCCCTTCTTGGCTCAACTACGTTACCCATTAACATTGAGAATGTTTCGTCTACAGTATCATATTCATCAATCTTAACTTGTAGTAATGTTCTATTTTCTGGATCTAAGGTGGTCTCCCATAGTTGGTCAGCATTCATCTCCCCCAAACCTTTAAATCTTTGAATAGATAGTCCTTTTTTACCAATTTCATTAATGAATTCCATTAATTCAGACGGGGTGTTGGCTATAAATTTATTATCCTTTTTATTTAATGTAACGGACAATTCAAACTCCTCCAATATTTCATCTTTGATTTTATTTAAAGCAATTGCTTCAGCCATATTGAGAATATCTTTATCAATGATGATCGAATTTTTAATGCCCCTAATTTCTGATATTATAGTAATGTTGTCGGCAATCTTATAGTCCCATTTTATGTCGTCACTACTATCTTGTAATTTTTTAATAACTTGACGTGCAATTTTTTCTGCTAAGTCGTTATCTTCTAGCCACTCCTTATCGAAAGCACCATTAATGGCTGCAATTTGCACGATATTTTCTGGCAATATCCTTGAAACTCTGTTGCAAAGATTATTGAATTGGTTAATTTTTGCAATAAAGTTCTTTAAGTCGGGACCAGCAATATCTCCAGCCTTCGTTTCTAGTACCGCATCTAAAATAGCATTATTAATAAGATATTCTTGCATAAAATCCTCATTTTTTAGGTAAACCTCGCTATTTCCTTTTTTTACTTTGTAAAGTGGCGGCTGAGCTATATACAAAAAGCCTCTTTCAATTAATTTCGGCATATAGCGAAAAAAGAATGTTAATAATAACGTTCTAATATGAGATCCATCAACATCGGCATCGGCCATGATAATAATTTTGTGGTATCTAATTTTTTCTGGATCAAATTCATCTCCAATACCAGCTCCAAGAGCGGTAATTATTGTCCCTACCTCTTGAGAAGAAAGAACCTTATCAAATCTTGATCTTTCTACATTTAAAATTTTACCTCTGATTGGTAATATCGCTTGAAATTCTCTGTTTCTGCCGCCTTTTGCCGATCCTCCAGCTGAATTACCCTCGACAATAAATATCTCACTTAGTGCTGGACTTTTTTCTTGGCAATCTGCTAATTTTCCAGGAAGATTACTAACTTCTAATACTGATTTTCTTCTAGTTAATTCTCTAGCCTTTCTAGCGGCGTCTCTTGCTTTAGCTGCATCTAAACTTTTGCTGATAATATTTTTGATATCACTAGGATGCTCCTCAAACCATTCTGATAATTTTTCAGAAACTACTGTTTCAACGCAACTCCTAACTTCGCTTGAAACTAATTTATCTTTAGTTTGGGATGAGAATTTTGGGTCTGGAACTTTAGTAGATAAAACGCAAGTTAAACCCTCCCTGATATCTTCTCCTGAAAGTGTTAATTTTTCTTTTTTGAATAAATTATTATTCGATATATAACTATTGACAGCTCTTGTTAAGGCTGCTTTCATTCCGGCAAGATGGGTTCCTCCATCTCTTTGTCTGATATTGTTGGTAAAACATAAAATATTCTCACTGTAACTGTCATTCCAGGACATTGAGATCTCAACACTAATACCACTATTGTCGGATCCCAAAATATTTATTGGTGGATTTATTGGGTTTTTATTGCGATCTAGATATTTGACATAAGCTTCGACTCCACCCTTATAAAGTAGTTCAATTTCTTTTGGTTCATCGCTTCTTATGTCTTTTAAGTTAATTCTTACTCCTGAATTCAGGAATGATAACTCTCTTAATCTGTGTTCTAATGTAGAAAAATTAAATTCTGTAATGGTAAAGGTGCTTGCTGAAGGTAGGAATGTGATCTCGGTACCTTTTTTACCTTTTGCAGCTCCAATTTCTTTGAGAGGCTCAACTGCTTCTCCATCATTAAACTCAATAAGATATTCTTTGCCATCTTTCCATATTCTAAGTTTTAGCCAGTCTGACAGTGCGTTTACTACAGATACGCCAACGCCATGCAAGCCACCTGATATTTTATATGAATTTTGATCAAACTTTCCTCCCGCATGAAGTCTGGTCATAATAACTTCTGCTGCTGATACGCCTTCTTCTTTATGGATATCGGTTGGAATACCACGGCCATTATCAGAAACTGTTATTGAGTTGTCAGTATTAATGACAACCTCAACATTATCGCAATGACCAGCTAATGATTCATCAATTGAGTTGTCTAAAACTTCATAAACCATGTGGTGAAGGCCACTACCATCATCGGTATCTCCAATATACATACCTGGTCTTTTTCTAACAGCTTCTAAACCTCTTAAGACTTTAATTGAACTTGATGTATATTCTTGATTATTTGACATGTTTTATTTAAATTATTTATCTAGTATAAAGTTTTGCTTGATCAATTTTTGATAATTTTAGATCTTAAACTCGGACCAGCGCACTTAAAGCTTTTTAAGTAAAGCGATAGGGTATAATATCAATTATTAAATTTAACTACACACTCAGCTATTAACACTTCTCTTTAATATTTAACTTTTCTAAAAAAACTCAAAATAACCCAATATTCTAAGAGTTTTTTAGAAAAGTTTACTTTAAAGAAAAACTCTTTTTGCTAAATCAGATTTATTAGTTAAATTTGATAGTTAGTATAATGCTGTAAATTTTGCAATAATCAATATAATTATGCAACATCAATTAGACAAGGAAAGTGTTATAGGTAAAATAGCCAGATTAAATTGGTTCTTAATAGGTTCTATTGCCATTTTATCTTTAATTGGTCTGGCAATGTTATATTCTGCTGCTGGTGGTAATTACAAGGTGTGGATGTTAAGGCAGTTTATATATTTTTTATTATTTTTTCCTGTAATGATATTAATTGCAATCACCGATATTAATTTTTGGTTTCGCCATATCTATAAGTTTTATTTATTAGGACTATTTCTTTTGTTGTTTGTTTACTTTTATGGGCATTATGCCATGGGTGCCACTAGGTGGTTTAGAATGGGCTTTATAACCATTCAGCCTTCTGAGATTATGAAAGTGTTTCTAGTACTTTCTATAGCTAAATATTTTCATAATATTGAATCTGAAGATATTGAGCGGGTAAAATATATCATCATCCCCCTTGTTCTTATAATGTTTCCTGCTTATCTAGTATTCAAACAGCCTGATCTTGGTACTGCTTTAATTTTATTATTTGTAGGGTTTTTGATTTTATTTGTAGCTGGAGTTATGATGTGGAAATTTATTTTAACGGCGGTCATTGGTTTAATATCGACACCTATTTTGTGGTATTTTGTTTTGCGCAATTACCAGAAGGATAGAATTATAAATTTTTTTAATCCAAATAACGACCCAATGGGTAGTGGTTACAATATTATTCAGTCGAAAATTGCTGTTGGATCAGGCGGTCTTTTTGGCAAGGGTTTTGTTAATGGGACCCAAACTCAGTTGGGATTTTTACCAGAAAAGCAGACGGATTTTATTTTTACTATCTTGTCTGAGGAGTTTGGTTTTGTTGGCTCTGTTTCTGTAATCCTTTTGTGCGCCTTAATTACTTTTATCTCAATTTTATTGGCTTCAAAAAGTTTAAATCAATATTCTAGATTAGTAATAGTCGGTATGAGTTCTATTTTCTTTTTTCATTCTTTTATTAATATTGGAATGACTATTGGTCTACTTCCGGTTGTAGGAGCTCCATTACCTTTTATGTCTTACGGTGGGACAATAACTGCAACTATGCTGATAGGTTTTGGCTTTGTTTTAAACGTCTGCCTGTATCGGGATTCAGAATTAAAATAAATTTTTTCTTGACTTTCTTAGGTGGCCGTAGATAATTTGAAGAATTAATATTGGTTTGTGGCGCTTGTTAACTTTATCGATAAGTTTAGTTTTTACTGTTCAAGGTTTGTGGTTAAAACTAAAATTTATTAGGGGTTTTGCAGATGTTACTCAATTTAAATATTTTCAAATAAATCAAAAGTAAAATAGCGATGAAAAAGAACTATAAATTAGGTTTTTCTCTAATTGAAATCTCAGTTGTGGTATTAATTATAGGGGTTTTAATTGCTGCAATTACTACAGGCACCGACCTTGTAAAAAAGTCTAAAGTAGCTTCTGCACGTAACTTATCTTCAAATTCCGCAATATATGGGATGAGCGATCTTGTGTTATGGCTTGAATCTTCTTTACCAACAAGTTTTCCAGCTGAAGGTGAGGGTGAGAGCGTAAAATTGTGGTCAAATAACTCACCTTTTTACAATATTGGCTCCGCTATTGCAGATGGCGATAATGAAACCCCTATGTATAAAAGATACGCTATTAATCACACTCCTTCTGTTAGGTTTTTTTGTGATGTAATAAATAATCTAGATGTATGTAAAAGATATTTAAACGTCCATAGTATCTCTAGTTTGTTGGAGGAAACTGATTTAACTATTTTTATTCTTGAAAACAGGGACGCCGGACATGGTGCTTTGGAAAGACGTATAATAAGCACATCTAATGGTGCCGATTCAATTAGTGGTCAGGGTTTAAACATTTATTATGGTACAGATGATAAGTTGACAGTTAGTAACTCAGACGGCAATTCCGTCTCTTCTACTGACGTCACTCCTGGACCATCTTTACATTATTTAACTTTGTTCAATGATGATGATTTTATGGTTAATGGCAATACTATTTTGCGAAAAGGTTTTAATTATTATCACAACAAAAGACTTCCTGAGTCTGGCTCCATGCCAAGCGTTACTACTACTATAGAGAGTAGTGGCGACGTCAGATTTGCTACCAACTCTATGGGAAATATAATTAGGATTGGAGATTCTGTTAAATCCTATATTGGTAACCTTCCTGAAATAATAATTTTTAATAGAAAGTTGAGGCAAAAAGAAATGATAGATATTTTCAATTATTTTGAAGCAAAATATAATATAGTTTTAAGTGACTCTTAATACTAATCGTAGTAAGTCAATACATCTTAATTTAATATCAACATTTTAAAATTATGAAAAATAATTTCAGGTTAGGTTTTTCTCTTTTGGAGGTTTCAGTTGTTTTACTAATTATTGGCATTTTATTGGCCTCCGTTAGTGCTGGCAAGAGCATGATTAGAACTTCTAAAATAACTTCTTCTCAATCCTTGACTGCTAGTTCTCCAGTTTCTGCTGTAGAGGGTTTAGCCATTTGGTTAGAACCGGTATCGGTTGCCAGTTTATCACCAGATGACACTTACGATTCTCAAGGTATTGGTGGTGGCTGGCAAAATCTGAGTAATTATTTTGCGCCGACTAATTTTGACGTTACCGGCCCTGCTTATAATGAGTCTTCGATTAATGGATTACCTTCTGTTACTTTTGATAGTAACGATATTGTTGATATTCAATCTTCCTTACAACATATAACTGGAACGAATTTTTCAATATTTATTGTTGAAGAGAGAAACAGTGATACTGGAATTTTAATTAATTCTGACCATATGGTTGCCAAATATGCTACTAATTATTTTAAAATAGAAAAAGATGGTGTTCCGGTGGTTAATGTTGTTGATGTTCCTACTGGTCCGGCTATTAATTACATCTCTTTTGCTTCCTCTGCGACAGGATCCGCTCCTAAGGGTCTTACATATTATAGGAATAAAGGGGTGTTTTTTAATTCTTCTAATGCTCAAGATATAACCGCGACCGACCTTAGTGCTGATTATGAAGGTATTTCTTCCTCAAATTATGCTACATTAGGAAGTGTTAGTGGAGGTTTTGTGGGAGACATTTCTGAGTTAATAGTATATAATAATTCCTTAACTATAGTTGAGCTTAATGAGATTCTTAATTATTTAAGTTCAAAATATAGAATAAATCTTGAAAGAGAGTAAATATTGACTACGATATTTGCTAATTTAGGATATTCTTTACACACTAAATCCTCTCTAGTTCTTTTTAGGTTATCTGGACAGAACTCCCTATCTTCATTAAAATTTTTTGGAATCAAGGTTGAGCTACAGAATCGTGTCTCAACTTTTTGCAACATTATTGATATTCAGAATGGCTCTATTATAGATCAGGCTTTGATCACTTATTTTAGGTCTCCAAACAGTTACACAGGTCAGGATGTAATTGAAATTTCTTGTCACCCATCACTTTTTATTGTTAACAAAATAACTGATATTCTTTTAAAGATAGAAGGATTTAGATATGCGAAGGAGGGGGAATTTACAAAATTAGCACTTTTAAATAATAAAATCGATTTAATTCAGGCTGAAGCTGTGTTAGATGTCATTAATTCTAAGACAAAATCTCAGCATAAGCAGGCCATGATGCAGCTAACGGGTGAACATAGTTCGGTCTACCAGGAGTGGAGACAAAGAATTGTCAATATTGTTGCTAATTTTGAGTCTGTAATTGATTTTCCGGATGAAGATCTTCCTGCCGAAGTTATTCGTAGTGCAGAGAAAGAGGTGAAATATTTAATTAGCAAAATATCTGGACAATTAAAAAATAACATTGGCCAAAAGATTAAAAGCGGTATCTCTATAGTTATTCTGGGAGATCCTAATGTTGGTAAGTCAACATTAATGAACTTTCTTAACCAGAAAGATATTTCTATTGTTTCTGATGTTGCCGGTACTACAAGAGACATAATTCAGTCGCATTTGGATATTGCAGGATATGAAGTAGTTATATCAGATACTGCGGGAATTAGAGAGTCATTTAATCCTATTGAAATTGAGGGTATAAAAAGAGCTGTTAATAAGTCAAAAGAGGCTGATATTAAGATTATTATCCTGGATTCATCTAATTTAAACTCTAGTAATTTAGAGTTTTATGATAAAAATACTATTCTGATAATTAATAAGATTGATTTAGGAAATCCTAAACTAAACTCTGAATTATCTAAAAAAGATCCGATTTTAATTTCTTTAGAGCAAAGTATTAATCTGGATCAAATTTTTATTAAAATAGAGGAAAAGATAAAAAATATTGTTGGTAACTTTAGTGATGAATCTTTAATTACTAACGGTAGACACAGAAACTCTTTAGAGCAAATTTTATATAATCTACAACAAATTCTATTTTCTGAAAATATAGAAATTACAGCTGAAAAATTAAGACTAGTTGTTAATCATATTGGGCAAATTACAGGTGAGGTAGGAGTGGATGATATTTTAGATGTAATATTTTCAAAATTTTGTATTGGTAAATAGTATTTATATCAGAATGCACAATATATTCTGATTAAACTGAGAACGTCCAATCTTCTGTGTCAATTTAAGCTAATTTAAAATAAGCGTCAGCTTATTTTAACTTAGTAAATTATTATTAATTTAAATTGACACTTTTATGACTCAAAAAATCAATTATCAGATTCTTTCAAACGCTCTGCAATAGAAAAAATCTACCAAGGAAAGCCTTTAGCCGGGAAAAATAGCGTCTTTAGCGACATGATTAAAGAGATCCTTGAAGCAGCTTTAAGTGAAGAGTTAAGTCAACATTTAGATCAAGAGAAGAAAGGATCTGAGCAGGAGTTTAGTAATGATTTTGATAATCGTCGCAATAGCTACAATTCCAAAACTCTAAAAACTAGAGAATCAGCTTTTACCCTTGATGCTCCTCGTGATAGAAATGGCTTTTTTGAGTCAGAAATTATCAGAAAAGGTCAAACGGTTTTAACAGACGAGTTGGATAGTAAGATAATTGCTCTTTATGGTCTTGGAATGGGCTATCGAGACATCAACTCTCATATGGAAAAAATTTATGGAATAGAAATTTCTAAATCTAGTATTGCTGCCATCACAGATAAAATATTATCAAAAATAAAATAATGGCAAAATAGACCCTTAGATGAGATTTGTCCAATAATATTTCTTGATGCTATACATTTTAAATGTAGCGAGAACAATGCTGTTGTAAGTAAAGCGTTTTATACCAATTCCCATCTTTAAAATCTGTCTTAACTTGTATATTTTAAAGATGGGAATTGGTATAACTCGGTAAATCCTTATTTTATTTCTAACAATTCCATTATTCCTTTATTTTTATCTTTTGATTCTTGCAGCTCCTTCTCTGGGTCTGAATTGTAGGTAATTGCTCCGCCAGATTGAAACTCAAACTTATCTTCAAAAATAATTAATGTTCTGATAACTACCGATAGTTTACAGATATTCTTGTTTACTAATCCAATTGCACCAGCATAAACTCCTCTTTCCATCTTCTCTAATTCATCACAAACTTCTATAGATTTAATTTTGGGCGCGCCAGTCATTGATCCTGGTGGAAAGCAACCCTTTATAATATCAATTACATTTCTGTCAGGAAGTTTTTTACCTATTATTTCTGATACCATGTGATAAATTTTTTTAAAAGATAATATTTTAAATAAATTCTTAACTTCTACTGAGTTATTTTGACAATTCTTTGATAAATCATTACGGACTAAATCAACTATCATGAGGTTTTCAGCCCTTTCTTTATCGCTATTTTGTAAGTATTCCAAATTTTTTTGATCCTCCATTTTATTTTTCGATCTTGGGGAGGTGCCTTTAATTGGCGATGATTTTACTTTATTATAATCAATATCTAAAAATAATTCAGGAGAAGAGGATATGATATGTAGGTCTTCAAATTTTAAGAACGAACTATAATTTCCAGGACTAATTTGCATCAATGATTTAAATATATCAAAATAATTTTTTCTTTCTTTTATTTTTCCAAAAAATTTACGAGTTAAGTTGGCTTGATAAACATCACCATTTTTAATCCTATTTTGAATAGCGTTTATTTTTCTTAAGTATTCTTGGTCATTAAAGTTGCTATCTAAATTAATAATTCTTAATTTTTTTTGATCTAAATTAATATTTTTATCAATATTTTTTATAAAATTATGAAATTTATCTTTTAAATCTTCTGAAAATTTGCAAATAATTTCTTTTTTATCATGATTAAATTCTAAATTAAAATGAAATGATGAAAAATATAATTTATCAATCTTGATATAATTTTTATTAATTTCCTTAAAACGTTCTATATTATTTTTTAGTTCATAAGATAGGTAGCCAAAATATTTCTCTTCTTCATTATTTAGAATTTTTTTTTCAATTTCGCTAAAGTTATCTGACTTAATGAGTTCTTTAGTGTAAAACGACAAATATGATTTAGAGTTTTTATTTTCATGGTTAATTGCTGAATATAAGAAAACAAAATTATCGGAGAATTTTTTGTCATAAGATACGTTGTCGGCAACGATAATAGGGTTAATCCACTTTATTTTTATTGTTATTATTTTATTCATCCCTTGGTCCAAAAATTGCAGACCCAACTCTAATAAAGTTTGCTCCATTTTTAATAGCGCATTCAAAATCCGAGCTCATTCCCATTGAGATATTTTGTAAATTATGTTTTTTAGCTAAATTATGAGTCTCTATAAAGTATTTTTTAGAATCTTTATTTTTTGGAGCAATAGACATGAGGCCACAAATATTTAATTTTGGAAAACTTTCTAATTCATGTAAGAAATTGTCTAAATTATTCGCATCTATGCCACTCTTTTGCAATTCTTTTCCAATATTTATTTGAATAAATATTTCAGGAAACTTATTTTGCTTAATCATTTCCAACTCTAATATTTTTGCTAATTTTATAGAATCTAGGGTTTGTATAGTGTCGAATATAGTAACAGCATCTTTGGCCTTGTTTGACTGTAAGTGTCCAACTAGATGCAGCTTTATGTTGAGGTTTTCTCTTTTTAAAGATTGCCATTTTAACTTTGCTTCTTGCACTTTATTTTCTCCAAAAATACTATGTCCGGCATTTATCGCTTGTTGAATTTTTTCTTTAGGAAAATATTTAGATATAGCAATTAAACTTACATCTTGTCCAGATTTTTTACATAGCTTTATTTTATTTTCTATTTCTTTGATGTTTTTCTTTATTGAAGACACGATTTTTATTTTTTAGAGTAATTTTTCTTGCTAAGAAATATTAGATATTTTATATTAATTTTTTTATGTTGGAAGTAATAAGTTTGTTATAACTTAAAATATCACAAATTAACTATTCAATCTTAAGGCTTTCCCTAAGAATCTAGGGTGACTAAAAAGGAAGGGATAGTAAGAAATACAATTAATTATCTTTCTTCCTTAAGAAATCCTTAAAAAAAGATTGGTATTTTTATTTTTTAGGTTTTACAATCAGCCGGCTTACTGTAATATTAATTACCTGAAGTAATTGTTTTAGTTATTTCTGGTAGTTAATATTTATAAATTTTTAAAATTATATGAATAAAGAAACTTTTAATCGTAACAAGCCTCACGTTAATATTGGAACCATTGGTCACGTTGATCATGGCAAAACAACTCTTACTGCTGCTATCACT
>Ga0209425_10000253_pt1 | contig 64455 bp, 63 predicted proteins | sample COG_05_FD_184749 | JGI IMG/M metagenome (GOLD analysis project Ga0209425, IMG submission 184749) | Pelagic Microbial community sample from North Sea - COGITO 998_met_05 (SPAdes) (version 2) | ecosystem: Environmental > Aquatic > Marine > Neritic zone/Coastal water | place: Helgoland, sampling...
ACCATATGTCCAGCAGCATTTTCTTCATTAACAGCCATGGCATATGCGCACAGCCAGTCGCTAGAGCCAGCATTTTCTTTATCATTTTGAAGGCTCTCATGTAATTGCTTTGCTCGCCTTTTGGTATTAAGTCCTCCAGGCAAAATCCCCTCAGTTGTTAGGCCTCTCTCAACACAGGTTTTCATTGCATTCCAAATTTTATCTAGCTCTTGATTCAGTATCTTTTCTGGAATATTTTCTAGCTCATTGGCTTGCTTCATTTCCCAAATCGTTTTGTTATGTTCTTTTGACATTTCAAGCATTTGATCTGAGTTGTCAAATGGATATGGATAGGCTGAACTTGGCTCTGCAGCAATTGGTGCTTCAACATTATCAATTTCTTCCAAGGTAGATATAAAGCCACCCCCTATTGAAAAATAGGTGTTTGAAATTAGCAAGTTATCAGATTTATCGAGTAGTTCAAAAACAATACCATTTGGGTGTTGCTTTAATGAGTTGCGAGTATCGAAAATAATATCCTCTTCAGCAAAGAAGTTTGCTTGCATGTCATCATTAATTTTTATAGACTTTGAATTCCATGTTCGGTCAATGACCTCATCCATATTCTCATCAATTATGGTATTTGGGAGGTAGCCATGAAGGCCTAATACGACTGCCCTATCGGTAGCATGACCGACACCAGTATAAGCTAATGAATCTTTTAAAGTGCATCTAACATGATAGCCATTGTTGCTAGGATTTGTATCAATAAAATGACGCACATCACTTAGAAATGCATTAGCCGCAACCATAGGGCCCATAGTATGAGAACTAGAGGGTCCAATACCAACTTTAAATAGGTCTAAAACACTGATAAACATGGTAAATTTAAGGATACAAAAAATGCCATTCTACATTATGAAACAAATTTTAACTCTTAAAAAATTCACTAAATGTTGAATTGTTTTATGGCATTTTGATTAAAAGTAAAACCTGTCCCAGGCCTCTCTGGAATAACAATATGTCCATCTATGATATCCATTGGTTCATTAAAAAGCCTCTCAAACCATGGCATATGTTCAACTGATATACAGTTTTCTTCAGATCCAGCAACGCAAAGACTTTGCTCTGTAAAAATATGTGTTGATATTGGAACTTTGAAAGTAGAAGCCAGTTGGGCTGTTGCTTTCATTTTTGAGATCCCTCCAATTCTTTGAAGATCCGGCATCACAATATCACATCCTCTTGCATCTAACATTTTATAAACACCCTCAATAGAATATTCGTTTTCACACGAAGCGATAGGTATTGCCACTTGCTTTTTAACCTTTGCATGTCCTTTGTAATCATAAGCATTAACTGGCTCTTCCAGCCAGATTAAATCATACTCTTCCAGAGCTTTTCCCAGTGTAATAGCATCATCAGTATTGAGACCCTGATTAACATCAGCCATCAGTTCAACTTCTTGACCAATTGCTTTTCTAAGCTCTCTAACACGCTCTATATCGACAGAATTGTTACCACTACCAACCCTAATCTTCATTGCTAAAAATCCTTGACGTAAAAATTCATGAGCTTCATTAATTATTGAGTCAATAGATTGGGATAACCACAATCCTCCACTGGCATAGGTTTTAACTTTTGTATGATGAATGCCAAATAGTCTATGTAAAGGCAAATTATTCGCTTTTCCATTGATATCCCATAGAGCAGTATCAAGCGTTGATAGAGCAGCAATGCTAATACTATCTCTGCCTATGGAGTCTATTGCAAGATTTATCTTTTTCAAGATAGATGGCATTAATAAAGGGTCCTGACCAATCAATAAAGAAGCAACTTTAGAGAGCCGCTCATTATAAATTTTGATGTTTTTAGCATTCAAACTAAATAAATATCCCTCACCTGAAATCCCCCTGTCTGTCTTGATAGTGAGAAGTACGCATCCAACTGATCTCATAGTATGAATGGCAGTTGTTATAGTATTCTCAAATGGTATTTCGATAATTTGCGTCTTTATTGCATCAATATTCAAAATTCATCCCTTAATTTGATTAGTATTTAAATATTAATATTTTGATATTATATTGTTGATTTGTCCTATTTATATCGAATTAGTTAATTTATAAATCATATTTTTATCAAGTCAAATATTTATTTAAAAGGTATATTAGAAATTTTTTATGAATAAATTCATGATATGAGTAAAGAGAAAAATAATCTTCATTTGCAACAAGAGCAGATAAGAATAGATTTAGCTGCCATGTTTAGATTAACCGCAATGCATGGGTGGGACGATACAATTTGGAATCATATTACTGCGAGAGTTCCAGGATCTGAGCATCATTTTTATATGCATCGTTTTGGGCTATCTTATGAAGAGGTTTGTGCGTCTAACTTAATCAAGGTTGATGAAGAGGGAAATGTTCTTGAGGGGCCAAAGGATGTTAATACCGCAGGATTTATAATCCATAGTGCAATTCACTTAAATCATCCTAACAATAAATTTGTCTTTCATGCGCATCCGCCCAGTGCTATTGCAGCAACTGCTTTTAAGGAGATCCCTTTTCTTGTTCAAGACTCTTCAATGTTATTTGGCAAAATTGGTTATCACGAATGGGAGGGATTATCTGTTGATCCAGATGAAAGACTAAGGATTGCAAAAAATTTAGGCAATAACTCTTGCCTTGTAATGAGAAACCATGGTTTTTTAACTGTAGGAGAGACAGCTGGCCAATGCTTTATGAATATGTATTATTTGATTCGGATGTGTGAAGTTGCACTCTCAGCAACTGCGTCAAAGATAGAGGTAGACTCTGGTTTAGAGCAGCTATGGCCAATTGCTTCTAAGCAATACGAGGCATTTAAGCCTGGTTTATATGAATGGCCCGCATTATTGCGCAGATGTGATCGACTTGACTCGTCCTATAAAGAGTAAAAAGATAATGAAAAATAATTCGGCACCATCGGCTTTTAGTTCTTTTGAAATTCGATTAGAAGAGTTTGTCGATTTAGAAGAATTCCCTATTCACGATTTGACGAGTCCAATAAGGGAGATGCTCGTTAATGATTGTCGTAAAGATCTAGAGAAATGGGGATGTGCACATATCCCTAATTTTATTACTAGTTCAGCAGTACAAAAAATGAGGGATGAAGCCTTTAGGCTTATTAATGATTCTCGAAGAGCTCACAAATTTGTAAACCCTTATCTAACCGAAGATGATATTACATTGCCTATAGACCATCCGAAGCGATTTTTTGAAGAACGAACATCTTCTTTTATAAATTCCGATTTGCTAGATAGAGATTCTATACTTCGCAAGATATACGATTCTGATGTAATGGTACATTTTGTATCTGACTGTTTGAATGTAGGACCAATTTATCGTTGGGCTGAACCCCTTGGTAGAAATCCATATAGCGTCATGCATGATGGTGACTACTTTCCCTGGCATTTCGATGGAAATGACTTCACAGTGAGTATATTGGTTAATGAGTCAATAGATGGGGGTGACTTTGAATATGCTCCGGATATCCGCACACCAAAAAATGAAAATTTTGAAGACGTTAAGAGTGTTTTGCATGGCCAACGAGACAAAGTGAGAGTTTTGAGTTTAAAAAATGGTGATATTCAGATATTTAAAGGCCGCTATTCTCTTCACAGGGTCACAAAAACCAAAGGAAAAGAGCCTAGAATCATAGCTCTTCCAACTTATGTGACAAATCCATATTTAGTAAATAGACCGCATCATGCTGAAGCATTCTATGGTCGTTCAATGCCGATTCATCATGAACGCAACCTTGAACGAATAGATAAATTAACTGATTGAGGTTAGATCATGAATATAGGTTTTATTGGTTTAGGAAATATGGGTGCCGGAATGGCTAATAATTTATTGAATCATTGCAATAATTCAAATGATAAGTTGTTTGTTTTGGATCTTAATGAAATAGTCGTATCTGACTTTGAAGCTCGAGGTGCCTTCAACGGAGAGAGTGTATCAAAGATGTGTCCTCAGTGCGATGTGCTGTTCACTTCTCTTCCAAGCTCTAAAGAAGTTAATCTTTTAGCGTTTGGAACTGAAGGCATACTGCATAATTTAAAGCAAGGTGCTACCTGGTTTGAAACCTCAACAAACGAATTGTCAGAGTGGGAGAAAGTTAGAAAAAGCGCCCCAACTCACCTAACGTTAGTTGATTCTCCAGTAAGTGGAGGATCTGAGGGTGCCACTGCAGGAACCTTAACTATGTTTCTTGGTATTGACAAAGAAGTTTTAAAAAAGTTTGAGACATTGTTAAAAGTTTTTTCTAGTAATTTGCTTTGTATGGGCCCTTCAGGATCTGGATACGTTACAAAATTAGTTCAGCTTCATCTCAACTATCTTGTTGCGCAAGGTATTGGCGAAACTTTAATGATGGGAGCTAAGGCAAACTTAGACTTAAATACTTTGCATTCAGTCCTAATTAATAGCTGTTCACAAAGTTATGTAGTTGAAAACTACATACCAAAAGTTCTTGACGGTAGTTATGATGATTCGTTTTCTTTGGGACTGGCTGAAAAAGATATTAAGCTCATTGTTGAACTTGGGCATCATCTGGGTATTTCAATGCCACTAGGTGAAAAGGTATATAAAACCTATCAAGAGGCAAAAATGAAATACGGTGAAGAATCGCCGCATTTAAGTGTAGTTAGATTAATTGAAGAAAAACATAACCAAAAATTGAGAAAGAAAAATTAAAGAAGCAGACTTAAATAAATGGTTCTCGTAAATGAGATTGGTATTGAACTACTCAGCCATTATCCATTCGAGGATAGTTTGCTTAACTAATCAATTATAATAACTCAAACTCAAAATTAAATAACAAATAAGTTATGTCAAAAAACGTGCAATTTAATCGACTTCACGATCTTCTTGACAGAATTAATGGAGTTAATTCCGGCAATATTAAGGCTGAAGATAAACCGGAATTATCTGATCAGTTTGCAGCTTATATTTTGTGGCTTGATAGTGAGCCAATGATTCCTGAGAGAACCTATAGTATTCATTTCCAGAATGAAAGCACTATTGTCCAGGTAACAGACCTTAGCTTCAAGATTAATATCAAAACACTGAGCCAGCTCGCAGCTAAAAAGCTTGAGCAAGATGAAGTAGGCTATTGTAAGTTATCACTGAGTCAAAGAGTGTCTTTTGATGCTTATAGTGACAACCAACAAACTGGCACTTTTACAATTTTTGATACTACAAATAAGTCACTGATTGGTGCTGGAGTAATTGATTTTGCTTTAAGGCGAGCTCAAAATATTAGCTGGCATGAGACAAATATTAATCAAGAGACTCGCTCTAAAAATAAACATCAAAAGCCATGTGTACTATGGTTTACTGGTCTTTCGGGCTCTGGAAAATCAACTATTGCTGATGAGCTTGAGAAACAGCTTTATGAGCTTGGGAAACACACGATGCTACTTGATGGTGACAATGTTCGTCATGGCCTCAATAGAGACTTAGGATTCACAGACCAAGATAGGGTTGAGAATATTAGAAGGATTGCAGAGGTTTCAAAGCTCATGGTTTCATCAGGATTAATTACCATTGTTTCTTTTATCTCGCCTTTTCGTGCAGAGCGATCAATGGCGAGGAATTTATTCAATGATGACGAGTTTATTGAGGTCTTCATTGACACTCCTATCGAGGTCTGTGAAGCCAGAGACTCCAAGGGCTTATACAAAAAAGCAAGGGCTGGACAATTAAAAAACTTCACAGGTATTGACTCTGACTATGAGAAACCTGTAATGCCAGAAATTGCCCTTCAAAATAGTGACGCAAATATCGATGATCTTGTGAATAACATTCTTGATTATCTTAGAGCAAACTCAAAGATATAATAATTAATTAACTATTTAATTAGCATCTACAATGGCAATATTATTAGCATCTACTGACTTTTGGGAGGATATGGATGTCTGGTCTAGTAGCCTTCAAGAGGCAATGCCAGAGATGGATGTCAGAGTCTATCCGGATGAGGGTAATGTTAATGATATCGAGTATGCAGTGGTCTGGAAGCACCCAAGGGGAATTCTGAAACAATACCCCAATTTAAAAGCGATTCTATCTTTAGGTGCTGGAGTCGACCACGTAATTAGTGATCCAGAATTGCCAGATGGGCTTCCCATAGTTCGACTGGTTGATAAAAAATTAACCCATGAAATGATTCTGCATTCGCTTCACTGGGTTTTGCATTTTCATAGTGACCAGTATCTTTATAGAATTCAGCAACAAAGTCGTGATTGGATTCAGCAAAGCTCAGTGCAATCAGAGAATCGTACTATTGGAATCATGGGTCTAGGCAACATTGGCAAGGCAATTGGCGACTCACTTATTAATTTAGACTTTAAGGTTATTGGTTGGGGCGCAAGTCCAAAAAGTTCACTTGGGGAAATTGAATATTATTATGGCCAGGAGCAGCTATCAGGGTTTCTTCGTCAAACTGATATACTCATTAATGTTCTGCCATTAACAGAAAATACTAAAAATATATTGACCAAAACCGAGCTTAGTTATCTTCCTAAAGGCTCGTTCATCATTAACATTGGAAGGGGTGGTATTATTAATGAGAATGACTTGTTATCCATATTGGATACAGGGCACGTTGCTGCTGCAGCTTTGGACGTGTTCGCAGAAGAGCCACTCCCTGAAAATAATTCACTTTGGAGCCACCCTTCTGTGTATGTGACTCCTCATATCGCGGGTCAAAGCAATCCTAGTTCTGCGGCAAAAACAATTGCTGAAAATATTCAGCTTATTGAAATGGGAGAGCTCCCTTATCCCATATATAGCTTGGATAGTGGGTATTAGTGAAAACTATATTTGGCTAAATTATTTGCCAAGATTTTATTCTAAATTAGAGGAATTATATTTAGGTTATACTAATCATGTTATTTATATGAATTCATGGGCAATTGAATTCAACTAAAAACACTAATCTTATATAATATTGTTTTTTTGAGACAAAAACTAATGTCTGTAGGAAGTGAAATAAGAAAAACCCCATTTCATCAAATGCATGTTGATGCAGGTGCAAAAATGGTTCCTTTTGCTGGCTATGAAATGCCAGTGAGTTACCCTCTTGGAATAAAAAAAGAACACACTCACACAAGAGAAAGAGCTGGGCTCTTTGATGTATCTCACATGGGGCAAATTAGATTATCTGGTGAGCAGGTTATGGCTGCTTTGGAGTCTTTAGTTCCAGTGGATATTATCGACTTGCCTAAAATGAAGACGCGTTATGCTCTTTTTACAAATGAAAATGGTGGGGTGCTTGATGATTTGATGGTTACAAATCTTGGAGATAATAGTTTATTTCTAGTTGTCAATGCTGCATGTAAATATGCTGACTTTAAACATCTTCAAGATCATTTGGGTTCAAGCTGTGAATTAGAATTAGATGATGATTTAGCCTTGTTGGCATTACAAGGTCCAAAAGCTGCTAAGGTTTTAAGTGGGCTTGCTCCTGCGGTCAATGAGATGACATTTATGACTGCCAAGCAGGTAATGATTAATGACATCAGTTGTTTTATTACTCGCTCTGGATATACAGGGGAGGATGGTTTTGAAATCTCAGTTTCAAGCCAAGATGCTGAAAATCTTGCAGATATATTACTCTCAAGTGATGAGGTTGATTGGATAGGTCTTGGAGCTAGAGACTCTCTTCGTCTTGAAGCTGGCTTATCTTTATATGGACATGAACTGGATACTTCACATAGTCCTGTAGAGTCATCTTTGAATTGGGCGCTTTCAAAAGTAAGAAGGTTAGGTGGAGAGCGCGAGGGTAATTATTTAGGTGATAAAATTATTTTGAATCAACTTCAACATGGCTCAGATACAAAAGTAGTTGGTTTACTTCCAGAAGGAAGGATGCCGGTTAGAGATGGGGCAATAATTCAGGATGAAAATGGAAATCAAATTGGATATGTCACAAGTGGTGGTTTTGGTCCAACTTTAAATAAGCCAATATCTATAGCAAGACTGGAGACAAAATATACAAATAGCCAGTCCAAACTTTTTGCGCTGGTCAGAGAGAAGAAAATAGCAGTTGAGATTATAAAACTGCCATTTGTTAAACACAACTATTACAGAGGTTAAACATTAATAAGGAGAAGTAATGAGTATTAAGTATTCTGAAGATCATGAATGGGTTGATGCTAAAGAAGATGATTTAGTAGTAATTGGAATCACGGATTTTGCTCAAGAGCAATTGGGTGATTTGGTGTACGTAGAGCTCCCGGAAGTTGGTGATGAGTGCACAAAGGGTGAAAATATATCTGTCATTGAATCAGTGAAAGCTGCTTCTGATTTGGTTGCGCCAGTCTCTGGTTCAATTATTGAAGTGAACAGCAGATTAGAGGATGAGCCAGAGATTGTGACTGAGGATTCAATGGGCGAAGGTTGGTTTATTAAGGTTAAGTTATCAGACCCAGCAGAGCTAGATGAGTTGATGGATGAAGAGGCATACAACGCATTTATTGAAGAATAGAAGAACTGAAAGAGAGAAGTTAATGAAGGATAAGATTGAAGATTTATTGAATAATGACGCTTTTACCAATAGGCATATTGGATCATCAAGTGAGCAAAAAAATCAAATGCTCGATTATCTTGGTTTTGATAACTTGGATAAATTAATTGATGAAATAGTGCCAGATGTTATACGTCGAAAAGAGCCGATGAACATTGCTGATGGAATGTCAGAACTTGCTGCGCTTAAACAGCTCAGAAATCTAGCAAGAATGAATATTCGTTATAAGTCTTTTATTGGCCAGGGCTATTACAACTCTATTACACCTCCAGTCATCCAACGAAATGTTGAAGAAAATCCAGCTTGGTATACTGCTTATACTCCATATCAACCAGAGATTTCTCAAGGTCGCCTTGAAGCTCTAATGAACTTCCAAACAATGGTCTCTGATCTCACTGGAATGGATTTAGCGAATGCCTCTATGCTAGATGAGGCAACTGCTTGTGCAGAAGCTATGACGCTAAGCCATAGAGTAAGTAAGTCTAAAAGCAATGTGTTTTTTGTTGCAAATGACTGCTATGCTCAGAATCTGGAGGTTATTAAGACTAGAGCTGAGCCGTTAAATATTGAAATAGTTTTTGGGGATCCCCTCAAAGATTTGAAAGACCTAGATTGTTTTGGTGTTCTTCTTCAGTACCCAAATACTTATGGTGCTTTTAGTGATTTTACAAAGCTGATAGAATCTATTCATGAGAAGAAGGCACTTGTCGCAGTGAGTGCTGACATACTGGCTTTAACACTTCTGAGGCCACCTGGTGAGATGGGTGCTGATATTGTAGTTGGCAATACTCAAAGATTTGGGGTTCCAATTGGTTATGGAGGTCCTCATGCAGCTTATATGTCGACCAGAGACAAATATAAACGGTCAATGCCTGGAAGAATTATTGGTGCTTCAGTTGATACAAAAGGAAGGCTTGCATACCGACTAGCATTACAAACCCGGGAGCAACACATAAGAAGAGAGAAAGCTACAAGTAACATTTGTACTGCGCAAGCTTTATTGGCTATTATGGCTAGTATGTATGCTGTCTATCATGGTCCAGAGGGATTAAGAAACATTGCTCGGCGTATTTTTAAATATGCAGCTGTCTTTGCTGATGGTATGAAGGATATGGGCTTTCATGTTGTTAATGACACTTTTTTTGATACTCTTACAATTGAGGTTAAAAATTCAGATGCAATAGTGATGCAAGCTGAAAAAAATGGATACAATATTAATGTATTTAGTAAAACGCTTGTCTCAGTCTCGTTTGATGAACTTAGTACTCCAGAAGACATAGAGTACTTATGGAGAATTTTTAATACTGAATCAGAATTAAGCGCGCAGTCATTATTTGAAAAAAGTAAATCAAAAATTAAAAAAAGTTTAAAGAGGGAATCTGATTTTCTTACGCATGAGGTCTTTAATACTTATCGTTCTGAAACCAACATGATGAGATATATTCGGTACCTTGGAGATAAAGATATTGCACTGGATCGATCTATGATTCCACTGGGCTCCTGCACCATGAAACTTAATGCTGCAGCAGAGCTGATACCAGTGAGTTGGCCAGAATTTTCTCAAATTCATCCAGCAGTCCCTATGAACCAGGTGATTGGATACCAGCAGATGATTAGTGAGCTTGAGGAGATGCTATGTGAGGCAACTGGATACGCAGCAATTTCACTTCAGCCTAATTCTGGAGCTCAGGGAGAATATGCTGGATTAATTGCAATAAGGGGATATCATCGAAGCAGGGGTGATGATAATCGAAATATCTGCTTGATTCCATCATCAGCTCACGGAACAAATCCTGCCTCTGCTCAGATGGCCGGAATGAAAGTCATAGTCATTGATAGCACTGATGATGGTAATATCGACCTTGAAGATTTGAGAGCAAAAACCAAAGAGCATGAAGAAAATCTTGCAGCGATAATGATTACATATCCTTCTACTCATGGGGTGTTTGAAAAAGACGTGAGAGAAGTTTGTAATATTGTTCATGATGCTGGTGGACAAGTCTATATTGACGGAGCAAACATGAATGCAATGGTTGGTGTCTCGGCTCCTGGAGAGTTTGGTGGTGATGTCTCACACCTTAATCTTCATAAGACATTTGCTATACCTCATGGTGGGGGTGGCCCAGGTGTTGGACCAATTGGAGTTAAAGAACATCTCATCGATTTTTTACCAAGAACACCTCTAAATAATACAGATGTTGGCAGCATTTCTGGGGCTCCTTGGGGCTCAGGAAGCATCCTTCCAATTAGCTGGATGTATATAGCTATGCTTGGAAAAGATGGCCTCTATGAGTCAACATGTAACGCCATTCTTAATGCAAACTATATTGCTAAGCGTCTTGCGGAGCATTATCCGATTCTATATTCTGATGAGAATGGAAGGATTGCACATGAGTGTATTATCGACATTAGGCCGATTAAGGACACTGTTGGAATAAGTGTTGATGATGTAGCTAAACGTCTCATAGATTTTGGTTTTCACGCACCAACAATGTCTTTTCCTGTAGCAGGAACGTTGATGATTGAGCCAACAGAGTCGGAGTCTATGGATGAGCTTGATCGATTCTGTGAAGCAATGATTCAAATAAGAAAAGAAATCAAAAAGGTTGAATCGGGTGAATACTCTACTGAAGATAATCCATTAATTAATTCGCCACACACTCTAGAAATGGTAACATCAACGCAATGGGAGTTTTCATACTCCAGAGAAGAGGCAGCTTATCCAGTCGAGAGCCTAAGGCGAGTGAAGTACTGGCCGCCAGTGTCTAGAGTGGATAATGTCTATGGCGATAAGAATTTAGTTTGTTCTTGTCCAAGCATTGAAGATTATAAGTAGATTTTTATGAAATCATTCTTGATTAGCGTTTTGGGAGACGATAAGCCTGGACTTGTTGACGGCTTGTCAAAGATCATTGTTTCAAATAATGGAGACTGGATTGAAAGCAATATGTCTAGTTTTGAGGGTAAGTTTGCTGGAATTCTTAAAGTCAATGTCCCCTCAAGTGATGCTTCAAATCTAAAAAAAGATTTAACTACTGCTTCTTTAGGTCTTCAAATTGCTTGTGAAGAGACGCACCCGGTTGATGAGCTAAGTAATGTTAAAAGCTACAATATAGAGCTTATTGGACAAAATCATGTTGGCATTATTAATAAACTTTCCCATGTTTTGGCGGATGAGTTACAAGCTAATGTTGAAGAGTTAAAGACTGAAATTATCGATGCTTCGATGTCAGGAGAGCAACTTTTCAAAGCTGAAATTACACTTCATTTACCGAGTGATCTTGATGAAAATCTTGTTAGAGATAAGCTTGAGCTTATTGCTGATGAGATGATGGTTGAGATTTATTCATACGAGAGCTAGGCCTAATTAAACCTGCATCTAAAATTCTCCGTGGGCAATAAAAGCGCTATTTCTGTAGCTTTTTTTTCCATAATTGAATGGTTGGTTATTTGGGAGTAAGACTGTACCGCCCGCTGCTCTCAATACGGCATCTCCCGCAGCAGTATCCCATTCCATTGTTGGTCCAAATCTAGGGTATACATCTGCTTCACCACAAGCGACCAAGCAAAATTTCAATGAAGAGCCTATTGAAATTGTCTCCCTAACATTGTTGCTTGTAAGCCACTGATCTGTTGATTCATCTCTATGGGATACGCTAGCAACTGCTACAGGACCCGAACTGGGAACTGCTCGTATTTTAATTTCTTTAAAGTCAACATCAGATTCTTCAAAGGCTCCTGTTAAGGTAGAGCCAAAAAACATTCGATTAAGTGCCGGTGCAAAAACAACACCTAAGGTAGGAATACCATTTTCAATAAGACCAATATTTACAGTAAATGAGCCAAGCCCATCTTTCTTTAGAAACTCTTTTGTACCATCAAGTGGATCAATCAGAAAAAATTGATTGCTAACATCTAAATCATGACTACTGGAATTCTCCTCAGAGACAATTGGGATATTAGGAATGATGTTCTTAAGTCTACTTAAAATGACTTTATCCGCAGCTTTATCCGCAAGGGTGACCGGCGAACCATCATCTTTGTAGTTAACGTCAAATGAACTTTCATAAATCTTCATTATCTCGCGACCTGCATCTCGAGCTACTAACTTTAACTCATCAAGTAATTGTGGATATTCTATTGTTTTCATTATTTAATCAAGTATATCTAGTTAATTCTTGAAAATATACCAACGCAAAGGAAATAGAACTTGATAAAAATTTGATTTATAAATTGATAATTTAAATCCCAAGGGTTTAAACAATAATGTTGTTCTCTGGGCCATATGGAAACTGAGTAATATCATAGGCACTATCTTCAGTCAGAACCATAACATCATGTTCTCTATATCCTCCTGCGCCAGGCTTACCTTCAGGAATCATGATCATAGGCTCCATAGATACGACCATATTTTTTTGAAGGACTGTATCAATATCTTCTCTAAGCTCAACACCAGCTTCGCGCCCATAGTAATGAGATAGAACTCCAAATGAATGGCCATATCCAAATGTTCTACTTTCGAGTAAGCCATATTCTTCAAAAATTTTGTTAAGCTCAAGAGCTATATCTTTGCAAGCGACACCTGGTTTGATGAGCTTCATTCCTTCTTCGTGGACTTTTACATTAATCTCCCACAACCTCAAGGACTCATCATCCACATGGTCGTAAAACAAGGTTCTTTCAAGTGCTACATAGTATCCAGCAATCATTGAAAAGCAATTAAGACTGAGAATATCACCTTTTTGAACTTTTCTTGTCGTCACAGGGTTATGAGCACCATCAGTGTTGATTCCAGATTGAAACCAAGTCCATGTATCCATTAGCTCTGAGTGAGGATAGCGCTTTGCAATTTCTCTAACCATGGCTTGAGTTGAGTGAAGTGCCACCTCATGTTCAGGAACACCCTCTTTAATTGCTTCGACAAGAGCTGCTCCACCAATATCACAAACATTAGCGCCCTGAATAATGTGAGCTATTTCCTCATCAGATTTAACTGATCGCATTTTCATACAGTCGACAGAAATATCAATAAATTGTGCTTTGTCAAAGGCAACATGAAGTTTATCGAGACGTTCCTTAGTAATATGATCAAACTCGATACCAATTTTTTCACCATTCTTAACAATCTGCTGAAGCGCGTAAAAAAAACTGTCTTTTTGCCAGTCTGTGTAGACAAGATTGTCACCAAATGTCCTCCTGAAAGGTTGACCACCATCAATATTGGCTGTAACTGAAGTGACTTTATCTTGTGTAACAACCAGTGCATATGGTCTTCCAAAAGAACAGTAAAGGAAGTCACTGTAGTAATTAATACCATGTATAGAGGTAAAAATTATTGTACCTATATTGTTTTGAGCCATATGCGCCCTCAGTTTTCTTTGCCTATTTTGGTATTCTGCATCACTGAATGTGTGAGCTATAGTGTCACCATTAGGAATGTTAATTGTTCTTGGCATTTTCATAGCGGCTCCTGTATATGTGTTAATTTGTGCGGATGTTAGACAATTTCTTAAAGTATAGCAAGCTTTTTTTAGATAACCAAGTTTAGACCAACAGATTGAAGAGACTTTTAGGCAACTCTTTCCCTAGTCTTGCTCAATAAATTTTCACGAACAAAAGTATAAACACCTGATGCAACAATAATGGATGCTCCAAGAAGCGTCATCATATCGGGTCTTTCGGAGAGGACAATAATTGAAAGTAGCATGGCGAATACGAGTCTTGAATATCTGAATGGTGAAATAACTGACATTTCACCAGTTCTAGCTGCAATAACAATTGAGTAATATGCGATTACACCAAAGGCCGATGCACCAGCAAAATATAAAATTTCATTGGAGCTAGGCAATAACATCTCTGAACTGAACGGTATTAACATGATGCCAGAAACACCAAATGCCAAGAAGGCATATAAGGAGATAGTTACAGATGGCAATTTCACTTCAATTGCTCGAGTCGCAAGATCTCTTCCAGCTAAAAAAGTAGCACCTAGTAATGCAAAAATAGAGGCTGGCATAAAGTTTCCAAAGCCAGGTCGGAGAATCAGTAAAACACCAAGAAAACCAACAAAAACTGCTGTCCATCTGCGCCAACCAACCTTTTCTTTGAAGAAGATAGCTGCTCCAATAGTGACTAATAAAGGCATGACCTGAATGATCGCTGATGCCGAAGATAGTGGTGTTAAAGCAATAGCAAGAACAAAAAATAAAGCACCAAAAAGCTCACATAAAGTGCGAACAATAATGGGAGTATTCAACATATCCTTATGGAAAATTGGAGCCTTTGTCAATAACCCAATGATGAGAAATATAATGCTTCCACTGAATCCAAGAATAATAATAATCTCAGAAATTGGAAGATTTTCTGAGAGCATCTTAATAAATAAATCCTCACATGCAAAGCCTGCCATCGCGAGAATCATAAATAAACTCCCCTTTAAATTCTCCATCTCATTTCAATGTAATTCAAAGTTGAATTTTAACTGGAGCCATGATTTCTTGAGTACTTATTTTGTGCTTCGGGAGTCCATTGACTTAATGCACCTTCAGCAGGTTGAAAAATGTCAACTTGAAGTGGATAGCATTTGGCAGCATCACTTGAATGACTCGAGCTGCAATCGCCTCCTGGACAAGCTGATAATCCACAGAGAAGATCAATTTCAGCAAAGAATTCTATAAAGTCATCTGGACGAACTGGACTAGCTTTCATGAAATACTGATGGGTGTCTTTTGTAAATCCAGTGCACATAAAGACATTGAGTACATCATGAACATGATGCTCGATTTCATTAATTGGTTTTTGTTGTTGCTTTGAAAGCGCCCTGCACAGGTTAGAGTGACAACAATAATGATACTCCTCATTATTTAATGCAATATGTGTATAGGGGTCACATCGAGTTCCAATAACATCATGGACGCTTCCCCCATCATCATCATATCCATACCAGTCAAGACTGTCATGAGTAATTGTAGCCATAGGTCTTAAAAATGGCAGGTTTGAATATAGTCTATCTCCAGTACTTACATGGGTCCCATATAGTGCACGCGTTTTGCCACTAAAGAATCGTTCATCGATATTATTTTTATTCCATAAATTTAAATCACCCACTTGTGGACCCTCTTTGCTAATAATTCGAAAAAAATGACCAGCGGGAACTTCAAAAGTTTTGGCATCTCTAGGAGGAATAATGATAGATTCTATTAGATTCATTTTCTTACTTGCAGTTTTATAAAAAGTTGCATCAAAAACTGGAAGATTATCAATAGGATAAGATATTACTGGTTTTATAGAACGCCGAATTTCAGCATCATTCGGTTCTGGACTTAGATTAATTATTTTCATATTTGTCTCCTATTAAAAGAGCTATATTTAGTGGCACTATTTTAGATGGTCTTTCCAAAACCGCCTCCACCAGGTGTTTTAAGTATAAAAAGATCATTTTCACTTACTTCAATTTGCCCTTTAGTGCCGAGATGTGTCACACTCTCATCAGAATGAATCACATAGTTCTTGCCAAGGGCTCCAGACCCCCCTCCACATAAGCCGTAGGGTGGAATTTTTCTGTGACCTGCTATGATATTGACCGTCATTGGTTCAAGAAAGCGCAGCCTTCGATCAACTCCATCACCACCATTATTCATGCCTTTCCCGCCTGAATTTTTTCTGATGCTAAAAGACTCTAGTTTAACTGGGAATCGCCATTCTAGAACCTCTGGGTCAGTCAATCTTGAGTTAGTCATGTGGGTATGAACTGCGCTACATCCTGGCTGATTGATGCTGGCACCCGAGCCTCCACAGATTGTTTCATAATTTTGAACTTTGTCATTACCCCAAATAAAGTTGTTCATTGTTCCTTGAGATGCTGCAAAGTCTCCTAGAGCACCTAGTAAAGCATCAACAATATATTGAGATGTTTCAACATTTCCGGAAAAAACAGCAGCAGGGTACTCAGGATTGATCATTGAGTTTTTAGGAATGACTAAATGTAAGGGTTTGAGGCAACCAGAATTTAGAGGTATATTATCATCCACCAGACAGCGAAAAACATACAGTACTGCAGCATAACAAATTGCACTCGGTGCATTATAGTTTCCAGGATGTTGTTTGCTAGTTCCTGTGAAATCAATCGTTGCAGAGCGCCTTACTTTATCCACACTAATAGATACACAGACTTGATGACCGTCATCCATCTGATAGGTAAAGCTTGAGTCACTTAAAACATCTAAAACTCGTCGAACTGATTCCTCAGCATTGTCTTGTACATAACCCATATAAGCATGAACAACTTCTACTCCATAGTGCTCGATTACTTTTTTAAGTTCTTGAGACCCTTTTTCTGCAGCTGCAACTTGCGCCTTTAAATCTGCAATATTTTGATTTATATTTCTTGCTGGATATTCCGCTTGAGTCAATAATTCTTTAATTTCATCCTCAAGAAACACCCCTTTGGAGACAATAGTAAAATTATCGATTAACACCCCCTCTTCTTTAATATGGGTTGAATTAGCTGGCGCAGAGCCTGGAACTGTTCCACCTATGTCAGCATGATGACCCCTGGTGGCGACATAGAAAATTACATTTTCATTAGAGTTGTCGAATACAGGCTTTATTAGTGTGATGTCTGGTAAGTGAGTTCCACCGTTGTAAGGAGCATTAATGAGAAAGGCATCTCCAGATTTCATTGTAAGTGAGTTTTCACGAATAATAGTCTTAATTGACTCACTCATTGAGCCCAAATGAACAGGCACATGGGGAGCATTAGCAACCAATTCACCTTCAGGAGAAAATACAGCACAGGAAAAGTCTAATCGTTCTTTGATATTGACAGATGACGCAGTATTCTCCAGTACCATGCCCATTTGTTCTGCAACATTCATAAACAAGTTATTAAAAATCTCTAACATAATCGGGTCTACGTTAGTTCCAATGGCTTTAGACCTGAAGACTTCTTGAGTTCGTGTAAGAATTAAATCATTGCTATCTTTAAGAAGCCCATCCCAACCTGGCTCTATGATGAATGTAGACGTTGGTTCAATAATCACCGCAGGTCCAGATATTTTTTCATTGGGCTTGATATCATCTCGATTATAAAAAATAGTTTTTTCGAGTCTCCCATTTATAAAAATATCTTCAGTTGCTAAAGACTCAGTATTTGTTTTATTGTGAGTACTTACCTTTGAATGAAATTGCTCACTTTGACACGACACCTCTGTCTGAATTGATTCAATAATGATCACCTTTTCTGGCGAGATAAATCCAAACCTTGATTTATGCGTATTCTCAAAATCCACTTTCATTTTAGAAAATTTCGCAAATTTAATAGGTAATGATGTGTCAGAGTCTTTGTATCGAAGAAAAACCCGATCGGTATATTTAAATAGCTTCTCATTTAGGTTTTGTGAAATTAAATCTTGTTTCCCATCAGAATGAAGGCTTTTAAAATCCTTATTCAGTGGGCCTATTAAGCTAATTTCTAAGGGCAATTCAACTGCTAAATTGTTGATTGTTCGACTATCAGCAAGTCCAATGCCGTAGGCAGATAAAACACCTGCATAAGGATGAAGATGGATTTTTTTGATGCCTAGTTTATCAGCTACCATGCAGGCATGTTGACCACCAGCTCCACCAAAACAGGAGAGTGTATAGTTGCTGACATCATAGCCACGTTGAACTGATATTTTTTTGATTGCATTTGACATGCTATCAACTGCAATCGATAAAAAGCCTTCTGCAACCTCAAAGGGAGTAACTGCTTTCTGGGTTTTTAATGAAATATTTTTAGCCAGAGTGGTAAATTTTCTTTGAACAATTTTGAGGTCAAGTTTTTGATTACCCATAGGACCAAAAACATTAGGAAAGTAATTTGGATTAAGCTTGCCAAGCATCACATTACAATCAGTCACTGTAAGAGGACCACCATTGCGATAACAGGCTGGTCCCGGAAAAGCTCCAGCCGATTCTGGGCCAACGCGATATCTAGACCCATCAAAATGAAGAATAGATCCACCACCTGCAGCAACAGTGTTTATCAACATCATAGGTGATTTGATCCTGACGCCTGTCACCTCTGTCTCGAGGGTTCTTTCATATTCGCCATTGTAGTGGCAGACATCGGTCGACGTCCCTCCCATGTCAAAACCTATTAGTTTATTTAGCCCAATATTTTCTCCAGTTTTGACCATACCAACTACACCACCTGCAGGGCCTGAAAGAATAGCATCCTTTCCTTGAAAGTGGTTGGCATCTGTCAGACCCCCATTCGATTGCATAAACATCAATTGACTTAAGTTTGATTGACTAGTTCCCAGCTTAGTTCTAATTTGATTAACATAACGACGAAGTATGGGAGATAAGTAGGCATCAACTACTGTCGTATCTCCGCGAGGAATGATTTTCATGAGTGGGCTTATCTGATGGCTGACAGAAATTTGTGTAAACCCAATTTCATTGGCTATTATACTAATTTGCCTTTCATGTTCTTGATACCTGTATCCATGTAACAAAACAATTGCAATAGATTTGAAGCCTTTTTTATAGGCCTGAGAGAGTATTTTTTTTGTATCTGAAATATCCAGAGGTTTTAATACTTTTCCCCCTTTGTCAACTCGCTCATCGATTTCAACCACATCAGAATAAAGCATATCTGGAAGCTGAATGTCTAAGGAAAATAATTCAGGCCTTTGTTGGTATCCTATTCTTAAGATGTCTGCAAAGCCTTTCGTGATTGCTAAGAGTGTCTTTTCTCCTTTTCTTTCTAGAAGTGCATTAGTGGCAACTGTAGTGCCCATCTTTATAGACTCAATTTGATGAGTTGGAATAGGCTCTTTGTCTTCTAAAGACAGCAAATCTCTAATGCCCTGAATTGCTGCATCTTCATAATGGAGTGGGTTTTCAGATAATAGTTTATGACTTGAGATCTCCCCATTAGGGTTTTTACTAATAATATCAGTAAATGTTCCACCTCTATCAATCCAAAACTGCCACTTTGGTTTTTCATTTAAATTCATTAAAAACTTTTGAATAAAATCTTTACATGAATTATATAGGCAAACAAATTATTTGATTTTCTTAACTAGAGGATTAAAAAAAATCATTGACATCTAGAAGTTTTAGGAACACAATGCCGGAATTATTTCTAGTCATAGAGTTAAAGGGGGCGACAGGTTGAAGAATAGCTATTTAATCGGTTTTTTTCTTGTTGTCGTGAGTGGAGTAATATGGAGCTTTGGAGCCCCACTTGTAAGATATCTAGAAGACGCTGAAATCTATAGGCTTCAGTATCTTCTTTACAGAGGCTTAATCATCACCTCAGTCATACTCATTTTCGTTCTTTTTAGAGAGGGGAGGAACTTTTTCCATACTTTTAGGAGAATAGACTCATGGAGCTTGATTGGAAGTCTTGTTATGTCTGTTACATTTTTTGGGTGGATATATGCACTCACAACAACTACAGTTGCAATAACTCTTCTCATGCTCGCAGTTTCTCCAGTTTTGTCCGCATTTTTGGGATACCTCATTCTCGGTGAGAGACTGAGTAAAAGTACACTGATCAATATGTTCATTGTAGCAATAGGAATTACCATCATGGTTTGGGACACTGATAAGTCAGCAACCATCATCGGTGTTATTTATGGATTTTTTGTTGCTCTGGGTTTTTCTATCTATACAATTACGATTAGAAAAAACCCCGAGGTTCCCAAGTTGTTAACTCCAGCTCTTGCTGGTTTCTTTTGCATGATCTGGGCGACAATTCTTATACTGCTAACTGGTGGTAACTTTGAGATGCCATCCGCTAATATTGGGATTAGTATGACTCATGGTCTCGTTGTAGGTATAGGTTTAATATTGTATGGTCTTGGAGCAAAATACCTCCCTAGTGGAGAACTTGTCATGCTTTCTTTGCTTGAAGTTGTCCTGGGTATTTTTTGGGCATGGCTTCCAGTTCTCGGAATTAATGAGGTTCCAACTCGAAATACATTAATTGGTGGATTGGCGATTTTATTTGCGATTGTTATGCAGGGCGTTTATGCACGAAAAAAACACCTGATTCCAATGCCATAAACTACTGTATTAACAGTATTTTTTGTTTTAATTGAAAGATTGCTTTAGCTCGCTTTAATTGTTAAAATTCTCACTTTTTTATCTAATCTTACTCAAAGGTTAAGTAGATATATTTACACTTTTTGTATTTAATAATTACATAGTAGAATCAGTGTTTATGAAGTGAGCATCGAACTCTGATGCTACAATTGAATGTTTTTGAAAGAGCATAAGTGGAATGAGCAAACTAGTCTTACCAAATATTAACAGTGAAGACCCGATTCGCTGGACAGGTGATGTGTCGCCGCTTGAATGCATTGATATAAAAGATGAAACACATAATGTTAAAAGTTTTACATTTAAATCAAAGAAAGATGCTTTCTTTCAGTTTTACCCAGGGCAACACACAACACTTTTTTTGAAAATTGATGGCAATGATGTAATGCGAACTTACACTATTGCTTCAAGCCCTACCAGGCCTAATACTATAACAATTACAAATAAAAGAATGGTGGATGGCGTTGTAACCAATTGGATGCACGATAGTTTGAAGGTTGGTGATTGCGTTGATGCTCTTGATATTGGTGGTTCCTTCTCTGTGGCCTTAGATAAACCAAAGTCAAAAATATTATTTTTATCAGGAGGGAGTGGAATTACTCCAATGCTTTCTATGACAAGATATTTTTGTGACCTATTTGTGGATGTGGATATAGCTTTTATTCATAACGCACAATCTGAACAAGATTTAATTTCAAAAGATGAGATTGATTTTTATGAATCAAGTCAAAGTGATTTTAAAAGCCATTATGTTTGTGATAAAGATAGTGAAAGTTGGACTGGACCTACTGGTTTTTTGAATAATGAGATGCTCCTCAATCTCGTTCCTGATTTTGCGGAAAGAGAAATCTATTGTTGTGGGCCTGAACCTTATATGCAGAATGTAAAAAAAATACTTGGTTCAACTAATTATGATATGAATTTCTATCATCAAGAGAGCTTTGATATTGAGAGTTCAACGGCCCAAAAAAATATGGCAATTAATGTTGATTTGCCTGAACATAAAGTTACAGAAAGTGAAATAAATGAATATAATGTCACCCTGTCAAAGAGCGGAGATGTTGTGCCTTGTGGAAGCAATACTAATATCTTAGTTTCCATTCAAAAACAAGGTATCACTGTTCCATTTGCATGCTCACAGGGTTTGTGTGGAACTTGTCGAACTAAAATGCTTGATGGAACTGTTGAAATGGATGCTCAAGGCGGACTTTTGAAGTCGCATGAACAAGAAGGATATATTTTGACTTGTTGCTCCTATCCAACAAGTGATATTGTGCTTGATTTATAGATTATTAGTTGAGTAAACGTTATGCAAAAAAAATATTCATGGTATTCGCTTTTAAAGGCAGGATTAGCTAACCAAGATTGGGATAAGGCTATACCCTCATCAAAACCCAAATCAAAATATGATGTGATTATCATTGGAGGTGGTGGGCATGGGCTTGCTACAGCCTATTACCTAGCCAAAGAGTGTGGTATCAAGAATGTTGCAGTGGTTGAGAAGGGCTATATTGGTGGAGGAAATACCGGAAGGAATACCACTATCATTAGGTCTAATTATTTGAGAGATGAAGCATCCAGTCTTTATGAGCATTCAATGAGGTTGTGGGAGGGCTTGAGTGAGGATTTAAATTTCAATGTTATGTTTAGTCAGAGAGGTGTTTACAATCTCGGGCATACCCTTCAGGACATGAGGGATATTGAAAGAAGAGTTAATGCTAATGTATTAAATGGTGTTGATGCTGTAGTAGTCGACCGTAAAGAAATCAAAGAACAAATTCCAATTATCAATACATCAAAAAATGTAAGGTATCCAATTATGGGGGCTTCATTTCAGGCGCGTGCTGGGGTTGCTCGTCACGATGGTGTTGCCTGGGGCTTTGCTCGTGCTGCTTCAAACCTTGGAGTCGATATAATTCAAAATTGTGAGGTAATCGATATTGAAGTCGAAGAGGGTCGAGTTAAAGGAGTAAAAACCACTCAGGGTGATATTATGGCAGACCGTGTTGGATGCGTAAGTGCTGGCCACTCATCGGTAATAGCGAGAATGGCTGGCTTAAGGCTTCCAGTAGAAAGTCATCCACTGCAGGCTTTTGTGTCTGAAGCAATGAAACCAATTCTTCATACTGTTGTCATGTCTAATGCTGTTCATGGCTATGTTAGTCAGAGCGATAAGGGCGATTTAGTAATAGGTGCTGGTATTGATGGATACAATTCTTATGCTCAACGTGGCAGCGCTAAAATAGTCGAGCACTGTGCAGCAGCAATTCTTGAATTATTTCCAATTTTCTCGCGTGTTCGAATGAATCGACAGTGGGGCGGCATTGTGGATGTGTGTCCTGATGCATGTCCTATTATTAGTCCAACTAAGATTGAGGGCCTCTATTTCAATTGTGGTTGGGGAACAGGAGGTTTTAAGGCCACTCCAGGTTCAGGGAATGTCTTTGCTCACACTATTGCGCAAGACAAACAGCATGATTTGGCCGTTCCATTCCATATTGATCGTTTTACAACTGGTGCACTGATTGATGAGCATGGTGCTGCTGGTGTGGCGCACTAATTTATTTTAAAGGTAATATTATGTTTTCGATTCATTGTCCATATTGCAAAGAGCCTAGAGATCAGAATGAATTTTCGCCTGCTGGAGAAGCTTTTATAGCAAGACCTGAAAATCCTGAAGCCTTAAGTGATGAACAGTGGGCTGATTATGTATTTTATAGGACTAATATCAAGGGGGACCATTGGGAGCAATGGGTTCATACTTCTGGATGTCGGAAATATTTTTTAGTAAAAAGATCAACCATTAGTCATGAAGTTCTAGAAGTAGCTACTCTTGATGAAATAGATGGCGAGGAAGTGTCATGAGATTAGAGAAACATACAAACAGTCTTATTGATTTTTCCCAGCCTTTAAGTTTTGTCTTTAATAATAAAGCTTATAAGGGCTTCAAGGGCGATACTCTTGCATCAGCTCTAATTGCCAATGATGTTTTATATTATGCTAGAAGTTTCAAGTATGGAAGAAAGAGAGGCATTATTGGTGCTGGTGTAGAGGAGCCAAATGCTTTAGTTTCGCTGGAAATTGGGGGTAGATATACACCTAATGTTAAGGCAACTGAAATCATGCTTTATGATGGCTTAAGTGCAGTCAGTGCAAGCAATCCACATTCGATTGACTTTCGTGCCATGATTAAGCCACTGCATAGATTTATGCCAGCTGGTTTTTACTACAAAACCTTTATCAAACAAAAAATTTGGTCGATTGTGGAGGATCGCCTAAGGTCATTATCAGGATTTTCAAAAGCACCTTCAGAGGTTGATGAAGATGTCTATGATCATATTTTTCAACATGCAGAAGTGCTCGTAATTGGTGGCGGTGTTGCTGGAATGAGCGCTGCTCTTGAGATTCTTTCTGGTTCAAAAATTGCCAGGGTTATATTGGTAGATGAGCGAGAAAATTTAGGTGGTGAAATCACAAATGAATTTACAACTGACAAAGATGCAACTCTTTGGTATCAAGAAACCAAAGATAAACTTCTAAAGTATAGAGATGCAGAAAATTCACGGCTGAAAATTTTAACATCTGCAACTGCATATGCATGGTATGACCATAACTATATAGAAGTTTTGCAGAGTAATGGCACTGGTCAGTCCATGAACCATGAGGGTGGCCAGCATGCTAGAAAAATACTCCATAAGATTAGGACAAAAGAAGTCATTCTTGCTACTGGAGCTCATGAGCGTCCAATGTTATTTGAGACCAATGATTTGGCGAATATTATGCTAGGTCAGTCTGTCAGACGTTATTTAAATGAGTTTAATGTAGTTGCCGGTAAAGACATTGTCTTGTATGGAAATAATGATAGTATTTATAGGACTGCAATTGATTTAAGCAAACATAATATCAATTCAAAGGTGATTGATGTTAGAGTCTCAGGAAACGAAAGTGAAGCTGTTTTAGAGGCTAAAAATTCAGGAATAGAGGTTTTTCAGGGTTTTGCTGTTCTTAAAGCAAAAGGTAAAAGTCGAGTAACTGGTGTTGAAATCTCTCAAGTGGAAATGCAAGCTAAACCCCCACATTGGAAATCTAAATGGCGGATAACTGGAGATACAAAAACTTTAAATTGTGACCTATTAGCAACTTCTGGAGGATTTAATCCAGTGGTTCATTTGGATTGTCATTGTGGTGGAAAAACATTTTTTGATGAAAAATCACAATCATTTCTAGCTCAAAAAGAGCGAAAGAATAGACAAGTATGTGGCGCAGTCAATTCAGTAGGGTTTTGGAAAGATGCAATGGCTGATGCTAAAAATAAAGCTCAAATAACTCTTCACTCTCTGGGTGAGGAGAATGAAGTGTCCCCTCAAAAGCTTACTCGCCAAAGTCATAACTATTTTAACGTTGATAAGTTTTTTACCCCAATTGAAATTCTTAATAAGCCCAAAGTTTTTATTGATCTTCAAAACGATGTCACTACGCTGGATGTTGCACTTTCGATTAGAGAAGGGTATCGCTCAATAGAGCACATTAAGAGATATACTGCCATGGGCTTTGGAACAGACCAAGGTAAAACTGGAAATATTAATGGCATTGCTGTTGCCGCTGAATTTCTTGACTTACCTATGTCAGAGGTCGGAACAACAACATTTAGACCAGCTTATACAGGTGTGGATTTTGGAGCAATGGCTGGAAGAGAAGTTGGAGATTTTTTCGATCCACAAAGGTTCACAACAATTCATGACTCCCATGTTAATAGTGGCGCTAAGTTTGAAGTAGTTGGTCAGTGGTATAGACCATGGTACTATCCAAAGAATGGTGAGGATATCCATCAGGCTGTTATTAGAGAGTGTCGCGCAGTTAGAGGTTCACTCGGAATGATGGATGCATCAACGCTTGGAAAGATTGATATTCAAGGCAAGGACGCGAGAGAATTTTTATCTAGAGTTTACACGAACGCATGGATGAAGTTAGCGCCAGGAAGCTGTCGTTATGGCCTAATGTGTAATGAAAAAGGAATGATTATTGATGATGGTGTATCAACTTGTATTAATGATAATCATTTTATTATGACAACTACAACAGGGGGTGCTGCAAGTGTATATTCAACACTAGAAATGTGGCTTCAAACTGAGTGGAGTCATTTGGATGTTCATCTCAGTAGTGTTACGGATCAATTTTCAACAGTTGCTGTTGTTGGTCCAAATGCCCGTAAATTGATGAAAAAGTTATGTCTAGATGTTGATTTCGAAAGCAAAAACTTTAAGTTTATGCAATGGCGCCCCGGAACCGTTTGCGGTGTCAAGGCAAGAATTATGAGAATAAGTTTTTCTGGTGAGCTGGCTTATGAAATAAATATTGAAGCAAATTATGGACGATTTATTTGGGATGAGGTTGCTCGCGAAGGCAAACAATGGAACATCACTCCATATGGAACTGAATCAATGCATGTTCTTAGGGCAGAAAAAGGCTTCATCATTGTTGGTCAGGATACAGATGGCTCAATGACACCGATGGATGTCAATATGAACTGGATTCTAGCAAAAAATAAGCCTTTTTCTTATATTGGTCGCCGTTCGTTTAGTATATCTGCACTTAATTCGAATAATAGGTTGCAGTTAGTTGGCCTTCTCACCAAGGATGATCAGGTTGTTCTTCCAGAAGGCGCACATATAATAAGTAACAAAGGCAAGTCTATTGGTTATGTCACTTCAAGCTATTACAGTCCATCACTTGGAAGATCAATTGCATTAGCTCAACTAAAAGGCGGACTTTCAAAAATCTCTGAGACCGTCCTTGTGAAGATTGTTCAAGAAAAGCAGAGTCTCAAAGAGATACCGTGTGAAGTTTCAAGTAGTGTCTTTTATGATGTTAATGGTGAAAAGGTAGATGGCAATGACTAAAAGTAGTAATTTTGAAAATATGGAGCCAGAATTTAGATCAACTTTCAATCCACTTGTTGATGAAGTAGGTTTTTTGGTGAATCAAGATGAAATCAGTTGTCAAGAAATCATAGGAAACTCACTGCTTATATTAAGGACTTCTAAAGACTCTAAAAAAAATATTAAAGCCGCAAAAGACCTCTTCAATATTGATCTTCCACAGGCACTTCAAATGACTATGACAGATTCTAACTTAAAATGCTTTTGGGTTAGTCCAGATGAGTTTTGGGTTTTATTAGGTACTCATCAAGTAAAAGAAATTGAAGAGAAGTCCAATAACCTTCCGTTGGGAGTATCTATTACTAACAATTCTGCTGCCTATGGCACTCTTGAGTTTAAAGGAGACAAAACTATTGCGCTATTAAGTCGATGGATGAGTTATGATCTTGAGGAAGCTCTTCCAGATGGAAAAGCTGTTTCGACAACTTTTGGACAGGCACCAGTTTTTATTTATCGTGAAAAAAAGAGTATATACATGCTGGTTAGGCATTCTTTTTCTCACTATGTCGCTGGTTTAATCAAGGACAGCGCTAAAAGAATTTAGGCTTAATAATTACGGTAAGATGAGAGCCATGGATAAAGTCAATTTTATTAGCATGGAGGATGGTACATTAGAGGAGTATGCCTTTCTTGATGAGCTTGAAAATCAATATGTTAAAGATTTGCCATTACGACTCATCGATGCATTAAAGTCGCTAGATTCAAGCCTTTCAGGTTATCAAATTAGTCGATTAGAGCACTCACTTCAAGGAGCCACTAGAGCTTTTTTGGCAGGGGAAGACTTAGAGATGGTGATGGCAGTTTTGTTTCATGATATTGGCGACCCTCTTGCGCCCTATTCTCATTCTGAAATGGCTGCAGCTATTCTTAGGCCGTTTGTATCAGACAAAATCTATTGGGTTATTAAGCATCATGGGGTATTTCAAATGTACTATTACGCGCATCACTCTGGCGGAGATAGAAATGCAAGAGAAGCATTTATTGACAATCCATGGTATGACGATGCAGTAAAATTTTGTCATGATTATGACCAAAATTGCTTCGACCCTAATTATGAGTCAAAGCCATTAGAGTTTTTTTTACCGATGATTAATGAGTTTTTTTCAAGGCCTAAGCTTGATGATCCAGAACGAGTTGCTAGGTATGGCAAGGAATAAAGTAAGGAAATATTAATGAGCGATATAATTAGAAACTTTTCAGCACGTCAAATTTATTTGATTATTTTTATAATTGTTGGATCTCTTCTTGGCTATGCTGCATACAGTATGAAAATTTTAGGCCTTGAGCCATGCACCCTCTGTATTACTCAACAGTTTTTTTACTGTCTTATCGGTCTAAGCGCTTTTATCGCTTTTATTCATGATCCGAGTCCTACCGTAGGAAGAATCTATTCGTCTTTATTGTCTATTTTTTCAATAGCAGGTATTTGGATCTCTGGTCGTCAAGTTTGGCTTCAAGGGCTTCCTGAAGATGAGGTTCCATTGTGTGGGCCTCCTTTAGAATATATCATTGATGTATTTCCTTTTGCCGATGTAATTAGTGCATTATTTATGGGTGATGGAAATTGTGCAGAAATACCTTGGGCGTTTTTAGGTCTCAGTATGGCTGGTTGGTCCCTGATTTGGTTTGTTGTTATTTTCCTTTTAAGCATCACTTCTTTTTTCAAATCAAGGGCTTCATCATAGAAGATTCCTAAGCATCTGGAATTTCCAAATATATTTAATCTATGGTAAGATTTACTCTAAGTAGGGTAAAGTATTTTTAAGATTTGGCTGATTTTAAAGAAACAGTAAGCGCGCTATTAGAGTCAGTTGATATTCAGGTTAATGGCACTCGTCCATTTGATATTCAAGTACATAATAAACTTTTTTATACCCGTGTCCTATCCGGAAAGTCCTTAGGTCTTGGAGAAAGCTATATGGACGGTTGGTGGGACTGCGAAGCACTGGACCAATTTTGTTACCAAATGCTAAGGGGCCGGATCGACAAACAAATTAAAGTTAAAAATCCAGCTTTTCTCTTGCATGTTCTAAGAGCTTATTTTTTAAATGCTCAGTCTAAAAAGAGGGCGTATATTGTTGGCAAGCAGCATTATGATACTGGTAATGATTTATTCTCTTTAATGCTTGATCAAAGAATGATTTACTCCTGTGGCTATTGGAAGGGTGCAGATAATTTAGATCAAGCACAGGTAAATAAATTAGATCTGGTTTGTAGAAAGTTGCATTTGAAGCCAGGCATGAAAGTTCTCGAAATTGGCTCTGGCTGGGGAGGTTTTGCAAAGTATGCTGCTGAAAACTATGGTGTAAGCGTACATGGAGTAACAGTATCTAAGGAGCAAAAGGAATATGCTCAAGAGTCTTGCAAAGGTCTAGACACTTTATTTGAATTAAAGGATTATAGGGACTTATATGGAAACTATGATGCCATCGCTTCCATAGGTATGTTCGAGCATGTTGGTTATAAAAACTACAGAAAATATATGGAGGTTGCCCGGAGATGTTTAAACGATGATGGGCTTTTCTTACTTCATACCATTGGTAGAAACACACCCTCAAGATCTACAGACCCTTGGACCAATAAATATATTTTTCCTAATGGCATGATTCCCTCACCAGCTCAGATAAGTAAATCAGCACAAGGATTATTCGTTATAGAGGATTGGCATAATTTTGGAGAGGACTATGATCCAACACTTATGGCCTGGAATGAAAATTTTCAAAAAAGTTATGATAGTTTGAAGGATAAATATGATGAACGATTCAAGCGTATGTGGGAGTATTACCTTTTGATGTGTGCTGGAACATTTCGCTCTAGAAGGAATCAGTTATGGCAGTTAGTCCTTTCAAAAAAAGGCTTGAAAGGTGGCTACTCTTATCAAAATAACCATAGACCTACTCCATAAAAAGACCATCAATCATTGCAACTGAGCTACATCCAGATCGGTATACATTATCTTGATTTTTTAAATTGATGCCTCCAATACCTACGATAGGAATAGATATATATTTTTTTATTTCCTCAATTCTAGAAAGGGAGCAATGAATTGCGTTTGGCTTGTTGTTTGACTTAAAGATAGCGCCCAAGGCGATGTAGTCGGCACCATTTTGCTCAGCTTGAATTGCAAGATCTAAGCTATTATGACAAGTCACTCCAATGATAAATTGATTTCCCAGACTCTCTCTTGCAGATTTTGCATTCAAGTCATCTTGGCCTAGGTGCAGACCATGAGCGCCTACTTTCTGGCAAAGGTTCATATCATCATTGACTATAAATAAAGTATTATGTTCTAAGCATAGATTAAGAAGTTTTTTTGCTTCTTCCACCTTTGTTTTTGTGTTGACTGCTTTTCTGCGATATTGGAGAATATTGATACTATGTTTTTTAATGGCATTCTCAATAAGGTCAATGTTAAGGTCTTTGTCTGGAGTAATTCCGTACAATCCTTGTATTCTTTGATTTAGCATAATATGGGACTTTTTCAAACTAAGAAAATTCAATCACTTGTAGTTTTAATTATAGTCTTGATCATTATTTTTTGGATATTTCAAGATAATTTATTGAATATTTCTGTTTTAAAAAAATCTTCATCAGAAGTTGAGGTTACAGTTACTCAAGATAAGGACACTCCTTACCTTGAGAAAATTGATAATTTTATTATCAAGGAGTATTCAAGTAATCAGGTTTTATTGCACACTATTGAGGCAGACGTATATAAAAGCTTTGAAAACGCCCCAGTTCAGCTAGAAACTGTAAAGGTAACAACGTTTGATGAATCTCAAAATGAAAATTTAATGTTGAAATCTAATCGAGCGGTTATTCTAAAATCAGGTGCGATTCATTTTATAGGTGAGGTAGAAATCAAAACTATGAGTGGTATCTCTCACGAGATTGATACCGAACTTTTGGTTGTAAAGGACGGTCAAATTAATAGTAATCGTGAGATTGTATATCTTGGTGAAAGTGCAAAAATTTTTGCTCAGGGGATGGATATGAATCTTGATAAAGATATAATGAATTTAAATGGTGAAGTTCAAATTCTCCAAGATACAGGTGCAACAATTGATACTAAAAATCTATATATAAATCAAGCAGATGGCATTAAAAAATATATGAGCAATGAGCCTACTGTCTATCGATCAAATCAAAATGTTGTCAATTCAGATAATGGTATCGATGTAGATATGAATTCAAAGATAACAAAACTCCTTGGCAATGTTGATATTTTGGATAGCTCGGGGAGTTCTCTTGTGAGCTATGATTTGATAATTGATCAGTCAAACGGAGGTGAAATTTTCAGGTCCAATTCACCAAGTAATTTTAAATCCAGCAATGTTGACATCAAGTCAAAAAAAATGCATTATGATGCTATTACAAAGAAACTTAAACTAACGGATGAGGTTGTTGCTGTTTATGAATAAATTGATTTTACTAGTGGCGCTATTTTTCTCTACTTTTGCCTTTGCTCTCTCTGGGGATGCTGAGCAGCCAATAGAGATAGAGGCTGAATCTGTCATGGTTGATGAGACGAGTGGATTTAATGAGTTTATTGGAGATGCAGAAGTAAAGCAAGGCTCTTTGGTAATGACAGCAGAAATCATTCAAGTGCAGACCAATGCTGATGGCGTGGAAACTATGATTGCTAAAGGTACAATTGAAAAACCTGCGAAGTATATTCAAAGTCAAGAAAATCAGGCTCGATTCATTGAAGCAACCGCAACACTTATTACTTATGATGTTAATGAGGGTATGATTTTTTTGGTGGGCGACGCCTATTTAGTTCAAGGATTTGATTCCTTTAGTGGAGACTCTTTAACTTATGATATTAATAATGATAAGGTATTAGTTAAAGGCTCTGAGGATGGAACTAAGAGAGTAAAGTTTAAAATAGACCTTTAAATTGATTTAGTTCAGCTTGATAGTGCGGTTGAAATTCTATCTTTAACCTCTTCTAAGGTACCTACGCCATTTATGGCAATAAATTTAGTGCCAGTTGCTGAGTTATTTGCATCAGTTCGATAATACTTTACGAGTGGCTCAGTTTGCTTGTGGTAAATCTTAAGTCGACCTCTAACTATTTCTTCATTATCGTCAACGCGTTGTATAAGATCACCCCCAGTAATATCATCCTTTCCAGCTACTTGAGGAGGGTTGAATTTGATATGGTATGTTCTTCCAGAAGATAGGTGAACTCGACGCCCTGACATCCTTTCAACTATATCATCATCAGGTACTTTAACCTCAACGCAATAATTGATTTGAATGCCCTCTAATTTAAGTGCATTAGCTTGGTTAATAGTTCTTGGGAATCCATCCAGTAAATAACCATTATGGCAATCAGGCAAATGGATTCTCTCTTTAACAAGTGAAATGATGAGCTCATCGGGTACCAGATTTCCAGCATCAATAGTTTTTTTTGCCTCCAGGCCAACTGGTGACCCTGCATTCACTGCCGCTCGCAACATATCACCAGTAGAGACCTGAGGGATATTAAACTTTTCACAAATATGCGCTGCTTGAGTTCCTTTTCCTGCACCAGGGGGGCCTAACAAAATAATATTCATATGATTGCGTTTTATTTAAATTTCAAAGGGAGGTAGTTTCTTGTTTACCTTTATTTTTTTCATTACAACATATTCTGGCAAACCATTATTATACGGGGGATAATTTTCTCCTTCAATAAGTGGAAGTAAATATTCACGACATGAATCTGTTATGGAGAATCCATCTTCCGAAATAAAACTTGTTGGCATCATTTTTTCAACATTTGCTATGTCCTTTAAATCTCCATAGCCAATTTCCCATTGATAAGGGGTACTTGATTTTCTTACTATTGAGGGCATGATTGAATTTTTTCCATCTAAAGCCATTTCAACTGCAGCCTTTCCTAAAGCATAAGCTTGTTCAACATCGGATTGAGAAGCTAAGTGTCTTGCAGAACGCTGAAGGTAATCAGCCACTGCCCAGTGGAACTTATAGCCAAGAGATTTTTTAATGATATTTGCTACCACAGGGGCTGCACCCCCAAGCTGCGCATGGCCAAAGTCATCACGAGTTCCTTGTTCTGCGAGGAACGAGCCATCTGGCCATTTTGTTCCTTCTGATACAACTATAGTGCAGTATCCAAATTCTTTTACATTTTTATCAACTTTAGCTAAAAATTTTTCTTCATCAAAGTCGACTTCAGGAAACAAAATGACAACAGGTATCGAAGAGTCAACTAGCCCACCAGCTGCAGCAATCCACCCTGCATGTCGTCCCATAACCTCTAAAACAAAGATTTTTGTTGAAGTAGCTGCCATTGATGCTACGTCAAAGCTTGCTTCCATTGTAGAGACGGCAATATATTTCGCAACAGAGCCAAACCCTGGACAGTTATCAGTGACTGGTAAATCATTATCTACAGTTTTGGGAATATGAATTGCTTGAATTGGAAACCCCATACTTTCAGATAGTTGAGAAACTTTAAGGCAAGTATCTGCTGAGTCACCTCCACCATTATAAAAAAAATAACCAATATTATGAGCCTTAAAGACATCTATCAAGCGTTCATATTCAGCTCTATTAGCGTCGAGAGATTTCATTTTGTATCGGCAAGATCCAAAACCACCTGAAGGTGTATGATTTAGTGCAGCGATATCTTTATCTGACTCTAAAGAAGTATCAATTAGATTTTCAGTTAAAGCTCCAATAATTCCATTCTCACCAGCATAGACTGTGCCGATTTTATCTGAGTGTTTGCGAGCTGTTTCAATTACACCGCTAGCTGAGGCATTAATAACTGCAGTCACTCCTCCAGATTGTGCATAAAAGGCATTTTTCATAGTTTTATATTTTTTTATTAAGGTTTAGGGTTTTAGTATGCAAGTTTGAAAAAACACATACAAGACTTCTTTAGAGATAAGAAAAAGTATAACACTTGGGATGAATACAGTATTCAATATTTTTTAAAGTATTTTTAATTTATTATTATCACTATCAAATTACATTTTAATGGCTCATAAAATGCGATTGTTACAATTTGTTTCACTTAAGACCTAACCCTGGAAAAATGAATTAATAAATTGGAATCACCTCGTTAAAATTTTCTATATTTTTATATCCAGGTATATTTTTTTTGTCAATCTTAGTACTTGGTTTGCTGATAGCAACTACGTTTTTAATTTTAAATTTTCTAGCTGCTTCAAGTACGTCAAGAGAGTCGTCAAAAAAAATTGACCTATCTTTATTAATATTGATTTGATTATCAAGATCTTTCCAAAATTTTTGTTCTTGTTTTGGAATTCCAAAGTCATGAGAAGAAATGATTTCATCAAAAAAATCTTGAATTTTAGACATTTTCATTTTTAGTTTAATGCCTTTTCTGTGAGCATTTGTAACAAGATAAATGCGTTTATTGTTTTCTTTTGCACTTTGAAGAAAAGTTAAAGCATGATCATGGACCTTAATCAGATGCGAAATATCAGCCTTCAGTTTCATAATATCTAACTCAAGCTCTTTTTCCCAATAATCAAGGCAATACCAGGTCAACTTACCTTCTTGAGAATTAATTTTTGATATGACTATTTCTTTTGCACTTTGAAAGTCGATATTATTTTTTTTTGAGTAAACCTCAGGAACATATTCCAACCAAAACTCTAGATCAAAGTTTAAATCTAACAATGTCCCATCTAGATCTAAAAGTATTGTATCAATTTGATTCCAATCTAATTTAAGATTATTTTCTTCGCCAGGTTGTTCCATTTACACTATCTTCAAGAATAATTCCAAGTTCAAAAAGTTCGTCCCTTATTTGGTCTGACATTGCAAAGTCTTTCGAGCTTCTGGCGCTCTCACGTTGCTTTATTTTCTTTGTTATGTCTGACTCAGTCAGCTCAGTGCCCTGCTTCATGTATTCATCAGCATTGTATTCAAGAATGCCAATATAGTTTCCAAGTTTTACTAGCTCGCTTGATAAAGCACCGGCTTTTTTTAGGTTATTCGTTCGTTCAATATTAATTTGTTTTGCAATCTCAAAAAGAATGCTTAGGGCCATTGGTGTGTTGAAGTCATCATTTAATGCAGCATTAAATTTTTTTTCAAAATCAGTGTTGATCAGTGATTTATCCTCAACATTTTTGTCTAAGCCTTTAATAGCGTTATAGAGTCTTTTTAAGGCAGATTGAGCATTATCAATGTTGGCTTCACTGTAATTCAAAGGGGATCGATAATGGCTACTAATAAGGAAATATCGAAGTGTTTCGCCATCGTAATTCTTTAGAACATCGCGAATAGTAAAAAAGTTTTTAAGAGACTTGCTCATCTTTTCATCGTCAATATTTACAAATCCAACATGCATCCAAGTATTCACAAATTTACAACTATTGGCGCCTTCTGACTGAGCAATTTCATTTTCATGATGAGGAAATGTTAGATCCATTCCACCCCCATGAATATCAAAATGATTAGAAATAAAATGATTGGACATAGCGGAGCATTCAATATGCCAACCAGGCCTTCCATCACCCCAAGGTGATGGCCAGCTAGGTTCATCTGTTTTAGCTTTCTTCCAAAGAACAAAATCGAGTGGATCTTTTTTATCACTCTCAATATCCACCCTTGCTCCCGCCATTAGATCATCTAAGTTTTTCCCTGAAAGTTTTCCATATTCTTTGAAGTTTCTTACAGCATAAAAAACATCTCCATTTTCCCCTTGATATGCTAAACCTTTTTTTGAGAGTGACGAAATCATCTCTATCATCTTATCAATTGAGTCTGTTGCCCTAGGTTCGATGTCGGGACTCAAAACGCCCAAAGATTTTTCATCTTGATGCATTTCATCAATAAATCTATTTGTTAATGAGTATATATCTTCATTATTTTCTAGAGCTCTTGAGATAATCTTATCGTCTATATCAGTAATATTTCTTACATAATTTACATTTGAAAAGTTGCGTTTTAAATGTCTTGTAATAACATCAAACATAACCATAACTCTGGCATGACCCATATGGCAGAAATCGTAAACTGTCATTCCACAAACATAAATACCTACTTCGTTTGGATTTATTGGCTCGAACTTTTCTTTTTGATTATTTAAAGTGTTATAAATTTTAAGCATGGCAATATTTTATACTGGATAGTTTAATTTAATACACATACCACTCATAATAGTTCTTAAGCGCAATATTACTTTTTATATTTTGGTTATCAATTAATATTGAACAAAATGTATAATCGTTTTACAACTAAAAATTTATATCAAACATTAAGAAATATAGTTGTCGAAACAATTCTATGAAAAAATTTCAATGTGCCATGTGTGGTTGGATTTATGATGAGGCAAAAGGAATTCCTGAGGAAGGAATTGAGCCTGGAACACCCTGGGATGAAGTTCCAGATGATTGGGTTTGTCCAGTTTGTGGTTCTGGAAAAGAGGATTTCTCCATGGTTCAAATATAGATATTTTTTTACTAGTATATTTTCATTTTGTTTTAAAAAGGGTTAAAAATAATGTCAAAAATTCTCATTTTGCCTGGTGATGGCATTGGAACAGAAATTGTTTCTCAGGCTGTTAAAGTCATAAATTCATTGAATGCTAACCATTCAATGGATATGAATCTTGTTCATGGCCTTATTGGAGGTATTGCCTATGATGAAACTGGATCACCACTACCAGATGAAACTATTAAAACTGCAAAAGATTGCGATTCAATACTTTTAGGTGCTGTTGGAGGCCCCAAATGGGAGCCATTAGAAAGAAGCTTGAGGCCAGAGAGAGGGTTACTGGGGATCCGTTCGGAGCTTGGGTTGTTTTCCAATCTTAGACCGGCAATACTCTACCCCCAGCTGGCTTCAGCATCGAGCCTTAAAGCGGAAATAGTTTCTGGATTAGATTTGATGATTGTTCGTGAACTTGTTGGAGGGATCTATTTTGGTGAGCCACGGGGTGTTGAGAAAAGAAATGGTGAACGCTTTGGTATCAATTCTGCAACTTATTATGAGTCTGAAATTGCACGTATTGGACACTCAGCCTTTCAGATAGCCCAAAAAAGAGGAAAACACGTCTGCTCTGTTGATAAGGCGAATGTTCTTGAAGTTTGTGAACTTTGGAGAGAAGTAATGGAGGAGGTTTCAAAGGGGTATCCTGATGTCAAACTTTCTCATCTGTACGTTGATAATGCTGCAATGCAGCTAGTAAGAGACCCAAAACAATTTGATGTAATGGTGACTAGTAATCTTTTTGGAGATGTTTTATCTGACTGTGCAGCTATGCTAACTGGTTCAATTGGAATGCTTCCATCAGCGTCATTAGATAAAGATAATTTTGGTATGTATGAGCCGATTCATGGCTCTGCACCAGATATTGCAGGAAAAGATATTGCAAATCCGTTAGCAACCATATTGTCTGTCTCGATGATGCTCAAATATTCTTTGAATCAGGCAGATCTGGCTGAAAAAATTAATATCGCAGTTAGTGATGTTCTAGATCAAGGATTCAGAACTAGAGATATAGCTTCTGGTGAGGATAAAGTGGTAGGAACAAATGAAATGGGCGATCTTGTCGTTAAAGCGCTGGAGTCTTAGTAAAGAACCTCTTCACTATCAATAGATCTCCATAGGAACCAACATGCAACGCTTCGGTATGGCCTCCACTGTTCTGAAATTTCAATAATTTTTTCTAAACTGAGGGATTCACCATCTCCATAAATATTATTCATTGCTCGAATGATTCCTATATCTTTAATTGGAAAGATATCTTTTTCCAACAGATAAAACATCCCAAACATTTCTGCAGTCCAAGGGCCAACACCTTTGATTGTGATTAACTCATCATAAATATGTTTGTAGGATTTATCTTCCCAGTATGAATGGCTGTTTATCGAGAAGGAAATAAAATGATTACAAATATTTATTATGTACTGAGTCTTTTGTTTAGAAAGTCCACAAGACTTTAGGTCTTCAAAACTCAGAGCAAGGACATTTTGTGGATTTATTTTGCCAATTTTATTTTCTAGCTTTCCCCAAACGCTTGCTGCGGCTTGAACTGATATTTGTTGACCAACTATTGATCTTAGAAGGGTTTCTAGTGCCTCACCTCTAGATGCAATACAATAATCGGGATGATCGAGAAACAATCTTGCAAGTCTAGGGTCAGCATTCGATAAGAATTTTTTAGATTGATGCCAGTATTCAGGGTGAGTCATGATTTGATTGAAATGGTTAAAACAAGAGATTTTTTTGGATTAACTGATGATTTAGTATAGAAGACATTGTCGTATAATTCTTGATAATTTAATAATAAATTAAGGTGAATGCATGAGTGGCAAAAAAAATGTAACTTTTATTGGCCTAGGTACGATGGGCTATCCTATGGCAGGCCATTTATCAAACTCAGGTCTTTTTAATGTGTGCGTGTTTAATCGATCTCAAGATAAATCTGATAAATGGATTCAGGAATATAAAGGAAGAGTAGCGAAAACAATTAAGGAGGCTGTTTCAGATGCTGATGTAGTCATAACTTGCACTGGAAGAGACGAAGATATGATGGAAATTGTTTTTTCTGAGAATGGAATGATGGCTTATCTTAAAAGTGGTTCTATTTTTATTGACCATACTACGACATCTTGTAAACTTGCAAAACACTTAAATGAGTCTTTGAAGTCTAAAGACATTGATTTTATTGATGCTCCAGTTAGTGGCGGTGAGGCCGGTGCGGTAAATGGGGTATTAACTGTGATGGCCGGTGGAGACAAAGATATTTTAGAATCATGCGAATCAATCATCAAAACATATTCAAAAAGTATTACCTTAATGGGGGAAGCTGGAGCAGGCCAATTAGCAAAAATGGTAAACCAAATTTGCATTGCTGGCCTATTACAAGGCCTATCAGAAGGACTATTGTTTGCTGAAGCTGAAAATCTAGATATAGATAAATTATTATCCGCAATTTCTGGAGGAGCAGCACAATCTTGGCAAATGGTAAATAGGGGGAAAACTATGCACCAAAGACAGTTCGATTTTGGATTTGCAATAAAGTGGATGATCAAAGATTTAGGATATTGCTTAGATCAGGCTAAGGGAAATCAAACTAATTTGTCCTTTACACAAGATGTTTATGACAGATATACAAATCTAATGAGCAATGGACACAAGTATAGTGATACATCAGCCTTAATAGCTTTTGATGAATTGAATAATTAAAATCAAACAAGATGAGACAGCCCAAATGATCAAAGCTTCCATCAGAGAAAATCAACTCAATGACTTTCGAAAGAACGGATTTTTGACATTAGATAATTTTCTTAATTTGGAATATCTCGAGAAATTAAAAAAAAGAATTGAGCTTCTTTTTGAGGGGGAGTTTGAAACTGGAATTCATCCAGATGAATGGAACTGGAGAAGTGGGAGAGATCCTGACGATGTTACAAGACAAATTTGTAACGCTTGGAAATCTGATAGTTTGATTAAAGAGGTCGTTTGTAATCCAGTTATTGGACAAATCATTTCTGAATTGATGGGTTGGAAAGGTGCAAGACTTATACAGGATAATGTTTTATGGAAGCCTCCTCAAGGCAAGTCACTTTCATATCACCAAGATTCAGCATATATTGACTGGGTAGTTCCACAGAGCATGGCCACTTGTTGGATTCCACTTGATAATACTCTGAAGGAAAATGGTACTTTAGAATTTGCCGTTAAGTCTCATCTTTGGGAGTTATGTCCACCATCAGACAGCTTTCATGCACCAGAAGATTATAAGAAAGAGCTTAATCGTTATCTAAAAAACAATGATAAGAAACTTCAGACATTCGCAGTTGAAGTTCCTGCTGGAGGAGTTTCATTCCACCATGGCCTGACTTGGCATGGATCAGGATTGAACCAAACAAATCAGGATCGAATGGTTATCGTTGCACATTGTGTTCCAGATGATGCTAAGTTTCATGCTTCCAATTGTGGAGGCACTGGAAAAATCTATAGAAGATATAAATTAAATAATAGAGATAATTTAGATGATAGTTTTTTCCCTTTACTATGGAAAAATAATCAGTAATTAATTTATTCTTTTGATATAAATAATTTTAAGCAATGGCATAATATAAATTATGAGACAAAAGCCTAAAATAACCAATATTCACACTGTCGCCCAGAGCCGTATTTTTAATCTTGAATCATTGGATGTTGAGTTTTCCAATGGAGCAACCCGAGTTTATGAAAGATTAATGTCTAGAGGTAATGGAGCTGTTTTAGTTATTCCTATGTTAGATGATGAAACGGTTTTAATGATTTATGAGTTTTCTGGTGGAACTGAAAGATATGAGTTAGGTCTGACAAAGGGAAAGATTGATAAGGGAGAGACACCAGTCGAAGCTGCTGGCAGAGAGTTAAAAGAGGAAATTGGATATGGAGCGAAAAAACTGACTTTTTTAAAAACAATAACATTGGCTCCTGGTTACCAGTCCAGTGAAACGCATATTGTTTTGGCTGAAGATCTATACGAAGAGTCTGCAGAAGGTGATGAGCCAGAACCTTTAGAAATTGTTCCAAAAAAACTATCAGAGTTAGAGCAATTAACTTACAACAAAGATTTAACAGAGGCCAGAAGTATACTTGCTCTCTATATGGCACGAGAGATTATCAATAATAGAGAAAAGTGATTGCGATACCGCCATCTTTTTGGCTTGACACTAATGAATTAAAGTTTCCTGAATTAAATCAAGCTCTCAAAGAGCCAAATGGTTTAATTGGTATAGGTGGAGATTTGTCTTCTGAAAGATTGATTCATGCCTATTCGAGTGGAATTTTTCCTTGGTATGGAAAGGATGAACCAATTTTGTGGTATTCACCAGACCCTAGAATGGTAATAACACCTGAGGCTTTTCATCTTTCAAAAAGTTTAAGAAAGACTATTAATTCATCAAAATATAATGTCAGAGTGAATACTGTTTTCTTCGATGTAATTACACATTGTCAAAATGTATATAGGTCTGGACAATCAGGAACATGGATAAGTAATGATATGATTAAAGCTTACTGCAACCTTCATGATGCAGGATATGCCCATTCTTACGAAGTTTTTTTAGGTGAAAAGCTTGTAGGAGGCTTATATGGCGTTGCATTAGGAAGTGTTTTTTTCGGGGAGTCGATGTTTTCGTTGGTTAGCAATGCTTCCAAAGTTGCATTTGCTCATCTTCTTCAAAAAAGTGACTATAAATTAATCGATTGCCAGGTAGAGAACAAGCATCTAGAAAGCTTAGGTGCTTTTAATATGCCCAGAGATTTGTTTATGCAACAGCTTAAAGCCTTTGTGTAAAATGATACCTTTGATAAGGTGATTCTATGAGAAACCAAATTAAACTTTTTTTATTAGTTTCTATTGTTGTTACTCTAACAGCCTGTGGGCGTATGGGTGATCTCGTGCCTATCAATGAGGCAAAAGTTGCCTCAGTTGAAGAAACAACCAGTAGCTGAAATAATACAATTGAACTCATTCAATTTTCAAAATCATAATCTTTATGCAGAGTCTTTGCGAGTTTCAGACTTAATGCACTCCTATGGATCTCCACTCTATATTTATTCAAAGAGTCAAATTGAATTCAATTGGAATCTGTTTGAGCAATCTTTTGAAAGCCATCCCCATTTAATTTGTTACGCAGTAAAAGCGAATTCAAATATTGCTGTCTTAAATATTCTTGCAAAACTTGGTTCTGGTTTTGATATTGTTTCATTGGGTGAGTTAGAGAGAGTTATTACTGCTGGAGGAGATCCAAGAAAATGTGTTTTTTCAGGAGTTGCAAAAAATGAAAATTCAATTAAAAAAGCACTTGAATATGGCATTTATTGTTTTAATGTTGAATCCGAAGATGAGTTAGCTCGTATAGAATTTGTTGCCTCCTCTATGAATATGACTGCACCTATCTCCATTCGGGTAAATCCAAATGTTGATGCAAATACTCATCCTTATATATCCACTGGGCTAACTGAGAATAAATTTGGAGTTGGCTCTGATATTGCTTTATCAATGTACAAAAAAGCATCATCATCAGCACATTTAAAAGTTTGTGGTCTTGACTATCATATAGGATCTCAAATTACCGATGTGTCACCTTTTCTAGAGGCTCTTGATCGCGCACTAGAACTGATTGAAAAGTTAAAGTCTGAAAATATATTCATTAATCATTTAGATATAGGTGGGGGTGTTGGAGTTTCATATAATCAAGAAAAAACTATCGATATTAAAGAATACTTAAATTCTGTAATTGAACGAGTTGGCTCATTGAAGATACTGGTTGAGCCTGGGCGTTCAATTGTTGGGGATGCAGGTATCTTTGTAACAAAAGTAGAGTATTTGAAACAAAATGATCTCAAGTCCTTTGCAATTGTAGATGGTGCCATGAATGATTTAATCAGACCTTCTCTTTATGATTCATACCATCAAGCTGTATTGATTGACAACAACTCTAGAGGTATTAACGATGAATGGGATATTGTTGGTCCAGTATGCGAGTCTACAGATTTTTTAGCTAAAAATAGAAATCTGACTTTAGAAAAAGGAGATTATATTGCAATAATGACTGCCGGTGCTTATGGTTTTGTCCTAAGCTCTAACTATAACTCAAGGCCAAGAGTAGCAGAAGTCATGGTTAGTGGTATTAAACATAGCCTAGTAAGAAAGAGAGAAACAATCGAATCCCTTTTTGAAAACGAGATTTTATTTGAAGATGAAACTCACTAATAATCAAAAAAAATATTTAAGATCATTAGCCCATGAATTAAAGCCATTTGTGATGATTGGTCAACAGGGTTTAAGTGAGTCGGTATTAGCTGAAATTAATTCTACATTGTTGAAGCATGAATTAATCAAGATCAAGTTAAGGGTTGAGAATCGTAATGATAAACAAGAGATTGTAGAGAAAATAATTGAATTTTCTAATGCTAAACTAGTTCAAGTTATAGGCGGAGTTTTAGTTATTTATCGGCCTTTTGAGGATAACCCTGATATTATCTTGCCTAGATCTTAAGATTTTAAGAGCTTAATAAAGTTTAATATGCCCTCGAAATTAAAAAAATGAAGATAGCTTTCAGTGCTGCAGAAACCTCGGGAGATTTGATTGCCTCATCTTTGGTTGAGGCTTTAAAGCAGAAGCAACCAAATTGTGAGATTGATGGTTTAGCTGGAGACAAAATGCTAGAAGCTGGCTGTAATAGGCTGTGGCATATGAATGAAGTCAATGTGATGGGGCTTAGTGAAGTTTTGAGAAAGCTGCCATCCATCTTAAAACTAAGAAAACAAATCTCTGCTCACTATCTTGAAAATAAGCCCGATATATTTATAGGTGTTGATTCTCCCGATTTCAATTTTAAGCTAGAGCGCATCCTAAAAAATAAAGGTATTAAAACAATTCATTTAATTAGTCCTTCAGTTTGGGCTTGGCGATCTAAAAGAATAAAAAGAATCAAAGAGTCTACTGACTTAATTCTATGTTTGTTTCCTTTTGAAGTTAATTATTACAAGCAATATAATCAAAAAGCAGTTTTTATTGGACACCCTTTAGCTGAAATTTTGAAACCAAGGAAAAACTTTAAATCAAATAAAAATGTTTTAATAATGCCGGGCTCACGTGAATCAGAGATTAAGTATCTGTTGCCAGAATTATTAGAAGCAGCAAAATTAATGAAATTAAAAGATGATAATCTAATTTTTAATATATCTCTTGCTAATGATCATCAATTAAATTGGATTAATAAAAGAATAGAAGGACTAGATATAAGTGTCAGTGTGGGTGATTCACACAAACAAATTAGTAATTCAGATCTAGTGCTTGTAGCGTCAGGAACCGCAGCTCTTGAGGTCGGTTTATTGGCAGTTCCAATGGTTGTCGTATATAAACTTTCTTATATTAGTTATCAGATTGTAAGTCGCTTGCTTCATACTAGTGAAATATCACTTCCAAATAAAATATTAGGTGGGAATATTGTGCCAGAATTAATTCAGGATGAGGCCAACGGCAAGAATATTTCTGAACATGCAATGAAATTATTAAGTTCTGATAATACTATGCTTATAAATGAATTAGAAAAAATTCATAACTTGTTAAATCAGGATTCCAGCAGTAAATCTGCTAAAGCCATTATCGATTATATAAATGAATAATGAAATAAAACAAATTGTTCAATTAGCCATTTCAGAAGATGTTGGCCGAGGAGACCTAACTTCGGCTTTGTTAGAAAATAAAATGATTGAAGCTGAGATCATATGTAAAGAAAATGCAGTTATATGTGGTAAAGAATTTGTAAATCTTTGTTTTAATTTAATTGATCCTAAAATTCAAATTAAATGGAATATTGAGGATGGTTCAAGTGTAAGTTCTGGTCAAATTTTATGCAGTATAAGGGGTTTTGCAAAAACAATAGTTACTGCTGAGAGGGTTTCATTAAATTTCTTGCAAATACTCAGCTCTACCTCTACTAAAACTTCTGAATTAGTTCAATTAATTAGAGGCACAAATGCAAAATTACTTGACACAAGAAAAACAATTCCAGGACTTAGAAGGGCTCAAAAGCATGCTGTCAAGTGTGGTGGTGGCGTTAATCATAGGATGGGTTTATACGATTGCATAATGTTAAAGGAGAATCATATTTTAGCAATTGGCTCTCTTGAAGTTTTAGTAAGAAATGCTGTTAGTATGTTTCCTGATATGCCAATCATAGTTGAAGTAGAGTCACTTGATGAACTTCGAACTGCTCTTTCAATCAAAGATATTACTCGTATTTTGTGTGATAACTTTTCTCTTGAGGATCTCAAAGAGGCTGTAAAGCTCTCAAGAGGAATTTATCCTATTGAGGCTTCTGGAGGAATTAATGAAACTAATATTATGGACCATGCTGAAACAGGCGTAGACTTTATTTCGATAGGTTCAATTACAAAAAACGTAAAATCGATAGACCTCTCTTTAAGGTTCGTATCTTAGGCAAAAGCCATAAAAGAGGGGCTAATATTATCTTTAGTTAAGTTGTATTTCAATGCTTTATTGTTAAGATCGACAACTTTTCCACCTGCGCCTTCAAGTATAAATACACCAGCTGCTGTATCCCATTCAGAGCATCGCCCAAATTTAGGATAATAATGATAGACTCCTTCTGCAATGAGACAAAATTTAAGCGCACTTCCAAGTTTAAAGGTTTCAAAATTTGTTTTAAGTTTGAGGTGTTCTTTAAGTTTTTTATTATTAGTTGAATATCTTCCAATTACAATTTTTTTCCATCTTTTGGGTTTTGTTGTAACAATTTTTGATACTTCTCTGTTTACAATTTTGATTGAAGATTCGTGAGCTAATCGATAGTAGTGAACTTTATTAAAAGGTGAGTAAATTAATCCAAACGTGGGGTAGTTTTGTTTGATAAAGGCAATACTGATACAAAAATCTGGAGATCCATCTATAAAGTCTCGAGTACCATCTAATGGGTCGATTAACCAGTATTCATTCCATGATTGTCTGACAGTAAATGGAATATGAGATGATTCCTCAGAAAGAATTGGAATATTTGGGGTTAGCTTTTCTAGAGCATTTACTAAAAACTCATGGGATGCTTTATCTGCAGCAGTAAGAGGAGTAGTATCATCTTTGGTTGAATAATCTGAAGAATGTTTATGGAACTTCATGATTATTTCACCAGCTTCAGTAGAAAGCTCTAGGAGCTTTGAGAGTAATGATGGATTCATGCATTCATTATAACATTGAGAGTCTTAATTATTTTTTGTCAGGCCTAATCTTGAGTAAAATTTATTTTTTCTTTGATATATTTATGAAAACATGAAAAAACAAGTATTGGCTATGGGTGGAGGTGGTTTTACATCGAAACCTCAAAATTTAAAGTTAGATGAATATCTTTTAACTCTGTCTGATAAAAAGAATCCCAAGGTTTGTTTTATACCTACAGCAAGTGGAGATGATGAAAGTTATAGAAGAAGATTTTATTCGTCTTATAAAAAATTAAACTGTGAAACAAGCCATTTATCACTATTTTGGCCTCCTGAAGGTGATTTAAGGGAGTTTGTTCTAGACAAGGATATTTTTTATGTTGGTGGAGGAAATACACGGAATCTCATGCTGCTTTGGAAAGAGTGGAGTCTTGATGTATATCTTGAAGAGGCGTGGAATAAGGGTGCTATTATGGCAGGACTGAGTGCAGGTTCTATTTGTTGGTTTGAAAAAGGGTTAACTGATTCTGTTACTGGAAAACTACTTCCGCTCGATTGTTTGGGTTTTTTGCCAAATAGTAATTGTCCTCATTTTGATACTGAGTCTCAACGCAGGCCTGAGTATCACAAAGCTATTTTAGACGGATCTTTAATGGAGGGCATTGCTTGTGATGATGGAGTTGCAGCTCACTTTATCGATGGTAAGCTCAAGCGTTGTGTCTCATCACTACCCAAAGCAAAGGCTTATTACGTTAGAGAAAGAAATGGTGCTATTGATGAATCAATAATTGAGCCACTTTATCTGTAAATAAATTAAGACTTTTAAAAAAAACCTAGCATTAGCTAGGTTTTTTGTAATTGGTGGGCCTACTTGGACTTGAACCAAGGACCAATCGATTATGAGTCGACTGCTCTAACCAACTGAGCTATAGGCCCTGGCAAAGAGCTATTCTAAAAAGCTTTGAAGTTTGTGCGCACGAGAAGGGTGTCGTAATTTACGAAGCGCTTTTGCTTCAATTTGTCGAATGCGTTCTCGAGTGACGTCAAACTGTCTTCCTACTTCTTCAAGCGTATGGTCAGTACTCATATCAATACCAAATCTCATTTTTAGTACTTTCGCTTCTCTCGGTGATAAATTTGCAAGAAGATCGCCAGTAGTTTCTTTCAAACTTTCTCTTGTGGTTACTTCAACTGGTGAAGACAATTTTTCATCTTCAATGAAATCACCTATAGTAGAATCCTCATCATCTCCAACAGGATTCTCCATTGAAAGTGGCTCTTTAGCAATTTTAAGAATTTTATTAATTTTATATTCTGGTAATTCCATTTCTACAGAGAGCTCTTCAGGAGTGGCTTCTCTTCCAAACCTTTGGAGAAGTTGGCGCCTAACTCGGTTAAGTTTGTTAATTGTTTCAATCATGTGAACAGGTATTCTGATGGTGCGTGCTTGGTCTGCAATTGATCTTGTTATTGCCTGACGAATCCACCAGGTTGCATAGGTTGAAAATTTATAACCCCGACGATACTCAAATTTATCAACTGCCTTCATGAGTCCAACGTTACCCTCTTGAATTAAGTCTAAGAATTGTAAGCCACGATTTGCATATTTTTTTGCAATAGATATCACAAGTCTTAAATTAGCTTCAATCATTTGACTCTTTGCATTTTTAGCCTTTCTATCACCTTGCCTAAGTTTTTTATTAAGCTCTTTAAGTTCTCCAATTGTAATTTGCATCGCCTCTTGATTTTCCAAGAGACTTTTTTGGGAGTAGTAGATTTCATCTTTGCAATTCTCTAAAGATTTTAGAGTTGTTTTATCAATTTCTTTGCTTTTGAGCCAATCAAAGTTAGTTTCATTACCTGAGAATAGCTTATAAAAAAGTTCTGATGTCATTCCAGAATCAAGGCAAGCCTGACGAATTAAATTTTCTTCTTTTTTGACAATAGCAACTCTACTAGAAACTACATCCATCATTGTGCTAACAAGTTTTGGAGCAAGTCTCAGTTCAGATATGCAGCTTGAAAATTTTTGCCTTGCTTTAACGGTTTTTGAGTCAAGATAGCCATTTTTTTTGCAAGAATTAACGTAGCTTTTATAGGACTTTTGAATTTTATCAAAGCGTTCGTATACTTCGCCTTCGTCTGGCCCAGTATATTCTAATTCATCAAACTCATCCTCATCATCTAACTCTTCATCCTCATCATCTAACTCCATAGCTTCTAGTTTTGCATGTTTTTCATCTAGTAAAGCTTGTTTTTCAACAATTAGAGCTTGTTTTTCTTCAAATTCTTCAGCATCACCTTGATAGCCGATTACGACATCAGTCATTTTACATTTGCCTTCCTCAAGTCTGGTATAGGCCTTAAAGAAGTGGTCTGCAATCTCAGGATAGAGAGAAATAGCCTGCATAATTTGGTAGACACCAGCTTCAATTTCCTTAGCAATTCTGACCTCATCACTTTGTTCTAAGAGTTCAACAACACCCATTTCACGCATATACATTCTCACAGGATCAGTTGTTCTTCCGAACTCTGAGTCAAGTGCTGCAAGAGCTGCAACAGCTACTTCTGCTGAATTTGCCTCCGCTTTACCACCTTGATGCATAACCAAAGTATCTGCATCAGGTGCCTCATCGGCAACAACAATATCTAATTCTTCTAGGATAGTAACAATTGGCTCTACCTGTTCTGGAGTCAATAAGTCTTCAGGCAGGAGGTCATTAATTTCTGAATAGGTTAAATAGCCTTGCTCCTTTCCAATAACGATAAGACTGTTAAGTGCATTTTTTTTAAGAGTTTCGCTAGTTGTTTTCATAATGTTGTTTTTTAAAAACAGAGGTCGAATTATACCTAATTCAAGAAATTTTTTTAATCAAAAATTGACCGCTGCAATAGCGCTGATCTAGCTTGATTCAGCAAAAATTTTACTTATGGATTGTTCATCACTGATTCTGCGAATAACGTCAGCTAGGGTCGTAGCGATGGATAACTGTCTAATTTTATTGCATTTGTTTGCATTCCCATTTAAAGGGATAGTATTTGTAAGGACTAACTCATCAAGTTTTGAGTTAGAAATATTTTCTATAGCGCCACCTGACAGCACAGCATGAGTTGCATATGCAACAACTTTTTTAGCGCCTTTTTCTTTTAAAATTTCAGCTGCTTGACATAGTGTTCCCGCAGTATCAACCATATCATCAACCATGACACATGTTCTTCCTGACACGTCACCAATTACATTCATTACTTTTACTAAATTAGGCTCTGGTCGTCTTTTATCAATAATTGCAAGGTCTGCATCATTAATCCTTTTTGCTGCCGCTCTGGCTCTGGCAACTCCTCCAACATCTGGCGATACAACTACAATATCATTATAGTTTTGATCCAAAATGTCTTGAACTAGGACCGGCTGTGCATAAATGTTATCAATTGGAATATTAAAGAAACCCTGGATTTGGTCAGCATGAAGATCCATTGTGAGTATTCTATTAACGCCTGAGGTTTCTATCATTTGTGCCACTAGCTTTGCTGTAATTGGAACTCGAGTTAGTCGAGATCGTCTATCTTGTCTTGAATAACCAAGGTATGGCACAACAGCGGTTATCCTTCCAGCAGATGATCTTTTGAGGGCATCAACCATGATAAGTAATTCCATTAACGTTTCTGCTGATGAAGGGCCGCATGTCGGCTGAATAACAAAAACATCACAACCTCGCACATTGTCAAGGATTTCTACATGAGATTCTCCGTCACTAAATTGACCAACAAATGCCTTACTTTGGCTTATGTTCAGGTTTTCAATAATTTCAGAAGAAAGATTAGGATTTGCGTTACCGCTAAAGATTTTTATTCTATCTAAAGACATCTATTTAGATTCTTATGGTTGATTGCATAATTATACAAAGAAATCATGCGATTGAATCAAGTAGTTTAGCTAGTAAGTTTTATTTTATTTTATTTAAATAAGTTCATCGATGAATGGCTTTATTTCCTCAGGCTCCACAGTTGAGCTAAAACGCTTATAAGGACTTCCATTACGATCAACTAGAAACTTAGTAAAGTTCCATTTAACGCTATTATTTAACTTACCTTTTAACTCTGATTTTAGATATTTGAAGACTGGATGAGCGTTTTCACCATTAACCTCAACTTTTTCAGATAACTGAAAAGTAACTCCATAGTTAAGTTCACAAAAACTTTCTATCTCTTCCGCTGTTCCTGGCTCTTGCTTCCCAAATTGATTACAAGGGAAGCCAATAATTTCTAAACCCTCGTCTTTATATTCTTGGTAAAGTTTTTCCAGGCCTTTGTAGTGATAGGTTAAGCCACAATTGCTTGCAGTATTTACAATTAAAACAACTTTTCCCTCAAAGTTTTTAAATGAAACCTCTTCTCCAGCGATTTTTTTAAAATTAAACTGATGTATGCTCATTTCTAGATGTGCTATTTAACAATAATTATGATTGTACTCACTTCAAATTAATTTGAAGTGTTTAATTGATGAAGATGATGTGTTTGCTGATAGCAAAAATTTGGCTGGGATGGCAGGATTCGAACCTGCGAATGACGGGATCAAAACCCGTTGCCTTACCACTTGGCGACATCCCAATTGTGTAATGGTGATGTATCTATTGCTTTTGCGACAAATCCAAACCATTTAGATGGCAATTCATCTTTTGCATTCAATGCATCAATTTCATTTTCAAAGGTTACAAAGACACATGAGCCGGTACCTGTCATTCTTGCTTCGTCAATATGCTTTTTAGTTGAGTTTAGGTGCACAAGTGCATCTTTTATCTCGCTTTCCAAGTCAATTGCAGCATCCAAGCAATCATTGTGTGGATTTGAAACTAATGAAAAATCTGACATTTTCCTTTGTAGCGCAGACATTGTCAATGCTTTGTGCCTGAATATTTCTTGAGTCGAGATTTGTTTTTTGATGGATACCACCAAATAGAAGTATCTTGGCAAAGACAAGGGAGAAAGAATTTCGCCAGTACCCTCGGCCCATGAACTTCTTCCATCAATAAATACCGGCACATCTGCTCCAAGTTCTTTTCCTAGTTCAATAAGTTTTGTTTTAGGTAAGTTGATATCCCAGAGTTTATTTAGAGCAATCAGAGTTGTTGCAGCGTTTGAACTGCCGCCTCCTAATCCACCACCCGATGGAATTTTTTTTATGACTCCTACGTCAACTCCATAGTTTGATGGCGCTAGTTGTTTTAACTTGAGTGCGCTTTGAATAATCAAGTCCTTTTCCAAGGGAATATTTTCATTGCCCTGGGTGCGATTGATTTTCCCGTCATTTCTGATATCAAAGTTTAATTCATCACAATAATCTAATAGTTGAAATATGGTTTGTAGGTTGTGATAACCATCATCTCTTTTTGAGATAATATGAAGAAATAAATTTACTTTGGCGGGTGATTGATATGTCAATTTAGATTTTTATGAAATGCTCTCTGTAATGCTTTAACTCTTCGATAGAGTCGTAAATATCAGATAGCGCTAGGTGTCTTGATTTTTTAGAGGAACTAGAAATGATTTCTGGCTTCCATCGGACCGCTAGCTCTTTTAGGGTCGATACATCAATATGCCGATAATGAAAAAACTTTTCAAGATTAGGCATATAGTTGTATAAGAATCTTCTATCTTGGCATATTGAATTACCGCACATTGGTGAAACCCCAGAGTCGACATATTTTGATAGAAAATCAAGAGTTAGAGATTCAGCTTGAGAGATTGAAATATTACTTTCTTGAACTCTTTTAACTAAGCCAGAACGATTATGCTGGTTCGTATTCCATTCATCCATTCCCTCAATAAGCTCATTCTTTTGATGAATTGCTAAAGAGGGCCCTTCATCAATAATATTTAGGTCGGCATCTGTCACAACTGTTGCTATTTCAATAATGACATCAGTTTCTGGAATTAATCCGGTCATCTCAAGGTCAATCCAGATAAGGTTTGTTTTTCTATTCATGAATCAAATTAACCATTGCTAGCTGAAATATAAGCATCCAGTTTATCCTGTGCGCTTCCATTGGTTAATACTTCAGAAGCTTTATTTATTCCATTTTCTAAAGAGTTTACAAGTCCACTGACATAAATAGCGGCTCCCGCATTAAGCGCAATAATATCTTTAGCCGCACCCTCTTTGCCAGCAAAAGCATCATAAATTAATGCAAGAGATTCATTAGCATTTTCAGCCTTCAATTCTTCTAAGCTACCTGTATTTAATCCAAAATCATTTGGATGAACAGAGTAGGTCGAAACATCACCATCTTTTAGTTCAGCAACAAATGTTTTTTTAGCAATTGAGAATTCGTCTAGACCATCTTCGGAATGGACCACCATAACATGGCGCGAATCGAGACCCTTTAAAACATTAGCAATCGGCTCAACTAAGTTTTTATCAAAAACACCCATAATTTGGTTTGGCGCTTTGGCTGGATTTGTCAAAGGACCCAATACATTAAAAATTGTTCTTATTGCGAGCTCTTTGCGAGGCCCAATTGCATGTTTCATAGCGCTATGATGAGCTGGTGCAAACATAAAACCCACCCCAATCTCTTCAATACACTGACTAATCAATTCTGGATTTAAATTTAGATTGATACCAGCAGCTTCCAGTACATCTGCACTTCCAGATTTTGAGGATATTGAGCGATTTCCATGCTTTGCAACTTTTCCACCAGCCGCTGCAACTACAAAAGCTGAAGCTGTTGAGATATTGAAAAGACCGAGACCATCTCCTCCTGTGCCACAGGTGTCAACCAAGTACTCATCGCTGCTTAATTTGACTGATGTGGCAAGATCTCGCATTACTTTTGCGCTTGCAGTAATTTCCTCAATTGTCTCCCCCTTCATTGAAAGACCAACAAGAAATGCGCCGATCTGAGCATCAGTAGTTTGTCCTGTCATGATGCTATTCATGACATCATGCATCTCACTTTCATTCAAGTTTTGTCTTGAAATAACTGCTTTGATTGCCTCATTTATATTCATAACTATTGCCGACTCATTAATTGTTCAATTTCATCAATTTCTTTAGCTGCTTTTTGGGAGAGAACATGGTTTCCTGTATCAGTCACTAGAACATCATCTTCTATTCTGACTCCTATGCCCCAGTATTTAGGGTCAATTTTATCATCCCTTCGAATGTAAATTCCAGGCTCAACAGTTGTTACCATGCCACTTTTAAACTCACGGAACTCTTCATTAACTAATTTACTGCCTACGTCATGTACATCAAGTCCCAGCCAGTGCCCAGTGTTGTGCATATAAAATTTAGTTAAATCCTCAGGCGATTTCATAATTCCTAACCTGATAAGACCATCCGTAATTATTTGACAGGCAGTTTCATGCGGCTTATTGGAGCTTATCCCAGGCTTAATAGATTGAATAGCCGATTTTTGCGCACTCAAAACAAGATCATATATCTCTCTTTGAGCATCACTAAACTTTCCATTAATCGGAAATGTTCTTGTAATATCTGAGGCATAGCCGTTAATCTCACAACCTGCATCAATCAAAAGTAGATCCCCATTTTTCAGCTCTTTATTGTTTTCATTGTAATGCAAAATGCATGCATTTTCTCCACTTGCAACGATTGGAGGGTAGGAGTGTTCAGAGTTGCCATTCCTAAAATGTGAGTCAAACACAGAGGCAATATTATGCTCAAAAAGTCCAGGTATAGCTTCTTTCATTGCATTTATGTGGGCTTCAGATGCTAGGTCTGCTGCATCCTGCATATTTTTTACTTCTTCCTTGTCTTTTATAAGCCGCATTTCTGAAACAAAAGGGTTCAAGGGTTTTAACCTATTTTCAAAAAGAGAATGAATACGTTTATTATGAATATTTGTGCTGGAATGGTCTTTCCATCCTCCTCCTCCCGGTGCATCATAATAAATGGTAGTGCCTTTTTTAGTGTAAGAGTCAATATGATCAAAAAAAGTATCGATGTCATATGCCTGATTCACTAGCAATATTTCTGGAGCAAGTTCAGTTCCTAGTCTGATTCCATTCCAAATCTCTTTGGTCTCGTCCTTTGGTCTCAAAAACATGACATAGCTATCTTTGCTAAATACAGCTATTGCATCGGGTTCTATAAATCCAGTGAGATACCAAAAATTACTATCCGGACGAAATGGATAAGTCACATCACTGTTTCTTTTTTGTTCGCTATTGGTTGATACAATAACCACTGCATCATGACCCAACATGCTTAACAACTCCTCTCTTCTTTTTTGATGTATCATTTTATTTGGTGTATTAATTCTTAGATATACAACGCAAGAAAGATACCATGAAAACGATACGACTTTACCAAAATACACCTTTTACTGAGGGTAAAACAGCTGAATTAGATAGTGATAATAGTCATCATTTAAACAAGGTTTTACGTTTTCCAGTTGGCAAAAATATTACAGTATTTAATGGTGACGGTTTTGATTACACAGCGTTAGTTCAAGGTGCCAAAAAAACAACCAGCCTTAAAATCATTTCTAAGGCTAGAAATAATTCAGAATCAAAATTAGATTTAACTCTTGCTCAGGGGATTGCAAAAGGCGAAAAAATGGATTTTCTGATCCAAAAAGCCGTGGAATTGGGAGTCAAAAGAATAATACCAATGAAATTAGAGCGTTGTGTTGTTCGGCTAAGAGATGAAAAAGTTCAAAAAAAAATTGATCATTGGCAAAAAATTGCTAACCATGCCTGTGAACAGTCAGGTCGTTCAGTTATTGTCACCGTGTCTGATCCAGTTTCGCTCGAAGGGTTATTAGAAGAGAGAGGCCACAATGGCTTTGTTTTGCACCACCGAGCACAAATCAGCCTTAGTCAAGTGCAGGAAACTTCAAATGCAACTATATTGATTGGGCCAGAAGGTGGCTTGACCGAAAAAGAAGTTAATGATTCTGAGTTTGCGGGATATCAGTCAGTCCATATTGGAAAGAGGGTTTTGAGAACAGAAACCGCTTCATTAGCAGCAATTGCTAATATGCAGTTGTTATGGGGAAGCTAAAAGGAAATAAAGAAAGTCCTAGTCAGTGTTGCCTAGTTCTTGACTGAGCTCCCGTGCACGGTCGTAGGCAGCTCTTGTTGCAGCTGCAACAATTCCCTCAAAGTTCTGATCTTGAAAGGTTTCAATTGCTGATTGCGTAGTTCCATTTGGTGATGTAACTTCCGCACGAAGTGTGCGCGAGTCTTTGCCAGAGTTCGTCGCCATGATGCTTGCACCTAGACTGGTTTTGATACTCAAAGCATCAGCTGTATCTTCATCTAGACCCAGGGCCATAGCGGCCTGCTTCATGGACTGCATCATTAAGAAAAAATAAGCGGGTCCACTGCCTGAAATCGCTGTAATTGCATCCAAGAGGTTTTCCTCATTGACCCAAAAGCATTCTCCCACAGCAGATAACAACAAGTTTACTGATTCTTTTTGGATGTCATTGACGAGCTCATTTGCATAAAGACCAGTGACTCCAGACTGAAAAAGAGCAGGCGTATTGGGCATTGTTCTAACGAGTGCAAAGTCACCGCCAAGCCATCGATTAATATCTTTACTTTTGATGCCAGCTACAATGGAGACAAAGAGTTGATCTGATGAGGCTTTATTTTTGAGCTCATAGCAAACCACAGAGAGCACTTGAGGTTTAACAGCAAAAACGACAATATCACTGTAAGTTAATAATGAGACATTGTCAGGATGGGCAGTCACTCCTAGTTCAGAACTGCGTTTTTCTAGGAGCTCAGTATTGGCGTCACTAACATTAATATTTTTGGCTTCAAAGCCATCACTCAATAGCCCCTTAATAAGAGCATAGGCCATATTACCAGCGCCAATAAATCCAATGACTGTTTTGTTTTCCATATAAAATAACTTTGATTTCAGTGCTTAATTCAATTCTACCAAAGTTGCAATAAATATAGAACATTAATGACAATATTTCAGCCAAAACTAGTAATGATTGATGTTGATGGAACTTTGGTCGATAGCGTCCCTGATTTGGCTTATTGTGTTGATCAGATGATGGTTGCTCTGAATATGCCATTAAGAGGGGAAGATACAGTTAGGCATTGGGTTGGAAATGGTGTCCCTAGGTTGGTGGAAAGGGCTTTGACGGGTGAATTGGATGGTTCTCCAAGTAAAGAGGTATTCGACAAAGCGTATCCAATTTTTTTAGATTTGTACGCCCAAAATTCATCTGTTAGGTCTACTCTTTATGAAGGCGTGATAGAGGGCTTAGAGTATTTAAAATCTAAGGGCTACCTTTTAGGTTGCGTTACAAATAAAGCCGAACAGTTTACTCATCCATTGCTTAAATCTTTAGGAATTTTTGACTATTTTGGGATAGTTATTTCAGGAGACACTTTAGAAAGAAAGAAGCCAGACCCAATGCCACTGATTCATAGTGCTAACTTTTTTAATGTTAAGCCCAACGAATGCCTAATGCTGGGGGACTCAGTTAGCGATGTGAAGGCAGCTAGAGCAGCAAATTTTCAAATTATTTGCATGTCATATGGCTACAATCATGGTAACAATATCGCTCATGAAAATCCTGATCTCGTGATCGATTCAATGAAGCAATTGCGAGACTACCTATAGTGAATATTGAAGAAAATCATATCTGGCACCCTTATGCCAATATCCCAAACAAGGTCCCAACATACCATGTAGAGAGTGCAGAAGGGGTTTACCTTAATTTCAAGAATGGGGTGAGCGTCATTGACGGTATGAGCTCTTGGTGGTGCATGATACATGGCTACAACAACCCCTATATAAATGATGCCATTAAGTTTCAGATTGATCAAGTGTCGCACGTGATGTTTGGGGGTCTGACTCATCAACCAGCCATTGACTTATGTGAAAAGCTAATTAATTTAACGCCCAAAGGCCTAGATAAGGTGTTTTTTGCCGATTCGGGCTCTGTCTCAGTTGAGGTGTCTTTAAAAATGGCAATTCAGTACTGGCAAAACAAAGGCCATAAAGAAAAGTCATATTTTTTAACACCCAGGGGTGGTTACCATGGCGATACTTTTGGCGCTATGAGTGTTTGTGATCCCAACAAAGGCATGCATCACCTTTTTAGTGAAGTTTTGCCGAAGCATTACTTTGTTATGCAGCCTAAACATCATAACACCGATGAGGCGCTCTCTGATTTAGAGTCTAGGCTGAGCAAAAGCCATAAAAAAATTGCTGCTATGATTCTTGAGCCAATAGTTCAGGGCGCCGGAGGAATGAATATTTATGATGAAGATTACCTTAAAGGCGCTAGAGTATTATGTGACAACTTCAACGTCCTTATGATTGTTGATGAGATAGCCACTGGGTTTGGGCGAACAGGCGAGTTTTTTGGCTGTAATCATGCAAATATTTCTCCAGATATTATGTGCGTAGGAAAGGCTTTGACAGGCGGCTATATGACAATGGCTGCTGCCATAACTAATAAAGATATTTCTGAAACAGTAGGCGTACTAATGCATGGACCAACCTTTATGGCCAATCCTTTGGCCTGTTCTGCAGCGATTGCAAGTATTGATCTTCTGTTAACTAGCAACTGGAAACAAAGAGTCACCGAAATTGAAACGATTTTAAGAGATCAATTGATGCCCCTTAAGAATCATCAATCTATACTTGACGTCAGAATTCTTGGTGCAATCGGCGTAGTAGAGTTCAATGAGGATTTGGACATGAAAAAAACTCAGGAGGAGCTGATAGAGTCTGGTGTTTGGCTCAGGCCTTATGGAAAGTTACTCTACACTATGCCACCCTTCGTAATATCAGACGAAGAGTTGTTGGCTATTACTCAGGCTATGCGTAAGATTGTTGGCGACTCGTTAGAGTAATTTATCTATTCAACAGGGTCAATGTCAACAAACCATCGCACTGATGAGCTTACCTTGATAGTTTCTACATGCTGATAAAAAGTCTGAATTAATCTGCGAAGCTGCCCCCTATCTTCTGATTGCAAGTAAAGATTAAAGTAATAGTAGTCTGATTTCCGTTCAATTACTCCAGGAACTGGACCCCAAATTTCGACAGATTCAATCTCAATACTATTAATTAATTGGGCAACTTCGTTCAAAAAATTCTCTGCTAAATTTTTGTTTTTAGCATTCGCACAAATCAACGCTTGATGAGCAAAAGGTGGCAGTTTAGTATCTTTGCGCTCCAATAACAGGGTTTTAGCATATTCAATATAGCGCGAATCTTTTACGAAATTGAATATCGGATGATTAGGATAACGGGTCTGTATATTGACCTCTCCTTTATATTTCCCTCTTCCGCATCTTCCTGAAACCTGAACCAGCAGTTGAGCTAAATGTTCCGTGGCTCTATAGTCAGTTGACATGAGTCCAACATCGACATCTAAAATACCCACAAATGCAAGGTTAGAAAAGTCATGGCCCTTAGCAAGCATTTGAGTTCCGATAATGATGCAGGGCTCACCTGAGTTGATTTTTTTCAAGTGAGTCGCAAAAGCTTTTTTCTTGCGCGTGGTATCTCTGTCTATTCTAATGACTTCGGTACTTGGAAAGAAAGATTCTAGGTTTTCTTCCAGCCTTTCGGTTCCATAGCCCAGAATTTTGAGCTCTTGACTGCTACAAGAAGGGCATGAAGATTCGGGAGATTTTTCTAATCCACAGTGGTGACACTTGAGTCGATTAATACTCCGGTGATATACTAGCCTTGAGTCACAACTGGTGCACTCTGATTGCCAACCACACTCTCTACAATAGTATATTGGCGCATAACCTCTTCTGTTGATGAATAGCATGACCTGTCTGCTTTCTGAAAGGTGATGCTTTATTCTGGCAATGAGTGGCTTTGATAAGGGCTCTGAAGGTTGGCTTCTCATATCTATTAGATCAACGCTTGGCATGATTGCTTCGCCAGGGCGAGAAGTCAGAGTTAGTCGAGCGAGTTTTTTTTCGATCACATTTTTTAGGGTTTCTAGAGAAGGTGTTGCGGTTCCGAGTATGAGTGGAACGTTGGCCAATTTAGCTCTCATAAAGCTGAGGTCCCTAGCAGAGTATCGAAAGTTTGATTGTTGTTTAAAGGAGTTGTCGTGCTCTTCATCCACAATCACGAGTCCAAGATTAGGTATAGGTGTAAAAATAGCAGAACGAGTGCCAAGAATAACTTTTGCTTCACCACCCTTTGCCAGCAGATAAGCATCTTGCTTTTGCGTGTCATTGAGTTGGGAGTGAACTGCCACAACCTGACCCTCTATTCTCTGTTCAAAGCGTGAGATCATTTGAGGGGTTAGGCCTATTTCAGGAACTAAAACAAGAACTTGCTTTCCTTTTTTTAAAAGTTGCTCCGTGATACTGAGGTAGACTTCGGTCTTGCCACTTCCAGTGACGCCGTGTAGCAAAAAGCCATTAAACTCAGATGAACTCTTAAGCACTTCATTAATAGCAAAACTCTGTTCGTTAGTTGGCTGTATGTCAGTTGACGACACTTTGACTTCAGCTTCACTCGTCTTTTTGATTAGTGCTGGCTTACCATTTCTTAAGTTTTTTGGTATTGCATTGGATAGAACTTCGCCAATTGGGTGGTGATAATAGTTAGCAGACCAAGATAAGAATTCAAGAATTTCCTTTGATAATAGTGCTTCATGATCTATTACCTCTTCAACTTCTCTCAATTTTGAAAAGCTGCTTTTGTGCTTGTGAGAGAGAACAATGCCTGTCACTTTTTTTGATCCAAAAGGAACTTTTACTCTTGAACCAATGCACACTTTTTCTTTACACAAATAATCAAACGTATTGTGCAATGGAACCGGAATTGCAACTTCAGTGATTTGCATCAAATAAAAAAGTTTTAGGGATAAAATAACTATTTTAGCAATATTAACTTGCCATGGTAGTTATTCAAAATATCATAAATGATTTAAATGTTGACGAAGATAATCTTAGCAAGGTATGTCAAGAATTTTTAAATGAGAATGCTTTAGAGGAATCAGAATTATTGATACGACTTGTTTCTCCAGTTGAGATTCAAGTCCTTAATAAAGAGTACAGGAATAAAAATCAGGTTACCAATGTACTCTCTTTTCAGAGCGATATTCCAGATGAGGTCGAAGAGTCAATACTTGGTGATGTTGTTATTTGTGTCGACGTAGTGAGGGAGGAGGCACTATTTGGCAACAAAAAATTTGGAGATCACCTCACTCATATGGCAGTTCATGGCATTCTCCATTTGATTGGACATGATCATGAAGATATCACGTCAGCAAATAAAATGGAGTCAATAGAGATTGATTTTTTAGGCAAGCTTGGCATCAGCAACCCATACCTCTAGAGCTATCTTAGCTAGTCTTTAAAAGCGTTGCCAGTTTTATTATGCTTTCTTCTTGTGGGTTGTTTTTTCTGTAAATGACGCCAATATCTCTTTTAGCCTTAGTGGATTTTAGGTCTATATTTATATTTGGATAGTGACTCAGTACTCCAAAATCAATTGCCATTCTTGGTAAGAAGCTCACTCCAATATTCGTATCCACCATTGCAACAAGTGTAGAAATGCTTGTGCAAGAAAAGTTGGATATGTGTTTGCTGGAAATTTCATTGTTTTGTAAAATGTGGGAACGAAGACAATGACCTTGTTCAAGCATTAATAAGGAGCCGTTATCAATTTCTTTTGATTTGCGATTTTTGTGTTGAATAAAATAGATTGGGTCAGCAAAGACTTGATAACTCTCAATATAATCTGGCAATTCATAGGGGAAAGCAAAGATTGCAAAATCGATATGAGCTTGATCAAGATTTTTAAGTAAGTTTTCACTAGTATCCTCTTTAAATGAAACTTTAAGTTTTGGATACGATTGAGTGATATTCGATAGAAAGTTTGGGAGAATATATGTAGAGATTGTTGGAATAACGCCGATAGTAATTTCAGACTCAAAAAAATCTATTTTTGAAGTACTAACTAATACATTCATCTCTGCCAAAACTGACTCCGCTTGCTGAGTAATACGATTTCCAGCTGATGTAAAGCGAACATTTTTGTTGTCCCGCTCAACTAATTTGACTTGAAGATCGTTTTCGAGTTTTGAAATCCCGGCACTGAAAGTTGAAGCACTGACAAAGCACTCCTTTGCCGCGTTAGAGAAGTGATTCGTTTTTTTTAGTGCAACGAGGTACTGTAAATTTTTAATTGAAGGTGTCATTTTTATATTCGTTTTTAACGAATATAATATACAGTATTATTCAATTTAACTTTATATAAATGAATGGTATGATGTTGGCTCATTTAAACAATCGGAGATAAAAATGAATTTAAGTGGAAGTAAGACTGAACAATCATTAAAGGATGCATTTGCTGGAGAATCTCAAGCAAATAGACGCTATTTATATTTTGCAAATCAATGTGACGTTTTAGGAGAGCCAGATATGGCAGCTCTTTTCAGATCAACTGCTGAAGGTGAGACGGGTCATGCTCATGGCCATATGGAGCACCTAATTGAAGGTGGAGTGGGCGATCCAGGTACTGATATGCCAGCCAAGGAAGTCAAAGACATGCTTGCAAGTGCGGTTCATGGTGAAACTCATGAGTACACTGACATGTACCCAGGCATGGCTAAAACTGCTAGAGAAGAAGGATTTGATGAAATTGCGGACTGGTTTGAAACCTTAGCGAAAGCAGAGCGTTCTCATGCAAACCGTTATCAAAAAGCATTAGATAGTATGTAAAGTCACTGCTACCATAGATATAGTCTGTGGTAGCAATAAACCCTTAAAACTAATTCAATATGTCTAAATTTAAAGAAGGCAATTTAGAGGCTCCAACTCGTCACCCTCTAAATTGGAAAGCTAAAGATTTTTATGATGAAGATTCTCTCAATAATGAACTCGAGAGGGTTTTTGACATTTGTCATGGCTGTAGACGATGTGTAAGTTTGTGTCAGTCTTTTCCAACACTATTTGACTTGATTGATGAGTCCGAAACGTTTGAGGTGGACGGAGTCGATAAGGCTGATTATAAAAAAGTTGTTGACCAATGCTATTTGTGTGATTTGTGCTACATAGCGAAATGCCCTTATGTGCCGCCACATGATTTCAATGTTGATTTTCCGCATCTGATGCTTAGAGCAAAAGCAATACAGTTTAAAAAGGGCGAAACTAAGTTATCACACAAGGTGCTAACATCGCCGCAAAAGGTTGGGGCAATTGCATCTAAGCCAGTCATATCTCCAGTGGTTAACTGGTCAAATAAAAATAAAACTCTCAGAAAGATCACTCAAAAAGTACTTGGTGTTCATGAGGAGGCAGTTGTGCCAACTTATCACACTAAAAGGTTGTCAAAGGTTTTTGTTGAAGAGAGCTCTGATAGTCAATTTAAGGTAGCAATTTTTGGAACTTGTTATGGTGAATATAATGATCCAAAAACAGTTATTGATTTGGTCGATGTGTTGAGACACAACAATGTTGAAGTCAAGCTGATCAAAAAGACGCAGTGTTGTGGAATGCCCAAAATGGAGCTTGGAGATCTTGACTCAGTTGTCAAATATGCCAAAGAAAATATTGACCCATTAATCGAGTTAGTCAATGATGGCTACAAGCTTATCGCGCCTATACCCTCTTGCGTCTTGATGTTTAAGAATGAACTGCCAATGATTTTGCATGATAATGAAGACATTAAGGCCATCTCTGAAGCATTCTTTGATCCATTTGAGTATCTATCCTTACTGATTGAAAGTAATCAGTTTGATGATAAATTTAAGGCAATTGATAAAGAAATTTTATATCAAGTGGCATGCCATCAAAGAGTCCAAAATATTGGGGCACACACAAAAAAAATCTTGGGATTAATTCCAGATTTAGACGTCAATATTGCTGAAAGATGTTCTGGCCATGATGGTACCTACGGAGTAAGAAAGGAAACACATACTTACTCGGTAAAAATTGGAATGCCGGTTGCAAAAAAAATTAATGATACTACCGATCTTGTTGTCAGTGATTGCGTCATGGCAGGTAACCATGTTGCTCACATTGCTTCACAAGACATAGAGTCAATTCATCCAATTAGCTTGGTGAAGCTGGCTTATGGTTTATAAACAAAATCTGAGGAAAATAATAATGCTAGAAAGACAAGACCTATTAACTCTTGAAGAGTATGCAGAAAAGCGCTCATCTATCCGCCAGGAAACAATTCAAGTTAAAAAGCTTAGAGAAGTTCACCTGGGTAGTCACATCAGAATGATATTTGAAAACAAACAAACAGTCCAATATCAAATTCAAGAAATGCTTCGAATCGAGAAAATTTTTGAATCAAGTGAGATACAGGAAGAGCTCGATGTATACAATGCGCTCGTACCCAATGGCTCTAATCTTAAGGCCACAATGATGATTGAATACCCGGATGTTGCTGAGAGAGTTGTAGCTTTATCAAGGCTCATCGGTGTTGAAAAAAGTATTTATTTTCAGGTAGAGGGTCACGAAAAAGTCTTTCCAATTTGTAATGAAGATCTAGAAAGAGAAACCGATGTAAAAACTTCAGCGGTCCACTTTATGAGATTTGAATTTGACCAAAATATGATTGCTGATTTTGTTTCTGGCTCCAATGTAAAGGTTGGGTCTACGCATTCAAACTATGATTATGAAACCTCATTAGATTCAAAATCTCAAGAGGCATTAAGCGAAGATTTTAAAAGCTAAATATTAGTCAAAACTTCAGACATTTCGCCTATAGATTCCATGGCTTTGAGACGACCATCGACATAATACATTCGTAATTTATCTCTTTCCCAAGGTGGAATGTTTGATTCCTGAAGAACTTTTTTAAGTGAGCTCGAGTGATCTTTGCCTTTGAGTTTTACCCGCTGTCCATCTTTTCTGAAGCGAACTTCAAGATTAGATAAGTGCTGAAGTTTTTTATAATATGGGCATTGTAATTTCACACCTTCATGATCAGTATCAAAGAAATATAATTCACCGTTATAGCGCCTTACTTCATAACAGTGCCATTTTAAAAGGACTTGTGCATCACTTTTAGCACTCATTACTGTGAGTAACTCATCAAGTACTTTATTAGAAGGCATCAAAAAACCTCTTTGATTGATATAGAATCTAAGAACATTTGTAATTCTCTCCGAGGACAGTTTAATCAAACGATTGATTTGAATTTTATTATCAACTATGAGATTAAATTTTGCGATATCTATCTCAGCCAAATCATGCAAAAGAGTTAATGCTTCAGCCTGATGAGCAGCACTTCTCGAAATATTTTTGATCATACTCTCAAAGCTTATTTTTAATTTAGGAATCAGCTCAACTCTTAATAAGTTTCTTTTGAATTGAGTGTTGTCATTAGTGTCATCTTCTACCCATTGCAATTGATGAGATGCCGCGTATTCAAAAATTTGTTGTTTGCCGATATTTAACAGGGGGCGATATAAATATGCCTGACCAAAGCGTTTTAATTTTGGCATGGAGGCAAGGCCTGCAACTCCACTACCTCTAAATAACTGTAGCAGTAATGTTTCAGCCTGATCATCTTGATGATGTGCAGTGCAAAGCACTTCATTCTTTGATAAATTAGATTTTAGTGAATTATAGCGACTTATCCTTGCATTTTCCTCGATGTTAGATGATTTTTTAATATTTATATCGATACTCTTGAAGTTTATATTGTTATTTTTACAGAGCTCAAAACAGAATTTGGACCAGTCATCACAGAATTTAGAAAGGTGATGGTTAATGTGAATCGCTCTTACATTTCCAGAGTAGTTTGAGCACAGATAATGAAAGAGAACAACAGAATCAATTCCACCACTTAAGGCAATAACAATTTTTTTGCCTACTAAGTAGGGGTCTTTATTCGCTAAATCTTCCAAAGCTTAATAATTTTTCATGCCTCTGTTCTAATAGCTTTTCAATGGAAAGCTCTGATAAGTTTTTAAGCTCTTTAATCAGTGCTTTTTTTAGAAATTTAGAAGCTTTTTCTGGATCTCTATGGATTCCACCTAAAGGCTCAGGAATAACTTTTTCAATTAACTTATTTTTCTTTAAATGTTTACTTGTTAGCTTAAGAGACTCGGCAGCAATTGGCGCCTTTGAAGCATCTTTATATAGAATAGAGGCGCAGCCCTCGGGTGAGATGACAGAATATATACTATATTCAAACATCATCATAGTGTCGCATAGTCCTATAGCAAGAGCACCACCTGAGCCACCCTCACCAAT